>OGHP01000304.1_pt1 | contig 9740 bp, 7 predicted proteins | sample 1571591 | NCBI WGS metagenome assembly OGHP01 (sample SAMEA2582069, study PRJEB24529) | metagenome | biome: Human gut stool | place: China | collected 2011 | reverse complement strand
TTTTCCTTCTCTTTGCGCTTCTTGTACATTACCTGGCTGCGTATCAGCATGAATACTGCCAGACCGATAAGGGCGATGATAGCGATTGTACCGCCGAAATGAATTACGAAGGTAACGAAGAAACAGATGGTAAACGCCGCTCCGGCAGTGATGAACCAGCCGCCGATAACGCTCAGTACGCCGGTGATACGGAATACGGCGGAGTCGCGTCCCCAGGCGCGGTCGGCAAGGGAAGTACCCATAGCCACCATGAAAGTAACGTAAGTGGTGGAGAGCGGGAGTTTCAGTGAAGTACCCAAGGCAATGAGAAGGCCGGCAAGTACCAGATTGATGGAGGCACGTACCAAGTCGAACGCCGCACCGTCGGCAATGATGGCTTCGTCCTTTTGGAAACGGGTCTCAATCCAGCGTTTGCCGCTTTCGGGCATCACTTTGGAAAGTCCGTTGGCTATCGTCATACTGAAACGTACCAGTGTACGTGCTATGGGAGTGCTGCCGAAGCTCTCTTCACCTTCGTCCTGGCGGGAGAGATCGACGGAAGTCTTGATTACATTGTGTGCTTTCTTGGATGTGCACAGCGCATATACCATGATGGCGCCCGCACCGATAAGGAAGTACCACGGTGTTTTGGCAGGGCCGAGCAGTGAGGTCATCAGGAAGCCGTCGGGACCTGCAGCAGTGCCGTTGGTCGTATAGTCGATGAAAGAGGAGTAACCGGCAAGGGGCACACCTATGAAGTTTACCAAGTCGTTGCCGGCAAAGGCGAGGGCGAGGGCGAAAGTACCCAGAAGCACCACTATCTTGAATACGTTTACCTTGCACCAGTGCAGCACCTGCATCAATATGGTGAAGAACACGAAGAAGCAGCCGATGAGCATAGCAGTGTTCTCCTGTATCCAGTGCTTGTTTTCGGGAGTCATGAAAGAGCTGTCCTTCAAACCTTTTATCAGCATGAAGTAGATGATGGAAGTAGCTGCGATACCGCCGAAGATACCGATGCTGTACTTCATCTTTTTGGTATAGTTGAAGGTGAAGACGATACGTGCCAGCCATTGCACCAGCATACCGAAGAAGAAGGCGATGGCTACGGATACGAATATCGCCATGATAACGGACAATGCCTTGTCTGTGTTGATAAGATCGCCCAACCCGAGCGTATCGCTACCGTACACTTTGATGAGGGCGAGGGCAAAGGTTCCGCCCAGCAGCTCAAAGACCATGGATACGGTGGTGGACGTCGGCATTCCCATGGTGTTGAATACGTCCAGCAGTACCACGTCTGTCAGCATCACTGCCAACAGGATGCACATGATTTCCGCAAAATAAAAATGCTCCGGCTGGTAGATACCGTGACGGGCGATGTCCATCATGCCGTTGGAGAGGGCAGCGCCGATGAATACACCGATACCTGCTATAAACAGTATCGTCTTGAAAGATGCTGCTTTGGCTCCGACAGCAGATTGTAGAAAGTTAACCGCATCATTACTGACACCCACGACGAGGTCGAAGACCGCGAGGACGAACAGAAAGATGACAATGCATAAGTAGATAGTTTCCATAACATGTATTTTATTTCCGGTTGCAAAGGAACGTGTTTCGTGTTGCAGGGAAATGTCATATATGTTACAGAAATGTTACAAACTTCTCTCTCAGCTTTCCACTCTCAGTTCTCCGCTTTTCAGGTATTCGTAGAAAGTATATTGCGCCCGTACTTTCTCCTTTTGCGGACGGGCTGATTTCCAGCGGTTACGCAGGTGGTCGTCCACAAAGCAGGCTTTGCGCTTGTCCGAGAGCTGGATGGAAAGCATGTCCGACAGTTCCCGTTTCAAATCCGGATCCAGAATTGGGGTTACAGCCTCTATGCGGCGATACAGGTTCCGGCGCATCCAGTCCGGCGAGCCGAGGAAAAGTTTCGGCTTCCCGCCGTTGCCGAAGTACCACACGCGGGCATGTTCCAGAAATGTATCCACAATACGTGTTACACGGATGTTACGGCTGTACTTCCGTCCGGGAATGAGGCAGCAGATACCCCGTACAATAAGGTCTATCCTGACTCCGGCCTGCGAGGCTTCGTACAGGCGGTCTATCATGGCGGGGTCTTGCAGGGCGTTCATTTTGAGTATAATCCTTCCTTGTTTTCCGCTTTTCGCCAGTTCTATTTCATGGTCGATGAGGCGGTTCAGTTCGGGAATCAGGTTGAAGCGTGCCACCAGCAGGCGGTGGAACACGGGATTTTCCTTGCCCTGAAAAGTGCGGAACAGGTTGTGCAGGTCGTTTACGAGTATGGGGTTACAGGTGAACAGACCGGAGTCGGCATAGAGCGTGGCGGTCTTTTCGTTGAAGTTTCCGGTGCTGATGTAGGCATAGCTGGGCAGTTTGTGACCTTGTCTGTCGCGGCGCAGCACAAGGGCTACTTTGGCATGTACCTTCAGTCCGGGCAGGCTGAACAGGATATTGATACCGGCGGCTTTCATCATCTCGGCGGTGGCAAGGTTGTTCTCCTCGTCAAAACGGGCTTTCAGCTCTACGAAAACGGTTACTTTCTTACCGTTCTGTGCGGCGGCTATCAGGGTGTTGATAACTGCGGAGTTTTCCGCAACGCGGTATTGGGTTACCATGATTTCACGGGTTTCCGGGTTGTGCACGGCTTCATACAGGAAGTGGATGAAGTGCTCGAAAGAGTGGTACGGGTAGTGCAACAGCAGGTCTTTTTTCTCCACATACCGGAAGATGGACTCCCGCTCGTCCAGGCAGGTCAGCTTCATGGGCTGAGGCTTGCGGATGGGGCGCACGGCATTGTTCGGATTGGGCAGATGCCGCAGGTCTTCCATATTGAGGTGTTTGTCGCCCGGAACCAGTTCCTGGCGGTTGATGCGGAAGGCATCTACAAGGAAGTCCAGAAAATCGTCGGGCATGGCGCGGTCGTACACAAAACGGCAGACGGCTCCTATCTTGCGTTTTTTCACTTTGCTTTTCACCTGCTCTATAATTTCGGATGTGTTGGCGGACTCGTCTATCAGTATGTCCGCATCCCGCGAAATCTTAATGCAGTAGCTGCTGTCCACATCGTAGCCGGGGAATATCGTGTCGATATTGGCTTTGATGATGTCCTCGATGAACATCAGGTAGTAGTTCTTCCCGTGCTTGGGCAGCTCGATGAAGCGGGGCACTTTGCTGTAGGGCAGCTTCATCACGAAGTATTGGGGAGTTCTTCCTTTGTTTGCTTGTCCCTCTGTGCCCTTGTCTCCTTTCGGATACAGTCGTATGGCAAGGTACAGGCGGTTGTCGCGCAGGAACGATATTACCTTGTCCTTGCTGACGGGTACGGGAGAGAGATACGGAAAGATTTCTTCCCGGAAGAAGCTCCGCAGGAATTCTTTATGAAAAGGCTCTACGTTGCGGCTCTGGTAGAAGATGATGTGCTGTTGCCGCAGGGCAGGCAGTATTTTCTGTTCGTAGATGCGGATACGCTCTTCCAGTTGGCGGTTCACCTCTTCGTTGATTTCGGACACCAGTTGCATGGCGGACTGCACACTCTCTTCATCGCTGTGTGCGGCGCCGGTGGCAATGGCCTTATGGTCGGCTACACGTATTTTGTAGAACTCTTCCAGGTTGGACGAGTATATGGATATAAAGTTGATGCGCTCGTATAGCGGCAGTGTATCGTCTTCGGCTTCCAGCAATACCCGGTAGTTGAATGACAGCCAACTGATGTCGCGCTTGAAATATCTGCTCTCCATAAATAAGATTAGGTTTATTTTCCAAATATAGCTACCTTTGCACATATAAACAAATGAAAAATGACAAAAGTTGGTTTACTGTCGGATACGCACGGGTATTGGGATGAGAAGTATTTGCAGTACTTCGAGCCGTGTGATGAAATATGGCATGCAGGTGACATCGGTACGTTGGAAGTGGCACAGAAGCTGGCGGCTTTCCGTCCGTTCCGTGCGGTGTACGGCAACATAGACGGGCAGGATCTGCGCCGGCTCTATCCGCAGGTGCTCCGTTTTACGGTAGACGGCGCCGAGGTGCTGATGAAACATATCGGCGGCTATCCCGGCAAATACGATCCGTCCATACAGGGAAGCATCCTGGTGCATCCGCCCAAGCTGTTCATCAGCGGTCATTCGCATATATTGAAGGTGAAGTTCGACAAGACACTGGGCATGCTTCATATAAACCCCGGCGCAGCGGGCATTTACGGCTTTCATAAAGTGCGTACCATGGTGCGTTTCGTTGTGGATAACGGCGTGTTCAAAGACCTTGAAGTCATAGAGCTTGCCGGCTGATTTTGACTTTATTATTTTGTCATGTCAGAACTTTTTCAGAACTTTGTGCCCTGAATAGCAACGAGAGCCGTGGGGCATTGTCCTCCTTCTTATTTTATTCTACATTTGAAGTCAATCCAATAAAGAACTGAAATATGAAAGGAATTATTCTTGCAGGTGGCAGCGCCACTCGTCTCTATCCATTGTCAAAGGCTATCTCCAAGCAGATTATGCCGGTCTACGACAAACCCATGATTTACTACCCCCTTTCCACATTGATGCTGGCGGGAATACGTGAAGTGCTGATTATCTCCACTCCGCGCGACCTACCCATGTTTCGCGATTTGTTAGGAACAGGCGAGGAGCTTGGTATGTCTTTCTCTTATAAGATACAGGAAAAGCCCAACGGACTGGCACAGGCTTTCGTGCTTGGAGCGGAATTTCTGAACGGTGAGCCGGGATGCCTTATTCTGGGCGATAATATGTTCTATGGTCAGGGCTTTTCCGCCATGTTGAAGCGTGCCGCTTCTATCGAGAAGGGTGCATGTATCTTCGGTTATTATGTAAAAGACCCGCGTGCATATGGCGTGGTAGAGTTCGATGCCGACGGCAAGGCCATTTCTCTGGAAGAGAAACCGGCACAGCCCAAGAGTAATTATGCGGTTCCCGGTTTGTACTTCTACGATTCTACTGTGACGGAAAAGGCCGCCGCCTTGAAGCCTTCCGCCCGCGGTGAATATGAAATAACCGACCTCAACCGTCTTTATCTGGAAGAAGGAACGCTGAAAGTGGAACTCTTCGGACGTGGATTCGCCTGGTTGGATACGGGTAATTGCGACAGCCTGCTCGAAGCAAGCAATTTCGTTGCTACCATACAGAACCGTCAGGGATTCCGTGTGAGCTGTATTGAGGAGATAGCATGGCGCAAAGGCTGGATAGACGTAGATCAGCTCCATCGTCTCGGTGAACAGCTCGGAAAAACCGAATACGGCAAATATCTGATGGAACTTGCAGATTCGTACCGCTGACAAGAAACATGTGACTTCTCTATTTCTTAATTTTTAATTCTCAATTTTTAATTTATGAAGACTTATCTTGTAACCGGTGCTGCCGGTTTTATCGGAGCTAATTATATAAAGTATATTCTGGCAAAGCACGACGATATAAAAGTTGTAATATTGGATGCCCTGACCTATGCGGGCAATTTAGGTACTATTGCCAAGGACATCGATGATGAACGTTGCTTCTTCGTGAAAGGCGACATTTGCGACCGTATCCTTGCCGATGAACTGTTTGCCAAATATAAATTCGATTATGTGGTGAACTTCGCAGCCGAAAGCCATGTAGACCGCAGTATTGAGAATCCGCAACTGTTCCTTATGACCAACATTCTGGGTACTCAGAATCTGCTGGATGCCGCCCGTCGTGCATGGGTGACGGGTAAGGACGAGTCAGGCTATCCTACCTGGCGTAACGGAGTGCGCTATCATCAGGTATCTACGGACGAGGTTTACGGTTCGCTGGGAGCGGAAGGCTTCTTCACGGAGAAGACCCCGCTGTGTCCGCATAGCCCGTACAGCGCTTCCAAGACCAGTGCCGATATGGTGGTGATGGCCTATCATGATACCTACAAAATGCCTGTCACCATTACCCGCTGTTCCAATAACTACGGCCCGTATCACTTCCCGGAAAAACTGATTCCGCTGATTATAAAGAATATCCTTGAAGGCAAGAACCTGCCAGTGTACGGTGACGGCAGCAATGTACGCGACTGGCTGTACGTGGAAGATCACTGCAAGGCCATCGATCTTGTGGTACGCAAAGGCGTGGAAGGTGAGGTTTATAACGTAGGCGGCCATAACGAAAAGACCAATCTGGAGATTGTGAAACTGACTATCGCTACTATCCGCGGTCTCATGGAAGAGGAGCCGAAATACCGTGCAGTCCTGAAAAAGCAAGTGAAAGATGCCGACGGACAGATTGACATCAGTTGGATAAACGAAGATCTGATAACGTTCGTGAAGGACCGCCTCGGTCATGACCAGCGTTATGCCATCGACCCCACCAAGATAACGGATGCCTTAGGCTGGTATCCCGAAACAAAATTTGAAGTGGGTATCGTTAAGACCATCGAATGGTATCTGAATAATCAGGACTGGGTGGAAGAAGTTACCAGCGGCGATTATCAGAAGTACTACGAAAGAATGTACGGAAAGAAATAACCGTTACAGAATAAAGGCAAGGCTTAGCAACAAGCCGAAGAACAGCATATTACGTGAGGTTTCACCTAATATGCTGTTCAGTTTTTTACCGCTTCGTATGGCTGCCATTCTGTGCCAGGTCAGCACATGCAGGCAGAGGTAGACGCAGGAAGCCCAGATAAAGGCAAGCGGCTCTATTTTGCCGGTATAAACAAACCATAGGCTGAGCAAGGCGGCTGCCACGCCTAATCCCAGATACAGGTAACGGCCGAAAGGTTCGCCGAAACGGACAATCAGCGTACGTTTGCCGCTGAGGGCGTCCTGTTCCCGGTCGCGGTAGTTGTTTACGACCAGTAAGGTGTCTATTACCAGGCCGCAGATGAACGAGGCTACCCATACGTCGGCCGTAATGACGTGGGCTTGTACGTAATAAGTTCCGCCTACGGGGATAAAGCCGAAGAAAACCAGTACGAGCAAGTCACCCCAGCCTTTGTAGGAGAGTAAGGTGGTGTATAGGAAAGCGAATATTACGCAGAGCAATCCCAGCAGTATCAGTTCCCAACCGCCGTGAGGCAATTGTCCCCAGCACTGCTGCAAGAGTGTGCAACCTATGAGGCAGGAGAATATGAGCATACCTGCTATCCCCCGTTTCATGGCTGTGGGAGTAATCCAGCCTTGTGCGCAGGCACGTTCGGGGCCGAGGCGGTCTGCACGGTCACTGCCTTTCAGGTAATCGTAAAGGTCGTTGATGAAATTGGCGGCAATCTGCATGCCGCAGGCAAACAGCGCACATAACAGCGCCGGTATGATGTTGAATGCTTCATCGGCAAATGCCAGGGCAGAACCTGTCAATACGGGAATAACGGCTCCCGTCAGTGTCTTGGGACGGGCGGCAAGTATCCATGCGTGGAACGAGTTGGTAGCTATTGCTTTCATGTCGTACTTTTAGAAAGTTATACTACAAAGATAGCGAAAGGATTTGTTATCTTTGCACTGCTATTCGGGTAAAATTATTCATTGCGTCAAACAATAAAGATAAATCTATGGCTCAGGCACTGTTTTATAGAGGGTTCGGGAGACTGCTGTTTTTTTCTTTTCCGGTATTGCTGTTCTTTTCATCGTGCCGGTCTGCGCGTAATTTTACCTCGCCTCTTCCCGGTGAGTATTCTGTCCGGATATCCGGATTTCCGGCATCCGGATATAAGAATGTGAAGCGCGTCAGGCAGTATGAGTTTGCACACCGTGATGTTCCTGCCGCATTCGACGGTTGCAGGCTGGCTTTTGTCTCGGATTTGCACTACCGTAGTTTGCTGAAAGAGAAAGGGCTGAAGGACATCACCCGCCTGTTGAATGATTTGCAGGTCGATGCCCTGCTGATAGGCGGCGACCTGCATGAGGGCTGCGAGTATGTTCCGGCTGTGATTGCGGCATTGGGAGCTGTGAAAACGCCTTTGGGCACTTATGCCGTTCTTGGAAACAATGATTATGAGGCTTGTTACGATGATATTCTAAAGGAAATGGAGCGTCAGGGCATTCGCTTGCTGGAGCATAAAGCGGATACTTTGAAGCGGAATGGTGAGCGGATTGTGATAGCCGGGGTGCGCAATCCTTTCAATCTTGAACGGAACGGGCAGTCGCCCACGCTTTCCCTCTCTCCCGATGACTTCGTCATATTGCTGACGCATACTCCCGATTATGCCGAAGATGTTCCCATAACCAATGCCGACCTTGTGCTTGCAGGACATACGCATGGCGGGCAGGTAACGCTGTTCGGGCTGTATGCTCCTGTAGTTCCTTCTCGTTACGGGCAGCGTTTTCTGAAAGGGATAAGGACTAATTCCGAGAGGCAACCTGTCATCATAACAAACGGTATCGGAACTTCCAGTAAGAATCTGCGGTTGTTTGCACCAAGTGAGGTGGTAGTCCTGACACTGAGAAAGTTATAAGCGTATTTATATTTGTGCCAAGCTTGTGGCACAACCGTGCCTATTAAATGGCACAACTGTGCCACCCTAAAAACACAATTATGCTGTCAGGGTGGAATAGCTGGAGGATGTCTCTTGCGTCATCATTCTGATATTACAAACAGATGATGGTGCTGCTGAAAACGTAAAATGGGTATATCCTGCGTTTTATAAGTAAGGATTTACTTCTACATCTTGAGGCTTTTCTTCTACGGTGTCGTCAACCGAAATTCCCATGTCAATTCTGCCGTTGGCGCTGGTTTTTATATTCAGTTTATACCATTTTGCCGCTTCAAGCTGAATGGTTTGCGTTGCTGTACGCACATTGCCTTTATATGTACCGGAAACGGTGCATTTCAGATTAGGATTTTTACTGTCGATGTTAAAAAACGCTGCATCGTATGTACTGTTGCATTTGCCGTTACTGTCGAACGTGATGACCCGTGAAGGTTCCGCCTCTGTAGAAACCTCAACGGTATAACCATTGAATACCTGTGCAAAGACTTCGTCATAGGCAATACTTACTTTGGCATTGGCCATAGTGCAGGTTACTTTGACGTTGCTTATTTCATTGGTTCTGACTTCAAAAGGAGCGCTTGTTCCGAAGTAACGCATTTGTCCCACTCCGTCATTAGCGGATTGTCCAACCTCTTCCGTGCAGCTTTCAGCCGTAACTGTGTAGCCGCTTCCTATGGGGAAGATGAAGGTGGTGTTCTTAAAGGTCAGAAAGTTGGTTGACTCTAATTTCACATTGCCGTTTTGGAGGACTTGTATGTTGTAGTCCTTCGCATCCGTTTCCGTAAGGTCTGTTACCGTGCGGGTGCTTACTTCGATTTCAGGAGCAGTGGAGTTTTCCAGAGTGAGATTAATCTGTCCGCACTCTTGTACCGGTTCATCATTATTGGTGCAGGCTGCCGCAATCAGCGCAATTCCTGCTAAAGCTAAAAGTTTCTTCATTGTTATAATTGGGGTTTAATTATTCGTAATCATAGTTTAAGACAACATTGTCTATTTTGAGAACACTACCTACGACACGGTCTTCTCCAAAGGGAGAACTACCGTAACCACCGTTTTCTCTATGCATATTGGAGATAGTGGTATCGTAACCGGATTGAAAAAAGACAGTAATATATTTGGCCTTGCTTTGCATATGCTCTTTATTATATTCAAATTTGAGAGTCTGTGTGGTATACTCCTCTTGTCCGGATGAGTTGAATTCAATGGTACTTGCAATTTCTTTTTTATCCGCATTATATACTTTGGCATAAGCCAGGCACTTGTCGTTGATGACAGGGAAATATTTG
>OGHP01000301.1_pt1 | contig 9820 bp, 6 predicted proteins | sample 1571591 | NCBI WGS metagenome assembly OGHP01 (sample SAMEA2582069, study PRJEB24529) | metagenome | biome: Human gut stool | place: China | collected 2011 | reverse complement strand
CGAATCGTATCACGTATGTGAAAGAGCGTTTCTTTCATAGTTTTATGCTTTTTGGCAATGAAAGTGGAACAAACAAAGCAGAGTGCAATAATTTGATAATATTGTAGTGGGTATACATATGAAATTATTTATGAATAAGAATGAGAAATATGAAGAGCCTGAGGTTCACATGTTTTTTCATAAACAAACGAAAGAAGTAGAGCAGGTTGAGAAAATCGGAAAGACGCGCCTGAGCGTAGGTGAGGGTCTGCATGGAAAACGTTTGAAACGCAACGACCTCCATTGTAGCCGCTTCGCGAAAAATTCCTTGCCGGAAAGAGAACGTCTGAAAAGGGGAAAGGGGGCGGAGCGGTGTATCATGAGGATCCTTCCGAAAAAGTATGGAATTTCCAGTCATGGACGTTTTGGACGCATTTGAATTTGCCCGTCGGGCCGAGCATCTTTCGGGTGAACTCTCTCCCGAAGACCTTGCCAATTTCCGTTCGTTTCTCGCGGAAGCGCCCGTCACGGTGCGCTACGAATTGACGGGCGTGCCGAAGGTGATGAACCTTCCGGGCCTTCACGCCAAGATTCACGTCGAGGCGTCGGTTCCCTGCCCGCACTGCCTCGAACCCGTTCCCTACGAGGACGACATCGAGATTACCTTCGCCTTCGTGAAGTCCGAGGCCGAAGCCGACCGTCTGCCGATCGACGAGGACGAACCCGGCGTCGACGTGGTGGTGGGCTCGAAGAAGCTCTCGATCGCGGCGCTCCTCGAAGAAGAACTCATTCTCTCGATTCCGAACATCGCGCACGAAGACTGCGACGACGAAGCGGACTACGAAGACAAGACGCCGGAAACGGAAGCCGAAAAGCGCCCGAATCCCTTTGCCGCGCTCGCGTCCCTTAAGAAGGCGTCGTGATGAGGGCTGCGTCCTTTTGGGGACTCGCCGGCCGCTGGCTTCTCCTTGTCTGGGGCATGCTCGTCGCGACGGCGGGCATCGTCTTCATCACGCGCGCGGGGCTCGGTACGACGCCGATCAGCACGGTGCCCTTCACGGTCGGCGAAATCACGGGCCTCACCTTCGGCGAAGCGACCTTCGCCGTGAACATCGTCTTCGTGCTCGTGCAGTGGGCGCTCCTTCGCTCGCGCTTTCACTATTCGAGCTTCTTTCAGATTCCGATCGTCTCGGTCTTCAGCTGGTTCATCGACCTTCACATGGGGTGGACCGCCTGGATCGGCGACGACCCGTACGTGGTCCGCTTTCTCTGGGGCCTTCTCGGAAACCTCTTTCTCGCCTTCGGGATCTATTGGCAGGTCGCGTCGAAAACGATCGTGCAGCCGGGCGAGGGGATGGTCCTCGCCTTTTCGGTGGTGCTCCGAAAGAGCTTCGGGACGATCAAGATTTGGAACGACGTGACGCTCGTGGTCCTCGCCGTGCTTTTGGGCTTTGTCTTTCTCGGACACGTCGCGGGCGTGCGCGAGGGAACGGTCGTTTCGGCCTTTTTGGTAGGCATTCTCATCAAGGGCATCACGGCGCTTCGGACGAAATGGGGCGCCAAGGCCGACGGGAAGAAGGACGAAACCGATTCGGCCGACGCCGAGAAAATCGAATCGAAGGCTTGAGGAAAACCTTCGTTTTTGCGGGTCAATTTGAGGGAATCGGGCAAGCCTCGGAAAGAATCCGCATGGTTTGCCGGCCCTTTCGGGTGCATACTGAAACGTTGAGAAAGTCTCTTTCGAACGGAAGAGGCGTATGTGCACATGAAAGGAGAAAAGAACATGTCCTGCTGCTGCCACGAAGACCATTGCGCCGTCCAACCCGCCGACGGCGAATTCCCGCAGGCCCCGGTCGTGGGCTGCCGCCGCGTCGGTTCCGACTTCTGCGGCGAAAAGGCGAAGGTCTACTTCACGCGCAAGATCGACGCCGAACACCTCAAAAAGCTCTACGCGCTCGTGAACGGCGAAATCGTCGGGAAGGTCGCGATCAAGCTCCACACGGGCGAACGGCACGGCCCGAACATTCTGCCGCGCGACATGGTCGAAGCCTTCCAGAAGGACATTCCGGAAAGTACGATCGTCGAAACGAACACGCTCTACGTGGGCGACCGCGACACGACGGAAAAGCACCTTGAAACCCTCAAGGTGAACGGCTGGACCTTCTGCCCGGTCGACATCATGGACGCCGAAGGCACGACGATGCTCCCCGTGAAGGGCGGCAAACACTTCAAGGCCGTCTCGATGGGCAAGAACATCCGCAACTACGACTCCATGGTCGTCCTGACCCACTTCAAGGGCCACGCCATGGGCGGCTTCGGCGGCTCCATGAAGAACATCGCCATCGGCTGCGCCGACGGCAAGATCGGCAAGCAGCAGGTTCATGCGATCGACGACGTTTCGAAGCCCTGGGATCAGTGGCCCGGCAAGGAACTCCTCATGGAAACCATGTCGGAATCCGCCAAGGCCACGTGCGACCACTTCGGCAAGCGCATCTGCTTCATCAACGTGATGCGCCGCATGTCGGTGGACTGCGACTGCGCGGGTCTCGCCGCCGCGGAACCGACGATTCCGGACATCGGCATCGTCGCCTCGACCGACATCCTCGCCGTTGACCAGGCTTCGGTCGACCTCGTCTATTCGCAGACGCACAACCACGATCTCGTCGAACGCATGGAATCGCGCCACGGGCTCCATCAGCTCACCTATATGCGCGAGCTCGGCATGGGCGCCGCGAACTACGAACTGATCGAAATCGATTGATTTCGGGATAGTCATCCCGCAGGGCCGCAACAATGGCGGCCCAAAACGCCGAGGGCGGCCGCGAGGCCGCCCTTCATCGTATCGGGATTTCGTCAGCGCTTTCGCTGAATGGCGCGCGCCTCCTCGTCGGAAAGCGAGAGCGCATCGAGCAGTTCGCGCACGAGCCGCAGTCGGTCTTCGGGGCGCTCCGCCGCCTGATCGACTCTGAGCCTCGTGGGCCCGATCATGCGGGCGCCCTTTCTCGTCTGCAAAAGCGTGATGAGCGCCATCGGTTCGATCTTGGCCTTCTCATCGAAAACGATGATCGTTGCCGTTTCGGCGGCGTCGATCTTGCGAACGCCCAGGGCTTCGCAGCGAAGGCGGAGCTTATGCACGTCCGCGAGGCGCTTGGCGGCGTCGGGGAGCTTCCCGTAGCGGTCGGCGAGGGCTTCCGTCGTTTTTTCAATGTCGTAGACTTCGGCGGCGCTGGCGAGTTCCTTGTAGAACCCCAGGCGCGAAGAAACGTCGGGAACGTAGTCGGAGGGAAGGAGCGCCGGGGCGTGGAGATTGATGTCGGTCGTACTCGCAAGCGGCGACTCGAAGTCGGGCGTTTCCCCCCGCTTCAGGGCCTTCACGGCCTTCTGCAGCATGCGGTTGTAGAGGTCGAACCCCACTTCCGCAATTTCCCCCGACTGGTGTTCGCCGAGCACTTCGCCCGCGCCGCGAATTTCCAAGTCGTGCATCGCGAGGTGGAAGCCGCTTCCGAGGTCTTCCAAGGTTTGAATCGCTTCAAGGCGCTTGGCGGCCTGCTTCGTGATCGCGCCCGAGGGAGGCGTCAGAAGATAGGCGTAGGCCTGGTGGTAGCTTCGGCCGACGCGCCCTCGCAGCTGATGGAGCTGCGCGAGCCCGAACTTGTCGGCGCGCTCGATCAGAATCGTGTTGGCGCTCGGAACGTCGATCCCCGTCTCGATGATGGTGGAGCAGAGAAGGACGTTGTAGCGCTGCTGATAGAACTCGCGCATGATGCGTTCGAGTTCGCGCTCGTTCAGCTGTCCGTGCGCGACCGCGATGCGCGCTTCGGGGATGAGCTTCGCAAGGTGCTCGCGGCGGTTTTCGATCGTCTCCACTTCGTTGTGAAGGAAGTACACCTGACCGCCGCGCTTCAATTCGCGGATCACGGCTTCGCGGATGAGGCCGTCCTCTTCGGGCTGCACGAAGGTCTTCACCGACAAACGGCGCTCGGGCGCCGTCGCGATGACCGAGAGATCGCGAATCCCTTCGAGGCTCATCGAGAGCGTGCGCGGAATCGGGGTGGCCGTGAGCGTGAGGATGTCGACCTCGGCGCGGAGTTTTTTCAACTGTTCCTTCTGCCGCACGCCGAAACGGTGTTCTTCGTCGATCACGACGAGGCCGAGGCGCGCAAAGGACACCTTGTCGCCCAGAAGCTTGTGCGTGCCGATCACGATGTCGACCGTGCCCTCGGCAATGCCTTCGAGCGTGCGCGTCGTTTCCTTTCCCGTGCGGAAGCGCGAAAGTTCCGCGACGCGAACGGGCCAGGGCGCGAAGCGGTCCTTGAAGGTCTGGGCGTGCTGTTCGGCCAAAAGAGTCGTCGGACAGAGAACCGCCACCTGTTTGCCGCCCATCACGGCCATGAAGGCGGCGCGAAGGGCCACTTCGGTTTTGCCAAAGCCCACGTCGCCGCAGACGAGACGGTCCATGGGACGGCCCGACGTCATGTCTTCGAGGACGGCCTTGATAGCCGACGCCTGATCGGGCGTTTCGTCAAAGGCGAAACCTTCGGCAAACGCTTCGTAGTCGGCGGCCGACACCTTGAAGGCAAAGCCCGGGCGGCTCTGCCGCATCGCGTAGAGATGAAGAAGCTCCGCCGCCGTGTCGCGGACCTGTTCCGCGGCCTTTTTCTTCGCTTTTTCCCAGTCGCCGCGCCCGAGCGTATGCAAGGGGGCGTGCTCCGGATCGGCCCCGCCGTATCGGGAGATGAGGTGCAGATTCGCAATGGGAACGAAGAGCTTCGCGTCGTTCTTGTATTCGAGACGAAGGAATTCGGCTTCGCCTTCGTCCGTCGTCATCTTCTCGAGACCGAGATAGCGCCCGATCCCGTGCTCGAGGTGCACGACCGGATCGCCCACCTTGAGTTCCGTGATGTCGCGAACGAGCATTTCGACGTTCGTCGACTGCGCGCGGCGGCGAAGCCGCGTGCGGCGGGGACTCGCCGCATAGAGTTCCGTTTCGGTGAGAAGCGCGATCTTCGGGTGCTCCACGCGCGTCCCCTGATAGAGCGGGCTCGTGGCAAGGCCCACGGGAACGTCGGACGCGAGAAAGTCTTCGAAGGTGTCGAATTCGGAGAAATTGAGTCCCGACGCCCGGAAGAGGTCCGACATCGTGCCCTGGCGCCCGACGGAGGAGGCGAGGAGCAACACCCGCTCGCCGCGCACGCGGCTCGTTTCCGTGAAGTCGAGAAGCGCCTTCACGGGGTTCTGACTCTTGCGGTCGATCGCGACGCACTGCAGGTCCTTGGCCGAGCCTTGTTCGATGCGGCGGATCGTAAAGCGCGCGAAGGGGGCGAGCGACGTGAAGAAGTCTTCGGGGGTGAGCCAGAGTTCCTTGGGGTCGAGCGCGGGGCGCAGAGGGTCGGACGCGAGAATGCGGGCGCGCTGCGTCGTTTCACGAAGGAACCCTTCGAGCGCCTTCTGAATGTCGCCCACGAACACCACGCGCGTTTCGGGCGTGAGATAGTCGGCAAACGTCGCCGTCTCGTCAAAGAAAAGCGGCTGATAGTATTCGATGCCCGGAGAGAGAATGCCGTTTCCCGCGTCCTTGTAGGGGAGAAATTTGCTCGGATCGCCGGGAAAGCGCACGCGCCAGCGCTGTCGGAAGGCCCGGAGGGCCTCTTCGTTCACCGGAAATTCGTGGCCCGGCAGAAGACGGATTTCGTCCACTTTTTCCATCGAGCGCTGCGTCTCGACGTCGAACCAGCGGATCGATTCGATTTCGTCGTCAAAGAAGTCGAGTCGGAAGGGACGGTCCGTCCCCATGGGAAAGACGTCGACGATCTCGCCGCGCACGGCAAATTCCCCTGCCGCCAAGACTTCCTTCACGTTGGCGTAGCCCGCCTTCACGAGGTTTGACTTCAGGGACGTGAGGCTCACCGTGTCGCCCGTGCGGAAGAAGAAGGTGTTACCTCCCACGAACGAAACCGGCGCGAAGCGCTGTGACGCGGTGACGGCGGAGACGAGCACGACGTCCCCTTCGGAACGTTCGGTCGAAAGGCGATAGAGCGTCGCGAGACGTTCGGAAACGAGGTCTTCCTGCGGACTCAGGACGTCGTACGGCAAAGTTTCCCAGTCGGGGAGGCTCGAGACGGAGAGGTTCGGCGCAAACCAGCTGATTTCCTGCGAGAGGCGGTAGACGTCTGCCGCGTTCGCGCAGATCACGACGAGGCGCTTTCCCTTCGCCTTGGCTTCAAGCCCCGTCTGGGCGAGGGCCAGGGCATCGCTTGCAAGCGTCGGCAAAGAGAGCGCGTAGCGGTCGCCCGGTTGAAAGGCAAAGGGACTTTTGGAAAAAAGCGGCGAAATCGAATCGAGAGCCATGGCGTCGGAAAAGCTTGTCGAAAGGTCCAAACCGTAGGAAAGAGTTGACTATAGCGCAAGTCGACGCGGCAATGAACCGACGCCGGAAGAGGAAAAAGATTCTTCCGGGGCAGGTGGGTTTCGGACGGGAGTTGGCTGCAGCGTCTGCAACAACACCCCGCAAGCCTAGCCGTCCCGAGGGCGGCCTCGGACGTGACATTCACTTCGCGGGGTTTTTCATTTTCAGTGCGCCAAAAAAGAAGAAAGGACCCGTGTTGAAACACGAGCCCTTTCGAGTCAAACCGTTCGAATCAGGCGATTAGAACTTGTAGACCATCTGGAGGCCGAGGAGGTAGGCGTCGAGCCTGCGGAAGCGGCCTTCCTTGTTGCCATTGGAATCATACAGATTACGTTCGTGCACGCCGTGGAGGTGGGCAAACGACACGTCGGTCTGGAAGTTGTCGCTCCACTTGAAGGACGAACCGATGGCGAACCACCAGCGGTCAGCGTCCGGAATGATGGCCGTACGGTACTGCGGATTGGCGATCGGCGAGGATTCGTAAGCGATACCGCCGCGCAGCGTCCACCAGTCGGTGAGGCGCAGGTCCATACCGATTGAGCCAAGGTAGGTGTCGCGCCACTTGTTGGGAATCGTGGACTTCGTTTCGCCGTTGCCGTCAATCTTGAGTTCGTCAAAGCTCGACCAATCCGTCCAACGGAAGGTACCGTAGAGGCTGACGAGGTCGTTCACGTCCCAGGCTACGGAAGCCATAGCCCAAGCGGGAGCCGTCACGGAAGCGGATCCGTCCATGTCACCGTAGGCCCTTATTTGCGAAAGTGCGCCACCAAGAATTTGAGAGAGGTCCGCGCCTTCAGTACTGGTCGCGCTGAGCTGGTCGATAGTGAGATCGCCTTCCGCATCATGCTGGATCTTCGAGCGGTAGGACACGCCAAAACGGAGATTTTCCAAAGGCGACCACATCATGCCGATGTTCCAACCCCAGGCAATACTGTCGGCGTCGATTTCAGAACGCACACTGGCGTCCTTAGCCTGCGACTGCGAACCTATGACGGCCAAAACTTTATTAGCGTCTCCCGTAATATTTTTACGAATCTTCAAGTCGGCTGCAGCGTACTGAATCGAAGCGCCCACGCCCACACTGAACTTTTCGGACAACTTGAAGGCAAAGTTCGGGTTCAGGTCAAACGTGAGAATGGTGGCGGAAATACCGTGTTGGTTGCCTGCCCAGTCGTCATCGTATTCGGTGCCCATGCCGAACGGAACCGTCATCCCGAGACCGAACCAGACCTTGTCGTTGATCTGATGAACGAAATAGCCGTGCGGGATGGCCTGCGACTTGTTGCGGCCGTTGGCGGTCACTTCGTTGCCGTTGGCGTCTTCACCGACATAGTCAAGGTTGAGACCGATTCCGACGAAACCGGCCTGAAAGGCCGTGCCCTTGTGCAGGACCATCGTGGCCGGGTTGTAGTAAACGCCCGAGAGGTCGGTGCCGTCGACGCCGGCGCCGGCATAGGCGCGGCCGAGGGAACCGGCGGACTGTTCGGTAAGCATGAAGCCCGCGGCATGAGCCGTCGAGGCAAAAGCGGCAGCTACGGCAATCGCGGAGAGCGCGACTTTGAAAGCAGCACGTTGCACGGAAGTACTCCTTGAATTTCGTGTCGTTGAATTTTGAGGGTCGGGCGCCGTCGGAGGCGCCCCGCGAGAAAAGCTTTGCGAATTTTGCCTAGGTGCGAGGGCAATGAAACATGCAAAATTTAGGCGTAAACCCTAATATCGAATTGAGGCTAAACCTTTGGATTACCCATCGGTACGTTTGGATTCTTCTCGACGAACCGTGTCCGTCCAGGCGGAAAAAGGAGGGAGAGTTCTCACGCTCCGTTTCTTCCGTTTCGACCAGCTATCCGTTGGGAAACTAGGAATACTCGCTCGGGAAAACTCCCAACTTGTCTCCATAAAATTTCGCGAATATTCTCAGGTCGAATGCTCTCGGATGCAACGGATCCGAGCGTTCTTGCACGGGGTTGAGAGGCACCGTAAGTCATGCGCCGAGCGGCCCCGGTCGGGACTTTTCCAAAAACGAAGGAGACCCTTATGAGCCTTAAGCGCAGAGACTTTTTGAAGACGGGTTTCGCGGCGGGCGCCGCGATGGCCGCTGCGGTCGGCACGGTGGAGGCCAAGCCCAAGAAGCCGGACCCGAAGAAAAAGGATGAGGTGTACGACGTTGTCGTGGTGGGCGCGGGCTTTGCCGGCATGTGTGCGGCGCTTGAAGCCGCGGAACAGGGTGCGAAGACCGTTCTGCTCGAAAAGATGGGCCGCCCCGACGGCACGACCGTCTATTCCTCGGGCTGGATTGCGGCGGTCGGAAGCCGTTTCCAGAAGAACCATCCCGAAGACAACGAAGAAGCCTTCTTCAACGACATGATGAAGTTGTCGGGCTATCGTTCCGACCCCGAACTCGTGCGCGTATACGCCAAGGAAGCCGGCAAGGGCATCGACTGGCTCGCCGACCACGGCACGCCCTTCTTCCTCTGGGAAAACCTCCCCGCGCCGGAACTCTCGCGCTGCGTCATCAGCCCGGGTGAAGGCATCACCGGGGGCTCGATGCTGCTTCGCTGCCTCATGGCCGCGCTCAAAAAGAAGGGCGTTCCCATTCATTACAGCACCAAGGCCGTCAAGCTTCTCGCCAACGACGTGATGGAAGTCGAAGGCGTCGCCTGCATCACGCCCGAAGGTCGCAAGCACTACCGCGCCAAGGGCGGCGTGATTCTCACAACGGGCGGCTTCGGCGCGAACGAAGCCATGGTCTGCCAGTACATCGGCCCGTGGGCCTCGCGCCTCATCGTGCGCGGCTCCCCCTGGATCACGGGCGAAAACATCCTGATGACCCAGGAAGTCCACGCGAAGCTCGTCAACATGGACCAGTTCTACGCGGGTCCGATCACCCCGACCGGCCACGCCAATCCGTCGCCTCTGATGCACGCGGGCTACGGCATTCAGGTGGGGACGAACGGGAAGCGCTTCGTTCCGGAAACCTGGCTCCAGGTCCCGAAGGCCAAGGCCATCGCCCAGCGCACGCCCGACAACCGCAGCTTCATGCTGATCGGTCAGGATGCGGACGCCAACGACAACATCCTCTCGAACACGATCAAGCGCTTCTCGCGCTTGGGCTACGAAGTCTTCAAGGGCGAGACGATCGAAGAGGTCGCCAAGGCCGCGGGCGTTCCGCCCGAAGCCCTGGTCGAAACGGTGAAGACCTTCAACGAAGCCGTGAAGGCCGGAAAGGCCAAGGAACTCGATCCTCCTTACGAATATGAAACGCCGCATGCGCTCGAGACGGGCCCCTACTACATGATCCCGGCCGCTGGCGGCATGGCGAGCACCATGGGCGGTCCGAAGATCAATCCGGACGCGCAGGTGATTAACTTCGAAAACCGTCCGATTCCCGGTCTTTATGCCGCATGCGCTCGAGACGGGCCCCTACTACATGATCCC
>OGHP01000296.1_pt1 | contig 9899 bp, 8 predicted proteins | sample 1571591 | NCBI WGS metagenome assembly OGHP01 (sample SAMEA2582069, study PRJEB24529) | metagenome | biome: Human gut stool | place: China | collected 2011 | reverse complement strand
TGAACCCGTCAGGGGCACGTATTATCCCATGAGACACGAAATTTCTGACACCCTCCCTGCTGCGGGCGGCGTTTCGGCCCTCAACCACGGCGGTCTCGCCGCCACGGGCACTCGCTATCAGCGCGAAGTCATGAAGGAAACGAAGGACTCTCCCGAACTCCTTTACAAGGACATGTTGCGCGTCGGCAAGAACGCCAACGACCCGGTCCTTGCCAAAATGGTGTCCGAACGTACGGGCGAAGTGGGTGACTGGCTCATCGACGATCTGAAGGTCGCCTACGGCGCCGCCTGGGTGCAGTTCCCGGACCACAGCGCCCACCGTCAGATTTCCGCGAAGGGCAATTCCGTCGGTTGGCAAAAGACGATGCTTGACGTCTTCGCCAAGCACGGCGGCGTCCTCATGACCGACATGCGCGCGACCGAATTCATCACCGACAAGGACGGCAATGTCACGGGCGTGAAGGCGACGGGCCTGAAGGGCCAGCCTTACGAATTCGACGCGAAGTCCTTCGTTCTCGCTTCGGGCGGCTACGGCGCAGTGAAGTCGATGCTACCCGAACGCATGAAGGACGTGCTCTTCTACGGCATCCCGACCGAAACGGGCGACGGCTTCAAGATGGGCACCGCCATCGGTGCGGGTACGATTAACCTCGACTACGTCAAGACCTATCCGAACGGCGTTGAAGTCCAACCCGGCCGCTCCATGGACACGACGGGTTCTTCGACCTTCGCCGTGCGCGGCAGCGCCATCTTCGTGAATGTCGACGGCAAGCGCTGCGTCAACGAAAACAAGTCGCTCGGCGAATTGACGCAAGCCACGCTCGCGCAGAAGAACCATCTGATGTACCTCGTCATGGATCAGAAGGCTTGGGAAGCGTACGTGAAGAAGGCGGTCGACGACCACACGGTGCCCGACGCCTCGACCTTCGAAGCCTGGAAGTCGCTTCGCAACAACGGCCGTCCCGTCATCTGCACGGGTGAGCTCGACGTATGCGCCAAGGAAATGGGGATCGATCCGAAGGGCCTCGTTCAGACCGTAAAGGATTGGAACGCCGCCGTGGCCGCGGGTGAAGACAAGGCCTTCGGCCGCAAGGCGCTCGTTGCTCTGGGCGACGGTCCCTACCACATCGTCGAGCAGAAGACCCGTTATCAGACCACGCTCGGCGGTCTGCACGCCAATGCCGACATGCAGATTCTCACGAAGGAAGGCAAGCCCATCGGCAACCTCTACGGTGCGGGCTGTGTCGTGGGCGGTGCGAACGGCGCCGACTCGATGACGACGCTCATGAACACCTGGGCCATCGTTTCAGGCTACGTCGCGGGTGAAAGCGCCGCGAAGAACGCCAAGTAATCGTTTGATTGCGCCGGTCGGGTTCACTCGCAACTGCGGTCGGCGCCATACGAGATTGCATGGACAAAAAGGCCGCCCCAACCCGGGCGGCCTTGCCTTTCGTATCGGCTCAAAACTCGATCAGCGAAGCGCAAAGTTGATCGCAAAGGCGACCGAGACGACGTACATCAGGGGATGCACTTCGCGGGCGCGGCCCGTAAGCAGGGCGATGACCGTGTAGGAAACGAAGCCGAAGCCGAAGCCCGTAGCGATGTTGTAGGTGAGGGGCATCCCGACGATCGTGAGGAAGGCGGGAATCGCCACGTCGAGACGGTCAAAGCGGATGTGCACGCATTCCTGCATCATGAAGGCGCCCACGAGAATGAGGATCGGAGCGGTCGCGTAGACCGGGACGATCGCGATGAGCGGGATGAAGAAGAGCGCGAGAGCGAAGAAGCCCGCGGCGAAGACGTTCGAAAGGCCCGTACGCGCGCCAGCGACGGCGCCCGCGGCGCTTTCGAGGTAGCTCGTGGCGGTCGTGGTCCCGAAGACCGACGAGAGCATCGTGCCGATCGAGTCGGAAATGAAGGCTCGGTCGAGATTGCGGATGGAGCCATCGTCCTTCATGAGGCCCGCCTTGCGGGCGACGCCGATGAGCACCCCCATGTTGTCGAAGAGGTCCACCATCGTAAGGGTGAAGATGATGGTGAAGAGTCCGTGGCTCAAGGCGCCCTGGAGGTCGAGCTGAAAGAAGGTCTTCGAGATGTCGGGGAAACCCGCCGAGAGCCAGGAGCCTTCGGGAAGCGAGGCGTGGCCCGTGACGACGCCGAGCGCCGTCGTCGCGAGAATGCCGATGATCATGGCGGCGCGGATGCCCATCACGTTGAGAACCGCGGTGAGGAAGAAGCCGAAGAGCGCGAGGAGCACCTTGGGGTCGGTGAGGTCGCCGAGCGCGACCGAGGTCGATTCGTTCGAGACGACGATCCCGCAGTTCTTGAAGCCGATGAAGGCGATGAAGGTGCCGATCCCCACGACGATTGCGTACTTGAGATCCTTCGGGACCGAGTCGACGATCCACTGTCGGATGCGCGTGACGGTGAGGAGAAAGAAGACCATGCCCGAGACGAGGACGGCGCCGAGACCGGCCTGCCAGCTGAAGCCCGCGGGGCCGCAGACGTAGTACGCGAAGAAGGCGGTGATGCCGAGGCCCGGGGCCACGACCACCGGATAGTTCGCCCAGAGTCCCATGATAAGAGTCACGACGATCGTCGTCAGAACGACGGCGCCCGTGACGGCGGTGCGGTCCATGCCGGCGTCGGCGAGCATGGAGGGAATCACGAAGATGAGGTAGCAGCACGCCATGAAGGACGTGAGGCCGCCGAAGAATTCCTGGCGAACGGAAGTTCCGTGTTCCTTCAGGCGGAAAAGCCGCTCGAGAAGACCGGAGGACTGTGCGGGGCTTGGGTTGGACATGTCGTCTTTTTGGGGATGAGGTTTCGGGAAGCACGCATTGTAGCGGGAAAACTTATCTTTCTAGGAAGATTGTTGATGAAGAGAAAAAAGGAAAAAAATGTCTCTAGAAAAGCAGGATCGGATAAGAAGGCTTGCCTTGTCTTTCGGATAATGAGATGTGTGGAGAAAAAGGGAGAGAAGACCGAGCTCTTTCAGCAACTCTTTCTCTGAAGACCGACAAAACGATTCGCGGAGAGAAAAAATGGGACATTTGACGCAAGAAACGACAGCCGAACGCGCCGCTCGGGTGAAGAGGCTCAACGACGCGCTCATCGAATGGGTGATGAAGGTTGCGCAGGGACGGGTCGGTCAGTTTTCGACCGCCGTTCCCGAACTGGACATATCGGTGCGCGACGAACGAAACGCCTCGGAGCGCTGCGTCTACCGCCGCTCGCTCGGCGTGATGCTCTCGGGGCGCAAACGCTCCATCGTGGGGAACCGCGTTTATGAATACGGTGCGGGCGACATGCTCTACACCCTCGTGGACATGCCCGCGATGTGGCAGGTGGTGGGGGCGACGAAGGAGCATCCCTTCATCGCGGTTTCGATTGCGCTCGACGAAGAGGTGCTTCGCGAGCTGATTCCCCGCGTGCGTCTGGGGTCGCGCTGCACGAATCTGCAGGCGATCGGGCTCGAGCGCTCCGATCCGGGCCTTCTCGAAGTCTTCCTGCGTCTTATGCAGCTCCTTGACCGTCCGGACGAAATCGAGGTGATGGCTCCGATGCTTCTGCGCGAAATCCACTTCCGCGCGCTTCTCGGTCCGCAGGGGCCGGCCCTTGCCGCCGCCTTCACGCAGGATTCGCAGAGCAACCGCATCGGACAGGCGATCGAGTGGATCAAGGCGAACGTCACGGCGAGCGTGTCGATTGAAGAGATGGCCGACCGCGCCCACATGGCGCCTTCGACCTTCCATCGGCACTTCAAGGCGGTGACGAGCCTCTCGCCTCTGCAGTACCACAAGCGCCTGAAGCTCCATGAGGCGCAGCGCCTCATGCTCGTCAAGAACTTCGACGCTTCGCAGGCGGCCTATGCCGTGGGCTACGCGAGCGCGACGCAGTTCTCGCGCGACTACAAGAAGCTCTTCGGCACGCCTCCGAAGAAGAGCGTGCGGGTCATGAAAAATCACGTGACGCCCGAAGGCGTTCCCATGAGCTGACGAAAACCGAGAAGACGAGGGCCGCGCCTCCTGCCGGAAAGCGCGGTCCTTTTTTTCAAGAGCGTCTTTTTCTTACGCGACGGCTTTGGCGTAGTCTTCGTCCGAGACCGCTTCGAGCCACGTGCAGCGGTTGTTCGGGACGTTGGGTTCGATCGAGATGTGGGTCATCCAGGTCTTGGCGCCCGCGCCGTGCCAGTGCTTCACTTCCGGCGGAATGCGAACGACGTCGCCCTTGCGGATCACGCGCGGGGCTTCGCCTTCGAACTGCACGAAGCCTTCGCCAGCGAGAACGAGCAGGATCTGACCGCCCGAGTGGACGTGCCAGTGCGTTCTCGTGCCCGGTTCGAAGGTGACGTTTCCGATCGGGGCGTGGAAGACGTCGTCGTTTTCGCTCAGCATCGTGAGGTAGGACGTGCCGGTGAAGAACTTCCCGTAGGGATTGACGGGACCCTGTTCAAAAATCGTGTCGTGCGGGGCCTTGTGGATTTCGGACATGTTTGTCTCCTTGTGATCGACGTGTTTTTTGGGGGCGTCTTCAAGAACGCTCCTTTTCGCCCATCATTGTGGCGCGGCGCGCACCGGGCGTTTCGTCCGATCGGACGCGATTGTTGCCTGAAACGCTCTGCCGCGGGGAAAGAGAAAACGACAAAAAGGACGGCCGGGAATTCGTTGGCCTTCAAGATCCTTGCCAAGAGCGTTCGGATTCGGTAGTTTTTCGGTAGACACCTTTTGAGGACAGTTTCCATGCCCCGTTTTGCCGCCGTACTGCCGGAAGGCCGACTTCTTCTGAAAAACCTCGAGACCGGAGAGACGCTCACGATCCGCGCCGAAGACGGTCCCGTCTCGATCGGGACGCTCACCTGGACGTGGGGCGACGAATCCTCTCCCGCTCCCGCGGGCGAGCCCGAGGAGAAACGATCCGAAAAGGTCGGCGAGGACGCCGGTCCCCGCCCGATGAAGCCCGAAGAGTACGACGCGCTCGAGTGGAATCCAACCGATCCGGCGCTTCTTACGGCCGAAGCGGAGATGCGCGCCATTCTCGCGTCGGCGCAGGAAATGCGCGGGCGCGACGTCATGCCCGCCGCCAAGCGCGTGCTCTCCGCTCCCTTGTCGGCGCTTACCGAAAAGGATTTTGAAGAAACCTACATGGCGCTAGGCAAGCAGAGCGACGAAATCGAGCGCGAAGTCGCCTATCTCGAGGAGATCGAGGCCGATCCCGAAGACATCAAGGAGATGCGCGACCGGCTCGAAGCGATCGACCGCGATCTCGGACTCGTCACCGAGCGCATGAAGCAGTTCGAAGCGGTCCACAAGGAAGAAGTAAACCAAAAAACGGTTGCCCTTTCGATCAGGACAACGAAGCTCACGGGAAAAGTGCTGGCTGCCGCTCTTGGGAAGGTGGTGCGGACGCTGCAAAAGCACCACCGGAAGGCGCTGACCCCGCAGGGACGCCAGAGCGTGAAAAAGCTGATGAACCACTATGGCGGCAAAAGCGCCATGCCCTATGTGGGAGCTCCAAAGGATTTTGACCGGATCGCGAAGGAGTTCCATGTGGACTACGCTTTCCATAAAGTGAGCCCCGGCCATTACCTGCTGTTTTTCAAAGCCAATCAGGCGGACGCTATCACGGCGGCCTTCCAGAAGTACAGCGCAAAGGTGCTGAACAAAGAGCAGGACAAGGCTTCCATCCTCGGTCAGCTTCGGAAATTCACGGAGCAGATCAGGACGCAGGCAAAGGAAAAGCAGCGGACCAGAGAGGCGGTGAAGGACGGACGTTGAGTGACAAGATTAGAAAATATGTGCTCCCAAACCTGCCGTACCTCTTTGTGTTCTGGTTTTTCTCCAAAATCGGGACGGCCTACCGGATCGCCCCCGGCACAGACTTCGGGACAAAGCTCATGGGGATGCTTGATACCTTCCCCAAAGCCTTTGAAACCTACTGGCCGGGGCTGGGAGGTATTGACCTGCTGGTGGGCCTTGCCGGTGCGGCTGGGATGTATCTGCTGATACAGTCAAAGATCAGGCAGGCGAAAAAATTCCGGCGGGATGCGGAGTACGGCACCGCCCGCTTTGGAACAAAGGAAGATATAAAGCCATTTGTTGACCCTAAATTTCAGAACAATGTCATTCTGACCGGGACGGAGTTCCTTACCATGAACACCCGTCCGAAGATACCCGCCAATGCCCGGAACCTAAACGCCTGTGTCATCGGATCGTCCGGCTCGGGAAAGACAAGGTTCTGGTTGACCCCGCAGCTCCTTCAAGCCCATTCCTCGTATGTGGTGGTAGACCCGAAGGGCGGCACCCTCGACCAGTGCGGGCGGTTCCTGCAAAGGGAAAAATACAGGGTGCGGGTGTTCAACAGTATCGACTTTTCAAAATCCATGCACTACAATCCGCTGGCCTATATCAAGACAGAAAGCGATGTTTTGAAATTTGTTACCGCCCTGATTGCCAACACCAAAGGCGACGGCAAGGAGGGCGACGAGTTCTGGACAAAAGCCGAAACCCTTTTGTACTGCGCCCTTGTGGCCTACATCGTCTTTGAGGGGCCGGAGGAAGAACGCAACATGAATACGCTGGTGGAAATGATAAACAGCATGGAAGTCCGGGAGGATGACGAAACCTTCAAAAACGCGGTGGACTATATGTTTGACGGGCTGGAACGCCGCAGCCCCCAGCACTTCGCCGTGAGGCAGTATAAGAAATACAAGCTCGCCAGCGGTGTTGTATGCTCTAAAAGACTTCTTAATCAAGCGGTTGAGAAGTCTCTTAGAACACATAACCTAAAATCGAAGAAAGGAGCGCAAGCGATGAGAAAAAACGAGAAAATCACAGCTCTGTACGAACGACTGAGTCGTGATGACTTTGGCAAAGATGATGACCAGCAGCGTGAGAGCAATTCCATTTCCAATCAAAAGGCTATGTTGGAGGAGTTCGCCGCACGGCAGGGGTTTACGAACATTGTCCATTTCACGGACGATGGCATTAGTGGTACTTGCTTTGACCGTCCCGGATTTCTGGCAATGATGAAAGAGGTGGAAGCCGGGAATGTGGAGTACCTGTGTATCAAGGACATGAGCCGCATGGGTCGTGACTATCTGAAAGTCGGTCAGATTATGGAAATCCTGCGTCAGCGTGGCGTTCGCCTTATCGCCATCAATGACGGCGTGGACAGTGCCAGAGGGGACGATGATTTTACCCCTTTCCGCAACATCATGAACGAGTATTACGCCAGAGATACCAGCCGTAAAATCCGTTCCACTTTCCAGTCCAAAGGCAAGTCCGGCAAGCACCTCACAGGCACGGTCATTTACGGCTATCTCTGGAACGAAGCCAGAGACCAATGGTTGGTTGACCCCGAAGCCGCTGATGTGGTCAAGCGCATCTTTGCCATGACGATTGAGGGCTACGGTCCGTATCAGATCGCCAGCAAGCTGAAAGAAGAAAAAGTCCTCATTCCGTCCGCTTACCTTGCCCGGCACGGCGAGGGCGTGAACAAGAATAAGACTTTCAAAGATGTGTACGGCTGGGGTTCTTCCACCATCTGCAACATTCTTGAAAAGCGTGAATATCTGGGACACACCATCAACTTCAAGACTCGAAAGCACTTCAAGGACAAGAAAAGCCATTATGTCCCGGAGGACGAATGGACAATTTTCGAGAATACCCATGAGCCTATCATTGACCAGCAGACCTTTGACCTTGTGCAGAAAATCCGTGGGAATGTCAGACGCTACCCGGACGGCTGGGGCGAAGCAGCTCCCCTCACAGGCTTGCTTTATTGTGCCGATTGCGGCGGCAAGATGTATGTCCACCGTACCAACAACGGCAAGCGTATTTCTCAATATACCTGTTCCCAATACAGCAAAGTCCCAGTTGGAAAGCTCTGCACGACACAGCACCGTATCAATGAAGATGTGGTACTGTCCCTTGTCTCTGAAATGCTGAAAGCCATTGCCGAGTATGCGAAGCATGACCGAGCCGAGTTTGTCCGTGTGGTGCAGGAAGCGCAGTCCAGCCAGCAGACGGCAGAGGTCAAGAAACAGCGGACACGCCTTGCCACCGCAAAGCAGAGAGTTTCCGAGCTGGAAGTCCTGCTCTGCAAAATCTATGAGGACAACGCCCTCGGCAAGCTGCCGGATGCACGATATAAGGCGCTTGATGCACAGTATGCCAAAGAGCAGGATGCACTTGAGATTGAAATTGCGGAGCTGGAAAAGGCTGTTACCGGCTACGAGCAAAGCCAGAAATCAGCGGAGAAATTTATAGCCCTGATTGATAAGTACGAGAATTTTGACACGCTGACAAACACCATGCTCAATGAGTTTGTAGAGAAAATCCTTGTCCACGAACGCGCCAGAAAAGGCAGTCAGGACACCACGCAGGAAATTGAAATCTACTTCAATTTTTTAGGACGCTATATCCCACCATCCTTACAGCCGGTTCCTTTAACCCCGGAGGAACAGGAAGAACTGCGGAAAAAAGAAGAACGCAAGGACAGGCTTCATCAGAATTATTTGAAGCGGAAAGCCAGCGGCGCACAGAAACAGTATGAGGACAAAATCAAGGCGAAGAAAAAAGCGGAAATGGACGCTAAGAAAGCCCTGATCCGGGCTGAGGATATGAAAAAAGGTGTTTTTTCTACTATCGGTCAGCTGCCAAAAGAAGAACCACGCAAAGGCAGCATAGCAGCCAGCGCAGCAGTCTAATCATCACGAAGCAAAGGAGAATGAATATGAGTGAGTTGACTTACATTCGTTGTGGAGATTATGATATACCCAACCTAAAACTTTCTGAACAGCCGGAAACTTCTATCGGCAAGTACGGCAGGATGAGAAAATCCTACCTAAAGAAACATCGCCCCATTCTCTACAACCAACTACTGATGAGCGAGAAGCTGTATCCACACCTGTTAGAGATTGACCGGACAGCGCAGGAGCGCGTGGACACCATGTTGCCTCACATGATGGAGACTGCGGGTGTCACGGAAGAACTGAAAGCCTGTGACCCTATGCGTTGGGTGGGGCTGATGAACACATTAACGGCACAGATTGAGGAAATTTTAATCAGGGAACTGATTTGCAGCTGAATGGGAGGTGCGGGAAATGCTGACCTTTGAAAAGATTTTGAAAGTGTTTCAGGCATATCTGGATGATGATCCACTGTATGAGGTGGTTCAGACCAGCCACGGTTATACATTGATGGCATGGGAACCCCACCGGAATGACTGGTACAGCGCAGAAATACAGAAAACCCCGGAGGATTTACGGAACGCTTTGTTGGGTACATACGCCAACTTTCTGGAAGATAAGATTACTGGAAATGACCGTGACCTGACTGTGACAGAAACCGGAGAAATCCAGCAGAGGTGCCGGGAACTTTTGGAAAAGTGCAGGGAAACATGATACAGAAACGCCAGAAGGAGGCCGCGATTATGCGTCCTCCTTCTGCTTCGCAGTCTGTTCCATTTTGAGCGCCCCGTCTATGGCACCTTCGATAATCGGCAGGTATTCTTCAGGGCAGAGTTTCAGCTTGTGGCTGACCCGTTGCCGCTGTTCGCTTTCTTCCCGCATGATCTCCGGGTTAAAATACCGTTCCACGGGAAGTCCGCAGATCTTAATCAATTGGATCATCACAGGCAGGCTCGGAATTGCACCTTGATTCTCAATGTTGGCAAGATACCGCCATTCAATCCCAACCATTTCCGCCAATGTTTTTCGTGCCAGACGCTTTGCCTCTCGTGCGGCTTTGACATCTGCACCAAAGGTTTCAAAACCGGGACAATCTTCAACTTTCGCCATATAACATCACCCAGTTACATTGTATAATTCATACTTTGCCCGTGGAATGTTGCTATATGCAGTTTGGTTGAAGTTTATAATTCATATTCCATTTCTT
>OGHP01000280.1_pt1 | contig 10329 bp, 14 predicted proteins | sample 1571591 | NCBI WGS metagenome assembly OGHP01 (sample SAMEA2582069, study PRJEB24529) | metagenome | biome: Human gut stool | place: China | collected 2011 | reverse complement strand
TAATTGGAAATCTTATCAATGTACTAGCTAAAAATTTAATCCAACGTCCACGTCCTAGTGATAAATTAGTCGCAATTGGTGGCTATAGTTTTCCAAGTGGACATACCTTTGGAACTGCCTTATTTATCTTTTTCGTAGTATTTTTAATTGTTCCTCAAATTAAGGATGTTACGTTAAGACGAATTCTAACCTTCCTAGGTTTCCTTTGGATTCTTATTATCGCCTTAACGCGCGTATATTTATGGGAAAGTTCACTTATAATCTGGCGTAGAATCAGTGATTAACCCTAATAATTATTAAAAGCAGCACTCTAGGTGTTGCTTTTATTTTACTTATTTTCATTATTAGGTTGTGGCTCAGCTGCAGAATTATTTGTTTCTGGCTTAGATTCCGAACTATTTTTTACATTGTCTTGACCACTATTTCTATCATCATTTTTATCGTCACTTTTCTTGGGCTCATCATTTTGATTTTCCGCTGACGATGATGAACTAGCAGCAGCTTGTTGTGCTTTTCTAGCTTCTTCTTGTCTTTGTTGTTCACGTTGTCTTCTTATTGCAGCTTGTTGATTTTGAATTCTAATTTGTTCCAAAATACTATTATTTCTTTCTTGCAATTCACGTGCATCTTTTCTTACTTGTGAATAATACTTTTCGTCAATATTTTTTCCATCTAAAATCTGAACTAGATTTTCATTCGATTGGCTATAAGCTCCCATTTCAGTAAGTCTTACAGCTTCATTATAAAGATCATCATACTTTTCACGTTGCTTTAGTACTGATTCTAGAAACTTATCTTTCTTCTTAGCTCTTTGGGTTAAAATTGATAAAGACGGAGATACTTTTGCAGTTGATCTAAATGTTAACTGTGCTTGTTCATAATCATCTTGTTTCAATTCAGCTAAGCCTTCTTGATAGAGTTTAACTTGTTCTAATCGTTGTTTAGCTACTACATCATCTGGTTTCTTACGTAGAGCATCTTGCAAATTAAGTTCTGCTTTCTTATATTCTGCAGCTTGAGCATTAGTTATTGCTTGAGACATTAAATTATCAAACTGCTTTTGTGTTTCACGCTTTTTAGTATAACCAAAGCCAACAAATACAAGTGCCACTACAATTGCTGTTATTAACCAAAACATCCACCGCTTCATCATCTCACCCCATTTCTCTTTCTAGTCTAGTATAGCATTTACTCACCAATTCTACTTAAGAAGTGCTTGCATCCAACTATGGAATAAATCTACCCATTGTGCAGCTTGTGGTTCAATGTCTTCTGGACGGCCTACACGAGCCGTTTCTTCATTAGCTAATGCCAAGCCATGAGGACCATGTGGAAAGATATGATATTCTGTTGATACTCCAGCTTTTCTCAACGCTGAGGCAAATAATAAACTATTTTCCATAGGAACAGCCTTATCTTCAAATGTATGCCACATAAATACTGGTGGTACATCCTTAGTAACTAACTTTTCAAGTGATTGGTTAGCTAAAGCTTTTTCATCTTCAATTCCGTCTTTTCCTAATATTTGTTCAAAGGAACCTTGATGCCAGAAATTTTTATTAGTTGTGATAACCGGATAGGATAATACTAAACCATTTGGCTCAATTTCTTCTGGTTTATATCCCATTTGTTTCAATTCATCGCTATTCCACTTAACACCTAAACTAGCTGCCAAATGTCCACCAGCTGACATTCCCATAATGATGATCTTATCTTCACGAACATTCCATTCATCAGCATTATCTCTAACTAATTTTACACTTTGGACTAATTGTTCCAAGGCTACAGGATATCTAACTTGGCAAGTATAGTTTAATACAAATGCATTATATCCCATAGTTATTAATTTCAAAGCAACTGGATCAGCTTCTCGATCTGAAACAAAATGATAACCCCCACCGGGACAAATGATAATTGTAGCGTGCTTATCTTGTACTCCCCAGTCATTTTTCTTTTCAATTGTATATCCCATTAATTCAGCTGTATGACCTGCAACTGTGATCTTTTCTGTTATTTTTTGCATAATAAAATCCTCCTTAAAACAAAAAGCCACCTTAGTGATAATATGCCTAAGATAGCTAATAAACCTTATATTCTAAACTGTCAAAAATGTGGCTAAAATTGCTACTGCTACCAATCCAAAAAGAACTGAAAGTCCCATGGAACGTGAGCGATAAGCCACAACAATAACGATTATTGCTGCTAGTAACTTAGCCATATATTCTAAACCTACAAATGTATAGGTCTTTGTATTAACAAAAAGGTCTCTGACTACGAGTGCCGTAAACAAAGATACTGGCACGTATTTCATCCATTCATTAAACCATTCTGGAATCTTACGAGTTGAGAAGAATTTCAATGGTAAAAATCGAGGAATGAAAGCCGCAATCATCGAACAGATAATAAGTATAAAATGGTCCATTGACGAATATTGCATCATTTTTCTCCTGACTTACTAATAACTTTCCGACTTGCCTTTGGCTTGATCTTCTTCAACCAGAAATTGCCCTTGGCTTCACCTTTTTTAACGATATTATGTTCAATCATAAAACCGATAAAGGAAGCTAACAATGTAGCTACTATTAGTCCCATTGTACTCTTCAAAGTAACTAACGCAACAATTGCAATTACCCCTGAAATAAAACTAACTAAAATTGTTAGTTTGTTGCGAATTTGCATAACAATCATATAAATAAACATTGCAGTTAGAGCAAAGTCGACAATATCTAGATAATTCTCCATTGGTAATAAATTACCAACTAAACTCCCAATAAAATTAGCTACAGACCAAAATAGTAAGGACCAGTGTTCTACAGCTAAGGCATCTTTAGGCGTCCAGCTCTTATCAGTTGCGAATTTTAAGTAGTTTACAGCATAATTTTCATCATTCAATGAAACGGCAAAGAAATATAAAAACTTCTTGCTTGTTCCTTTAATGTATTGTGACAAACTTGAACCCAACAACGCATAACGTAACTCTAGGAAAAATAGCATAATAACTATCGTTTGCATTGGGGTATTCGTAGTTAACATAGAAGCTATCAAGAACTGAGCTCCACCTGAAAATACTAATACGGATACCAATAAAGTTAATAGCGGGTTAAAACCGGCAGCATGTAATAAAATTCCGCACGCCAAACCGATTGGCACATAACTTAGGCATAATGGTAGAGACACCTTGAATACTTCTACCCAACGTGCTTCTGTTTTTTCCACGAATAAGCCTCCATTTTAAGAATAAAGTCCTCACAATCCAATTATAACACATGATTATTTAAACTTTAAAATAAAAATTAATATCAGATTTATTTGATTATCTGCATTTTACTATAGCTAATAATAATTTTTCCCTTAGCGTCTTGATAAGTAATTGATTTATTATACTCATCGTCAAAAATTATCATCGCTGAATTATGTAATTGTTTATCGACTACTCCTGTAAAAGTATGACGATGAAACTTAAATTCAACATGTGTACCTTTAACGAACTTTTTACCAATTTCACTAACTTCTATATTTTTGTCTTCGTTAATAGCTTTTGCCATTTTAATCACTTCCTATTTTCATTATACCCCTTTTTTAGAATTTGAAAAATGTGGTAACATTGAGTCAAATATATTAATTAAGGATGTGACATCATGAAACTTATTTCATGGAATATCGATTCTTTGAATGCTGCTTTAACTAGTGATTCTGCTCGCGCTAAACAATCACGTGAAGTCTTAGCAACTATTATTGATGAAAATCCAGATATAATAGCAATTCAAGAAACAAAATTATCAGCTACAGGTCCAACTAAAAAACATCAAACTATTTTAGCTGAACAATTTCCAGATTATGAAATTGCTTGGAGAAGTTCACAAGAACCAGCTCGTAAAGGTTATGCTGGTACTATGTTTCTTTATAAAAACAATTTAAACCCTACTATCAGCTATCCTGAAATTGATGCACCTGAACCTATGGATTCTGAAGGTAGAATCATCACACTTGAATTCGATAATTTTTACGTTACTCAAGTATATACTCCTAATGCTGGCGATGGTTTGAGACGTTTAGCTGAACGTCAGGTTTGGGATGAAAAGTACGCTGACTACCTAGTTTCATTGGATCAAAATAAACCTCTTCTTTCTAGCGGTGATTTCAATGTTGCTCATAAGGAAATCGACTTAGCTCATCCTGGTAATAATCATCATTCTGCTGGTTTCACTGATGAAGAAAGAGCAGGCTTTACTAACTTGCTTAATAAGGGCTTTACAGATACCTTCCGCTATGTTCATGGCGATGTTAAGGATGTTTACTCTTGGTGGGCTCAAAGAAGTCGTACAAGCAAGATTAACAACTCTGGTTGGAGAATTGATTATTGGCTAGCAAGTAATCGTATTGCTGATAAAATTGTTCGTTCTGAAATGTTGGATTCTGGTGAACGTCGCGATCATACTCCAATAGTGTTAGAAATTAATATCTAGACAAAAAAAGAGAGATTTTCAAAATTCGAAAATCTCTCTTTTCTATTCTAATCTTCAATGCTTGTTGGTTCTTCTGAATAACTTACCTTTCCGCTTGTACGTAAGTAACTCATAGAAATCCATAATAGCAATAAGCTTGCTACGATAAAGATTAATTGAACTGTCAATGAAATTGTCATTTGGCTGCTTCCTAAACCACTGGATAATGATTCACGGAATCCGTAAACAGAGTAAGTCATTGGTAAGTATGGGTTAATTGCTTGGAAGAAACCATTCATACCCTTAGTAATTTGAATTGGGAAGGAACCACCACAGGCACCTAATTGAATTACTAAGAAAATCATACCAATGAATCGTCCAGGGTTACTGAACAACATCGCTAATACCATAATTATGAACATTGCCGCCAGTGAGAATGAAATAGCATTCATAAACGTAGCAGCAGGATGATCTGGATGCAATCCAGCCAACATCATCAATCCTACTTCAACAACCGCATTTCCGATTGCTACCACAGCACCTATGGCTACCTTACTAAAGAACCATTCTGTTGCAGAACCATCAGGCGTTGATAGTCGACGAATTGGATAAACTAGGTTAAATACCAATGCACCAACATATAAAGCGACTGATAGCATGTATGGAGCTAATGCATAGCCATAGTTAGGAACATAAGAATAATTCTTGTGTTTCAATGTTGTAGGTGCAGCGAACATATTAGCATTTGCACTATTCAAGTTTTGACTATTAACTTCCTTAGCACCAGCACTTAAGCTCTTAGCTAGAGTACCATTGCCTTCGCTAATCTTATTGGCACCATCAATTAATTGTCCTGAGTTAGCAGCTAGTTGTTGAGTACCATTTGCTAATTGGTTTATACCATTTGTTAATGTTGGTACTTGAGCATTAAGTTGTCCAAGACCACCAGCTAATTGGTTACCACCGTTTGCTAATTGATTTACACCACTTGTTAATGCTGGAATTTGTGCATTCATTTGGGCTAAACCACTAGCTAATTGGTTACCACCATTTGCTAATTGATTTACACCACTTGTTAATGCTGGAATTTGTGCATTCATTTGACCTATTCCACCAGCTAATTGTGCGGAACCAGTAGTCAATATACCATTTTTATTAGCTAATGTATTTATACCATTTGTTGCGCTTGATACACCATCAGTATATATCTTTACACCATCATTTAGTTTTGAAGAGTAGTACGCTAAATCTTTAGTTGCTTTTTGTAAAGTAGCTACTTTTTCTGATAATTCTTTTAAATTACCTAAACTATTAGGATCTATGGTAATCCCATTTAATACATTAGCTGCATTAGTTAGTTTACCGGACATTGCTGATAAACCAGATAATTGTCCTTGAAGTCCTGATAACTTAGCACTTACACCATCCATTTGAGCTTTAATTTGACCAGCTGTAGTTCCTGCATCTGAAATTGCACTACCAGCTGCTTGATTTTGTTGCAAGGCAGCTTGTAATTTTTGCTTATCAGCATCTGTTAAATTGCTAGAACCTAATACAGCTTGAATATTTGCAGATGAGCCTTGAATACTACTTCCAGCAGTCTTCAAATCACTACCTAATTTATTAGACAATTCTGTTGATGAACTTTGAACAGCAGTTAATTCGTCCTTCATTCCACTCATACTACTTTGTAGAGTTGTTATAGCTTGCATTGCTGGTTGTAATTGTTGCTTTACAACTTGTAATTGTTGTAAGCCATTAATCAATTGTGTAGTATCTCCACTATTAAATTGGCTGACATCAATTTTAGCAACTTCATCAGCCAATTCTTTATTACCATCAGCAATTTGTTGAGCTCCTAGCTTCAAATTATTTGAATTATCATTTAACTTTGTTAAGCCTTCCTGTAATTCAGTTACACCACCTGTATATTGTCCAATACCAGAGTTTAATTTACTGCTACCATCCATTAACTGTTTTACACCTACTGGCAATACGGCTGTCTTACCTTGTAGTGTATTCAATCCAGATGATAAAGTCTTAGAACCTGTTGCTAATTTATTTACACCTGAAGCAAGTGTTCCTGTTTTACTTTGCAATTGGTTTAATCCATCTGCCAACACACTAGCACCAGTTGTTAACTTCAACACACCGGCACTCAATGGAGCAACACCGTTCTTAAGTTGGATAACACCATCGTTAACTTGGTCAACACCTGCTGTATAAACCTTCAAACCATCAGATAATGTATATGCACCATCTGAAAGTTGTGTAGCACCTTTAGCAGCTTTGTTGAAACCTTTACCAACTTTCTTCACTGTGTCAAACATTGTTGTGGCATAAGCTTCGGAAACAGAATCACGGACAGAAGAATTTACTTGCTTAGCTCCTTCTTCTCCGATAACTTTACCAATGTAGTTCAACGCATCATTAGTGTTATATGTTAGTTGCATCTTCTTAGGATGCTTGTCTAACACAGTCGTAGCATTTTTAGAGAAGTTCTTAGGAATTGTAATTACCATATAGTACTTCTTATGGCTCAATCCATATTTAGCTTCTTTTGCGTTAACAAAATGCCAACCTAAATCTTTATTCTCTCTTAATTCTTTTTCTAAGTCTTCACCGACTTTAAATGTCTTTCCTTGATACTTAACTGGCTTATCGTTATTTACCACTGCGACAGGTAAATACTTAGTATTGCCGTAAGGATCCCATACTGATTTTAAGAAGAATAAACTATATAGGAAGGGAATAATCATAATAGCAATAATTGTTGCCGTTAAAATCTTATGTTTACGAATGTTATTAAATTCTTCAGCTACCATTTTCAAAGTAGCATACCCCCTCTTTCTCAATTTATATTCTAACGTTATATAATATACACTTTATGTTACCACTTAGACAACAAACAGATAACGTCATTTGTCGCATTCTAAGCATTATTAGTTCGCAATAATAGAGAAAGATTGCTATTTTAATAGACATTTGTAGATGTTATGATTATTCTCCATAAACAGTTGTTTCATTCGCTAATTCATTTACTTTATTTACAAGATTATGCGTATTCATATAATCAATAATTTCATCTTGAGTAGTACTACCTATTCTGAAGAAATCAATTGTTTTATCACTTTGTTCATAGAAATAGACCTCTCTATTCCTTCCTAATTTATAACCACAATTATTATCTATTTCACCTGGAGCTAAGCTATAAAAAATAGGTGTTTCATCAGGTTTAGTATCATTTCCATCTGTTGAAACAACATCAACTGCCAACATGGAATTTTTGAGAGCCATATCATAAGTTCCTTTAAAATGCCCATTATATTTTATAGCACCATATATAAGAATAGAGGCTGCATTCAGCTTTTTTGTTTTCGGCTTTGGCAAGTTCCTTGGTGGCGGCTTTCAATTCTGCTTTCTTGGCTTTCAGCTGCGTCTTCAGATCATCGAGATTTGCAGTCAACGTAGCAACCTCAGATTCGATTTTCTCTTTTTTTGCGGCCTTTTCTGCAATGACTGCTACATAATCAACGCTGGCCTTTACAGTACGAGCCTTATTCTTGCTTCCCTTGGGTCTTGCCATAATAATTTCCTCCCATAAAGTGAAATAATTTGATACTTACAAGTATATTTCCAAATAGTCAGAATTGCAATAGGTAACATGAGCCGTCTTCAACTGCCAATGCAAATCTTATTCGGTATGCCCGAAGATCGTCGCAAATGTATTCCTTCAATGGTAATAATCATGGAGATTAGTGTTTATCTGGAGATTACCAAAGGATAAATAGAAGCAGTATTAAAGCCGCTCACTGTGCTGGTTTCCAGCATGGTGAGCGGCTTTTTACTACAAATATGAGGAATCGAAGAAGTCTTTTAGTGTGATTCCCAAACCCAGATAGATTCTTTCAATCGTCTCTACGCTTAACTGCCCTCCCCGACGGGCAGTTGTTTGAATCGTGGAATACGATATTCCGCATTTCTTTGCCAACACACACAGATTCATATCACGCTCTTGCATCAAATCCTGAACACGCTTAATCGTATCCACGAAATTCCCTCCCATCTTTTTAGTTCAAAACTTTTCCGACAATCTCGAATCTTTGCTCTGGAGATATAATAATTGGTGAATATTTGGTGTTAAGAGAGACCAAAACCGGTTGATTGTACACCACGCCATAGCTGTCGGTAAGGAATTCTGCTTGGGTTTTATCCGGGGTATGTTCATCGTATTTTTTCAGATATCCACAGTCATCATATACGAATATCCCGATATCCCCGCATTCAAGTTCTTCGCAGCGCTTTACCCATACGATTTGTCCGCTATGATAACGTGGCTCCATACTATCACCGCTAACGTATATCCCGAACTCGGCACCAGCCGGAACGCTACTGGCAGGCACTTGTATCTGCTGGAACATTTCACCCTCAAGAAAAGCTCCTAGACCTGCCGATACTGGCAACTCTGATACAGGCATCATTATGTAGTCGATTTCCGCGGGCTCTTCTGCGTCTGGCTGGTAGCGCCGGGATGCAATCAAGTCCATTTCGTACTCAGCGACTTTTTTTTGCCCGATGTCATTTAGAAGGGCGGGTTTCTGGAAGTTCTTTGTAAAGTAGGAAGGACCCTCCTTGATGTTCAATGCGTAGCAGATTGCAACTAGTTGGTAGATGCTAGGAGTGGTATAGCCTTTTTCCCATTTGCTGATTCCTTTATCACTGACATCGACGCCATAGTGACGGAGAAGTTCAGAGAAAGTTACAAGTGAATAGCCATTCCTTTTTCGTGTGCCTGCGAGAATCTGACCAACCTCATTGCTATCCCTCGCAGCGACTGCATCATAGCGCACTGTGGATGGGGCTATGTGCATTTTGGTGAGCGTGGTTTTCTTTTTCATAACAAGAACACTCCTTTGTAATCCGGTAGCTCTATTATAGTATAGAAAATATAAGAAATCAACAGGAAATCTCTAAAATGGCGACAAATGCGTAATTGACATCTCCATAAAGTGGGTGTATAATCAAACCAAATCCACAAATAACAGCCTTTTGGTGTTATTTTCGTATGGGATTGTGTTTGTTTGGCGTTTTTTGCGAGGTGATACTATGAGAAAAGAAAATGTAAGATGTCCAATGTGCGGAACCATGAATTATGATGTGGATCTTGATGAAACCGGTGGCTGGACAAAATGCCGTCTGTGCAAAGCAGTGACCTGCTCTATGGATGAGTGGAAAAAACATACAGTGTCCGTTCCGCTGTTGAACGAAAAACAGCTCGTGGCACGCAGTATGATTCGCAAGTAATGCACGCCGTGTTTTGATAAATCCGCAAAAAGGAGGAATTCTGATGTATGGTGATTACAACCTTCGCCGTGAGAAAAGATACGTCGAAGTGGACGTTCGTTTTACTCCTGACGGTAAGATCCGCCCTCTTGCCATAAACTATGACAAGGCTCACACTTATGGAATTGATCGTGTCTTGGCAGTCAAACATGGGACATCACGCCTAGGCGGAAAAGGTCACTGCTTCACCTGCCTGATCTGCGGTCAGAAGCGGAATCTTTGGCTTGAACGGGGCAAGTGGTTCGTGGAAGCCTACTGCTCCGTGCCGGAAAGCTGTGCTTCGTAATGGCAAGATACTTATCCCGCGCAGATCTTTCGCACATAGCGGGTAAGTATATCGACCAGTACTATACCCGTTTCGGGATCAGTAAAGATGACCCAGAACCCATTGACCCTGAACGGCTCGCAAGTTCTGTTCTTGGGCTGAATGTGAAAATGCTGCCGCTATGCAGCGATGGAAGTATTCTAGGACTGACTGTTTTCCAGAAATGCGGTTTTACCGTAACCTTGGGGGACGGGACAAAGCTTGTGGAGGTGTTCA
>OGHP01000274.1_pt1 | contig 10518 bp, 10 predicted proteins | sample 1571591 | NCBI WGS metagenome assembly OGHP01 (sample SAMEA2582069, study PRJEB24529) | metagenome | biome: Human gut stool | place: China | collected 2011 | reverse complement strand
AAGATATTTTCCCATCATTCCTGTTCCAGGCTTGCGGGTAGGCACATGGTCTTCCGGAAAACTGCGGTCTATCAAGATATCATCAAAAGTGATACCTTCCCCCTCCAATGTCTTCAACACTAGGTTGTGCACCGGCCAAAAGGTATCCTCAGGAAAAGAAGAAGTACCGAGGCCATCTTGATTGGTAACCATCACAAATTCAAAGTCGAGCTTACTGCGGATAAATCCCAAATTACGAAATACCTTAGGATAAAACTCCAATTTATGGAAAGAATCCAATTGGTAATCAACCGGTGGCTCGATAACCAACGTACCGTCACGATCTATAAACAACGCTTTCTTCATATTTCAACATTCATAATTCTTCAATGCTTCCAACAACATATCATTCTCCGGACGTGTACCAATAGTCACACGCAAACAATCACGACATAAAGAAATATTGGTACGGTTACGCACTATGATACCTTTACCTACCAAATAATTATATATTTTCTTGGCATCTGTCACTTTAGCTAGAAAAAAATTAGCATCCGTAGGATAAATTTTCTCACAACAAGGCAGTTCTACAAATTCATTGACCAAACGCGTCCGTTCTTCCAATAACGACTTTACCCAACGTTCTACCTCATAATGCCGATGCAACATCATAACAGCCTCTTTCTGTGTCAGCAGATTCACATTATACGGATATTTAATCTTACTGAAAATAGAGATGATTTCTTTAGACGCAAAGGCCATGCCCAAACGAATGGCAGCACATCCCCATGCCTTAGAAAAAGTCTGGAAGACAATCAAATTAGGATATTTATCTAAATCGGCAAGGAAAGACGGCGCATCAGAAAAATCGGAATAGGCCTCGTCTATAATCACCAATCCCTGAAAAGTATCCAGCAATTTTTCCATTTCCCTACGATCCAGGTTATTACCGGTTGGATTATTGGGCGAGCAAAGAAAAACCAGTTTGGTGTGATCGTCTGTTGCCGCCAATAGTTTGTCAGCACTGAACTGATAGTTTTCATCCAACAACACCTTACGATATTCTACATCGTTGACATCGGCACACACCTGATACATACCATAAGTAGGGTCAATAGCCGCTACATTATCCACCCCCGGAATACAGAACGCGCGATATACCAAGTCAATAGCCTCATCACTGCCGTTTCCCAGAAAGATCGTATCGGGGTCTACCTTTTTAATAGGAGCTATCATATTCTTCAGTTCCCGCTGCATAGGATCAGGATAACGGTTATTAGGTGTATTGTACGGATTCTCATTGGCATCCAGAAAAACAGATGCCTCCGCTCCATTATATTCGTCACGTGCCGATGAATAGGGTTTCAAAGCCCAAATATTCGGGCGCGTCAATTCTTTCAAATCTTTCATCTTTATACTGTTTTTAATCTTACGGTTACTGCATTCTTATGCGCACCCAGTTGTTCATTAGCCGCCATCACCTCAATAGCAGGACCGATATTCTGAATACCCTCACCATTAATCTCCTGAAAAGTGATTTTACGGATAAAACTATCCAGGCTCACCCCACTATACGCTTTGGCGTAACCATTGGTAGGTAAAGTATGATTGGTTCCGGATGCATAATCACCGGCACTCTCCGGAGTAAGTGAACCTAGAAATACAGATCCGGCATTGACAATACGCTCTGCCAGTTCCATATAATCCTTGGTCTCGATAATCAAATGCTCGGGAGCATATTCATTCGTCAGAGCAATTGCCTCATCCATATCCCTCACCAAAATCAATTTGCTGTTTGCCAACGACTTTTCGGCTATTTTCCATCTGGTAAGCAAAGCCAACTGGCGTTGTACCTCATACTCCACCTCCTTCATTAATTTCTCAGAAGTAGTTATCAGCATGGCCTGACTATCAACTCCATGTTCCGCCTGTGAAAGCAAATCGGCTGCCACAAATACAGGATTAGCCGTCTCGTCGGCCAGCACTTCGACTTCAGAAGGGCCGGCAGGCATATCTATCGCAACATCCCGCAAAGAAACCTGCTGCTTGGCAGCCGTTACATATTGGTTACCCGGACCGAAAATTTTATAAACCTTAGGCACACTTTCCGTTCCGTATGCCATAGCAGCGATGGCCTGCACCCCTCCTGCTTTGAATATTTTATTTACTCCGGCCAATTTTGCCGCATACAAGATAGCAGGATGAACCTTTCCTTCTTTATCAGGAGGAGTACAAAGTACGATTTCCTTGCAACCTGCAATCTGTGCCGGAGTAGCCAACATCAATACGGTAGAAAATAAAGGCGCCGTGCCTCCGGGAATATACAAGCCCACCTTTTCAATAGCAACAGCCTTCTGCCAACAAGTTACACCAGATACAGTCTGCACCTTTTTCCCTTCAAATCGCTGAGAATTATGAAAAGTATGAATATTTTTCTGTGCCAGCATAATAGCTGCCTTCAATTCAATAGGTACCTCCTTTTCCGCTTCAGCAATTTCCGTTTCAGTAACCCCCAGTAAGTCCAGTTTCACCTTATCAAAACGTTCTTCATATTCCCTCACCGCTTTATCTCCTTCCGTCTTCACTTTATCCAGCACTTCTTTAACCGTATCGCGCAGCGTGTCTGTATTTAATGCCGGACGACGGAGAATTTCCACCCAGTCTTTCTTTTCAGGATATATTATTTTCTTCATACATGTATTCTTTTATAAGTTTACAAATCTCGCCTGACGTATGGACCGGCTATAATATCATTTTCTCAATGGGCAATACCAAAATACCTTCCGCGCCCAATGCCTTCAGTTTTCCGATGATCTCCCAAAAACGTTTCTCGTCAAGCACTGTATGTACCGAACTCCATCCTTCTTGTGCCAATGGCATCACAGTAGGACTCTTCATACCCGGCAGCACTTCGATAATTTCTTCCAAACGCTCTGTCGGAGCATTCATCAAGACATATTTCTTGTCTTCGGCAGCTTTCACCGCTTCAATACGGAACAAGAGTTCATTCAAAATCTCTTTCTTCTCCTCAGACATATTCTTATTGCCTATCAGCAATGCCTCACTTTTCATAACCACTTCCACTTCCTTCAAGCTATTGCTTACCAAAGTCGATCCCGAACTTACAATATCAAAAATAGCATCTGCCAAACTGATTCCCGGAGCAATCTCTACCGAACCGGTAATGACATGAATATCAGAATGAATACCATTCCGTTCCATGAAATCTTTCAAAATGCCGGGATAAGAAGTCGCAATCTTGCGTCCTTCAAACCAAGACAAACCCGGATAGTCCACATCTTTAGGTATAGCCAATGACAAACGGCACTTGCTGAATCCCAAACGTTTAATCACCTCAGCGTCTTCTTTTCTCTCTACAAACTCATTCTCGCCTACAATCCCTAAATCAGCCACTCCACCAGCCACCGACTGAGGAATATCATCATCGCGAAGAAAAAGAACTTCGATAGGAAAATTAGATGACTGTACTAAAAGAATTCTTTTAGAAGCGGAGATTTTAATATCCGCCTCTTGTAATAATGCCATTGTCTCTTCAAACAAACGGCCTTTTGACTGTACTGCAATTCTAAGCATGATTCTATCTGTTTTTTAATTATTAACCGGCAATAAAAAGGGCTTACCGTTTTCGGCAAGCCCTATATCATCATACTACAATATCATCTTAGCCCACCGAGTTATTCGTTAGGAAAATGATGATGATGTGTAGCTGTTCTAACCATAGTCTTTTCTTTTTATTTGCGACAAAAATAAAGTTTATATTTGATATCAGCAAATAATTATCGCAAAAACTTTATTTTTTCTTTCAAATTAAAGGTATTATCTCATCTTGCTCCACCTCGCAGCTCAAAAAATGCATTTCTTCCTTCGCCTTCTCTTGCGGAAAAGTGAAATAAGTGCATAGAGCCTTGGTGCAAAGTTCCTCTTTATTATTATAAATAGCCGCTTCTACAAATACGATATTGCGCTTCCTCTCCTTTATGGAGGCTTTCAATACAATATACGAATCGTTAGTATTAACAGGCTTCATATAACGAGTTTCCATTTTGGACGTAACACCGGTAGTCTGTAGTTTACGCAAAACTACCCATGCACAAATCTCATCCAACAGCACCGCCTGAATACCTCCATGCAACGTATCAATCCACCCCTGAAACTGTGGCTGAGGTTTCCAGATACTGATTACCTCATTCCCGTCTTCATAAAATTCCATCTTCACTCCGGCGTCATTATTAGGAGCACAGCCAAAGCAATTATATCCTTTCATCCCCTTCCAGGGATTGATTATCTTTTTCATAAGCTATCTTTTATAATTCGTAATCCACACAAGCACGATCAGCCTTAACCTCTTTCAAGAGGCCGGCAGCAGCTACATGATCCGGATGAACGGCATAGGCATTGACATCTGCCAGCGTATCGAATTCACTATCCAAACAAATATCCCATTTTTCAGCAGAATTGGTATTCAGCCCAACAGTAAAAAAGCCATAAAAAGAATAAGTTATCTGCAAAAAAACTTCTATCTTTACACCCTGAATTTTTATAAAAATACAGCATGGCTATTACCATTAAAAAAGTCAGTTCAAAGAAAGAACTTAAGACATTTATACGGTTCAACTACGAGTTATACAAAGAGAATCCTTATTCCGTACCCGACTTGTACGATGATATGCTGAATACGTTCAGCCCGAAGAAGAATGCCGCTTTCGAGTTTTGTGAGGCGGAGTATTTTCTGGCATATAAGGATAACAAGGTGGTAGGACGTATTGCAGGGATTATAAATAAACGCGCAAACGAAACTTGGAATAAAAAAGAAGTCCGTTTCGGATGGATTGATTTCCTGGATGATATCGAAATATCACGCGCCTTGTTGGATGCAGTAGCCCAATGGGGTAAATCGAAGGGAATGGATACCATTCAGGGACCTTTGGGCTTTACCGACTTTGATGCGGAGGGTATGCTGATAGAAGGATTCGACCAATTGAGCACCATGGCGACTATCTATAATTATCCTTATTATCCACAGCATATGGAGAAGTTGGGATTCGAAAAGGATGCCGATTGGGTGGAATATAAAATTTATATTCCGGATGCAATTCCTGATAAGCATAAGCGTATCAGTGATTTGATTCAACGTAAGTTTAACTTGAAGGTGAAGAAATATACATCGGGTAAGAAAATTGCGGCCGAATATGGCCAGGCTATCTTCGAATTGATGAATGAGGCTTATGCTCCGCTTTATGGTTTCTCGGCTTTGTCTCAAGGACAGATTAACCAGTATATAAAGATGTATTTGCCTATTGTAGATTTGCGTATGGTGACCTTGGTGACCGATGCTGAAGATAAACTGGTGGCGGTGGGTATTTCAATGCCTTCTTTGTCCGAAGCGTTACGAAAAGCGAAGGGGCGTTTGCTGCCTATGGGCTGGTATCATTTGCTGAAAGTGCTGTTTTTGCATAAATATCCCCCTATGCTGGACTTGTTGCTGGTTGCTGTAAAACCTGAGTATCAGAACAAAGGAGTCAATGCTTTGTTATTCTCGGACTTGATTCCTGTATATCAGCAACTGGGATTCAAGTATGCCGAAAGTAATCCGGAACTGGAACTGAATGGAAAGGTGCAGGCCCAGTGGGAATATTTCAAGACCGAGCAGCATAAACGCCGTCGTGCTTATAAAAAGAGTATTCTGTAACAACGATATATAAAAATGTGATAAGTCAATATGGAAGAAAACAACGAACTGATAAACAATCCCGCTGTAGAATATACCGACGATAACATCCGCCACCTCAGTGACATGGAGCATGTGCGTACCCGTCCCGGTATGTATATTGGAAAGTTGGGTGACGGATCACATGCCGAGGACGGTATCTACGTCCTTCTGAAAGAAGTTCTCGACAACAGTATCGATGAATTCAAAATGCAGGCGGGTAAAAAGATTGAGATTATCATTGAAGAAAATCTCTGTGTCAGCGTGCGTGACTATGGTCGGGGTATTCCGCAGGGAAAACTTATTGAGGCTGTAAGTGTGCTGAATACGGGAGGTAAATATGACAGTAAGGCGTTTAAGAAGAGTGTCGGACTGAATGGGGTCGGTGTGAAAGCTGTCAACGCATTGAGTTCGCGCTTCGAGGTGCGCAGCTATCGTGATGGAAAGGTGCGTATCGCTACCTTTGCCAAGGGAGACTTGTTGACGGATACCACACAAAATACAACAGAGGAGAACGGTACTTATATTTTCTTTGAACCGGATAACCTGTTATTTGAGAATTACAGTTTCCGTCCGGAGTTTGTGGAAACCATGCTCCGCAATTATACCTATCTGAATACAGGACTGGCCATTATCTATAACGGTCAGCGTATCTTGTCCCGTAACGGGTTGGTGGATTTGCTTAACGACAACATGACGGCTGTGGGATTATATCCCATCATCCATTTGAAGGGAGAAGATATTGAGATAGCCTTTACGCATACCGGCCAGTATGGTGAAGAGTATTACTCTTTTGTCAACGGACAGCATACGACTCAGGGAGGTACGCATCAAAGTGCTTTCAAAGAGCATATTGCCCGTACCATCAAGGAATATTTCAACAAGAACATGGATTATTCCGATATCCGTAACGGACTGGTGGCTGCCATTGCCGTCAATGTGGAGGAACCGTTGTTCGAAAGTCAGACTAAAATCAAGCTGGGCTCTACCAATATGGCTCCCGGTGGTCCTACCGTCAATAAATTTGTAGGTGATTTTGTAAAGACTGAGGTCGATAACTATCTGCACAAGCATACGGACGTGGCCGATGTGATGTTGCAGAAGATTCAGGAGTCGGAGAAAGAGCGTAAAGCGATAGCCGGAGTGACGAAACTGGCACGTGAGCGAGCCAAGAAGGCAAATCTTCATAACCGGAAGTTACGTGACTGCCGCTTTCATCTGAACGATGTCAAAGGGGACAAGAAGGAGGAAAGCTGCATCTTCATTACCGAGGGAGACTCGGCAAGCGGTTCTATCACCAAGAGCCGTGATGTAAATACTCAGGCAGTATTCAGTTTGCGTGGTAAGCCGTTGAATTCTTACGGGCTGACCAAGAAGATTGTATATGAGAATGAAGAGTTTAACCTGCTTCAGGCTGCTCTGAACATAGAGGACGGTATGGAAGGATTACGATATAATAAGGTAATTGTAGCTACAGATGCTGATGTAGACGGTATGCACATCCGTTTATTGCTTATTACTTTCTTCCTGCAATTCTTCCCTGACTTGATAAAGAAAGGTCATGTATATATCCTTCAAACCCCTTTATTCCGTGTCCGCAACCGCAAGAAAGGAGTTTATGAAACCGTATATTGTTATTCGGAAGAAGAACGGATTGCCGCTATCGAACGGTTAAGCCCCAATCCCGAAATTACCCGATTCAAAGGTTTGGGAGAGATCTCACCCGATGAATTCAAGCACTTTATCGGCAAAGACATGCGTCTGGAGCAAGTTTCCCTCCGCAAGACTGACCTGGTGAAAGAATTGCTGGAGTTTTATATGGGTAAGAACACCATGGAACGTCAGAATTTTATTATAGATAACCTTGTTATAGAAGAAGACATTGCGTGAATCACTAACAAATATGAGAAGAGCCATATTTCCGGGGACATTTGATCCCTTTACCATCGGCCATTATTCGGTCGTGAAAAGAGCATTGACCTTTATGGATGAAGTGGTAATCGGTATCGGTATCAATGAGAATAAGAAGACTTGGTTTCCTACAGAGAAACGAGTGGAGATGATTGAGAAACTTTTTGCTGATGATCCCCGGGTAAAGATCGACGCTTACGATTGTTTGACCATAGACTTTGCCAGAGCTAAAGAAGCGCAGTTCATTGTTCGTGGAATCCGCACCGTACACGATTTTGAATATGAGGAAACCATAGCCGATATCAACCGGAAACTGGCCGGTATAGAAACTATTCTGTTATTTACGGAGCCGGAACTTACTTCTATCAGCTCTACTATTGTGAGAGAATTATTGCAGTTTGGTAAAGACGTAACACCATTCTTACCTGAAGGAATGAAAATAGACTGATCATGAAATATACTATGTACTTTGCAGGCTTGATTGCCTGCTTTTTTTCTATTGTAGCCGTACAGGCTCAGGAAAATAAGTTTCTGAATTCTCCGGCACGCAAATTACAGTTGGCGGAGTTTGCCATTGCCAACCTTTATGTAGACGAAGTCAATGAGGGGAAACTTGTAGAGGAAGCCATCGTAAAAATGCTGGAACAGCTTGATCCTCATTCTACTTATTCCGCCCCGGAGGAAGTGAAGAAAATGAACGAGCCGCTGCAGGGAAACTTTGAAGGTATCGGCATACAGTTCAATATGGCAGAAGATACATTGTTGGTGATACAGCCCGTATCGGGCGGTCCTTCCGAAAAAGCAGGTATTCTGGCCGGCGATCGTATCGTCATGGTGGAAGATACGCTGATAGCCGGTGTAAAGATGAGCACCGAAGATATCATGCGTCGTCTTCGTGGTCCTAAAGATTCAAAAGTGAATTTGAAAATACTTCGCCGAGGGGTGAAGGAACTGCTCCCTTTTACGGTGAAAAGGGATAAAATACCTGTTTACAGCCTGGATGCTTCCTATATGATTAAAGATAAGATTGGTTATATCCGTATCAACCGTTTTGCCGCCACTACCCATGAAGAGTTCAAGAAAGCGTTAGCTGAATTGCAGAAAAAAGGGATGAAAGATTTGATTCTTGATTTGCAAGGCAATGGCGGAGGTTATTTGAACGCTGCCATCGATATTGCCAACGAGTTTCTGGGCAAAAAGGAACTGATAGTCTATACGGAAGGCCGTCGTAATCCCCGTAGTGAATTTTTTGCTAAAGGTACGGGCGAGTTCCAGAATGGTCGTCTGATTGTATTGGTCGATGAATTCTCGGCTTCTGCCAGTGAGATTGTGACCGGAGCTGTTCAGGATTGGGACAGAGGAGTCGTTGTGGGCCGGCGCAGCTTTGGTAAAGGCTTGGTGCAGCGTCCCATTGATTTGCCGGACGGGTCGATGATTCGTTTGACGGTGGCCCGTTATTATACTCCTGCCGGACGTTGTATCCAGAAACCTTACGAAAGCATTGAAAAGTATAATGAGGACCTGATAGACCGTTATAATAAAGGAGAGATGATGAGTGAAGACAGCATTCACTTCCCGGATTCACTGAAGTTCAAGACTCATAAGCTGGCTCGTACGGTATATGGCGGTGGGGGAATTATGCCCGATTATTTTGTGCCGATTGATACGACTCTCTATACTAAATATCATCGTCAGTTGCGTGATAAAGGGGCGTTGATGAAAGCTCACTTTCATTTTATTGATGCCCATCGTAAAGAATGGCTGGGCAAATACAAGACTTTCAATGAATTCTACAAACGTTTTGAAGTGACTCCGGATATGTTGGCACAACTGGTTGCTACCGGCAAGGAGATGGGAGTGGAATATAATGAAGAAGAATACCAGAAGGCCCTTCCTTTGCTGAAATTGCAGATGAAAGCATTGATAGCCCGTGATTTATGGGATATGAATGAGTATTATCACGTCATCAATGATGCCAATGAAAGTATCAGGAAAGCACTGGAGCTGCTGGAACAACCGGATTTTGAAGGATTGCTGCTAAAAAAACGATAGTCAAGACTTTATATTAACTGCAGGGGCGCATAGTTGCACTCCTGCATCCAACCATCACTTTATCTGTCTCCCGAACAGCACCTTATTCAGCCATCGGTTTACATAAATATTTGCAAAAGCACATCCTACTCCGATCGCTGCTCCTGCCACTACATCACTGGGATAATGCACTCCTTGGTTCATTCGTGCAAACCCCACTCCACAGGCCCATACGGCAGAAGGAGCGATGACATACCATTTGGGATAAGTGATAGAAAGCGAAGTTGCCAGGGAAAAAGCGGCGGCTGTGTGTCCTGAAGGAAACGACGGGCTGTCTGCATCCGGTGCTCCGTATGCATGAATCTTATCCGGATACTTTACAAAAGGCCGGTCACGTCCTATGATATGTTTGGCAGCGTATGTGATACCTACCGCCTCAATCACACTGGTTCCTATGTAAACGGCATCTTTCAGCATCGGCTGGTCTTTCTTTATCAATGCATAGAGTCCCATGGCGGCAGGCACTCCTACGGGCAGAATCACTCCGCTGGCGGATAGTCCTCTGCTGAGGCCGTGTACCTTCCATTTATTGATGGTTTTCAATGTGTTGATATCTATATTCTGGGCCGGGAGGCTGAATGTAAAACTTACTGTCAACAAGAGGAAAATAATTCTTCGTATATCCATTTTGTTTGGTTTTTGTTCGGTACAAAGATAGAAAAATAATGTAATTCGCATTTACCCTTCCCGAATTAAAGAATAATTTCCATAATTCCTTGTATTATCGCTAGAATTCCTTTACTTTTGCATCGTGAATACACAGCTTTTAACAGAATTTTTAGTTCTAACAATTAAATAATTTAAATTCA
>OGHP01000269.1_pt1 | contig 10568 bp, 6 predicted proteins | sample 1571591 | NCBI WGS metagenome assembly OGHP01 (sample SAMEA2582069, study PRJEB24529) | metagenome | biome: Human gut stool | place: China | collected 2011 | reverse complement strand
TATCCTGGCTCCGGCAGAGATGGCAAACGCCATATAATTGGCATAGGCAGGTTCCGGCACAATGATCTCATCTCCCGGATTCAAACAACTTAGAAAAGCAAACAGCACCGCTTCCGAACCTCCGGTAGTGATGATGATATCATCGGCAGACAAGTTGATGTCATATTTCTTATAATAACCCACCAGCTTCTCGCGATAGCTGCGATATCCCTGGCTGGGACTATATTCCAAAACGGTACGGTCAATATTACGAATCGCATCAAGGGCCGCTCGCGGAGTAGGCAGGTCGGGCTGACCGATATTCAGGTGATACACATGAACTCCTCTCTGTTTTGCAGCATCGGCCAGCGGTGCCAATTTGCGAATTGGCGATGCGGGCATCTCGTTTCCTCTGATGGATATTATTGGCATAATGTTATAAAAATTATTTAATCGAAGTGCAAAGATAGACTTTCGCAACCAACCGAGCAAACAATTAATTAAGAATTTAAATCTTTGTTATCTTAATGCGCATTTTTTAGGGTTATTAAAAAAAAACATGTAAGTTTGTTCCAGTAAAACAAAGCAAAATATCAAATGAATCTATACCTGATAACCTTCCAGTCCTCCTTGAACAGAATTGAGTCTGTATATGATTGCCATAAAGATTTATTTGTGGAAATCGAGAAGTTTTTCACGCTTCATCTGGTACCTTATACAGAGGCTGCAAGTATTCCGGCAGATGCCTACCGGATGGCTTTCATCGCTTCGGGCGGGGTAGAAAAAATGGTCACCCAACACTTCGAACTACTTCCCTATCCTATCCATCTGCTGACCGACGGACAACAGAACTCACTGGCTGCTTCCCTGGAAATAGCTACATGGATACGCAGCAAAGGAATGAAAGTACATATTATTCATGGCACTATCCCCAATATGGTGAGACAACTGATAGATCATCACAAGGCTTTCGCCGCCCAGCGCGAGGTAAGAGGAAAACGAATCGGAGTTGTGGGATATTCTTCTCCGTGGCTGGTGGCCAGCAATGTAGATTACCTGCTTGCCAGACGCCGCTGGGGAATAGAGTTCATTGATATCCCCATGGAGGAAGTGTATTGTCTTTTTTATCAGATAAAGGATGATGATATAGGATATGAGGCGTCCGTATTTGCCAACCGTGCCATTGCCTGCCGGGAAGGGACTCCGGAAGATTTGCTGAAAGCCATGCGTCTTTATCAGGCAGTGAAAATTATTTGCGAGAAAAAAAAGCTGGATGCAGTAACCCTCTCCTGCTTCTCCCTGATTGAGAAATTAGGAACAACTGGATGTCTGGCACTTGCCCTGCTTAATGATGAAGGCATTCCGGCCGGATGTGAAGGAGACTTACAATCCATCTTTACTCTGCTCATCGCCAAAACACTGACCGGCCAGGCAGGATTCATGGCGAATCCGGCATTCATCAACGATGACCTGAACGAAATAGTGATGGCTCACTGTACGATTGCCACCAAAATGGTGGATCAGTTTATCATCCGGAATCATTTTGAAACAGAAACCGGAATAGCCATACAGGGTATTTTGCATCCGGGAGGCATCACGATGATAAAATGCGCGGGAGAATGCCTGGACGAGTATTTCGTATCCACAGGCCAACTGATAGAAAATACCAACTACATCAATGCCTGCCGCACACAAGCAAGAATCAAACTGGACAAATCGGTAGACTATTTTATGCGTAATCCTTTAGGTAACCATCACATCATATTAATGGGCGATCATGAAAAAGTGATTCACGAATTCATGCAATTGAACAGCTGCAAACTAGTGGAATAAGGAAAGCATGAAGAAATTAAGTAAAATGGGAGATGAAGATTAAATAAATTGTATCTTTGTATCCAATTTAATATTCAATAAAACAATAAACTTTTATGATGCATACTTGGTTTGAATGTAAGATACGTTACGAAAAAGTCATGGAAAACGGCATGAACAAGAAAGTAACGGAACCCTATTTGGTTGACGCGCTGAGCTTTACTGAAGCAGAAGCCCGTATTATTGAAGAAATCACTCCGTATATCAGCGGTGAGTTCACTGTTTCGGACATCAAACGAGCCAACTACAGCGAACTGTTCCCCTCTGAAGAAGATGCAGCCGACCGCTGGTTTAAGTGCAAGCTGTTCTTCATCACGCTGGACGAAAAAAGCGGAGCAGAAAAAAAGACCTCCACTACCGTACTGGTACAAGCTTCCGACCTGCGCGACGCTGTAAAGAAACTGGACGAAGGAATGAAAGGTACAATGGCAGACTACGTGATTGCATCCGTAGCCGAAACCGCCATCATGGATGTTTACCCATACGAAACCGAACCGGATGTGAAACCTGAATTTCCGGATGCCGGAAAAACCGAATAAAGCCTGATAAAAAATAGAAAGTATAACAGATAATGAGCATTCAAGCAAATTTAAAAGAAGTTCTTTCCGAACTACCTTCGGGGGTCCGCCTGGTAGCCGTATCCAAATTCCATCCCAACGAGGCATTGGAAGAAGCGTATGCTGCCGGCCAGCGTATTTTCGGTGAGAGCCACGTGCAGGAAATGACTCAGAAATATGAAACCCTGCCCAAAGACATTGAATGGCATTTCATCGGCCACCTGCAAACAAACAAAGTAAAATACATGGCCCCTTATGTAGCTATGATACATGCCATAGACTCGTATAAATTATTGGTTGAAGTCAATAAACAAGCTTCCAAAGTCCATCGCGTCATCCCTTGTTTATTGCAGATACATATCGCCCAAGAGGAAACGAAATTCGGTTTCTCTTTTGACGAATGCAGGGAAATGCTGGATACAGGCGGATGGAAGGATTTGAAAAATGTCCGCTTATCAGGAGTGATGGGTATGGCGACCAATGTGGATGACGACGAACAAATCAAAAGAGAATTTTGTTCCTTAAATACATTCTTCAAAGAAATCAAGCAGAGCTATTTTTCTGATTCAGAATACTTCAAAGAAATTTCCATGGGTATGTCACACGATTATCCGCTGGCGGTGGAAGCCGGAAGTACACTAGTCAGGGTAGGAAGCAAAATCTTTGGAGAACGAAACTATTAAAACTACTATTTATATGACTCAATTAAAAACCACTTTTGCCGGGTTGTCACTGCGCAATCCTATTATTATCAGCAGTTCCAGCCTTACAAACAGCGCTGAAAAGAACAAGAAACTGGAGCTGGCAGGCGCCGGAGCCATTGTTTTGAAATCAGTTTTCGAAGAGCAGATCATGATGGAAGCACATCACATGGCTACTTATGGTTCTCCCGAAGGAGATGACTACTTGAGCACATATGTACGCTCTCATGCATTGAACGAATATATTTCATTGATTGAACAGACTAAAAAGCTTTGCACCATTCCTGTCATTGCCAGCATCAACTGTTTCAGCAACTCAGAATGGACAGACTTTGCCCGTACTGTGGAAACAGCAGGCGCCGACGCACTGGACATCGACAAAACCTTGCAACCGTTGCAGCAAATTCCGGTTCCGGCATTCCCCCGGCATGTCAGCTATGACCTTATGCTGTTCGGTTCGTGGAGACGGAAAGCCGTTGACGTTCCCGGCGGACAAGTCCCCGCTCCCGGCAAATACGGCGTAGCCGGGTTCTGTTTTGCTCCGATGTATAACTTCGGATATAAATTCCGTGCAGGAGTATCCCTGGATGGTGTCTATGATGCCAGCGCCAACATTTATACAAAGGATTACGCTACCCAGCTCGACGGTGCCAGCGAGGAAGAGGCATTCGGCACTCCCCCGCTTCGCAAACAACTCTCTCTGGGTGTCTCGGCACGCGGAGAATGGGTAATGCCCTACTTTACCATCGGCATAGGTTTCGGAGCCAATATCCTGCATGGCGGGGGTGACTTGCAATCATTCTACCAAATCCTGGCGCTCAAAATAGATATGACCCGCGACACATTCCTGCATGTCGGCTACAACCTGAAGGATTTCCACGAGCCCAACTATCTGATGCTGGGTATAGGGTATCGGTTTAATAACAGGCGTCCCCGGCTTCACATCGGTTTCCCACTTTAAGAAAGGTGGTAGGGATGCAGTCCGGAGAATGGCTGGATGTAGCAGGTTATGAACTGATATTGAAATAAAGAAAACTGTTTTTTGGTCGTCACTCGTCACCTATTGCCCGTATCCCTTTACCAGAGGGCGATACAGAGGTGACGAGAAGTGTGACGACCGGTGACGAGAAACTATCGGTCATCACTAAAATGTCCGCTTTTTCAGCATTTCATCTTCTATAACTATTTAATTATCTGTCACTTTACCCAATAATACACATCTCATCATATTTTGCGGCATTTTGCCCATATTAAGGGAAAAAAGTACCCCAACCCCTTACATTTTGTCTCAAAATGCACAAGGAAAATACACTTTCTCCTTGTTCTTTTTCTTGCGTTGCACCTTATATTATGCCGTCATAGCTCTTGATAAATTTCGTTTTGCAGCTGCGAACCATACGGTTTCCATCTGCGGGCTGTACGGCCCGCAATTGGCAACCGTAGAGCCCGCAACTGCGAAACGAAAAAAAAGACCTGCTGTTTCGGGGAAAATGCAGTAGGTAAACTACTATTTAGCATGTGTTTTTGCAGATATTACCCTGCTGATTTCCCGTTATTTATTACGCGTTTCCATTGGTGTGTCCATGCGTTTATAAGATGATAGCGCATGATGCCGGATATAGTGCAATCGTTTGCATTCTTCTTATTGAACTTTTTACGGTATCTTTGTCTCTTACTCGACAATATAGCATACATTTGTTGTATCATAATAAAGTATTTGGAGCACGTTCCGTATTTAGGTTAATATACTGAAACGTCTTTTGAATATACTGTAGATAATTAATATTGTTAACTTTAATTTTTAAATGCATGAAGCAAGTTAATCTTAGAATCTGTCGAACGATTCTTCCCCTGTTATTAGGGTTATTCTTGTCAGTTGGCGTTTATGCACAGAACATCACGGTGAAAGGGCATGTGAAAGATGCTTTGGGTGGTGTGATTGGCGCTAATGTCGTGGAAAAAGGAAATACCACAAATGGTACTATCACGGATTTGGATGGTAATTTTACTTTAACTGTTCCTCAAGGAGCCACTTTAGTGGTGTCTTTTATTGGCTATAAAAGTCAGGAAGTCGCTGCTGCACCCTCGGTTGTTGTAACTTTACAAGACGATGCAGAATTGCTGGAAACGGTTGTAGTCATTGGTTATGGCTCTGTTAAGAAGAATGACCTGACCGGTTCGGTTACGGCTATTAAGGCGGACGAAATCAATCGCGGAGCCATTACTTCACCCGACCAGATGCTTCAGGGAAAAGTTCCGGGATTGCTGGTTACTCCTGCTTCTGGTGACCCTACCGGCGGAGCTACTATCCGTATTCGCGGTGCAGCTTCTTTGTACGCTTCCAACGACCCGCTGATTGTGATAGACGGTGTGCCCGTAACCAGTGAAGGCGGTGCCGGCATGGCAAATCCGTTGGCATCTGTTAATCCGAATGATATTGAATCATACACAGTGCTGAAAGACGCATCAGCAACGGCCATTTATGGTTCGCGTGCATCTAATGGCGTCATTATCATTACTACGAAGAAGGGAACCGGTGATAAGATGAAAGTCAGCTATAATTCCAGTTACAGTTTGAAGCAGAATACTTCTACATTGGAAATGATGACCGGTGACCAGTATCGCCAGTATATTAAAGATGTGTACGGAGAAAACGATCCCCGACTAGGTATGATGGGCAATGCCAATACTGACTGGCAAGACCTGATTTATCGTACTGCTTTCTCTACAGACCAGAATGTTAGTCTTTATGGCAACGCCAAGGGAGTACTTCCTTATCGCGTAAGTTTAGGTTATACTTATGACCAGGCTACTTTGAAAGAAGGTGACAACCAACGTGCCAACTTAGGTATCAGCTTGAGTCCTAAATTCTTTCAAGATCATTTGAGTGTAAATGTCAACTTAAAGGGTATTTACAACCGTGCCAACTATCCCAACTCGGGAGCAGTGGGCAGTGCCGTTGATTTCGACCCGACACAATCTCCTTACTTCTATGATGCCAACGGCAATATTGATACTTCAAAGGCTGGCGGATATTTTAACTGGATTAATGCCGACGGTTCTGCCAATACAATGGCAAGCATCAACCCATTGTCTCAATTATATGATAATTACAATGTAAACGACACTTGGCGTTCAATGGGTAACGTACAGTTGGATTATAAAATTCACGGTTTTGAAGATTTGCGTGTGAATTTGAACTTGGGTTACGATTTGGCGCGTACGGAAGGTACTAAGTATTCGGAGTTAGGTTCTATTCTTTCTATGAGAAACGGTGCACAGGACTATTATGAAAACTATGCGAATAACAATGCGAATACTCTGTTGGAATTTTATGCCAATTATAATAAGGAATTCGGTATTCATCATTTGGATGTAATGGCGGGTTATTCCTGGCAGCACAATTATGTGAAATACGATAATATTCAATATTATAACAATGACCGTTCCAATGTGTATCTGGACAATCCTACGGATAGAAAAGAATATTATCTGGTATCATTCTTCGGTCGTGTCAATTATTCGTTGAACTCAAAATACTTGTTTACGGTATCTTTGCGTGACGATGCTTCTTCCCGTTTCTCCAAGAGCAACCGTTGGGGGTTGTTTCCGTCTGCTGCTTTTGCATGGAATATCGCCGAAGAAAATTTCTTGAAAGAATCGGATACACCGATTTCCAGTCTGAAACTCCGTTTGGGTTGGGGACAGACAGGTCAGCAGGATATCGGTATTGACCGTTGCTATGCTTATCAGGCAAAATATACCCAATCTTCTGCGTTGGCTACCCGTATTCCTTGGGGAAACGGTTATATCTATACATTGGCTCCCAATGCATATAATCCGGACATTAAGTGGGAAACAACGGAAACCTATAACGTCGGTCTTGACTTCGGCTTCCTGAAAGGACGTATCAATGGTACAATCGATGCGTATCTGCGCAAAACCAAAGATTTGTTGAATGATGTGACTACACCGATGGGAGTAAACTTCTCCAATAAGGTGATTTCAAACGTAGGCGATATGGAAAACAAAGGTCTTGAATTTAACCTGAACTTCATTCCTATCGAACGTAAAGACATGCGTTGGACAATCAACGTAAACGGTACATGGCAGGATACGAAAATTACCAAACTGACCAATAATCCTACCCCCGACTATCTCGGAGTAGAAGTAGGAGCTAATATGGGCGGTACAGGTGGTTATACTTCATTGTACAGTGTAGGTTACTCGCCTTATACCTATCATTTGTATCAGCAGGCTTATGATGAAAATGGAAAACCGCTTCAGAACGTATTGGTAGACCGCGACGGTAACGGAGAAATTACCGCACAAGACCGTTACATCACCGATAAGAGCATTCAGCCTAAGTTCTTCTACGGTATCGGTTCGCAGTTCACTTATAAAAACTGGGACTTCGGTTTCAATGCCCACGGTTCGGTAGGCGGATATGCTTTGAACAGAATCAAGATGAATACCGCAACTTCCTATTCGGATGATTATACGAAAGGTTACTTGAATAACCTCTCACCATATTGTATGGAAACGGGCTGGACGGCAACTATCTCTGAACAACAGAAGTACTCCGATATGTTCCTGGAGAATACTACATTCTTCCGTATGGATGACATCAATGTGGGATATACGTTCGATAAAATCAAGAACTGGAACGGTAAAATCCGTGTAGCGGCTTCTGTACAGAATGTATTTACTATCACCAAGTATAGCGGACTCGATCCGGAGCTTACGGCTGTTGACGGTGTGGATAACAACTTAATCCCGCGTCCCCGTCTCTATACTTTGCGTCTGAATATTAATTTCTAAATTTTAGGAGTATAGACAATTATGAAAAAGATTATATATAGCTTGGCAATAGCAGCGTCCATGCTGACGTTCAATTCATGTATCGGAGATTTGGATACTGTGCCTTTAAATGAAACAGATAAGAATGCAGGGCAGGCTTATCAGACTTTGGAAGACTATGAAATGGGACTTGCCTATATTTACGGTGCTTACTCTTTGGCAAGCCAAAACGATCCGGGTAAAGCGGATATTGCAGTGGATGATGCGGGACAGAGTGAACTTGTCCGCCAATATATGGTACTGAATGAGATGTCGGTAGATGCCTTGAAATGTACCTGGGGAGACAGTTATATCGTGGAACTCCAGAACAATTCATGGTCTGCCACCCCGAATGCTTCAACATTGGCTGTTTATACACGTTGTATGATGGTTGTGACTCGTGCCAACGAGTTCTTGAAACAAAGTAGTGCCGCATCTTTGGAAGGACTGCCTCAGTTGCGTGCGGAAGCTCGTTTCTTGAGAGCATTCGCTTACTATCTGCTGATGGATTTATATGGTAATCCGCCTTTCGCCATGGAAGAGAATGTGGCAGGTGCGCTTCCTTCCCAAATCGGACGTAAAGCTCTATTCGAATGGATAGAAGGAGAATTGAAGGATTTGTTGGAAGGTAGTGAATTGCCGGAGGTAGGTGCGGTTCCTTATCCCCGGGTGACCAAAGGGGCTGCTCAGGCTACATTGGCACGTATGTATTTGAATGCAGAAGTTTATACCGGCACCGCCCGCTGGCAGGATGCGCTTGATGCTGCCGAGGCTACCATTAAGATGGGATATGACTTGTGTCCTAATTATGAAAAACTTTTCATGCAGGATAATTCGGAAAATGATAATGCTCGTAAAGAGTTTATTTTCGCTATTGCGTATGACCGTGATAATTCACAAAGCTGGGGAGGAACTACACACTTGGTATCGGCAAGCTTGAGTTCTGAAGCAAATTCCGCAATCGCTAAGGAATTAGGATATCCGGATGCTCGTATTGCTCGTGAAAATTGGAACGGTTATCACGTACCGAACGAATATGTGGAATATTTTGAATTGAAAGATGTGAAATGGGGCGAAACTTCGGGTTTTGGATACGACCGTGCCAATAGCGACAAGCGTGCTTTCTTCTATAACATCGGCGGTACGAAAGAGTACAGCAACAGCGATATTAATTCGGGCTGGAGATGTTGGAAATTTACAAGCCGTGATTCAAAAGGAAACCTGTTCTCAGGTGATGAATATTCCAAACTTTCATCGGCGGACTTCCCCTTTATCCGTTTGGCTGAGATGTATCTGATTTATGCAGAAGCTAAGGCGCGTTTGGATGGTGGAACAACTACGGATACCAAAGCTCTTGGTTATATAAAGGAGTTGCGTGACCGCGCCGGGGTTTCTATGCCTGCTTCCATTGATACCGAATTTATATTGAAAGAGCGTGCCCGTGAACTGATGTGGGAAGGACATCGTCGTACAGACCTGATCCGTTACGGATATTTCACTTCTGTATCATTCCCGTGGCCGTATAAGGGTGGTGTACCCGATGGAAAGGTATCCTTGGGACAGCATCTGACAGTTTATCCGATTCTGAATACCGATTTGACAGAGAATCCGAACTTGGTACAGAATGAAGGCTATAAATAAAAATATAACTTTAAATATTAGAAAATATGAAGTTCTTTAAATATATAATCTTATCTGCGGCAGTTGCCATGTTCGCTTCTTGTGAGACGGATTTGGATACGGTTCAGATAAATAATCCGGAAGAATTTGTTGCTCCGGAAATAAAAGGAGAATATGGTGACATTACAGTGACAGCTGCAAATGCCAAAACAGAGAGCGTTGAATTTGCTTGGTCTGCTGCCGATTTCGGTTTGCCGACAGAAGTTATTTACAGTGTATATCTCTCTTATGGAGATAAATCCGCTTTGCTGGGGCAGAAAAAAGAGACTAAAGCTGCTTTTACTTACGAAGATATAAACAGCATAGCTCTTTCCGGTTTGGGTATTGCTCCGAATGCTACGGGTAATGTAAGTGCATATGTAACGGCTAAAATGGCAGGAACTAATAACTATGAACCGATTGTATCTGCTAAGTCCAATAGTTTTAATGTTACGACTTATGAAGTGCCTGTGAAAGCAATGTATCTGGTTGGTGAAATCAATGGTTGGAAAGAAGCAGAGGGATTGGCTCTTGAGATTTGGGAAACAAAAGGTGGCTCGAATACGTATGAGGGTATCTATAATTTTGTAAATAAGGATAATGCGAATGATACAGAATGCGGATTCCAGATTTTGCCTACAGCAGGTACCTGGAATGGTCAAATGGGGTATGACTATTTTGAGACTCGCAGTGAAGGTATAACTAAGGATGGTGGAAATATGTTAATACCTAATGGTATTTATAAACTTACTGCCAATATTCCTGCAAAATCAATCGAAATGACCAAAATCGAATCTATTAGTATTACAGGAGCTTTTAATAACTGGGGTGATGACGACAGAGCAATGACATACAATGTTGCTGAAAACGTATGGGAATCAGCTCCGGCTGCTTTTGGTGCAGGAGAAGAATTCTTGATTCGGCTGAATAAGAATTTCGACCTTAAATATGGTTCGAGTGG
>OGHP01000265.1_pt1 | contig 10663 bp, 9 predicted proteins | sample 1571591 | NCBI WGS metagenome assembly OGHP01 (sample SAMEA2582069, study PRJEB24529) | metagenome | biome: Human gut stool | place: China | collected 2011 | reverse complement strand
TACAATGGGCTATTGCGGAACGCTTGCGTGAAAAAAATTCTAAAAATTAAAATAACATGCTTTTAAGACTTTATAATAAGAATAATAATCCCAAAGATCTGGAAGAAGTAATCCGGATATTGGAAGAGGGCGGGTTAATTATTTACCCTACCGATACGATGTATGCCATAGGATGTCATGGCCTGAAAGAACGTGCAATAGAACGTATCTGCAAACTGAAAAACATTGATCCACGTAAAAACAATTTATCCATTATCTGTTACGACTTAAGCAATATCAGCGAATATGCCAAAGTAGATAACAGCACATTCAAGCTAATGAAACGAAATCTTCCCGGACCGTTTACTTTTATCCTGAATACGGGAAACCGTCTGCCCAAAATATTCAAGAACCGTAAAGAAGTAGGTATACGCGTACCTGACAACAACATCATCAGAGAAATATGCCATATACTAAAAGCACCGATCATGACCACCACGTTGCCTCTGAAAGATGGTGAAGACATAGAATATATTACCACTCCAGAACTAATAGAAGAAAAATTCGGGAAAGAGGTAGAACTAATTATTGACGGAGGTATCGGAAATATAGAACCTTCTACCATTGTGAACTGTACAAGCGGAGAAGCAGAAATTGTACGCCAAGGCAAAGGTATTCTGAACGATTTTTAATCTGAATTGTTTTATATATTAGAAATGTCAAATTAAAGTAAATTTATCATGTTATTAGCATCTGAAACAAGTATTCAATTAACCAATGCATTAGAGAAACTGATCGACTCCGGCATTCAATTAGGAGAAGGAGTATTAGGAGCACTTATTATTTTTATAATCGGAAAGTTCCTCATAAATTGGCTGAACAGACTTTTTGCACGTATTTTGGAAAAAAGAAAAGTGGACCCGAGTATCCAGTCATTCCTAAAGAGTATGGTGAATATCTTACTGCTCATCATGCTGATTCTTGCTGTGATAGGGAAATTAGGTATCGAACTGACAGGATTCGCCGCACTTCTCGCTTCTGCCGGTGTTGCCATCGGTATGGCATTGTCTGGTAACTTACAAAATTTTGCCGGAGGACTGATTATCTTATTGTTCAGGCCTTATAAAGTGGGGGACTTTATCGAAGCTTCTACCGGTGCCTCGGGAACAGTAAAAGAAATACAGATTTTTCATACTATTCTTATCACTGCAGACAACAAGATGATATATGTACCTAATGGGGTCATTACAAATTACAGTAAACTGGACACCCGCCGTATAGAATGGAATTTTGGCGTGGACTACGGAGAAGACTATAATAAAGTAGAAAAAGTATTGCGCGAAATCATAGCCAATGATAAACGTATTCTTACCAGTCCGCCCCCTTTTATTGAATTAGGAGAACTTGCTGCCAGCAGTGTAAATATAAAAATCCGCGTATGGGAATAGTTCGGATTATTGGAACGTATTTTTCAGTATGAATCAGACTGTTTATACTACTTTTAATAAAGAAGGAATTAACTTCCCATTCCCGCAGCTTACTGTACATCAAGCCTAACGTCAGAAATTTTTAGAACACGAATGACGCAATTGTCACAAGCTTGATCTTACCAATCATGTGTCATTTGCGTCATTTATGTTCTATCACAAGATTTATTTTCTATCCGCTTTCAAACGATCAGCCATAGCCTTAGCCAACTCCTTTGCCTGAGTGTTAGTTTCGGCCTTCATGCTATGTTTCATTTCTACAGGATTTCCGACAGGCTCAAATTTCAACTTATCATTAAACTCTGCAATTTTCTTCACAGCAGCGCTAGCCCATGTAAATGAGCCAAAATATCCCAGATAACGTCCCTTTATCTCGCGAGAAGCCAGCTTGCTCAGCAGAGCTTCCATTTCCGGATACATCTGAGTATTATAAGTGGGGCATCCCACAATCAGTCCTTTATATTTGAATACATCCGCAATAATAAAAGAATGACTGGTATGAGAAACATTATGCATCACGATATTACGAATTCCCTGCTTGCTCAGGTCTTCTGCAATAACTTCTGCCACTTCTTCTGTATTACCATACATCGAGCCATAAGCTATTACAACCCCTTCTTCAGCCTCATAACGACACAAACGGTCATAAATACGTACCACGCGAGGAATTTCTTCCGTCCATACCGGACCATGAGTAGAACAAACAGTCGTTATTTTCAAGTTTTGCAATTTCTGTAAGGCCTTCTGTACCGGCGCACCATACTTGCCTACAATATTAGAATAATAGCGCACCATTTCATTCCAATAAATATCTGTATTAATATTTGTATCAACCACACCACCATTCAATGCACCAAAACAACCGAAAGCGTCACCGGAAAACAAAATACCTTCCGTTTCATCAAAAGTAACCATCGTTTCGGGCCAGTGAACCATTGGAATCAATGAAAAACGCAGTCTGTGGTGTCCCAAAGCTAAAAAATCTCCTTCACCCACTACATAACGCTCACCGCCTACACCATAAAATCCTTCAATCATTTCGAAAGTCTTCTTATTACCGACAATCACAATGTTAGGATAATATTGCTTGATCAAACTAATAGAACCGGAATGGTCTGGTTCCATATGATTTATAATCAAATAATTGATAGGTTTATCACCGATAATACTACGAATTTTCTTTAAATAAACCTCAAAATAGCATACATCTACTGTATCCACCAAGGCGACCATCTCGTCGTCAATCAAATAAGAGTTATAAGACACACCGTAAGGTAACGGCCACAAGTTCTCAAACAAAGCCTTGTTACGGTCATTCACTCCCACATAATGTACTTTTCCTTTGATTTCCATATCTGTTTCCTTCTTTTAATATTTATAGTATTTGCCTTGCCAGGCATCTTTTTCTCTCATCCGCTTTTTCACCTTATTCGTAAATTCATAATTTTTCAATCCCCAATCAGGAGCTATCAACAATTCTTTGGGTGATTGGGAAACAAAACGCTCCAGTACGATGTCCGGACGAAGATGTTCTATATAATCAATGACTAAATCAACATATTCATCAGCTGTATAAAGATGGAAAGCTTCAGGATCTTTCACATATTCACTCGCCATACGCGTACCTTTAATAAGTTGTAACTGATGCAGCTTTAAAGTAGTCAGAGGTAATTGTGAAAGTACTCCGGCCTGTCCGATTAACATTTCTCTTTTTTCTCCGGGCAAACCAAGGATTATATGCCCTCCTACCAAAATCCCTCTCTCTGCAGTCTTCCGAACAGCCTCTGCAGAAACGGCAAAAGTATGTCCCCGGTTTATCCTGCGCAACGTTTCATCATCCGTACTTTCAATGCCATACTCCACTAATACAAAAATGTGTTTACCAAGCTCTTCCAAATAATCCAGTAATGATATCGGCATACAGTCCGGACGAGTCCCTATCACCAGCCCTACCACATCCTCTACCATCAGCGCCTCTTCGTATTTTCTTTTCAACTCTTCCAGTTCCCCATACGTATTGGTATAAGCCTGAAAATAGGCCAGATATTTCATTTCCGGGTATTTACGTACAAAGAACCGCTTTCCTTCTTCCAACTGCTGAGTAACAGACTTTCCCGTATGGCAATAGGCCGGATTAAATGTTTGATTATTACAATAAGTGCAACCTCCGTATCCTACCGAGCCGTCACGGTTAGGACAAGTAAATCCGGCATTAATAGAAATCTTCTGCACTTTGCAAGGAAAGTGCATGGCTAAAAAGCCGGATAAGTCGTTATAAAGCATCTCTCTGTTCATGAACTTATTTTGCGGGACAAAGATACGTATTTTCAAACAAAAGTTTTACCTTTGTCTTTGATTATCATTTAAAGAATTTATCTATTATGAGAAAATTAAGCATATTTATTATTTTATTCTTCTGCCTGCTGACAGTCGGAGCCCAACAAGTAAGCTTGCAAGACGTAGCAAACAGAACGTATCGTGCCGAAGGAATCAGAGGTATCAAACCGATGTTGGATGGAGAACATTACACCCAAATGAGTACTGATGGCAAAAAAATCATGCAGTATTCTTTCAAGACCGGCAAAGAGACAGGTACCATCTTCGATGTAAATACGGCCCGTGACTGTAGCATCAAGTCATTTGATGACTATATCATGTCACCCGATGAGAAACTGATTCTAATACAGACTGATACCAAACCGATTTATCGTCGTTCGTTTACTGCCAATTATTATATTTTCAACGTAAAAAACAATAAAATGGAACCGCTCTCAGAAAACGGCCCACAACAGGTTCCTTTATTCTCACCGGATGGCAATCAGATAGCTTTTGTACGTGATAATAACATCTATCTGGTAAAATTATTGTTTGGCAACAGTGAATCACAAGTAACCAAAGACGGCAAATTCAACGAAGTACTAAATGGTATTCCCGACTGGGTATATGAGGAGGAATTCGGTTTCAACCGTGCTTTCGACTTCAGTGCAGACAGCCAGATGCTTGCCTATATCCGTTTTGATGAGAGTCAAGTACCTATGTATTCTTTTCCACTATACAAAGGTATGGTTCCCGCATTAGAGAAATTCAGCACTTATCCGGGAGAATATGAATACAAATACCCTATGCCAGGAATTGACAACTCCAAAGTAACCGTTCATACTTTTGATATAAAAAGTAAGGTAACCCGCAAGATGGACTTGCCTCTAGACGCAGACGGTTATATTCCTCGCATCAAGTTTACGGATGATGAGAATGCGTTGGCAATCATGACTTTGAACCGTCATCAAAACCGTTTCGACCTCTATTTTGCCAATCCACGAAGTACATTGTGTAAACTGATGGTACGTGATGAAGCTCCCCAATACATTAAAGAAGAAGCATACTCCAACATCGTTTTCTATCCAAAAAATTTTGTAGTGATGAGTGAAAAAGACGGTTATAACCATCTCTATCTTTACACTAGCGGAGGAAACCTGGTTAAGCAACTCACAAAAGGAAACTTCGAAGTGAAAGATTTCCTGGGATGGGATGAAGCTACCAACACATTCTATTTTGAGAGCAATGAAGGCAGTCCGCTACGCACCGCTATCTACAAAGTGGATGGCAAAGGTAAAAAGACCAAACTGTCCAAGCAGGAAGGAACTCATAAAGCTATTTTCAGTAACAATATGAAGTATTACATCAATACTTTCTCTAATATCAACACCCCTCCTGTCATTACCCTTAATGACAATAATGGTAAAGAGTTGGCAACCTTAGTAGATAATAACAAATTGAAACACCAAGTTTCACGTCTGAATATGCCAAGTAAAGAACTATTTAGTTTCAAGACCAATGACGGTGTGGAATTGAATGGTTGGATAATGAAACCCGCAAATTTCAATCCAAACAAAAAATATCCTGTTATCATGCACCAATACAGTGGACCGGGTTCACAAGAAGTTGCAGACAAATGGGGAATTGGAGCCCGTAGAGATGGCGGCATGTTCGAAGCTTATATGGCCGGTCAAGGTTTCATCATGGCTTGTGTAGACGGACGCGGAACTGGTGGCCGGGGTTCTGATTTTGAAAAATGTACCTACTTGAACTTAGGAGTAAAAGAATCGAAAGATCAAGTAGAAGCCGCCAAATACTTAAGTACACTACCTTACGTGGATGGTAACCGTATCGGTATATGGGGATGGAGCTATGGAGGTTACAATACATTAATGTCCATGAGTGAAGGAACACCGATATTCAAAGCAGGAGTCGCTGTTGCAGCTCCTACAGACTGGCGTTTCTACGATTCGGTATATACAGAGCGCTTCATGCGTACCCCCAAAGAAAACATGGAAGGTTACAATGCTGCATCTGCTATTAACCGTGCCAACAAACTGAACGGTGAATTGTTGCTGATCCACGGCACAGCAGATGATAATGTACACTTACGTAACAACGCAGAATATAGTGAAGCATTGGTACAGGCCGACAAGCAATTTGACATGCAAATCTATACCAACCGCAACCATGGAATCAGTGGAGGCAACACAACTAGACATTTACTGACTCGCGTAGCCAATTTCTTTATTGATAATTTAAAATAAAAACCATTCATCACAGATTATACAGTTTTACATAAAAACCGAATGAGAACAATTTACATTGGTATAATCTGTGGTGAATTATAAATCTAATATCATCATGAATCATGTTAAAAAACCAGACTGGCTTAAAATAAACATAGGGGCAAACGCTCGATATACCGAGACCAAACATATTGTAGATTCTCATAAACTACATACCATTTGTAGTAGCGGACGATGTCCCAATATGGGAGAATGCTGGGGAAAAGGTACTGCCACTTTTATGATAGGTGGCGAAATTTGTACCCGTTCCTGCAAATTTTGCAACACACAGACCGGACGACCTCTTCCGTTAGATCCTGAAGAACCGACCCATGTAGCAGAGTCCATTCAACTCATGAAATTATCCCATGCCGTTATTACTTCTGTAGACCGTGATGATCTAAATGATTTGGGTGCTGCCCATTGGGCTAAAACGATTTCAGAAATCAAACGATTGAATCCGGAAACCACGTCCGAAGTTTTAATTCCTGATTTTCAAGGAAGAAGCGAACTGATTCAGCTAGTCATTGACGCCAAACCAGACATCATTTCACACAATATGGAAACCGTACGCCGCATCAGTCCCTTGGTACGAAGTGCAGCCAACTATGCAACCAGTTTAAAGGTCATCAAACAAATAGCCAATAATGGTATTACAGCTAAATCCGGTATTATGGTAGGTTTGGGAGAACGGCCGGAAGAAGTGGAAGAAGTCATGGACGATTTATTGGCACAAGGTTGCAAAATACTTACTATTGGCCAATATCTACAACCCACCCACCGCCATTATCCGGTAGCGGAATATATTACCCCCGATCAATTCAAACAGTATAGAACAATTGGATTAAAGAAAGGATTCCGAGAAGTGGAAAGCGCACCTTTGGTACGTTCCTCCTATCATGCAGAAAAACATATAAAATTTAAAGGGTAACGAGTAAACCAACTTTATATCTTTTTTGTTATAAAGATATAAATAGAGATAGAGAGAATGAAATCGTTACTGGAATACAAGAATTTAATCATGTCTACAGGGTTAATTCCAACCATCGTATGTATGATTTTCTGCATTTTCTTTCAAGATGCAGCTGTTTTGTATGTCTGTAGTTTGGCTAGCATTATTTATATCCTATACAGACTTGTCAAACCTCCTGTTTATCAGCCAAACCTAGTATTACTACATGGAACTTTGGCATTAATCATTGCATCCATCATAAAAGGTATAAGCGGAGATATGCTTATTCCGGACCGAACAGTTCCCATTACGTTAGAAATACTGATACTCTGTTTTTCACTACTCTACCTCATGGTCCCCAATTTTTATGCAAAACTATTCTCCTACTTTCATTATAAGATATCTATTCTGAACTGTTGGGCCACACAGGTTATAGCTGTTTTATCCGGCATTCACTTGTTTGCTTCCTGTATAATTTGTTTATTTTTCAGTCCACTTTCTTATAATACCCTTTACGCTATGACCCACATCATCCCTCCTTTGATATATGTCATTTGCATTATTGTCAATCATGCTTTTGTGAAAACAATCAGTTTAACTTATAAAAAAATGCCTTTCTTACGTATCGCCCCTATTTGCAATGGAAAGATTTATGTTGCCCCCCGCAGTTATCAAGGTGAAGAACCCGGCAAGTTGGACATACCTATGGAAGACTACATTTATGCCTGCAAGACAGATACGGATAAATATGCCAAAGAAGTAGAAAATAAATATAGCAACCATATTACCGGACAACCGGAGCCACGCTTCAGTCTGAAACATTTGGTAAAAGAAACCAATGGAGTAAAAAAAACCATCATGCTATATATTCTTCCTTTAAATGACGAAGAACAGATACATTTTACTGGAGGGAAATTTGTTACTCCCGAAGAAATAGAAATGAATTCTGCCCAATATAGTTCTTTTCTAAAAGAAGAAGTAGATCATCTGAACATAGTGGCACAAATGTGGGAGGAATTTAAATGAATATCTGTTATCGCACTACTTATAAATCAAGAATATGCAGGGAATCTTCGATAAGTCCGGCAATTTCCCCTGCCACTCCTTTATTGTCTTAGTCTTGATATATTCTCCTTCACACGTAATATTGGCAGCAATACAAAGTTTGGTTTGCGGACGGCAATTCTTAAGAATATCTTCCACCATCTTATTATTACGATAAGGAGTTTCAATAAAAAGCTGCGTCTGATCTTCTGCATAAACACGCTGCTCCAATACCTTAATACGTTTTGCACGCTCACCAGACTCAATAGGCAAATAACCATGAAAAGCAAAACTTTGTCCATTAAAACCCGACCCCATAACAGACATAATAATAGAGGAAGGTCCTACCAAAGGCACCACTTTAAGATTCTTACGCTGAGCAATAGCAACCACATCCGCTCCAGGATCGGCAACAGCCGGACAACCGGCTTCAGAAATAACTCCCATGGACTGTCCGGCTAACAAAGGTTTCAGATAACCGGAAATATCTTCAGGAGAAGTATGTTTGTTCAATGGATAAAAAGTCAATGCATCTATGTCAATCCCACGATCTACCTTTTTCAAAAAGCGACGTGCCGAGCGTACATCTTCTACAATAAAATGTTTGATGCCGAGAATGACCTCTTTATTATACACAGGTAACACATTTTCCACAGGAGTTTCGCCCAATGTGACAGGCAATAGATACAAAGCAACTTCCATCATACTACTAATCAGTCAAAATATCAAGGTTTGAAATCTGTTTCAGCTAACATCTGATGATAATCTGTTTTAGCCAACAAATCCTTTATTGTCATATCAGGATGCTTTTTCATATATTCATCAATCAGCAAAATCCCCATCCATACTCCAATGCTTGCAGGAGTTTTCTCACCCATAATAGAAATAAAGGGATCCTTGCGTATATAAGTACGTACAACAAGAGGATCGGTAGCATATAAATGACCATTTTCAACCATTGTCTTCCACAGACTTATTTTGTTCTTCCTGCACCACTCAGCCTCATCCTCACTATATCCCATCTCTTTCTCAAAAGATTCATACCCTAAAATATGAGCCACTATCCAATTTATCTTTCCACGATGCATAATCATATCTAATAAAGTACGACCAGGCTGCCATGGCAAAGGATACTGACTCAGCAAATAAAAGGTAAAACAATCCGGAACAATACGATCAGGCTCCATACTGCGACATTGATAGTCATAATAGAAGCGTTTATATAAAGGATAATCCGCCCCCATATACTTATCAATACTAAAGCCCAAAATACTATCCCCAACTACAACCGACTGATTCAGCGCAGCTATTTGAGCATAAAAATGAGGTACAAACAATGCAGGAACCTCTTTCTTCAAACGTTTGAAACCTTTAGTCAGTTTTTCCTCAACCCAACTAAGATCCTTAAATTTCTCTTCGGCATCGTGCATCAAAGTCAATAAGGTAGAATCCGAATAATATTCCAACATCCGGTCGTTAATCTTCATGTCATCCACCTCACCTATCGCCAATACATCTTCTATCAACAGCTTGGTAACCTGAGGATAGTCCGTATTCATTTTTTGCAGTGCCGAGAAACTATTCATCGTAACATACTCATACTGCAAACGATCATAACGGGCAACTCTTACATCCACATCAGCAGTATTGCCACTCTTCCCATCCCATTGACAGGAGGAAAGAGCAACAAGACATCCCACTAATATGAATATAATTTTGCGTATCATCTATTTCTTATCCGTAAATGATATTTCCGTTTTCGTCTTTATATTCGTCCAAACCTTTTTCATAAGTTGCCATGGCACGCAAACTCATACCTACACTGGAGAAGCCTCCATCGTGATATAAATTCTGCATAGTCACTTTGCGAGTCAGGTCAGAGAACATTACAATACAGTAATCTGCACATTCGTCTGCCGAAGCATTGCCTAATGGTGACATACGGTTAGCAAAATCAAACAGTTTATCCATACCTTTCACACCTGAGCCGGCAGTAGTCATAGTCGGCGACTGAGATATGGTATTCACACGCACATGATGTTCACGACCATAAATGTAACCAAAACTGCGCGCGATAGATTCAAGCAATGCTTTTGCATCCGCCATATCATTATATCCATAGAATGTACGTTGCGCAGCAACATAACTCAATGCCAGAATTGAACCATACTCTGCAATAGCATCCAGCTTTTTAGCAGCTTGAATCATTTTGTGGAACGAAACGGCAGATATATCCAAAGTCTTGCTCAACATATCATAATCGAGGTCATCATAAGTACGTTTCTTGCGTACGTTGGGAGACATACCGATAGAGTGGAGTACAAAATCAATTTGTCCACCCAGTATATCCATGGAGGTCTTGAATACATTTTGCAAATCTTCTACACTGGTGGCATCTGCCGGAATAACCTGGCAATTTAATTTCTGGGCCAAAGCGTCGACTTCTCCCATACGGATAGCAATTGGAGTATTTGATAATGTAATTGTTGCACCTTCTTCTACGGCACGCTCTGCCACTTTCCAGGCAATAGACTGATCGTTCAAAGCACCGAAGATAATACCTCTTTTTCCTTTCAACAAGTTATAACTCATATCTT
>OGHP01000261.1_pt1 | contig 10830 bp, 7 predicted proteins | sample 1571591 | NCBI WGS metagenome assembly OGHP01 (sample SAMEA2582069, study PRJEB24529) | metagenome | biome: Human gut stool | place: China | collected 2011 | reverse complement strand
ACTCCTCTTTATAATGAATTTCCTTCTTTCCTGAAACGTTATTTTCCGCATAAGGTACAGAAAATTTCGTTGAATGCCGGGTTTACCTGTCCCAACCGTGACGGGAGCAAGGGGTACGGCGGCTGTACCTACTGCAATAACCAGACTTTCAATCCCGACTACTGCCGTACCGAGAAGCCGATAGCCCTGCAACTGGAAGAAGGAAAGCGTTTCTTTGCGCATAAATATCCCGAAATGAAGTATCTGGCATATTTTCAGGCTTACACCAATACGTACGGAGAACTGGAGTCCTTGAAGCGGAAATATGAAGAGGCGTTGGCGGTAGACGGAGTGGTGGGGCTGGTTATCGGTACACGTCCCGACTGCATGCCCGATGATTTGCTGCGGTATCTGGAAAATCTCAACAAGCATACTTTCCTTTTGGTGGAATACGGTATTGAGAGTACTCGCGACGAGACACTCCGCCGCATTAACCGCGGGCATACTTTTCAAGTTACCGTCAATGCGGTGGAGCGTACGGCTGCTTGCGGAATACTGGCCGGCGGACATGTAATCCTGGGGCTGCCGGGTGAGACTCACCGCAGTATCGTGGCACAGGCGAAGGACCTGTCGCGTTTACCGCTTACTACGCTGAAAATGCATCAGTTGCAATTGATACGCGGCACCCGTATGGCTTTGGAATATGAACGGAATCCCGAAGACTTCCATCTTTTCAATGTCGATGAATATGTTGACCTCGTGGTGGACTATGTAGAGCATCTCCGTCCGGATATTGTTCTGGAACGCTTCGTCTCCCAATCTCCCAAAGAGCTGCTTATTGCACCCGACTGGGGACTGAAAAATTATGAGTTTAACCACCGGGTGCAAAAAAGAATGAAGGAACTTGACGCATATCAAGGAAAGAAGTATGAAATGTGAGAAAAAAGACTTATTTTTGCCGCTGATTAAATATGGAATCAATCTAAATTAGAAGATAATAACAATGAACCCAAAAACAGTGATAAAAGGAAAAATCCACTACGTGGGAGTGAATGACCGCAATAAGCATTTGTTTGAAGGTATGTGGCCATTGCCTTACGGAGTGTCTTACAACTCTTACCTGATAGACGATGAAACGGTTGCGCTGATTGATACTGTAGATATTTGTTACTTTGAGGTATATCTTCGGAAGATAAAGAGCATAATCGGCGAACGTCTTATCATCAACCATATGGAACCGGACCATTCCGGCTCTATCCGCTTAATCAAACAGCATTATCCCGACATCATCATTGTTGGCAACAAGCAGACTTTCGGTATGATAGAAGGTTTCTATGGCGTGACGGGCGAGCAATATATGGTAAAAGATGAAGACTTTCTTGCCTTGGGTCACCACAAGCTCCGTTTCTATATGACTCCGATGGTGCACTGGCCCGAAACCATGATGACCTTCGACGAAACGGAAGGCGTGCTGTTCTCCGGTGACGGCTTCGGGTGCTTCGGTACGCTCGATGGCGGATTCCTTGATACACGCATGAATCTGGATAAGTATTGGGACGAAATGGTTCGTTATTACTCCAATATCGTGGGCAAGTACGGCTCTCCCGTGCAGAAGGCATTGGCAAAGCTGGGCGGTCTGCCCATCTCCACCATCTGCTCCACTCACGGACCGGTATGGACGGATAATATTGCCAAGGTTATCGGCATCTACGACAAGTTGAGCCGCTACGCCGCTGACGAAGGTGTGGTCATTGCTTACGGTTCCATGTACGGCAACACGGAGAACGCGGCGCAGGCGCTGGCGGCGTCGCTCTGCGATAAGGGCATGAGCAAGGTGGCGATGTACGATGTGTCCTCCACTCATGTCTCCCAGCTGATCTCCGAGGCGTTTAAGTACAGTCACATTGTCCTGGCCTCTGTGACCTACAACCTCGGCATCTACCCCGCCATGCATGACTTCCTCATGGATATGAAGGCACTGAATCTGCAAAACCGCACCTTTGCCATCATTGAAAACGGCTCATGGGCGGTGAAGTCCGGTGACCTCATGCAGAAATTCGTCAACAATGAGCTTAAGAACATGACGGTGCTCAACGAGCGGCTCAGCCTCGCCTCGTCCATGGGCACGGACAAGCGCACTGAGCTGGAAGCACTGGCGGACGCCATTCTGGAATCTATGAAGTAACTGGCAGGAAAGCCAAAACCAAGACAACAGACAACAAACAGCCCCACCGCGTCGGCGGCAGAAAAACCGGCTTTCAAAAACAGAGCGGGCAAGCGTGATACTGCGCTTGCCCGCTCTTTGCCCAAAAGGACATGAGAAGTGACCGGAGAAGATGAGAGGATCGAAATGGAGATCAGAAAACGAAACGGGGAGTCTGTTCCCTTTCAACAGGAGAAAATTTTCAACGCCATGAAAAAGGCGTTTGACGGACAGGGCAAGGAGATCGGGAGCAGAGAGATGGATGAGATCCTCGCCACCGTTCTCAACAATCTCTCCGTCACAGTGCCGCTCACCGTAGAACGTGTGCAGGACGAGGTGGAGCGAACGCTCATGGAGCGCGGACACTATGAGGTGGCCAAGGCGTACATCCTCTACCGCGAAAAGCGGTCTGCGCTGCGCCGTGTCCGGCATACCATCGCGCGGACGGTGGGGGATGACTCGCTTGACGAGGTGCTGCGCCGCATCCAGATGGATTTTACCGAGGAAGTCTACTCCCTCGCGGCGCTTCAAATGAAGTTTGAGAGTTTCTGTCGCCCGGGCATGACGGAGGATGAGCGGGCTGAGGCACTGACCAAGGCGGCGGTAGAGCTGACTACGGCAGAGGCACCCAAGTGGGAGTTCATCGCGGCGCGGCTTCTGAACCACTCCTTTCGCTGTCGCAACGCACAGGAATGGGAGGGGCGCGGCGTCTGCGACCTCTATGGCAAGCTTCGCTATCTGACGGATAAGGGACTCTACGGTGACTATATCCTTGCCCACTATACCCACGAGGAGATTGCCATGGCGGAGGACTTTCTCTGCCCGGAACGGGACGAGCTGTTCACCTACTCCGGCCTTGACCTGCTGCTCAAACGCTATGTGATCCAGTCACGCAGCCGCGTGCCGCTGGAAACACCGCAGGAGATGTTTTTGGGTATCGCGCTGCATCTTGCTATGAACGAAGGCTCTGACCGCATGGGGTGGGTAAAACGCTTTTACGATATGCTCAGCCGTATGGAGGTCACGATGGCGACACCTACCATGTCCAACGCACGAAAGCCCTACCATCAGCTTTCAAGCTGCTTTGTGGACACTGTGCCGGACAGTCTGGACGGCATCTACCGCTCGCTGGACAACTTCGCAAAGGTCTCTAAATTCGGCGGTGGAATGGGGATGTACTTCGGTAAGGTGCGCGCTGCAGGCAGCACCATCCGCGGCTTTCAAGGGGCGGCGGGCGGTGTTATCCGCTGGATCCGGCTGGTCAACGACACCGCCGTGGCGGTGGATCAGTTGGGGATGCGGCAGGGCGCTGTGGCGGTTTACTTAGACGCATGGCACCGGGATCTGCCGGAATTCCTTCAACTGCGCACCAACAACGGCGACGACCGCATGAAGGCACATGATGTATTTCCCGCCGTGTGCTATCCGGATCTCTTCTGGCGACTGGCGGAGGAGAACATAGACGCGCCGTGGCATCTCATGTGTCCGCATGAGATCCTCACGGTCAAGGGCTACGCACTGGAGGATTACTGGGGTACGGAATGGGAGAAGCGGTATCTGGACTGCGTCAATGACCCGCGCATCGAAAAGCGCAGCGTCACCGTCAAGGACATCGTGCGGCTGGTGCTTCGCTCGGCAGTGGAGACCGGCACGCCCTTCGCCTTCAACCGCGACAGCGTAAATCGTATGAACCCAAACGGCCACACGGGAATGATCTATTGCTCCAATCTCTGTACGGAGATCGCGCAGAACATGGCGCCCATCGAGCACATCAGCACTGAGGTGCACACGGAGAACGGCGACACAATAGTGGTGACGGCCACACGCCCAGGTGAGTTTGTGGTCTGCAATCTGGCGAGTCTGTCTCTCGGTAATCTGCCGGTGGAGGACGAGGCCTATATGGAACGCACGGTGGAAACGGCCATCCGCGCACTGGATAATGTGATCGACCTCAACTTCTACCCGTTGGAATACGCGCGGCTTACCAATCAGAAGTACCGCAGCATCGGCCTGGGCGTCAGCGGCTACCACCACATGCTGGCAAAGCGCGGCATCCGCTGGGAGAGTGATGAGCACCTTGCCTTCACCGACGCAGTGTTCGAGCTCATCAACTACGCCGCCGTCAAGGCGGACACAGCACTGGCACGGGAAAAGGGTAGTTACGCGCTCTTTGAGGGTAGCGACTGGCAGACTGGCGCGTATTTTGAAAAGCGGGGTTATACCTCCGAAAAGTGGCGGGCGCTTGCGAAAACGGTGGCGGTGCAGGGAATGCGCAACGCCTATCTTCTGGCGGTCGCACCGACCTCCAGCACATCTATCATCTCCGGCACGTCGGCGGGCATAGATCCAATTATGAAGAAATTCTTTTTAGAGGAAAAAAAGGGCAGCATGCTGCCCCGCGTTGCTCCGGAGCTTTCTATGGATACATGGTGGTGCTATAAGGCGGCGCATCTGATCGACCAAAGCTGGTCGGTACGCGCCGCGGGCCTTCGCCAGAGACATATTGACCAGGCGCAGAGCATGAATCTCTATATCACCAACGACTATTCCATGCGTCAGGTGCTCAGACTGTATTTGGAGGCGTGGAGGGCCGGCGTCAAGACCATTTACTATGTCCGTAGCAAGGCCCTTGAGGTCGAGGCCTGCGAAAGCTGCTCGTCATAAGGAGGATAGCATGATGGAACTGAAGAAAAAGCCCCTCTTTAACCCGGAGGGCGACCCTGATGTGCGCCTGCGGCGCATGATCGGCGGCAATACCACCAACCTCAACGACTTCAACAATATGAAGTACGCTTGGGTCAGCGACTGGTACCGGCAGGCCATGAACAACTTTTGGATCCCTGAGGAGATCAATCTCTCGCAGGATGTGAAGGACTATCCCCGCCTGCTGTCAGCCGAGCGCAGCGCCTACGATAAAATTCTGAGTTTTCTTGTCTTTTTGGATTCCATTCAGACAGCGAACCTGCCTAATATCGGCGCCTACATTACCGCCAACGAGGTCAATCTCTGCCTGTCCATTCAGGCGTTTCAGGAGTGTGTCCACTCACAGAGCTACAGCTATATGCTCGACACCATCTGTTCCCCCGTGGAGCGCAATGACATCCTCTACCAATGGAAAACGGACGAGCATCTGCTACGCCGCAACACCTTCATTGGGGACTGCTACAACGAGTTTCAGGAGCGGAAGGACGCTCCCACGCTGCTGCGCGTGATGATGGCAAACTATATTTTGGAGGGCATCTATTTTTACAGCGGCTTTATGTTCTTCTACAATCTCTCCCGAAACGGGAAGATGCCCGGCTCAGCGCAGGAGATTCGCTACATAAACCGCGATGAGAACACGCACTTGTGGCTGTTCCGCAATATCATCACGGAGCTGCAAAAGGAGCAGCCGGAGTTGTTCACCGCCGAGAGCGTACAAGCGCTGCGCGAGATGATGCGTGAGGGCGTGGAACAGGAGATCGCATGGGGGCATTATGTGATCGGCGACGACATCCCGGGGCTGAACCGGCAGATGATCAGCGATTACATCCGCTATCTCGGCAACCTCCGCTGGACGAGCCTTGGCTATCCCGCATTGTATCCAGGCTTTGAGAGCGAACCGGAGAGCATGGAATGGGTCAGCCAGTACGCCGACGCCAACATGGTCAAGACCGATTTCTTTGAAGCACGCAGTACCGCCTACGCCAAGAGCACCGCACTGATAGACGATTTATAAGAAAACCAAAGACATCAGAATAGGAGATATTACTATGAATTACAGCGCTATGATTCAAAATCGCAGATCCGTTCACGCATTCCGCGAAAAGGAAGTTCCGAGCGAGGCTATCGGCCAGCTCAGATCCTACTATGAAAAGACCTGCCCCCGTCTTGTCCCGGAGATTGCAACGGAGTTGATCGTCTTGGACAAGGATGCACAGCCGGCGCTGGAGAACTCAGCGGGCTATAATCAATTTCTCATCGGAGCACCGCATTACCTGCTCCTTATGTCTGCCCCGCATTCCTATGCGGCCATCAACGCCGGCTACATGATGGAAGATCTCGTCCTCAAGCTGACTGAGTTGGACATCGACACCTGCTGGATGACCTTCACCGACAGCGACAAAATCAAAAAGGCACTGTCTCTCGCCCCCCCGTTAGAGGTGGCGGCAATCGTTGCCTTTGGCTACGGGGAAAAGACCGCAAAAAAGCTGCGGCTGAATATCCTAAGTATGTCTCAGATCGATGTGCGGGCCGAGCAGCAGTACTACGCGCCCAAAAAGGGCGTGAATGATTTGGTTCACATGGGGAGCTGGAGCAACAAGTCTGGGCTTGACGAGATGATAGACTTCTACGACGATATGCTCTGGCAGTCCTTCTACGCCGCTTCGCTCTCCCCCAGCTATCTCAACCGTCAGCCCTATGGCTTCCTTGTGCAGGATCACAGCATCTATTTGGTGCAGCAGGAGGATGCCTACACCGATAATTTGGATGCCGCATTGGATCTCGGTATTGTCATGCTCCACTTCTCCGCCGTCGCCTCCAAGTGGGCGGGGCAGGTACGCTGGGAACTTTCACCTGCTGCGCCCGACGGCCTGCCGGAAGGACTTCGCTCCGCTGCGGTGTACCACATGTAACGACTCTGGGGGAAGCAAGGCAACGGTAAAATGCGCGACCGTCGATCTGCGGTTGAGCGTATGTTCCATTAGAAAAGAAGAACCTATCAGTCAGAGTCTGAGTAAGGAAAATAGGAGGTATTTTTTATATGGCTATCCAAACGGTAACAGATGCCATCCGCTATGTAGGGGTGGATGATAACACATTGGCACTCTTTGAAAACCAGTACCCCGTCCAGCCTATGGGAGTGAGCTACAACTCCTATGTCATTCTGGATGAGAAGATTGCCGTGATGGACAGCGTGGACGCACGGGCAGCGGAAGAATGGCTTTCCAATGTGGCGCGGGTGTTGGAGGGGCGCAGCCCCGACTATCTTGTGGTCACACACATGGAGCCGGATCATTCCGGCAGCCTCATGCGGCTGGCACAAAAGTACCCGGAGATGAAGATCGTGGGAAACGCGAAAACATTTACCCTGATCAAGCAGTTCTTCGGCACAGGTGCATTGTCGGAAGACCGTATGCTGGAGGTTGGCGAAAGAGATACGCTTTCCTTGGGTTTGCACCGGCTGCGCTTTCTGCTGGCGCCGATGGTACACTGGCCGGAGGTGATGACGGCGTATGAGGAAACGGAAAAAATCCTGTTCTCGGCGGATGCCTTCGGACGCTTTGGCTCACTGGAACGGACTGCCCGTGCCCCCTGGGTGCCGCAGGCCCGACGGTATTATTACAATATTATCGGGAAATATGGCGCACAGGTGCAGGCTCTGCTGAAAAAGACCTCCGCGCTGGAGATCCAAACGATCTGCCCGCTCCATGGTCCCGTGCTTACAGAAGGGCTGGAGGAGTGTCTGCGGCTCTATGATCTCTGGTCACAATGGAAACCAGAAGAATCGGAGAGCATCCTGATCGCTCACGCATCCATCCATGGAAATACCGCATATGCATCGGAGATCCTCAAGAGCAAGCTGGAGGGAAAAGGTGTACGAGTCACCATGTGCGATCTGACGGTGACAGACCTTTCCTATGCCGTGACCAGCGCATTCTACTGCGGGAAGTTGGTTTTAGCCAGCTCCACCTATGACGGAGGACTGTTTCCGCCCATGAAGGAGTTTTTGGAACATTTGCAGACAAAGGGATTCCGAAACCGCCGGATCGGCCTCATAGAAAACGGCTCTTGGGCACCTGCCGCCGCGCGGCTGATGCGCGCCGAGCTGGAAAAGATGAAGGAACTCCGACTGTGCGAAACGGAGGTATCGCTGCGCGGCGCATTGAACCAAACCAGTGAAGCGCAGATGGACGCTCTGGTGGCGGAACTCTGCGCGGAATAAGCTGCAACAAACCGCAGCTATTCTCGTACAGATGATGGTCTTACTCATCTGCTTTCTGTCCCAAGGGCAGAGTACCGTCATCTCAGGTTGAGGTCACGATGTGGTGTGGGGAGAGACCGGAGTCTTGAGAATACCCAAACAAAGGAAAGGAGCTGACAGATATGGCAGCTATGAATATGAATCAGGAGCAGTTTAAGCAGTTGATCCGGGAGGAAAAGCCTGTTTTGGTGGATTTCTGGGCGCCCTGGTGCGGCTATTGCCGGAGGATCGGCCCCGCGTATGAGAAGATCGGAGAGGAATACGCGGACAGCCTCGCCGTCGGCAAGATCAACATTGACGAGGAGCCGCGGCTGGCGGGGGCCGAGGGGATTGAGGTCATCCCAACTCTGGTGCTGTACCGGAACGGAAAGGCCGTGGATTCCATCACCGCGCCCGGCTCAAAGGCAGAAATCGACCGTTTCATTCAGGAAGCCTTGGCGAAATAACGGAGGGTTCAGATATGAACAACAATCATGTTTATGATATGCTCGTGGTGGGCGGCGGCCCGGGCGGCTACACCGCCGCCCTGTACGCGGCACGGGCGGGGCTGGACACCATCGTGCTGGAAAAGCTGTCTGCTGGCGGGCAGATGGCCCTGACCGAGCAGATCGACAACTACCCCGGCTTTGAGAACGGGATCGACGGCTTCTCTCTGGCGGAGAATATGCAAAAGCAGGCGGAGCGTTTTGGGGCACGCAGCGAATACGCGGAAGTTCTCCGCATGGATCTGACGGCGGTTCCCAAGCTCGTGGAGACCAGCGAGGGGATCTTCCGGGGGAAAACCGTGGTGCTGGCCACCGGCGCAGAACCCAGAACGCTGGGCGTTGCCGGAGAGACGGAGCTGTTGGGCCGGGGCGTGGCCTACTGCGCCGCCTGCGATGGGATGTTTTACAAGGACAAAACGGTGGTCGTGGTGGGCGGCGGCAATTCCGCCGCGGCAGATGCCCTCCTTCTCAGCCGCGTGGCGAAAAAAGTGATCCTCGTCCACCGCAGAGACACCCTGCGGGCCACCAAGATCTATCACGAGCCCCTGGCACAGGCCGAAAACGTGGAATTCCGTTGGAACAGTGTCGTTTCCGCGCTGCTTTCCGGGGACAGGCTGACCGGCGTCCGCCTGCGGGACACCGTCACCGGTGAGGAAAGCGTGGTGGACTGCGACGGCGTATTTGTCAGCGTGGGCCGACAGCCCGCCACGGCGCTGGCGGTGGGTCAACTGGAGCTGGACGGCGGCGGCTATATCGTGGCCGGAGAGACCACGGAAACCAGTATTCCCGGCGTTTACGCCGTGGGCGACGTGCGGACGAAGCCCCTCCGTCAGGTGGTCACCGCCGTGGCGGACGGCGCGGTGGCAGTCCACATGGCGGAAAAATATATCGCGGAAAACCGATAAGGGCGGTAGATTGAAAAAGCCATGTTTAAGGTCAGGCCGGATACGACCGCAGTGGGGATGCCGACATATCTGCAAGGCAAACTGCCAGAGTGATGGCAGATAAGATAACCCATGTAAGATCGGGAGATATGTTGTCTCTCCATATCCAGTCCACACAACAGTGAGCAACTGAACACAAAGCACAGCCACAGATGTACTCTGCGGCTGTGCTTTTATGCGTAGTATACCGCGTGACAAGCGGTTTTACTGTGACGGCTTCACATAATTTGAGAAAATCGGCTTCGAGGCAGCTTTTGGAGCACAAGCCCTTTGTGGTTGTTGACAGAGAAAAAAATATAGGTATAATAAAAGCAAAATAATAAGATTCACTCTTGCATTTGGAGAGTTGGCGGTATGCCAAAATACGCAGAGGAGATATTGACCGCCGTAACGGAGCTGCAGCAGCATCCCAAGGCAGAGCAGGTGTTCCTGGAGATGAAAAGGGAGCATCCCAGCATCGCTCTGGGTACGGTATATCTGCCCTCATGCCGGGAGCAGGAAAAGACAATCTTATGGAGGAGAAGTATCATGAACGCTAACGTATCTAAGCTGCTCAACGAGCAGATCAACAAGGAGTTCTACTCCGCCTATCTGTATCTGGACTTTGCCAACTACTACGCCGCCGCCGGACTGGACGGCTTTGAGAACTGGTACCGGGTACAGGCGCAGGAGGAACGGGATCACGCCATGCTGTTTTGTCAGTATTTGCAGAATAACGGCGAGGACGTCACCTTTGAGGCTATCGCAAAGCCGGAGTGGGAACGAGGCGATCACATGACCCCGCTGAAAAAGGCACTGGAGCACGAGAAGCTAGTCACCGCCAGCATCGATGCCATCTACGCCGCCGCATACGAGGTCAGGGACTTCCGCACCATGCAGACGCTGGACTGGTTCATCAAGGAACAGGGCGAGGAGGAGAAGAACGCCGCCGACCTCATTACCAAGATGGAGCTGTTCGGCGGTGACAGCAAGGGGCTGTATATGCTAAACAGCGAGCTGAAGGCACGGGTCTACACCGCGCCCTCGCTGGTGCTGTAAGCCCCGCGCGTCTGCGGGCTTTCGCATCAGGCAAAAGGCAGACTACATACAGGTGACCTGCCTTTTCTTCCACCAGATGGTTAGAAATGACTAACTACGTATAAAACAGAAAGGACTTCAGAACTTGGACAAGGAAAAGGAGATCGAAACCGTTACCCTCATGGTGCGCCGGTATTGTTGTGGCGTGCATGGGACAAGGGGCGAGGCGCTTTGTCC
>OGHP01000252.1_pt1 | contig 11049 bp, 7 predicted proteins | sample 1571591 | NCBI WGS metagenome assembly OGHP01 (sample SAMEA2582069, study PRJEB24529) | metagenome | biome: Human gut stool | place: China | collected 2011 | reverse complement strand
CCCACGACCCTCTGGTTCGTAGCCAGATACTCTATCCAACTGAGCTACAGCCGCGTTCTGAAGTGCAGGACGTGAACTATACCGAAACTTGAGAAGTTTGTCAAGGGTCCGTGAAAAGAAATTTTTGTTTTTTCCCCGATTCGGTGCCTCGACGGCGGGTCGAACGCCCCGAGATCTTCCCGATGGGCTAACATGTGGGGACATTTTCGGCGCGTCCTCTGCGCGCCCGATCCGTTTGTCTTCATTTCCGGGGAGTCGCTTCGAGTGATCGATACGCTTTTCTTTTTTGCGGCGGTGCTCGTTTTGCTCCTTCGTCTGCTCTATGAACTGTGGCGTGCCTGAGGCCTCTACGGTATCGAATCATGCTCGACACGCTCGAACTCTTCCTCCTCTTTCTCCTGACGCTCGCTCTTCTGGCGAGGCTCCTGGGACTTTGGCTGCTGCCCCTCGCGCAGGGGCGCGCCCCCTCCTGCGTCGCGACCGCCGATCGGTGGCTCCTCAAGGCCTTCGGGCTTAAGCCCGACGCGCAGGAGGGCTGGCGCGACTATGCGCTCTCGGTTCTCCTTTTTCACGTTCTCGCCTTCGTCTTTCTCACGGCGGTCCTGCTCGCGCAGGGGCATCTCCCCGGGAATCCCGCGGGACTTGCGGGCGTTCCCCTCGTGACGGCGCTGCATACGGCGGCCTCCTTCGTGTCCGGTACGGCCTGGCAGGCCTATGCGCCCGAGACCACGCTCTCGCTTCTTTCGCAGGCGATCGGGATCGGCGTCGCGGAGTTCGTCTCCACGGCGAGCGGCATTGCGGTCGCCTTCGTCGTCATGCGCGGCTTCGCGCTCTCGGCGACGAACGTACTCGGAAACTTCTGGGTGGACCTTCTTCGCATTCTCATCTGGGTGCTCTTTCCGCTCTGCACCCTCTACGCGGTCTTCCTCCTCGTCATGGGCGTTCCGCAGGCCTGGCTCGGTCCCGTGGAAGTCGTGAGCGCCGCGGGAAGGGAAGTGACGCAGTTGATCGGTCCCGTCGCTTCGAGCGAAGCCGTCAAGACGATCGGCACGATCGGCGCGGGGCTTTTCGGGGCGAATTCCGCGCATCCCGTCGCCAATCCGTCCGCGGGCGTCAACTTCGCCGCCTCGGTCGGCATGCTCCTCATTCCCGTTGCGCTCACGCACACGTTCGGCAAGCTCACGGGGGACCCCAAGGAAGGCCGAAGCCTGCGCTGGGCGATGTGGCTCCTTTTTGCGCTTGCGCTGTTTTCCTTCGTGCACGATGAAATTTCGGCCGGGGACTTCCTCGCCCAGTATGGGATCGACGCGCGCGGCTTCATGACGGAGGGCAAGGACTCGCGCTTTGGTCTCGCGCATACGGCGCTCTTTACGGTGACGTCGATCGCAAGTGGCACGGGGGCCGTCAACAATCTTCTCGACACGCTCGCGCCGGGCGCGGGGATGGTGCTCATTCTTCTCATGCTCACGGGCGGCGTCTTCGAGTCGTCGGGCGCGGGCTTTTGTTCGGTTTCCGTCTACATCGTCCTCGCCGTCTTCGTGGCGGGCCTCATGATCGGGCGCGCGCCGGAATATCTCGGAAAGCGCATCGGCGTCTCCACCATCAAACTCGCCGCTTCGGCGATGCTCGTCATTCCGGTCGTCGCGTTGACGGGCCTCATCGTGACGCTTTTGTCGCCGATCGCGCAGGAGGCGGTGGCGAACCCCGGTGCCCACGGCTACACGGAAATCCTCTACGCCTGGGCGTCGGTCGCAAGCAACAACGGCTCGGCCATGGGAGGGCTCGACACGAGCTCGCCCTTCTTTGAAATCGGGTTGGGACTCGCCATGATCGCGGGGCGCGTCGGGCTGCTCGGTTTCCTGTTGGCGCTCGCGGGCGACGTGGGGTTGGAGCGGCGCTCCCCGCACACGAAGGGGGCGCTCGTGACGAACGGACCGCTCTTTGCGGTCTTCCTGGCCTTTGTGATCCTGCTTTTCGGAGCGCTCACCTATCTTCCTCTCATGGCGCTCGGATCCGCGGCCGAGCAACTCGAGTACTTCGTTCTCTAAAGGAGCCGGCGATGAAGTTTCCCCGTTTCACCGCAAGGCTCTATGAACAGCTCGTCAAGGACGCCCTGCGGCAAAGTTTCGTGAAGCTCGACCCCAAGGTGCAGTGGGCCAATCCGGTGATGTTCCTCGTTTGGCTCGGCGCTCTTTTTACCTTTTGCGTGGGCGTCGCGAGTCTTCTGGGGCTTTCTTCCGAACCCGCGGGGCTCGCTTTTGCGGTATCCGGGTGGCTCTGGTTTACGCTGCTTTTTGCCAACTTCGCCGAGGCTTTGGCCGAAGGGCGGGCGCACTCGCAGGCGGCTTCCCTGAGGAATCTGCGAAAGAGCACGCCCGCGCGCATCGTCAACGCCTCCGACAAGTTCGGTCCCGACATGCCGCATCAGGTCGTCGACTCGATGACGCTTCTCGGAAACGACCTCGTTCTCGTCCTTCCGGGCGACGTCGTTCCCTGCGACGGCGAAGTGGTCGCGGGGGTCGCGTCCGTCGACGAATCGGCCGTTACGGGCGAGTCCGCGCCGGTCATCCGTGAATCCGGGGGAGACTTCGCCAACGTCACGAGCGGCACGACGGTTCTCTCCGATTGGCTCGTCGTGCGTCCGAGCATCGCGAGCGGCGGAGGCTTTGTCGAGCGCATGATCCGCATGGTGGAGGGTGCCGAGCGCAAACCGACGCCCAACGAAACCTCGCTTTCGGTTCTTCTCATCGCGCTCACCGTCGTATATCTCCTGCTCACGGCTTCGCTTCTGCCCGTGTCGCTCTTTACGGTGTCTCGCTCGGGCGTGGGAGCGCCCCTGAGCTTTACCTTCCTCACGGCGCTTTTCATCAACTTCATTCCCTCGACGATCGGCGGTCTTCTGAGCCCGATCGGGATCGCCGGGATGACGCGTCTTCTCGCCGCGAACGTTCTGGCGCGCTCGGGGCGCGCCGTCGAGGCGGCGGGCGACGTCGACATTCTTCTTCTCGACAAGACGGGAACGATCACCTTCGGGAACCGGCGCGCGACGCGGCTCTACACCGTCTCGGGCGTGAGCCGACGAACGCTCCTCGAAGCCTGTCTTCTCACGTCCTATGCCGACGACACGCCCGAAGGACGATCGGTTCTCGAACTTGCCGCGCGCGAACTCGGACTCGACCCCGACGCGCTCGAGCCGCCCGAAGAGGGGGTCTTCGTGCCCTTCAGTGCGCAGACCCGCATGTCGGGGATCAATCTCGAGGACGGGCGGCAACTCCGAAAGGGTTCTCCCGAAGCGATCAAGGCGCGCGTCGCGCGCCTTTCGGGGTACTTTCCGTATTCGCTTCAGGGGCAGGTCGACGCCATCGCCTCGCGCGGCTCGACGCCGCTCGTCATCGCGGTCGATGAAAAGGTCCTGGGGATCATCGAACTCAAGGACGTCGTGAAACCCGACATCGCGGGGCGCTTCGCGAAACTGCGCCGCATGGGCGTGCAGACCGTGATGATCACGGGCGACAACCGTCTGACCGCCGCCGCGATCGCTTCCGAAGCCGGGGTCGACGACTTCATCGCAGAGTCGACGCCCGAGTCGAAGCTCGCCGCCATCCGGGCCTTCCAGAAGGCGGGACACTTGGTCGCCATGACCGGGGACGGCGCCAACGACGCTCCCGCCCTCGCGCAGGCCGACGTGGCGCTCGCCATGCACGGCGGCACGCAGGCGGCGAAAGAAGCCGCGAACATGGTCGATCTCGATTCGAATCCGACAAAACTCATGGAGGTGATCCGCACGGGCAAGGAAATGATGATCACCCGCGGGGCGCTGACGACCTTCTCGCTCATGAACGACCTCGCGAAGTACGTGGTGGTCGTGCCCGCGGTTCTGAGCACGACCGACCCGGTTCTGGCGAGCTGGAACATTCTGGGGCTCGCCTCGCCCGAGTCGGCGCTCCTTTCGGCCGTGATCTTCAACGCGCTCGTGATTCCGCTTCTCATGCCGTTCGCCCTGAAGGGCGTCGAACCCCGCGCCGTGGGCGCGTCGGAACTCCTGACGCGAAACCTTCTCGTCTGGGGACTGAGCGGCATCGCCGCGCCCATCGTCGGGATCGCGCTCATCGATCAACTTCTCCGCCTGACGGGCTTTTTCTGAGGGAGGCGCCGTGGATTTTCTCATTCGTCTTCTTCGGGCTCTGGGCGCGCTTCTCTTTGCCGTTCTCGTCTGCGGCGTACTCTATCCGGCCCTCGTAACGGGTTTGGCGACGGTGCTGCCGGGCGCCAGAAGCGCCGACGACTTCGCAACGCCCGAACTCGCCGCGGAAAATACGAACGTCGGCTATGACTGGCGCGATACGGGGCTCTTTGAAGGACGTCCCGCGCCCGAAGCGCGAAAAGGCGCTTCGACGGGGTCGAACCTCGCGCTCACGAACCCCGCCTTTGCAGAGGACGTGCAAAAGCGCGCGGCGCTCTGGCGCGAACGGGTGGGCGGAAACGAGCCCGTCCCCGTCGCGCTCGTCACGGCGTCGGCCTCGGGGCAGGACCCCGATCTTCCCATGCGCGCGGCCATCTATCAGATTCCCTACGTCGCCCGCCAGACGGGGCTCTCCCCCAAGCGGCTCGACGCCATAGTCCACGGCGTGATGCGGCGCGAGATGATCCGCTTCGGCTTTGAGCGGCTCGTCAACGTCGCCGATCTCAACGCCGCGGTCCTCGCCGAAATGAAGAAGGAGGGGAAGACCCTCAGCAAACCCGAAACGCATAACCGACAGGAGACGCCGTCATGACCCAGGAAGACCTGCGCCCCGATCCGGAGGCGATGCTCGCGCAGACGCGGGAAAAAACGCTCGGCAAACTGCGCATCTTCCTCGGCATGGCGCCGGGGGTGGGGAAGACCTACGCGATGCTCGCCGAAGCCCATCAGCGCAAAAACGCCGGGCTCGACATCCTCATCGGCTGGGTCGACACGCACAAGCGCAAGGACACCGAGGCGCTCACGCGGGGACTCGAGATTCTCCCGAGAAAGCGCATCGAGTACAACGGGATTTCCGTCGACACGCTCGACATCGACGAAATCCTGCGCCGTCACCCGTCGGTCGTCGTGATCGACGAAATGCCCCACAGCAATCCCCCGGGGTCGCGCCACGCGAAGCGCTGGCAGGACATCGAAGAGATTCTCGACATGGGGATCGACGTCTGGACGGCCCTCAACATTCAGCACCTCGAAAGCCTGAACGGCGTCGTCGCGCGCGTGACGGGCGTGAGCGTCACGGAAACGGTCCCAGATCGCATGTTCGACCGCGCTTCCGAAGTGCGGCTGATCGACCTCCCGCCCGACGACCTCCTCGCGCGTCTCGCCGCGGGGAAGATTTATCTCCCGAAGGTGGTCGAGCGCGCCAAGGACGCCTACTTCAAAAAGAGCAACCTCATTGCGCTTCGCGAATTGGCGCTTCGCGCCATGGCGAGCCGCATGGAGACGCAGATCCGCTCCGAGCGCCTGCGCTCGACGCGAAGCAGCGTCGAAGACACCCACTACGGTCTCCTGCTCGTCCTTGAGTCCGTCTCGGAAGAGTCGGTGCGAGAGGTCGCCCGCATGGCGCGAGCGCTTTCCTCTCCCTGGCACGTCGTCTGGATGGACGGCATGGGAAACGAGCGCTCCGACAGCGAGGCGGTGACGAAGTTCTTCGACTACGTCGAGGAATTGGGCGGCCGAAGCGACGTGCTCGCCGGGCGATACGGCGAGACGGTCGCGCGCTATGCGCGCGAGCACAATCTCTCGCTCGTCGCGATCGTCGGCACGAGCGAGCGCGCGGTCAATCAGCGGCGCCGGGACCTTCGACGCGCGGCCCCCGAATTGAACGTCCTCGTTCTCGCCGACACGGAGGAAGGGAAGAAGTCCCGCTCGGGCTGGAAGCGCTGGCTCTCCGAGTTCGACTTCGGACGTCCCGGCGTCTGGCAGGCGATGCTCACCGTTCTCGCGGGCGCTCTGGTGCTCACGCCCTTCTGGGACGTGATGGAGCCCACGAACCAGGCGATGGTCTACCTTCTCTGCGTGCTCTTTTGCGGGGTGCGCTTCGGGAGCGTCTCCGCGGCCCTCGCCGCGGTCTTCTCGGTCCTCATCTTCAACTTGACGGCGATCGAGCCCCGCTGGTCCTTTGCCGTGACGGACGCGCAGTACGTCGTGACCTTTGCGGTGATGCTCGTCGTGGGGCTCGTCGCGGGACAGTTGGTCGCCCACCGCGAAGACATGGCCAAGGCCGCCAACGAGCGCGAACATCAGACGCGCATGCTCTTTGACGCTTCGCGCGAACTCTCGCAGGTCTTGGTCGAAGAGGACGCCTACAAGGTGATCTCGGGCACGCTTCGTCATCACCTCGAAGTCGAAGCCGAATTCTGGGTCCCCGAAACCGAGGAGGACGACGAAACGCTGCGGCTCGAGCGCTTGGAGATGGTCCTCAAAAACGTCGACCCGGGGATCGTGCGCTGGTGCTTCGACCATCGGCAGCCGGCGGGGGCGGGCACGCACACGCTTGCGTCCTCTCCCTACTGGTACCTCCCGATGATGGCGGGCGGCAAGGTCCTCGCGGTCCTCGTTCTCGCGCCCCGCGAAGGCGAGTCGCTCGATTTGACGCAGCGGCGTCTGATCGGCACCTTGGCGGGCCTCGGCGCTCAGGCGCTTCTTCGCATCGGCTTTGCTTCGGAAGCCCGCCAGACGCTCGTCTCGATGGAGTCCGAACGTCTGCGCCACGGTCTCATTCAGTCGCTCTCGAACGACCTTCGCACGCCGATCACGCTTCTCAAGAAGGCGAGCGAAGGCTTTTTGGAAAAGGTCGAACGTTCGGGCGCGCCCGCGGACCTTGTGGCCGACGCCGAGAAGCTCTTTGACGGCGCGAGCCGCATGGAGCACCTCGCCATCAATCTGCAGGACATGGCGAAGCTTCAGTCTTCCGACTTCGAGCTCCACCGCGCCCCCGTGGGCGTTCGCGCGCTCTTCGAGTCGGCGATCGCGGAAATGGGGGCCGAACTCGAAGGCTACAAGATCGAGTGGAATCTCGAAGAGAACCTCCCGCCGCTCGACGGCGACGAGGAACTCCTTCGCCGCGTGATCGTGAATCTTCTCGACAACGCCGTGAAGTACTGTCCCGAGGGCTCGCGCATCATTCTCGGCGCGAAGCTTCGCGGCGACCGCGTCGCCGTGACGGTGTCCGACAACGGGCCGGGCCTTCCCGAAGGGAATCCCCAGCGCCTCTTCGACCCCTTCCGGCGCGGACAGGCCGCCTCGGGCGCGGGGATCGGTCTGGGGCTCTCGGTGTGCCGGACGATCGCGCGCGCGCACGACGCGGAAATCTTTGCAATGCCTTCGCGCTTCGGCGGGGCCGCCTTCACGCTCACGCTTCCCTATTGGGAGGAGCCCGAAGCCGAGGAGAGCGAAGAGAAGAGTCTGCCGGACAAGGACGAGGAATCCGAGAAGATTGAAAAGTCCTCGGAAGCGCCTTCGGACGAGACCGCTGCGAAATCCCACGTCGGGAAGAACGACTGACGGGCGTTGCGTTGAAGAGATGAGGGGCGGGTCTTTTCGCCCGCAAAAGAAGACCCCGAGGGCCGAGGGGCCGTCGGGGTCCGAAAGATAGTCAAGGAGGAAACCTCGGATCGGGGAGCCTGCGCTCCCCGACGGCAGAGGACGATCAGAACTGATCGAAGTACTTCTGAATTTCCTTCCAGTCGGTCGTCTTCGTGAGGGCGAGCTGCAGGAGGACGCGGGCCTTCTGCGGGTTGAGGTCGCCTGACGACACCCAGCCGTACTTCTTGTCGTCGATTTCGGCGTCCTTCGTCGTCGCGCCCGTCGGGACGCGGCTCGAACGAACCACGGCGATGCCGTCCTTCGCGGCCTTTTCAAGGATCGGGAAGATGGACTTGTGGATGTTGCCGTTGCCCACACCGGCGCTCACGATGCCCTTGTAGCCGGCCTTGACGAGCGCTTCGGCCTGAACGCCTTCAACGCCCGCGTGGTTGTAGACGATGCCGACCTTCGGGAGGCTCTTGAGGTTCGTCACGTCAAAGGGCGTCTTGTGGTCGACGCGCAGGGGCTTCACTTCATAGCGGACCTTGCCGTTGAAGATCGTGCCGAGACGGCCGTAGTTGCCGCCCTGGAAGGTTTCGGGCTGCACCGTGTTGGTCTTGATGACGTCGCGGGCGCCGACGATGGTGTTGTTCATCGCGACGACGACGCCGAAGTCGGCCGATTCCTTCGTGGCGGCCGTCAGAACGGCGTTGTAGAGGTTGCGCGGACCGTCGGCGGAGAGACCCGTCGAGGGAAGCATGGCGCCCACCATGACGACCGGCTTCGAGCACTTCTTCGTGAGCTGCAGGAAGTAGGCCGTTTCTTCCATCGTGTCGGTGCCGTGCGTGATGACGAAGCCGTCATACTTGCCGCAGTCCTGGTTGATCGTCTTGGCGAGCGTGAGCCAGACTTCGTCGGACATGTCCTGCGAACCGATCTGGGCGACCTGAACGGGCGTGACGTTCGCGATTTCGGCGAGCTGCGGCACGGCGGCGACGAGGTGATTCACCGAGACCTTGCCGGCCGTGTAGGCCGAACCCGTGGCGGACGTGCCGGCGCCGGCGATCGTACCGCCCGTGGCGAGCACGGCGACGTTCGGAAGCGAAGCGGCGCAGGCCACGCCCGAGATGGCGGTGACGGCGGCGGCGACGAGCGTCTTGGAAATCTTCATGGTCATTTCTCCTCGAAAAGGGCCCGAAGGCCCGAAATGTGACAGGATCGCGGAGGTTGCGTCCGCGAGCAGGAACACTATAGCGGGGGACCTAAGCAATTTCTCTAGGGATTTTTACGGGCGATCAAGAAGCTTTTTGTCCGAAAGCAGGGCGGGGCGGGGGATCCCCGTTTCGAATGGGCGCCGAGGAACGGCCTAAATGTCGACAATTGCGGGGATTGGTTGGCAAGTGCGGGAAGCTCTCTAGGGGATTCATAGGAGAGGGGTTGCGTTTGTCGGGGGAAGATCGAAAAAGCGCCGGCGGCCCCGAAATCGGGGCGACGCCTTGGGGATAATCCTCTCTAACAACTCCCTCATTCGGGTCCCTCACTTTTACGGAAGAAGTCACCTATGTCTCAGACGATTTTGCAGAGTGTTCCGGTTGGCGAAAAGGTCGGCATCGCCTTCTCCGGCGGTTTGGATACGAGCGCTGCGCTTCGCTGGATGAAGAACAAGGGCGCGCTCCCCTATGCCTACACGGCCAACCTCGGCCAGCCCGACGAAACGGACTACGAGGCCATTCCGCGCCGCGCGATGGAATACGGCGCCGTCAAGGCCCGCCTCGTCGACTGCCGCTCGCAGCTCGTCCATGAAGGCTTCGCCGCTATTCAGGCGGGCGCCTTCCACATTTCGACCGCGGGTTCGCTCTACTTCAACACGACGCCGCTCGGCCGCGCCGTGACGGGCACGATGCTCGTCGCAGCCATGCGCGAAGACGGCGTCCACATCTGGGGCGACGGCTCGACCTACAAGGGCAACGACATCGAACGCTTCTACCGCTACGGTCTCCTTGCGAACCCGAATCTTCGCATCTACAAGCCCTGGCTCGACGTGCAGTTCATCACCGAACTCGGCGGCCGCGCCGAAATGTCGGCCTTCCTGCAGGCCGAAGGCTTCGAATACCGCATGAAGGCGGAAAAGGCCTATTCGACCGACTCCAACATGCTGGGCGCCACGCACGAAGCGAAGGACCTCGAAGAGCTCTCCACGAGCATGAAGATCGTCGAACCGATCATGGGCGTCGCCCACTGGCTCGATTCCGTTGAAGTCAAGCCCGAAGTCGTCAAGGTCGAATTCAAGGAAGGCGTTCCCGTCGCCCTGAACGGCAAGACCTTCGGCGACCCCGTCGCCCTCATGGAGGAAGCCAACCGCATCGGCGGTCGTCACGGCCTCGGCATGACCGACCAGATCGAAAACCGCATCATCGAAGCCAAGAGCCGCGGCGTCTACGAAGCCCCGGGCATGGCGCTTCTCTTCCTCGCCTACGAACGTCTCGTCACGGGCATCCACAACGAAGACACGATCGAGCAGTACCGCATCAACGGCATCAAGCTCGGCCGTCTCCTCTATCAGGGCCGTTGGTTCGACAGCCAGGCGATCATGCTTCGAGAAAGCGCCCAGCGCTGGGTCGCGCGCGCCATCACGGGCGAAGTCACGATCGAACTGCGCCGCGGCAACGACTACACGATTCTCAATACGGTTTCGCCCAACCTCACCTACGAACCGTCGCGCCTCACGATGGAAAAGGGCGATTCGATGTTCACGGCCGTCGACCGCATCGGTCAGCTGACGATGCGCAACCTCGACATCACCGACACGCGCCAGAAGCTCGGCATCTACTCGAAGGCGGGCCTCATCGGCACGGCCGACGGCGTGGCGCCGATGCTTTCGAAGTAAGAAGCGTTCTTTTTTTACGCCTAGAAATGAGAGGGATTCGCAAGTGTTGCGGTCCCTCTTTTTATTTGTTTTTTCGCCTCCGTGTCCGTAGAATGTAGGGTTCGAAATTTTCTTTTCCTCCCCGCATCGTCATGGCAGAAACCACCACTCCCGCCCCTCATGAGCACGACCGCTTCGCGAGTCACGGAAAGGGCGACAGCGCCTACGTTCACGTCGCCGACAAGGTGAAGACGAGCGTCCTCGGTTTCGCCGTGGCGCTCACGCTTGGGTTCTCCTTTCTGGAACTCGTGGGCGGCCTCTGGGCCAATTCGCTCGCGCTGATCGGCGACGCCGGGCACATGGTGACGGACTCGGCGAGTCTCCTTTTCGCGCTTCTCGCGAACATGGTGGCGCGCCACGGGGCGGACATCAATGAACTTGCGCCGATGCTGGATACAAGCGGTGCTTCTACCGCCTGCGCATGTAAGGTGCTGCGCGAAATGCTGCTGGCGCTGTATTAAACGCGAAAATCCTTATATCAAAGATTTTCGCTTCACAACAAGTTGTAATAGAAAAGAGGATTCGTATGAGTAGAGTTTTAATTATCGGCTGCGGCGGCGTTGCCAATGTAGCT
>OGHP01000244.1_pt1 | contig 11396 bp, 6 predicted proteins | sample 1571591 | NCBI WGS metagenome assembly OGHP01 (sample SAMEA2582069, study PRJEB24529) | metagenome | biome: Human gut stool | place: China | collected 2011 | reverse complement strand
GAGATCTACTCTCTTTCCCTTCACGACGCTCTTCCGATCTTGAATATATCGATGAATCGTATTAAAGGTATACTTTATGCGGCGGTATCCTCCTCCACTTTTGGGCTGGCTCCGTTTTTTTCTATAACTCTGTTGTTAGCTGGTTTTTCGGCTTTCAAGAATACTTTTTCCACCCCCAACCGTTTAGCCAATCTGCGCAAAGGTACGATACGCAGAAGTTCCAGCCCTTCGGGAGGAACCTTTCCGAAACGGTCCTCCAACCGTGCCTTGAAAGCGAGCAGGTCCTTATCCAATTCCAATCCGTCCAGTTCACGATAAAGCAACATACGTTCGCTGCTGCTGGGGATATACTCATTAGGGAAAAGCAATTCCAAATCACTTTCCACCTGACATTCATCCACAAAGTTCTCGCCACTGATTTTCTCTTCTCCCGCTGCCTGCAACTCCTCTGCGTAAAGATCGGCAAACTCATCCTCTTTCAATTCCTTCACCGCTTCAGCCAATATCTTCTGATAAGTTTCATAGCCCAAATCGGCAATGAAACCACTCTGCTCCGCCCCCAGCATATTTCCTGCTCCACGGATATCCAAATCCTGCATGGCTATATGAATACCGCTGCCCAGATCACTGAAATTTTCAATGGCTTGAAGACGACGCTTTGCCTCAGGAGTCAGTGAAGTCAACGGAGGCGCCAACAAATAACAGAATGCTTTTTTATTGCTTCTTCCCACACGTCCACGCATCTGGTGCAAATCACTCAAGCCAAAATTCTGCGCCTGGTTGATGATAATCGTATTGGCATTCGGTATGTCAATGCCACTCTCGATAATGGTGGTTGCCAGCAGCACATCATAATCATAGTTCACAAAGTCGAAAATAATCTTTTCCAGCTTTTCGGGCTCCATCTGTCCATGACCTATGCAGACACGGCAATCGGGTATATTCCGCTTGATCATGGCTTCCAATTCTACCAGATTCTGTATGCGGTTATTGACAAAGAATACCTGTCCGTTACGGCTCATTTCAAAATTGATCGCTTCCGTTATGATATCTTCATTAAAGGTATGCACCTCTGTCTGAATGGGATAACGGTTGGGAGGCGGAGTCTGAATAACAGAAAGATCACGGGCGCCCATTAACGAGAACTGCAAAGTACGGGGGATGGGGGTAGCGGTCATAGTAAGTGTATCCACATTCACTTTCATCTGACGCAACTTCTCTTTCACACTTACTCCGAACTTCTGTTCCTCATCAATGATCAGCAATCCTAAATCTTTGAACTTAACGCTTTTACCGATGATTTTATGTGTACCGATCAAAATATTTATTTTTCCATCCGCCAGTTCTTTCACTATTCTGGAAACATCTTTCGTACTGCGGGCACGGCTCAAATAATCCACCTTACATGGAAAATCTTTCAACCGTTCGCTAAAAGTCTGAAAGTGCTGATAAGCTAAAACCGTAGTGGGAACCAGCACAGCCACCTGTTTGTTATCTGTCACAGCTTTGAAAGCGGCACGAATCGCTACTTCGGTCTTTCCGAATCCCACATCACCACACACTAAACGGTCCATAGGGCGATCGCTCTCCATATCGGCTTTGGCATCTTGGGTCGCCTTCAACTGATCGGGGGTATCCTCATAGATAAAGCTTGCCTCTAATTCATGTTGCATAAAACTGTCGGGACTATACGAAAATCCTTTTTCCTGTTTACGTTGCGAATACAGTTTGATCAGATCACGAGCTATATCTTTGATTTTACTCTTGGTACGCTCTTTCATTTTTTCCCACGCACCGGTTCCCAATTTGTTCAGGCGGGGAGTTTCTCCCTCCTTCCCTTTATACTTGGATATTTTATGCAGGGAATGAATGGAAACAAATACCACATCCTCATTCTGATAAGTAAGTTTAATCACTTCCTGAGTGGTATTTCCATTCGGAATGCGTACCAAACCGCCAAAACGACCTACACCATGATCTATATGTACCACAAAGTCACCCGGCTCAAACTGGCTCAACTCTTTTAAGGTCAATGCCACCTTACCGCTACGCGCCTTGTCGCTACGAAGATTGTATTTATGGAAACGGTCAAAAATCTGATGGTCTGTAAAAAAGCAGCTTTTCAATACATTATCTGTAAAGCCCTCATGTAAAGTCTTGTTGACCGGAATGAACGTGATATGATCACCACGCTCCTCAAAGATATCTTTCAGACGCTTTGCCTGCTTCTCACTATCGGTACATATATATAAGGTGTAACCTCGTTTCTGATAATCAGTGAATGAAGTGCTTACCAAATCAAAATTCTTATGAAAAATAGGCTGGACTGTCGTATCGAAAGCCAACGTAGCCTGTGGAGTTCCTGTAGGTTTGTTACCAAATTCAATCCGTTTGAATTCCAAAGCCCGTACTGTAAATTCCGCCCCGTCTATCAGCTTCAGTTCCAAATTCATCAGTTCCGTCTTCTCTCCCTCGTATGCGGCAAGCGCCTGAGGAGAGAGTGCCTCCTCCCGTACTACCTGTATTCTTTCACGTACCCAAAGAAAATCTTTCATTGCCAGAACTGTTTCCCGAGGAATGAATTCAAAGAAAGACACCCCGCTCTTGTCGGCGGCATTCGTCAGCTCGGGCACGATGGCAATGCTCTGTTTCTTCTCTTTCGAAAGCTGGTTTTCCACTTCAAAAGTACGGATGCTGTCTACCTCGTCACCAAAAAAGTCAATACGGTAAGGATACTCGGAAGCAAAAGAGAAGACGTCAATAATACTACCGCGTACAGCATATTGCCCCGGTTCATAAACATAATCTACATGCTCGAATCCGTAACCGGACAGCACTTCCGTGATAAACTCTGTGTCCACATGCTCACCCACACCAAGTTTTAACGTCTTGTCCATCAGTACCTTTTGTGATACCACTTTCTCCGCCAACGCTTCAGGATAAGTCACCACACATAGCGGATCGCCTTTCTGTAAACGGCTCAACACTTCCGTACGCAGGATCTCATTGGCTGCATCTTTCTGCCCATATTTAACAGCCCGACGATACGAGGATGGAAAGAACAAAATATGCTCATCACCGTTCACCTGTGTCAGGTCATGATAAAAGTAACCCGCTTCCTCCAAGTCACCCAGTACAAATACAAATGTCTGTTTATTCTCTCTAAGAAAGGAGGAAACAAATAAAGCTGCCGCAGAAGCATATAATCCTCCCAGGAAAATAGTCCTCACTGAGGAATCTTCCAATAACGCAGCCAGTCCCTTAGTGTTAGGATGACCAGCATAAATACGTTGCAATTCCGAAATATCCATATCTTTTTTTAAGATGGGGACAAAATTAAAGAAATATCTGATTACTTCCTCCTTTTTTTGCCAACTATTCAAGATTTTCCTATTTTTGTACGCTAATATATAACCCCATGGAAACAAAAGCAATAAACACAAAATTGAAAGGACACGCACGTGTAGATGCAGCTGATGTGCTACGCGGACTGGCAGTGATGGGAATCATCATCCTGCACTCTATCGAACATTTTAATTTCTACTCATTTCCCGATACAGCCGGACAAAGTGCGTGGCTGAACTTCTCGGACAAAGCCATTTGGAGCGGGTTATTCTTCATGTTCGGCGGAAAAGCATACGCCATATTCGCTTTACTTTTCGGTTTTAGCTTTTTTATTCAAGATGACAACCAACGCCTACGGGGCAATGATTTCCGTCTACGTTTTTGTTGGCGGTTAATTCTTCTTTTCCTGATAGGTAATATCAATGCCAGTTTTTTCACAGCGGAAGTGCTGGTCCTTTATTCTTTAGTAGGTTTCATCCTGCCACTGACTTGCCGGCTGAAAGACAAATGGATATTTGCATTGGCATGTCTGCTATTAATCCAGCCATTGCCGCTTTATTATGTAATACGTGCCTGCTTCGATCCGGAATTTGTTACTCCGGCCATCCCCACCCGCAGCTTCTGGAATGCAACTTTTGCAGTGCAAAGCAATGGTAATTTTCTGGAAACCATCCGTGTCAATTTATGGGAAGGACAGTTGGCAAGCCTTGCCTGGGCCTGGGATCACGGACGGGTATTCCAAACAGCCGCCCTCCTGCTCGGTATGCTGATAGGGCGCAAGGGACTTTTTTTGAAAGAGCACTTGAAGGTATGGAACAAGGTACTTGCAGGCTCACTCGTCTCATTTTTCCCTTTATATGGGTTGGGCAATATGCTACCAGACTTTATCACAAATAAATCCATTCTGACCCCTCTTTCACTAATCATCACCTCACTTTCCAATTTTGCATTTATGCTGATTCTGGTATCCGGTGTCGTCTTCGCTTTTTACAAGACAAACTTACACGACGGATTAATGAAAATAACGCCATACGGAAAGATGAGCCTTACCAATTATATCACTCAAAGTATAGTAGGTTCTATGTTATACTACAACTGGGGATTTGCATTGCACAATCAGTTTGGTATCACAGCCAGCTGCCTGGCAGGAATAGTTTTCTTCATCTTGCAATTCTCTTTCTGCCGCTGGTGGATGAATCATCACTCTCACGGTCCGATGGAATATATATGGAAACGGGCAACTTGGTTGAAATAAATCGAGAACCGAAGTCTGCCGGCATTTGTTTATAAAAGACATACAAATAGAACTTTAAAATATGCGCGAAGAAATCATAAAACTATTAGACCAATATCGGTTAAAAGAAGCATTATCCCAAATGACAGGATATGCCACCCATACTTCCGACTGGCAATTAAAGAATGAGCTAGAAGCCCTGCAAACGTCATACGACCTGATGCTGCAATATACTTCAAAAGGGATGAAAGATCCCAATAAGGTAGAAATATACCATAAAATGTTGCGCACGGCATACGAACTGACCGACCGTATCCATATAGCCGTACAGGCAACACAAAATTATGGAGCCTATTATGACACAATGCGCACTTTTGTCCAAAGCCCTCCCCACAGCTATGCCGAATTACAAATGCAATTGGAGGCATATACAGAAGATATGGCTACAGCCCCATTGATATATACCACCGAGGCCAAAAGAAATGAAGAAATGGATGCCATGAGAAAACGTCACGAAACAGCCGTAGACGAATTATTTGAAAAAATATGGGTATCCACCCGGTGGAGTGAATCGGAATATGCTGAAGCGCAAATTTTGTTCAACTCACTATTGATCCAAGTCAACGACCTTTCCATAATGGTCAGCGCCGTCACCATGAGCCTGCTGCAAATATTCGACATCCGCAAGTTCATGTTTCTATTGAACGCCTATACCCATCAGGATACCATGCTGAATCAGCGGGCTATTGCAGGGATCGCACTAACATGCTACTATTATGAAAAGCGTATCCTTCAATACCCTGAAGCCGTGTCGCGCATAAATGAACTGAATGAAAATACCGAGTTCATCAAAAACCTGCATCATATCCAGATTCAATTATTGCAATCTTCCCGTGAAACCCGAAAGATAGACAAGAAAATGCGTGAAGAAATCATTCCCGAAATGATGAAAAATCCCAAACTTAATTTGGAAGGACTGGATGAAGATGCCGAAGATCATAATCCGGAATGGGAAGAATGGATTGACCGTTCAGGCATTACCGATAAATTGCGCGAATTAGGTGAACTGCAAATGTCCGGGGCGGATGTGTATATGAGTACCTTTTCACAGCTGAAACAATTCCCGTTTTTCCGCAAAATTTCTCACTGGTTCTATCCTTTTGACCCCCAATATCAGGATATCGCCAAATTATCTCTCGGAAATGACGAACAAAAAATCTCTCTGCTCAACATTTTGATGAACTCGGATGTATTCTGCAATTCCGACAAATACTCTTTTTGTTTTACCATGTTACAAATGCCGGAAAGCCAAAGAAATCTCATGCAGCAACAATTGAACGGACAACATGAAGCTTCTGAAGAACTGAAAGAACGTTTAAAAGAAATGTCACAATCAAAAGCTCGCGCTGAATTCGTGAGCCGGCAATATATTCATGACCTCTACCGTTTCTTCAAATTATGGTCAAGAAGACATGAAATACATGACATTTTTGAGGACACTCTAGACTTATGGAATAAAGAAACATTGTCTCAAGCCTTGTTGCACAAAGATTATATCAACAAGCTGGCAGATTACCTATTCACACACGACGACCTGACAGAAGCCGGGATTCTCTATGATAAATCAATTGAATTATACAATCGTAAAAATGCTGAATTATGGCAGAAAGCAGGTTTCATTTATCAGAAAATCGGTTCCTATAAAAAAGCGATAGATTATTACCTGCAATCAGATCTGCTGATCCCTGATAACGCATGGAATAACCGCCATTTGGCACAATGTTATAGAAAAGAAGGAAACTACCAGCAAGCTTTGGAATATTATAATAAGGTGGAACAAGTACAGCCTGACAATCTGAATCTGACGCTACAAATAGGACAATGCTTAATGGCACTGGAACGATACGATGAAGCACTGGCTTATTTTTTTAAAGTGGAATATCTGGATAAAAAACCACAGAATGCCCGACGCGCCATAGGATGGTGTTCCTTCATTACCGGCAATCATCAACAAGCCAAGAAATATTACGACTTGCTGATGTCCGAGTCCAAGCCCATTATGGAAGACTGGATGAATGCAGGACATGTGTATTATATCCTGAATGAAACAGAAAAATCAATAGAATATTATCGCAAAGCCCAGGAACTATGCAGCAGTCATGACGAGTTTGTCCGCCTTTACCAAATAGATAAGAAAGATTTGATAAAGCAAGGCGCCAATGAAGTAGACTTGTTTATACTTCCCGATGAATTAATTTAAAGGATTATAAGATAAATCTATTCGGGATAGAAGTTTGGTATAATTATATAAAACTTCTATCCTGACCGGATTCTCATCATCCAGACGATAATTGGCATGCACATTATAAGTGCTTAAACCATGATTCATACAATATCCGATATCATTAGGTAAGGCTGTTCTATTCCTCAACTGCCCAAGATTCAATAAAAAATAGAAGAAACTATCCACCCCATCATAATCAATCACATAAGCCTGTAAATTCAAATTCGCCTGATAGTTAATGTTATTATCATAATTATAATAAGTATGACAACTAGACACACTATCATTTGCTTCAGCAAAAACAGTCATTACTTCCTTCAACCGTCCCAATTGATCAAAAACATATTTTCCTTGCACTTTTCTCAAGAAACGATAATCGGAAGTAGCACGATAATCAGAATTGATAAAAATAGTATCTCCTTTATAATCATAGACAGTCTGTTTATCAACTTCATAAACCTCCTCTTCTACCTTCAATATACAACGGGCCCTACTTTCCCTCGCCTTGCCTTTTCCTATTTGAAACGTAACATTGCAAAGCTTATTGCCGGTATTCAAACAATCCATCTGTCCGATTGTGATTTGGTCGCCCTCATACCTTACCGGGGTATCTCCATACTTTATAATTTTACCATCACGATCATATTCCAATTTCAAAACTTGTTCTTCCTCTCCTGTCAAATCGGTGACCTTAGTCACATACATGTCAGCCATTTTTTCTTTACATCCTCCAACAACAAACAAGAGAATTAATAAAGAAATATATTTTACAAACAACTTCATTTTCATAAGTCAAGCATCATCTCTATGCAAATAAAATAAAAAATATTAGAACTAAGCACAATTTGGAGCTTTTTAACTCAACTTCTTTACCCTCACACTGTTTTAAACAGCAATTATAATAAGAAGTGAAATATGGAATGGATTATACATCTTTTGAGACAACATTCAGAACTGGCGATTTTTCTGACAATCGCCGCAGGCTTCTGGATTGGAAAAATGAGAATAAAACAATTCAGTTTGGGAATCGTCACCAGTGTATTGCTAGTAGGGGTATTAGTGGGACAGCTTAACATTACAATAGAAGAACCGGTGAAATCCGTGTTTTTTCTTTTATTCCTTTTTGCCATCGGATACAAAGTGGGACCACAATTCTTTCGCGGACTGAAAAAAGATGGTTTACCTCAAGTAGGATTCGCCGTACTCATGTGCGTAGGTTGTTTGGTTATCACTTGGTTATTAGCTACCTTAATGGGATATAATGCCGGTGAAACAGCCGGGTTACTGGCCGGAGCACAAACTATCTCTGCCGTCATAGGGGTAGCGGAAGATACCATAAACGGACTCAACATAGCCTCTTCCCAAAAAAGTGATATGATTAATATCATTCCCGTGGCATACGCTGTAACTTACATTTTCGGTACAGCAGGCTCTGCCTGGGTCCTCTCTTCTTTAGGTCCTAAAATGTTGGGAGGATTAGAAAAAGTGAAAGCCGCCTGCAAAGAGCTAGAAACCCGAATGGGTACCAGCGAAGCAGACGAGCCCGGATTTGAACAAGCACGCCGTCCGGTAGTTTTTCGCGCTTACCGCATAGAGAACGATTGGTTTGGCAACGGCAAGACCGTTGACCAGCTAGAATCCTATTTTATTTCACAAGGGAAAAGATTGTTTGTTGAAAGAATGCGACATGGATCTTCCATTGTCAATGATATTATTCCCGGACAATTATTACAAAAAGGAGACGAAGTGGTACTGAGCGGAAGAAGAGAATTCGCCATTGGTGAGGAAGACTGGATTGGAGAAGAAATCGTCGATCCCCAACTGCTTGATTTCCCTGTGGAAGTACTCCCTGTCATGATACACAAAAAGCCATATTTCAACCAAAAATTGGATTTCATACGCCGTCAAAGCTTTATGCATGGAGTCAGTATACGCCGTATCAAACGGGCAGGTATTGATATCCCTGTTTTCGCACAAACCACTATCGACTGTGGAGATACTCTGGAATTGGTCGGTCTGAAAAAAGAGGTGGAATCTGCTGCAAAAGAACTAGGATATATAGACCGCCCCACCAATGCCACAGATATGACATTTGTAGGACTCGGCATTTTACTAGGAGGTATCATCGGGGCACTTGCAATCCATATCGGCGGAGTACCTATTAGCCTAAGCACTAGTGGAGGGGCCCTGATAACCGGATTAGTATTTGGCTGGTGGCGCAGCAAACGCCCTACCTTCGGACAAATACCGGAATCCTCTTTATGGGTGCTGAATAATGTAGGCTTGAATATGTTCATCGCCGTAGTCGGCATTTCTGCAGGACCCAGCTTTGTACAGGGACTAAAAGAAGTAGGTCCTATGTTATTTATCATAGGTGCGTTGGCTACTTCCTTGCCTTTATTATTAGGGCTGATTCTAGCCAGATATGTATTCAAGTTCCATCCCGCCCTCTCTTTGGGATGTACGGCAGGAGCCCGTACTACCACTGCTGCATTGGGTGCCATACAAGAAGCAGTAGGCAGCGAAACGCCTTCTTTAGGATACACCGTGACCTACGCCGTAGGAAATACACTACTCATCATCTGGGGAGTAATCATTGTATTATTAATCAACTAAAAAAACTAAACTCATACATTATGGAATATTTAAGTAATAAAAGCAGCGTTGCCCGAATGGACAAGAATTTGGAAAAGATCAGCCCTTTCGAATTAAAAAACCGTTTGATTGAAATGGCAGATGAAAGTGTGAAGAAAATGGCACACGTCATGCTGAATGCAGGCAGAGGTAATCCCAACTGGATTGCAACGGAGGCTCGTGAAGCATTCTTTGCCTTGGGCGGTTTTGGCATTGAAGAGTGTCGCCGGGTCATGGACATGCCCGAAGGCATTGCCGGTATTCCTCAAAAAACAGGCATAGCCCAACGTTTTGAGGAATACCTGAAAAAGCATGAAGGAAATGCGGGGACAGATCTATTGAAACGTACCTATAATTATATGCTGATGGAACATGCAGCCGATCCGGACGAGCTAGTACACGAATGGACCGAAAGTATTGTAGGCGACCAATACCCCATGCCTGACCGCATCTTGAAATATACAGAAATTTTAGTACAGGATTACCTGAATCAGGAAATGTGCAACGGGCAACCCCCACAAGGCAAATTCGATTTATTCGCCACCGAAGGCGGAACAGCAGGGATGTGCTATGTATTTGACTCGCTGGAAGAAAATTTCCTGCTACACAAAGGAGATAGTGTAGCATTGATGGTTCCTATCTTTACACCCTATATTGAGATACCCGAATTGACACGTTACGATTATGATGTGCTCAATATTCCTGCAAATACTCTAAATGAAGAAGGGCTTCATACCTGGCAATACAAAGTGGAAGATATCAATAAACTGCGAGACACGAAATACAAAGCCTTGTTTATTGTCAATCCAAGTAATCCACCCAGTTATCAGTTAAGCAAAGAATGTGTAGATGCCCTGAAAGACGTAGTAACACGCTGGAATCCCAATCTGATGATTATAACAGATGATGTATATGGTACTTTTGTCCCTGGATTCCGCAGCCTGATGGCTGATTTGCCACAGAACACAATTTGTGTCTACTCTTTCTCCAAATATTTTGGAGCGACCGGTTGGCGCCTTGCTGTAATTGCCTTACATGAGAAAAATGTATTCGACAGAATGATTGCTAATCTGCCCCGCAAACGAAAAAGCGAACTAGCCAAACGCTATGGCAGCTTGAGCATGCAAGTAGAAAACATTAAATTCATTGACCGTATGGTGGCAGATAGCCGTCAAGTAGCCTTGAACCATACAGCAGGACTGTCCTTGCCACAACACATGCAGATGTCACTCTTTGCTTCTTTTTCATTGCTGGACAAAGAAAACACGTATCGTCATGCCATGCTTAATTTAATCCATACCCGTCTGAAAGCATTATGGGACAACACAGGGTTCATTCTCCCCGACGATCCACTAAGGGCTGGTTATTATTCAGAGATAGACATGCTGGTATGGGCCAAAAAATTTTACGGAGATGAATTCGTACAACATCTGCAGACAACTTATAATCCATTGGACGTAGTATTCCGTCTTGCCAATGAAACAGGACTGGTCGTATTGAATGGTGGCGGATTCGACGGACCCGAATGGAGTGTACGTGTATCACTTGCCAACCTGAACGAGAAAGATTATATCAAAATCGGACTCAGTATCCGCAGAATTCTGAATGAATATGCTGACAAATGGAAATCTGAAAAGAACTAAAAAATTAAGAACGTCCGCCGTGAAGTCTGCTTGACCTAACCGGCGGATCTCTTTTTTATATAAAGGTTTTTTGGATTATTTATTCCAAACCTTATCCCTATTTTAAAATAAAATCCCTAGCTTTGCAGATCGAAAAAGGAATTAGATTATGAAGCATATACGGAGCACTTTTTTTCTTCTAACCACTTTATTTATAATGGCTTCATGTGGCGAAGACCGCAGGGGGGAATACTATGCATTAGTTGGAGGGAATTTA
>OGHP01000243.1_pt1 | contig 11429 bp, 9 predicted proteins | sample 1571591 | NCBI WGS metagenome assembly OGHP01 (sample SAMEA2582069, study PRJEB24529) | metagenome | biome: Human gut stool | place: China | collected 2011 | reverse complement strand
GCTTCTTCTGCGCCCGCCGCCTCGACGCCCGCGCCCGCGGGCACGATCGGCGGCATGACGCTCGGCGAAGCGCTCTCGGCCGATCCCGCGACGCTCGAAGGTCTCCCCACGGCGCCGCGTCAGGCGGCGCCCGCGGAATTCGATCCGCAGCAAAACCCGCGCGTCTACGAGATCAGCCGCCAGTTGCGGTGCCTCGTGTGTCAGAACGAAAACATCGCCGACTCGAATGCGGAGCTTGCGATCGACCTTCGCCGTGAAGTCGCGGCGCAGGTGAAGAGCGGCAAGACCGACGACGAGATCATCGACTTCATGGTCGAGCGCTACGGCGACTACGTTCTCTACAATCCGCCCTTCAAGGCGAAGACCTTCCTTCTCTGGTGCGGTCCGGCGATCTTCTTCCTGGTCGCCTTCTGGGCCGTGTGGCGTCTGAACCGCCGCCGCAAGGCCGAGTCGCGCGCCCGCCGCGCGGCGCTCTCCGAAGAGGCGTACGCGCAGGGTCTCGCGATCCTCAAGGGCGAACTCGTTTTCCGCGAGGGTGCCTTCCACCCCGTGAAGAAGGAGGCCTAAATGCTGCATTGGATCTTTATCGGCTGCGCCCTCGCACTCGTCCTTTTGACGATCCTTCTCCTCGCGCAGCGGCTCTTGAAGAGCGACGCGGGCAACGTTCGCGAATGGGCGCGCATTGAGGAAAACGTCGAGGCGCTTCGCTACGAGTACGACCGCGCGGTGGCCGCGAAGAAGGCCGGGCGCATGACGGACGAGGAATTCCGCGAGCGCGAAAGCGAACTCGTTCTTCGCACGCTCGACGAAACGGCTCTTCCCGACGAATCCGCCAAGGCGCAGAGCCACACGCTCCTCATGGCGACCATCGCGGCGATCGCCGTGATGGTGCCCGCCACGACGACGGGGCTCTACCTCTACTACGGGGACTACTCGTCGCTCGACCCGAAGGCGCAGGAACAAATCCGCGCCACGCGCGAAGCGATGCAGAGTCAGCGCAACATGTTCGAGACGGTGAAGCGTCTCGAGGCGGGGGTGGTCTCGCAGCCCGACAACCTCGAGGCCTGGGAAATCCTCGCCGAACACTACGCGCAGACGGGAAACCTCGCGCAGGCCGTGGTCGCCTACGAAAACGTCGTGCGCTTGAAGCCCGACAACGCGGTCGCCTACGGAGAGCTCGCCGACATTCTCGTCGCGACCCAGGACGGAGATCTCTCCGGAAAGGTGGCCGAGTACGTCTTCAAGGCGCTCGAGCTCGATCCCTATCAGATGAAGTCTCTCCTCTTGGGCGGGGCCGTCGCCTTCGATCAGGGCGACTACGCCAAGGCGGCGATTCTCTGGAACCGCTTCCGCCAGATGGTGCCGCCCGAAGACGAAATCTACGCGACGCTCACCTCGAACATCGAGATGGCGCTTCGCAACGGGAACCTCAAGGAAATTCCGCAGGATCCCGTCCCGCCGCCTCCGGCGGATCCCATGGGGATGATGGGCGCGGGAACGCCGATGGGCGGCAACCCCGACGCGGGCGGTGCGCAGCTCATGGGCGGGACGATGCCCAAGCCCTGATCGACCATCCGATCGACGAAGCGGAAGTTCCCTGGCGGAGCTTCCGCTTTTTTCCTACGGGTTCGATCGACTGGGGCGAGAAGCGTCGGTCGACTATACTGCAACCAATGCGAAATGCATTGTTTTCCGTAAGGAGGAGATCATGACCACGTCTTCGAAAGAAACGGTTGCGGCCGTGCCGGTACCGGTGAAAAAGCCCCGTGCGGCGCGAAAAGTGAAGGCGGTTCGCCCGAAGGTCGACCCGGTGGAAAACGGGGCGACCGTCAAGGCGGAAGTGAGCGACGAAGCCTTCCTCGAGGCGTTTCGCGCCTATCTGCAGGAAGTCTTCCGTCAAAAGGGACAGAAACTTGAAACCGAGCAGCAGCTCGCGAAGCGTTTCGGCGTGACGCGCTACCGCATCCGCAAGGCCCTGCAGGAATTCGACCGCTCCGGCATGCTGAAGCGCGTCAAGCGCGCGGGGTCGCTTGTCACCGACTTCGATCCTGTGAATCTCGCGGGCGATCTTCACTATCGTCTCACGGCCGGGTGCGGCGCGGACGAATTCGCGGACGCGCGTCTCTGGTTCCTCGAAGCGAGCGCCGAACAGTGGGCCGAACGCGTGACGCCCACGGTCCTCACGCAGCTGCAGGAAGTCGTCGACGGCGTCGCCCGGGCCGCGAACGAACGCGAAGCCTCCGAGAAACTCCGCGACTTCTGGACGAAGCTTGTCGCCACGTCCGGGAACCGCATCGTCGAAAGCGTGGCGGGCGCGCTCTTCGTGCCGCCTGAACTTCCCGCCGGGACGGATGCGGCGCTCGTGGCCGAGCGGCTCGCCAAGATCGTGAATGCGCTGCGCAAGCGCGACGACGGCAAATTGAAGAAGGCCGTTTTGCGCTTCTTCCGCGATACAGGCGGTGAAACGCCGGTCGAAGAAGCGGTGACCGAAGAATAAGGTCGTCCGACTCATTGACGCCCTAACGAAAGGCCCGAAAGAGCGTGTGGTGCTCGTTCGGGCCTTGTCCGTATTGAGGCGGCTCAGCTCAGGAGTTCGGGCGGTCGTAGTAGCCCGAAAGCGTCTCGAAGGTCCGCATCGTGAGCCCCTTGAGCGCGTCGGGGAAGGCTTTGAAGAGCGCGAGCGCGATGCGCCCGAGTCTTTCTTCCGTCAGGGCGTCGCTTTTCTCCCAGTGCAGTTCCGGTCGTCCCGCCGGATAGCGCAGGCGATAGCGTAGCCCCGCGGCGTCGGGGAGGGTTTCAAGAAAAGCCTCGACCTCGGCAACCGTGTCGAGGGCTTCGCGCGGGGGAGTGACGCCGTAGGGAAAGCGAGTCAAAAGGCAGGGGCGCGCCGCCTGATCGGGGGCGGGAAGGCCGATTGCCGCGCCGATGCGGCGGATGTCGGCCTTCGCGATGCGGGCCTCGGCCAGGGGCGAGAGAACGCCGAGCTCTTCGAGGGCGCGGCGACCGGGCCGATAGACCGTGAGGTCGGACGCGTTCATGCCGTCGCAAAGCGGCAGATCCGGACGGTCCTCCCGGAGTTTCGCGAGAACGGCCGAAAAGAGCGCTTTCTTGCAGACGTAGCAGCGCGCGCGTCCCGCTCGGGCCAAATCAAGGACGCTCGGATCGAAGGGAACGACCGTGACCGGGAAACCCATTTCCCGGGCGTGCGAGAGCGCGCTCTCCGATTCGGCGGGCGCGACGTGCGGGCCCGTCACGTGGTAGAGAAGGGGCGTGAGGCCCGTTTTCTTCGCCGAGAAGGCGAGAAAGCGGCTGTCGAGCCCTCCGGAATAAGCGATCGCGATCTCGCCCGAGCGCGAGGCGCTTCGGAGGGCGTCGACGAGCGCGGCGGGAAGTTCCGCCGTCACGGCACGTCCTCGAAGCGGTAGGGGGTGCCGAGCGCGAAGAGGGCGCCGTTGGGGACGTTTTCGAAGTACTTGTCGGTAAAGACCGTCGCGCGCTTCGTGATCGTCATGGCGGGCCAGCCGCCGAATTCGGCGCCGAGGCCCTTGAGGACCGCCAGCCCCGTGGGGGTCACGGCTTCGCCTTCGCCCGCCCAGGCGCGCACCGGGACGCCGTCGAGCATCGAAAAGAGCGCGGGCGCCGGATAGGGGATCGTTCCGTGGGCGCACTGAATGGCGCCGTCTCCGAGCGGGATGGGGCTCACGACCAGACGGGCGGGACGAAGGGTCGTCATCCATTCGGCGATGAGACCCACGGCGAGAACGTTCGCCATGCGGCCCACTTCGTGGAAGTGGACGTGCTCGACGGGCATGCCGTGCACGCCCGCTTCCCCTTCGCTCAACACCTTCCAGACGGCGGCGGCCGTCTGGCGGGCTTCGTCCGAAAGACGGCTTTCCGCATAGATCGCCGCGATGTCGCCGGGCGTACGGTGAGGGTGTTCGGGCTGGGTGAGGATCTTCGCCGTCACGCCCGCGATGTCGTTGACGTAGCGGTCTTCGAAGCGGATTTCCGCGGGAATGGTCGGAAAGAGACGGCGCAGAAAGAGCGTGGCCGTGCCGCCCGACTGATCGGTGAGCGCCATGAGCCCGGCGAGAAAGCTCGCCGCGTTGAAGCCCGCGTGAATGCGGACGGTGAGGATGTCGCGGCCGAAAAGTGCGTTTTGATCCATTGCGAATTCCTTATCGATAGAAGATGGCGCGAAGCGTGCGGGCGGCGGCGCAGGCGGCGCCGTAGCCGTTGTCGATGTTGAAGACGGCTACGCCCGGCGAGCAGGAGGCGAGCATGCTGCGAAGCGCCGTCTTTCCGCCGTCGGCGATGCCGTAGCCCACCGACGTGGGAACGGCGAAGAGGGGCTTCATGGTGAGGCCACCGAGGACGGTCGGGAGCGCCGCGTCGAGCCCCGCCACGGCGACCACCACGTCGCAGCGGTTGATGTCGGGAAGGGCCTTCTGAATGCGCCAGAGTCCCGCGACGCCGCAGTCTTCGAAAAGCCGGACGGTCCAGCCGAGATAGGTGAGGGTACGCGCGACTTCATGCGTCACGAACCCGTCGGCGGTTCCCGCCGAGACGATGGCGACGACGCCTTCGGCGTGCTTCGGGCAGGTGCGGTTCCAGGCCGTGCGCGAAAGCGCGTCGTAGTCGTAGGCGGCGCGCAAGTCGTCGGGGAGCGCCGCAAAGACGGATTCCTCGAGGCGAGTGAAGAGGATCGGCTTTTCCGCGGGATCGGCGAAGCGCCGAAAGAGTCCCTCGAGCGCGGCACGGGGTTTTCCCGCGCAGAAGACGGCTTCGGGAAGGCCGATGCGGGTGTCGCGTTCGATGTCGAAACGAACGCCGGGCGTTTCTTCGGTCATAGTGATTCGGAACGGTTCGTATGCGTGGAGAAAATATACCGCAGGATGCCCGCCTTCAAAGGGGACGGGAAGCAATTCGATACGAGCGGGCAAAGGAGCGAGAAAAGCGCTCAAAAGAAACGGGAGGCCGAAGCCTCCCGTAGTCCCTCAGAGGGGATTCACGTCCCGCGATCAGGCCTTGGTGTGGACCTGTTCAAGGGGACCCTCGTCCGCGACGACGGGCGCCACGTAGGGGCGGCCCGGATAGATCACGGGTTCGTAGGCGACCGGACGAATGAATTCGTCGCGGGTGTGCACCTGTTCGAGCCCCGTTTCCTCCGTCGCTTCCGAACGGACGACGCTGCGGCCGGGATAGACCACGGCTTCGTAGCGGACCGGCGTCACGAGCTCGGCGCGCGTTTCCACCTGTTCAAGGTGGGCCGCGGCGAGACGTTCGGCGAGGTCGGCGAGAAGCGTCGACTTCGTGCGGACGACCGTGTCGGTCGGAACTTCTTCGACGACCGGCGCTTCGGCGACGGGCTGCGTTTCGATCTGAACGAGAACCTCTTCGGCTTCCTCCGGAGCGGCGGTCTTCGTTTCGATCTGAACGAGCGGTTCTTCGACCGCGGCCGTCTTCGTTTCCACCTGTTCGAGCGCTTCGGTTTCGACCGATTCGGTCTTCACCGTTTCGTTGGTACGGGCTTCTTCGGCGTGGGCCTTGCGGGAGCGACGGCCGCCGCGGCGGCTGCGCTTCTTGTGCTCTTCTTCGCCCTGAGGTTGCGTCCCTTCTTCGGCCTTGGGTTCCATCGCCGAGTAGTACTGCGTGAGCTGCTCGGAGATTTCGTCCTTGGCGATCTGAAGGATCGCGTCGGCCATGGCGTCCTGGAGCGCGGGTTCGCGGCGGTTGCCGTTGAGGCCGAGATGGCGGTCGGAGGCGTAGCTCTTCGGACCCGAGGAGACGAGCGTGTGCATCATCTCTTCGCGGGTGGGCCAGCCGGCTTCCTCAAGGAGCGGGAGAACGCTCGCGCCGTTCTTGGCGCTCTTGCGCTTCTCGGCAGGCTTTTCTTCGACGAGTTCGACTTCGCCCGAGATGAGGCTCTTTTGGAGACCCGCAACGAGGGCTTCGGTCGATTCGGTTTCGTCGACGACGGGCGAGGCCGCGGAGACGGCGTCCACCTTTTCTTCGGCTTCCGGCGCACGAACTTCCGTCACGGACGCTTCAGCGGATTCGACGGATTCGGTCGCCACCGCTTCGGCGGCGCCGGCTTCAACGGCCTTGTCGGCGGGCTTGCGGCGGCGAGGACGGCGGGTGCGCGCGGGCGCGTCCTCGAGCTTGAACTGCACTTCCTTCGGGCGGGAAGCGGGTTCTTCCGAGGCGGCTTCCTGAACCGGCGCCTCTTCGGCCTCGGCCTTCACGGGCGCGGCTTCGGGAGCGGGTTCGGGGTTTTCCGAAGCGACCGTTTCCTCGGTCACTTCCTGCGCGACCTCGGCCGTTTCGCCTTCGGTCGTGCGGCTGCGGCGACGGCGGCGCGGACGGCGGCGACGGGTTTCGCCTTCCTCGGCGGCCGCTTCCGCGGGCGTTTCAGCACCCTGCTGCGCTTCGGTCACAACCGTTTCTTCCGCGGCGACTTCCGTCACGGGCGCTTCGACGCGCTTTTCAGCGGGTGCTTCGACGGGAGCCTTTTCCTCTACAACCACGGCTTCAGCGGCGACGACTTCGGTCGTGCGAAGTTCTTCGCGCTCCGCGTCCTTCTTCAGGGCCGGACGACGGCGCGAACGACGGCGGGACTTTTCCATTTCCACAGCCTGCGCGGCGGTTTCGGGCGCGGCGGGCTTGTCCTGACCTTCTTCGGTCGTTTCCGACTTCGGACGGCGGCTGCGGCGCGAGCGGCGTTCGTCCATGCGGGCGCGGTCACCGCGGCGTTCGCCCGAGCGTCGGCCGCGGTCCTTGCGGTCGGACTTGGGCTTCTCTTCTTCGCTCTTCTTGGGCTCGGCCTTTTCGGTCGAGTCGCCGCCGAGGTTCTTGAAGAAGTCCATGACGCGGGCGAAGAAGCCCTTTTCGCGCTTTTCGGGCACCGGCGTCATCGGGACGGCGCGCGATTCGGCGCGTTCCGTCTTCTTGGGCTGTTCGACATGCACGGGCGCGGGATCGCGCGGAAGCACGTTCTTGATGACGGGGACCTGCTTGGGACGAGCGGGCTTTTCTTCGTTGCTCTTCATCGCGTACGGATCGTCCGCCTTCTTCACTTCAAGTTCGGCGACGCGCTTGAAGCTCTGAATGTGGTCGTCGAGACGGTCGTCGTCCTGACGGATGCGTTCGATGTGATAGTGCGGCGTCTCGAGCGAGGTGTTCGGGATGAGCACGATCGGTACGCGGTGACGCGCTTCGAGCATCTGGATGTCGCTGCGCTTTTCGTTCAAAAGGAAGGTCGCGACGTCGACCGGAATCTGCGCGTGCACGGCGCCCGTGCCTTCCTTCATGGCTTCTTCCTGCAGGATGCGCAGGACCTGGATGGCGCAGGATTCGGTGTCGCGGATGACGCCCACGCCGTTGCAGCGGGGGCAGGTCACGTGGCTGCCTTCGGAGAGCGACGGACGCAGACGCTGGCGCGAGAGTTCCATCAGGCCGAAGCGCGAGATCTTGGCCATCTGCACGCGGGCGCGGTCGTAGTGGAGCGCGTCCTTGAGGCGCTGTTCGACGGCGCGCTGGTTCTTCGCGTCGAGCATGTCGATGAAGTCGATCACGATGAGACCACCCAGGTCGCGCAGACGCATCTGGCGGGCCACTTCGTCGGCCGCTTCGCAGTTCGTGCGGAAGGCCGTCTCTTCAATGTCGGCGCCGCGCGTGGAGCGCGCCGAGTTGACGTCGATCGCGACGAGCGCTTCGGTGTGGTCGATCACGATCGCGCCGCCCGAGGGAAGCGGAACCGTGCGCGAATAGGCCGATTCGATCTGATGTTCGATCTGGAAGCGCGTAAAGAGCGGGATGTCCTCGTTGTAGCGCTTGACGCGGTTGATCATGTCGGGCATGACGTGCGCCATGAATTGCCGCGCCTGCTCGTAGATTTCGTCCGTGTCGACGAGGATTTCACCGATTTCGGGCTGGAAGTAGTCGCGGATGGCGCGAACGACGAGGTTCGACTCTTCGACGATGAGGAAGGGCGCGGGGTTGGCGCGCTTGAGCGGCTTGCCGTTCACGACGGGCGTGTCGACGAGCGAGGTCGTCTTGCGGCCGTTTTCTTCCGTGACGAGTTCGTACTGGGGCTTGGCGGCCTCGGCGATCGCCTCCCAGAGCTTGAGGAGGTAGTTCAAGTCCCACTGCAGCTCTTCGGCGCTGCGGCCGATCCCGGCCGTGCGGGCGATCATGGACATGCCCGACGGGCACTTGAGGCTTTCCATCGTGGCGCGCAGTTCCTGACGCTCTTCGCCTTCGATGCGGCGCGAGACGCCGCCGCCGCGCGGATTGTTCGGCATGAGGACGAGATAGCGGCCGGCGAGGCTGATGAAGGTCGTGAGCGCAGCGCCCTTGTTGCCGCGCTCTTCCTTTTCGACCTGAACGATGATTTCCTGGCCTTCTTCGACGGCTTCGCGGATCGTGCAGGTGCGCACGTCGACGCCTTCCTTGAAGTAGGCGCGGGAGATTTCCTTGAAGGGGAGGAAGCCGTGGCGCTCTTCGCCGTAGTTGACGAAGCACGCTTCAAGGCTCGGTTCGATGCGGGTGATGATGCCCTTGTAGATGTTGGACTTGCGGGCTTCGCGGCCGGCCGTCTCAATGTCGATGTCGACGAGTCGCTGCCCGTCGACGATGCCCACACGCGTTTCTTCGGCGTGCGTGGCGTTGAAAAGCATACGCTTCATGTTGGCTCTACTCCGGTGGTGGGGCGAGCTCTGCACACGACGGATGCCCGACTCCTGCGGGCAACGGCCTTCCTTTTGAACGCCGACGTCTCCCGACGCCGCACCGAAAAGCGCAACGGGGAGCCGCGACGTACCATCCTCGACGGGAGGCACCGTCCGGTTCTGTGTCCGCCGATCCAAAAGGGGAGGACCCGCGCATGGCACGGGTTGCGCACGCCCTTTCGTCGGCGCGTGGGGAGAGTCACGGCCCGGCCGCACGGGGCGCCGGGGGCTCCATCCCTCACAAAAATCCGCCTTTTCGTCCCTCAGGACGAATTCCCGTTCGAGACGCTAAGCGGCGGGGAAGGCGGGACGCGCGTTCGGGGAGGGAAAAGCGAGGGGCACGCAAAAAAGGGGTTCGCCCGGGGACCATCGTCAAAGCGCAGGTCTCTGTACCATCGGACCTGAGGCTTCGGGGTCGCGCACGGGGCTCCTCGTGGGGATCGCTGCGATCCGTTCGTGCCGATCGGCGCAAGGGGCGTCGGGCCGCTTGCGCGGGGCTTTTCCGCTCGGGGTGCGCATCGCCGTCCGTTCGACGTCGCTGACAGCCCTTCGGGGCGGAACATCCAAAAATCGTGTTGGCAACAAGCTCGGGCGAAACGGCCCGAAGTCGGGCGTTCGCCGGGATGCCGACGATTTGCGGGAGGACGAACTTCCTTCCGCACGGCGTCGGGCATCGGGTTAAAAACCGTTTCCGTTCCGACGACCCGTCGGGAACCGAAACGAACAAATTCACTACAAAACGTGAGAAAATCGCGGCACGACATTCAAAAGGTCGGGCGGGACTTCCCATCGCAACGCACAAGTATAAACCATCGACGCGAATTCGAAGGGTTATCGGGCGGTCGAAGCGGGACGTTTTTCGCATTTGGAAAACCTTTTTTTCGTCCCCTCCCGACCGCATACCGACTCATGACGACATCCGACATTCATCCCGAAGACTCCGCGCGCCTCGCGTCGCTTCCCTCGGACCGCGTTTCTTTCGTGCGGATCGGTCCCGACGCGGACGGCCAGCGCCTCGACAATTTCCTCGTGCGCGTCGCCAAGGGCGTTCCGAAGAGCCACATCTACCGCATCATCCGCTCGGGCGAAGTGCGCGTGAACAAGGCCCGCGCCAAGGCGGAGACGCGCCTTGCCGAAGGGGACCTCCTGAGGCTTCCGCCCGTGCGCGTCTCCGAGCGCGCCGTCACGAAGGCGCCGCCCGCGGCCTTGGCCGAGGGGACGGTGCCCGTTCTCTTTGAAGACCGTCATCTTCTGATCGTCAACAAGCCCGCGGGCCTCGCCGCCCACGGGGGCTCGGGGATCTCCCACGGCTTGATCGAGCGCATGCGCGCTTCGCGCCCCGACGTTCCCTTCCTGGAACTCGCCCACCGGCTCGACCGCGAAACGAGCGGCGCCATCATCCTCTGCAAGACCCGCAAGGCGCTCGTTCGCTTTCACGACATGATGAAGACGCGCGCCGTCGAGAAGCACTACACGCTGCTCGTCAAAGGCGACTGGACCGACGACCGCCGCCACGTGAAGGCGCCGCTTCTGCGCTACCTCCTCCCTTCGGGCGAGCGCCGAGTCCGGGTGGACGAAAAGGAAGGGATGCCTTCGCACACGATCTTCACGAAGTTGAAGCGTTACGGCGCCGTGACGCTTCTCGACGCCGAGCTCCTTACGGGGCGCACGCACCAGATCCGCGTGCATTCGCTCTCCGTCGGCTTCCCGCTCGTGGGCGACGACAAGTACGGCGACTTCGAATTCAACCGCCAGGTGGCACAGGGGGCGCTCGGCGTTCCCTTGAAGCGCATGTTCCTGCACAGCCGCACGCTCGCCTTCGAGCACCCCGTCACGGGCGAGGCCGTCCGCGTCGAGGCGCCGCTCTGGCCCGACTGCGAGGCGCTTCTCGCCGCTTTGGACAAGAAAGGACAAAAATGACCTCCACCTCCCGAAAGTACGATCTCGTCGTTTTCGACTGGGACGGCACCGTCATGGACACGACGGGCCTCATCGCCGAAGGTATCCGTCAGGCGGCCGCGGCGCTCGGCTGCCGCGTGCCCGACCGCAAGACGGCCTCGTCCGTCATCGGACTCGACTGGCGAAGCGCCATGGCGATCGCGGTGCCCGACTGTCCCGCGGAGCGCCTCGACGAATTCAACGAGGCCTACAAGGCCTGGTACCTTCCGCGCGAGCGCGACGTGTGCCTCTTCGAAGGGATCGAAGACCTCATGCGCCGCCTTCATGCGGACGGTGTGACGCTCGCCGTCGCGACGGGAAAGAGCCGCGCGGGCCTACGCCGCGTCTTTAACCGAACGAACGTCGAGGAACTCTTTTCGATCACCCGCACGGCCGAGGAAACGGCCCCAAAGCCCAATCCCGACATGTTGGAGGAAATCGGGCTCTACACCGACATTCCGAAGGAAAGAACGCTCATGGTGGGCGACACCGTGCACGACGTCGTGATGGCGCAGCGCTACGGCTGCGACGTCGCGGCGATGACCTACGGGGCGCAGCCGCGGCGCGACCTCGTGCTCTCCAATCCGACGTGTCTCTGTGACACCGTCGCGGATCTCGCCCGGTTCATCGGCTGTTGACAAAATCGCCTGCACAAGCCCCATCCTAACCGAGAAGCAGTAGGGTGGGGTCGAGCAGGCCGGGCGAAGCCCGAATCTAAGGAAATTCCTTGTCTGCTAAGGAATTGTGCTAGAGTTACTCGTA
>OGHP01000227.1_pt1 | contig 11724 bp, 10 predicted proteins | sample 1571591 | NCBI WGS metagenome assembly OGHP01 (sample SAMEA2582069, study PRJEB24529) | metagenome | biome: Human gut stool | place: China | collected 2011 | reverse complement strand
TCCACCGTGCGCCCGAACTGGTGCGCGGCTTTCTGGAAAAGATTCTTGCCCCCAAGCAGGAGCGCACCATGAATGTGCCACAGCGAAACCGCAAGCGTGGGCAGGATATGGAACTTTGATTTTCGGAGGATACTATTTGAATAAAAAGAAGAAGTCAAACAAATCCGGCTACCCGGATGAAGCAATCAAGTCGCTGGCACGTTGTTTCTATCCCTCCATGATGGATTTTTTCAACAGCGAAGAAGGCCAGCGTGAATATGAGGAATGGCTGAAAGAGCAGGAAGCTCTACAAGCCTTGCCTGTTGCAGCATAAAAACAGCAGGACGCTCCCAGTAAAGGGAACGCCCTGCATTACATAATATTACATCTTCTCAAAACGAATTTTGGGATTTTGTGCTATCAAATATTTACAAAATGTATCCTGTCCTAAAATTTTTAAAAGGTTTTTCTCCAAAGAAAAGCGGCTATTTTCGTCAAAATAGTAAACCACTATGTTGGCATTTTCGGTTTCAAAAAATGGCAGCAAAATGTCTTTATCCGTTGGATCTAACGAATGCCCATAAATATATACGTTGAATTCCTCATCAGCCTGGCTTGAAGGAGCCCAACTGTACTCAACTCGAATTTCTTTGAACCAATTCAAAAAGTTCAAATCAGTACAATACTTATAACGCTGATAAAATTTGAATGTTTTCAAAAAATACTCATTCAAATCTGCATTGTAAAAATCACTTCCAACCCCCATGACGATGGGGGCATTTGAATCTTCGTCTAGCCTACCATGAACATAGCAAATGTTTTTTTGAGAAAGGGCAGATGCAGAACTGTACAATTTCAAAAAAGTCGGGGTATAGTTGAACGATAAGAAGTGATCAATTTTGATTTCATCTATCAAAGATATTGGCGACTTTTTAGGAAGCTCAACAGTGTTCACCCACACTATGTATTTTTTGAACAAGCTGATAAAATCGAAAATTTGTTGGATGATTGTGTCTTCTACGTGGTTAAATTCATTTCCAGCCCAAGGACCCTTTCCATTGGAATCAAGAGTCATCTGTAAAAAAGAACTTTTCGCTTTCACAACACGGCTATCCCAAAAAAGAAGTTCGTTGTATAAGCCATCATCGGCTTTTTTAGACTGTCGGCTAAGATGTTTCTCGAAATCACTTGTGTCATCAACAATCAGCCTTAGTTCGTTTTCAAAATCCACCCAACCATCTTCGCAGCGATGCTCAATATACCTGAATAAGGTGGACTTTTTCACTCTGATGAAAAGTTGATACGACTCCTCATCTATCTCATATCGTTCTCCAAGATACTGCTTGAAATCGAGTTCTTCAGAAATCTGATGAACGTAATCGGAGTATCTTGTTGGCAATCCATGTGCTAAATCAAATCCGTTGCCTACAATTAAAATATTCATTTAATCCCTCTGTGTGACTCTTTATCTTGTTTTTATTATAAAACAGCTTTCTGAAAAAATCAAACTCACATCGCTTTCTTGGACGTTCGTGTAGGAAGGAGTTGGTGCAGCGGTGATTCGATAGGTCTTGCCTGTTGCCGCATAAAAACAGCAGGACGCTCCCGGTAAAGAGGGAACGCCCTGCCTTATATAGATGTATCTCACCGAGGTGTGTCCAGTTGGGCACACCTCTTATTTTTTGCCCTTAATCTTCTAGCCCATGGCTCCCGGCTGCATTTTTCAAATATTCCTCCGGGTCACCGTTCAGAATCAAATCCGCATAGTCCAGCGGGTCATTATAAATCAGGTAGTCCAGTTCCGTCCGCTGTGCCATGGTAACATCCAGCGCATCCTCGACCCCGGTGCAGTCAATGGAGATCATTCTCCCATCCCGGAGCAGCAGTTCCACGCAGCCAGTGTCCATGTTGAATTTGCAGGCTCTTTCATCGTACTTCATGTTCGTGTCCTTTCTGCCTTACGGCACTCTTACAGTGGTCTGTCGTGCTTTCTTATGATAAGGTCTAGGACGCTTTTCGATGGAAGCAAGGGATTCATTTTGTTTTCCAAAGAAAACAAAAAATCCGAACCCTTCTCCTATCGAGAAAAGGTTCGGATTTTCATGGTTTGGTGCGAGTAGTGATACAGAACTTTTTGAAAACCATCGTAGTACAATTTGTTTTTGAGGTCATCGGATAGCAACTTGCTTGTATCGCACCCCGATGGGTAGCTGTGTTTGAAATCCAGTTGCCTTTTATATACCACACAACCTAAAAATTATCAAGTACGCGCAGCGTTCACTTCTCCCATCACCGGGAGCAAATGGACGCTGCTTTTTTTGTTTGCAACGAAAGGAGGCATCCGTGAAATGGCAGTATTTCGGGTAGAAAAGAACAGCGGCTACACGGTCATGTCAAACCACCACCTGCGGAACCGGGCCTTGTCCCTGAAAGCCAAGGGCTTACTCTCCCAAATGCTCTCCCTGCCGGAAGATTGGGACTACACCCTGCAAGGGCTGGCCCGTATCAACCGGGAAAGCATAGACGCGATACGGCAGGCTATCCGGGAACTGGAACAGGCAGGCTACATCCAGCGTTCCAGAGAACGGGACGAGAAAGGACGGCTGCGCGGTGCAGACTATGTGATCTTCGAGCTGCCGCAGCCTGTTCCTGCATCGGTTTCACCTACATTGGAAAATCCAACGTTGGAGAATCCCACGCAGGAAAACCCTACGTTGGAAAATCCAATGCAATTAAATAAAGATAAACTAATTACAGAAAAACAAAAGAAAGAGGGATTAAATACCGATTCCATTCCTATCCATTCCCCAAACCCCTTGCCTTTGGACGAGGACGAGACAGCGGCATCGCCGCCGGAACGGACAGGAAGCCGAAAGGAAGCGGCCTATCAAATCTACCGGGACCTGATTTTGGAGAACATCGAGTATGACACCCTCACCCAGAATCCCCGGATAGACCGGGAACAGCTGGACGAAATCGTGGACATCCTGCTGGAAACGGTCTGCACTTCCCGCAAGTCCATCCGGGTGGCCGGGGACGATTACCCGGCAGAGTTGGTCAAGGCGAAATTCTTGAAGCTGGACAGCCATCACATCGAGTTCGTCATGGACTGCCTGCGGGATAACACCACCAAAGTCCGTAACATCAAGCAATACCTGCGGGCCATGCTGTTCAACGCCCCCAGCACCATCAACAGCTACTATGCGTCCCTTGTGGCGCACGATATGGCGCAGCCCGATTGGGGCCGCCCGCCCAACACCTGACCGAAAGGAGTACCCATCCATGAGAACACTTTACCTGCGGCGGCTGGTGGTTCCACCCTAGCTGCCGCTCTGAATTTTCTGCAACAAGGAGGGATTCATATTGCAGGAAGAAGTCACCCAGAAAACTATTGCCCTGTCCATGAAAACGGGCAAACTCACCGCCCAAGCGTTGCAAGCTGCCCTGAAAAAATATTTGCAGCACCGGGCCAAGGGGCCAAAGCTGCACCACGGCAAGCAAAGCCTGAAACAGCTGAAAGCCCACGGCGCGGCCCTGACCAACATTGAAGTCACGGAAGCGAACATCGGGGCGTTCAAGCCCTGCGCCAAGAAGTACGGCGTGGACTTCACCTTACGCAAGGACAAGACCACCCAGCCGCCCCATTACATCGTGATCTTCAAGGCCAAGGATGCGGACAATCTGGAACAGGCGTTCCGGGAGTTCACCGCCAAAACGCTCTCCAAGGAGCAGCGGCCCTCCATCCGCAAGGTGCTGACAGCAGCCAAGCAGAAAGCCGCCCAGCAGCCGAAACGTGCGAAGGAAAAAATCAAGCAAAGGGGGCTGGAACGATGAAGCCTGAACTGAAAAAACTGCTGGTGCTGAATCTGCCGTATCTGCTGTTCGTGTACCTGTTCGCCAAATGCGGGCAGGCGTACCGTCTGGCTGCGGGCGCGGATGCTTCGGCCAAGCTGCTGCACCTAACGAGCGGCATCTCCGCCGCCTTTGCAAACCCGCTGCCCAGCCTGCATCCGTTTGTCCTGTGCGTGGGCGTTGTTGGTGCGTTGGCTGTCCGGCTCATCGTGTACAGCAAGGGCAAGAACGCCAAGAAGTACCGCAAGGGTGAGGAATACGGTTCTGCCCGGTGGGGCACCGCCAAAGACATTGCCCCGTACATCGACCCCAAGTTTGAAAACAACATCCTGCTGACCCAGACCGAACGCCTGACCATGACCGGGCGGCCCAAAGACCCCAAGACAGCCCGGAACAAGAATGTGATGGTGATCGGCGGCTCCGGCAGCGGCAAGACGCGGTTTTACGTCAAGCCCAACCTCATGCAATGTTTCCCCACTTCCGACTATCCAACCTCATTCGTGGTCACAGACCCAAAAGGCACACTGGTTCTCGAAACAGGCCAAATGTTCCAGCGGGCGGGCTACCGGGTGAAAATCCTGAACACGATAAACTTTTCCAAGTCCATGAAGTACAACCCCTTTGTCTACATCCACTCGGAAAAGGACGTGCTGAAGCTGGTGAATACCCTTATCGCCAACACCAAGGGCGAGGGTGAAAAATCAGCAGAAGATTTTTGGGTGAAGTCGGAACGGCTGTTCTACACGGCTCTGATCGGCTACATCTGGTACGAGGCCCCGGCAGAAGAAATGAACTTCACCACCCTGCTGGAAATGATAAATGCCAGTGAAGCCCGCGAGGACGACCCGGAGTTTCAAAGCCCGGTGGACCTCATGTTTGAACGGCTGGAACAGAAAGACCCGGACCACTTCGCTGTCCGGCAGTACAAAAAGTTTTTGCTGTCGGCCGGCAAGACCCGTTCCTCCATCCTGATAAGCTGCGGTGCCCGTTTAGCCCCATTTGACATCCGGGAGGTGCGGGAGCTGATGGAGGACGATGAAATGGAACTGGACACCATTGGGGATGAAAAGACCGTGCTGTTTTTGATTATGAGCGACACGGACACCACCTTCAACTTCATTCTCGCCATGCTTCAAAGCCAGCTTATCAATCTGCTGTGTGACCGTGCGGATGATAAATACGGCGGTCGGCTGCCTGTCCATGTACGGCTGATTCTGGACGAGTTCGCCAACATTGGGCAGATTCCCAACTTCGACAAGCTGATCGCCACCATCCGCAGCCGGGAAATCTCGGCATCCATCATTTTGCAGAGCCAGTCGCAGCTGAAAGCCATCTACAAAGATGCAGCCGAAATCATTTCGGACAACTGCGATTCTGTTCTCTTTTTGAGTGGGCGGGGCAAAAATGCCAAAGAGATCTCCGATGCGCTGGGGAAAGAGACCATCGACAGTTTCAACACCAGCGAGAACCGGGGTTCTCAAACCTCCCACGGACTGAACTATCAAAAATTAGGAAAGGCGTTGATGTCAGAGGACGAAATCGCAATCATGGACGGCGGCAGATGTATTTTGCAGCTGCGGGGTGTGAGGCCGTTCTTCTCGGAGAAGTTCGACATTACCAAACACCCGCACTACAAGTACCTTGCAGATGCGGACAAGAAAAACACCTTTGATGTGGACAGGTTCTTATCCACCCTGCGCCGGAAACGGCAGCAGGTAATCGCGCAGAATGAAAGTTTTGACCTGTACGAAATCGACCTGTCGGATGAAAATGCAGCCGAATAATTTTATTTTTGAGTGCCGCAGAACAAGCGGCAGAAAGTGAGGACCTTATGGAATTTTTCAACAGCGCAGTCGATACTTTGCAGACCATCGTGGTCGGTCTGGGCGGTGCCCTGTGTGTCTGGGGCGGCATCAACCTGTTGGAGGGCTATGGACAGGATAACCCCGGCAGCAAGAGCCAGGGCGTGAAGCAGCTGGTCGCGGGCGGCGGCGTTGCCCTGATCGGCGTGACCCTTGTCCCGCTGCTGTCCGGGCTGCTGGGCTAAGTCCTGCATCGCTGCCCACAATTTTCCGAACAACGAATACTTAAAATCCTACTCCGCGCTCTCCCTCTCACATGGGAGGGCGCGGGAAAGGAGGTATCTTTGCTTGATTAGTGAGATCATCGAGAAATGGATAAAAGGCATTTTGATAGATGGCATCACGGGCAACCTCTCCGGCCTGTTCGATAACGTGAACGCCAAGGTGGGCGAAATCGCTTCGGATGTCGGCTCTACCCCGCAGGCGTGGAACAGCGGCATTTTCAATATGCTGCGCAGTCTTTCCGAAACGGTGGTGCTGCCCATTGCAGCGGCTATCCTTGCCCTTGTGATGTGCCATGAGCTTATCCAGATGATTACCGAAAAGAACAATATGCACGACTTTGACACTTCTATGTTCTTCCGCTGGATTTTCAAGTCTGCTTTTGCCATCCTCATTGTCAGCAACACATGGAATATCGTTATGGGTGTGTTCGATGCCACCCAGAGCGTTGTTAACCAAAGCTCCGGCGTTATCATCGGTGAAACATCCATCCACTTTGACCGCCTGATACCCGGACTGGAATTTCAGCTGGAAAGCATGACCATTGGCAGTCTGCTCAGCCTGTGGTTCCAGACCCTTGTGGTGGGCCTGACCATGAACATCCTGTCTATCTGCATTTTCCTTGTAACCTATGGCCGTATGATTGAAATCTATGTGGTCACGGCGTTAGGCCCCATCCCGCTGGCGACCATGGGCAGCAGCGAGTGGCGCAGCACCGGGCAGAACTACTTGAAGTCTTTGCTGGCACTGGGTTTCCAAGCGTTCCTGATTATGATTGTCGTGGGCATTTACGCGGTGCTGATACGCAACATTTCAGGCGCAGCGGACATTGCCGGGGCCATCTGGGGCTGCATGGGCTACACCGTGCTACTCTGTTTCTGTCTGTTCAAGACCGGCAGCATCAGCAAGTCCGTATTCGGTGCCCATTGAGAAAGGAGCGTTTGAATGGCGTATGTGACCGTTCCCAAAGATTTGACCCATGTAAAATCCAAAGTCTTATTCGGGCTGACCAAGCGGCAGCTGGTCTGCTTCGGCGGTGCGCTTTTAACGGGCGGACCGCTTTATTTTTTGGCCCGGAACTATCTTTCCAACAGTGCAGCGGCCCTGCTGATGATTTTTGCCATGCTGCCGGGGCTGCTGTTTGCTCTGTTCGAGCGGCACGGCCAGCCCCTTGAAGTGGTGATTCAGCAAATGATTCAGTGCTGCTTTATCCGTCCCAAGGAAAGGCCCTATCAGACCAACAATGCTTACGCCGCCCTTGTGCGGCAATACCAAATGGAACAGGAGGTAAAGGCCATTGTCCAGAAAAACGATACCCCGCGAAACCGAAAAGCCCAAAAAGCTCACCCGCGCCCAGAAAAAAGAAATTGATGCCGTTATCCGCAAGTACAAGGGTGACGGCAAGCCCCGCACGGCACAGGCCACCATCCCGTATGAGGCCATCTACCCGGACGGTGTGTGCCGCATTGACCGACGCACATTCTCCAAGTGCATTGCCTTTGAGGACATCAGCTATCAGCTGGCCCAGCCGGAAACAAGAACCGCCATCTTTGAACACCTGTGCGACCTGTACAACTATGTGGATGCTTCCATCCATGTGCAGCTTTCGTTTTTGAATCGCAAGGTTGACCCGGTGCAGTACGCAAAAAGTTTTGAGATCGCACCGCAGGGGGATGATTTTGACGATATCCGCGCCGAGTACACCGCCATCCTGCAAAAGCAGCTTGCCAGCGGAAACAACGGCATTGTCAAAACCAAATATCTGACCTTCACCATCGATGCCGACAGCCTGAAAACAGCACGGGCCCGTCTGACCCGCATTGGCCTTGACCTGCTGGGCTATTTCAAGACCATGGGCTGCGTGGCGCACGTCATGGACGGACAGGCGCGTTTGGAGGTGCTGCACGGCATCTTCCACCCGGACGGCGAACCGTTCCGCTTTGACTGGGACTGGCTGGCACCCTCCGGCCTGTCCACCAAAGATTTTGTGGCTCCATCCTCCCTCTGCTTCGGCACGGCCAAGACCTTTGGGCTGGGCGGCAAATATGGAGCCGTGAGCTTTTTACAAATCCTTGCGCCGGAACTTTCAGACGAAATGCTGGCCGACTTTCTCAAAACGGAAAGCGGCATTCTCGTCAATCTCCATGTGCAGGCCATTGACCAGACCGAGGCCATCAAGACGATTAAACGAAAAATCACTGACCTTGATGCCATGAAGATTCAGGAGCAGAAAAAGGCTGTCCGTTCCGGGTACGACATGGATATCCTCCCCAGCGACCTTGCCACCTACGGCGAGGATGCCAAAAAGCTGCTGAACAAACTGCAAACAAGAAATGAGCGATTGTTCATGCTGACTTTTTTAGTGCTGAACGTGGCCGACACCAAGCAAAAGCTGGGCAACGATGTGTTCCAAGCGGCGGGCGTGGCGCAGAAGTACAACTGCTCCCTTGTCCGGCTGGACTACCAGCAGGAGCAGGGCCTTGTGTCCAGCCTTCCGCTGGGTATCAACCAGATAAAGATTCAGCGCAGCCTTACCACCTCCAACGTGGCGGTGTTCGTGCCCTTTGTCACGCAGGAGCTTTTCCAGAGCGGTGCGGCCATGTACTACGGCATCAACGCAAAATCCAACAACATGATCATGCTGGACCGCAAGCAGGCCCGGTGTCCCAACGGCCTAAAGCTGGGCACTCCCGGCAGCGGCAAATCCATGAGCTGCAAGTCCGAAATCGTCAGTGTGTTTTTAACGACTGCTGACGATATTTTTATTTCAGACCCAGAGGCCGAGTATTATCCGCTGGTCAAGCGGCTGCATGGGCAGGTCATCAAACTTTCGCCCACCAGCAAGGACTATGTGAATCCTCTGGACATCAACCTGAATTATTCCGAAGATGACAGCCCGCTGGCCTTGAAGTCGGATTTTGTGCTGTCGTTCTGTGAGCTGGTCATGGGCGGCAAAACAGGTCTGGAAGCGATCGAACGCACCGTGATAGACCGTGCCGTGAAAGCCATCTACCGCCCCTATCTGGCGAATCCCTGCCCGGAGAATATGCCGATTTTGTCTGACCTCCACCAAGCCCTGCTCGACCAGCACTTGCCGGAAGCGGACCGGGTAGCGCAGGCATTGGACCTGTATGTGTCCGGCTCGCTGAACGTGTTTAACCACAAAACGAATGTGGACATCCACAACCGGCTTGTGGCCTTTGACATCAAAGAGTTAGGAAAACAGTTAAAAAAATTGGGGATGCTCATTATCCAAGACCAGATATGGGGCCGCGTCACCCAGAACCGCAGTCAGGGCCGCGCCACATGGTATTTTGCAGACGAGTTCCACTTACTCCTGAAAGAAGAACAGACCGCCGCGTACAGTGCCGAGATTTGGAAACGCTTCCGCAAATGGGGCGGTGTGCCCACGGGTGCCACCCAAAATGTGAAGGACCTTCTTTCTTCCCCGGAGATCGAGAACATTCTGGAAAACAGCGACTTCATCACGCTGCTGAATCAGGCATCCGGCGACCGCAAAATCCTTTCGGAACGGCTGAACCTCTCCGCAGACCAGCAGAAGTACATTGACAATTCCGAACCGGGTGAAGGACTGCTGATTTTTGAAAATGTGGTGCTGCCGTTCTCAAACCCCATTCCGAAAAACACCCAGCTCTATAAGATCATGACCACTCGGCTCAACGAGGTGGTGGAGCTATGAGCTTAACGCATTTCAGCTTGTTTTCCGGCATCGGCGGCATCGACCTTGCCGCAGAAGCAGCGGGTTTTACTTCGGTCTGCCAATGCGAGTGGGCGGCCTTTCCCGCCGCTGTTCTGGCAAGCCACTGGCCGGAGGTGCCCCGCTTTCAGGACATCACCACCGTAACAAAGGAGGCTTTCTTTGAAAAAACAGGACTTCGCACCGTCACCCTCATTTCAGGCGGCTTCCCGTGCCAGCCGTTCTCCACCGCAGGGCGGCAGCGCGGCTTCCACGATGAACGCTACCTCTGGCCCGAAATGCTGCGCGTTATCCGGGAATTGCAGCCCCGTTGGGTGCTTGGAGAAAATGTTGCTGGCTTCCTCCGTATGGGGCTCGACAAAACGCTCATTGACTTGGAGCAGGCAGGTTACGATGTTCGGGTTTTCGTATTACCTGCTGCTGCCGTTGGCGCGTGGCACGAACGGAAACGGGTATTCATCATCGGTTCTTCTGCCAACACCTCTTGCCAGCGACACCGGGGATGTGGGCAAGGGGCTGGACATCCAAATCTCTGCGAATGGCAGTTACCGCAAGATGAACAAGGATGGCAAGGCATGGACGGCGCGGCTTTCCCATGTGGTCTACCGGATGACCCCCACCACGCTGGAAAAGCCCTACCTCAACCCGGACTGGGTAGAGTGGCTGATGGGTTTCCCGCGCAAATGGACGGACATTCCCTTTGGGCCGAAGAACCCGCCGACATCCCGCGCCTGACCGAAGAGGTGCCGAACCGCAGCAAGCGGATGAAAACACTGGGCAATGCAGTTTCGCCGCCGCAGGTGTTCCCGATTCTCAAATACATTGCGGACATTGAAACGGGCCGCTGTCCGATGGGAGGTGAAGAACCTTGAAAGAATTGCAGGCAAAAGCCAAAGTCACCCAGACCATGACCCGTGACGGTCTGGTGGTAGAAAATCAAGCGGACGGCACTGTAGAGAATGTTTCCAGTCGGGAAGCGGAACAGGACTACTCCGCGGATGCCGAGGGCAAGGCCGAAAAAATTCTGGAACGCGCCGAGGACGTAAAGGACAAGCACAAGGCAAAGAAAAAAGCCAAACAAGCTGCGGCCACCGCCGAAAGTGAAGATGGCCTGCACGGTTCCGCCGCCCGTCTGGAACTGACCGAAGAAGAACGGGCAGACCCGGAATTGCAGCCGTTCATCCAAAACGCCGAGAAGAAGGCCGACAAGCTGGATGCGGCCCGCGCTGCTCTGCCCAAAAAGCGTGTCCCGGTCAAGGAAAAAGTCTATGATGCTGCCAACGGCAAGGCAAAATCCACCCTGCGGTTTGAGCAGCAGGACAAAGGCCCGCCCAGCCTGAAACCAAACCCGGCCAGCCGCCCGCTGTCGGAAGCATTGCTGTTCGCTCACGGAAAAATCCACGAGGTCGAACACGAAAATGTGGGTGTGGAGGGTGGCCACAAGGGTGAAGAACTGGTGGAGCATCAGACCGCCAAGGTCATCCGCAGCAGCATCCGGCACCACAAGATGAAGCCCTACAAGGCCGTGGAAAAGGCAGAGCGTCAGCTCATGTCTGCCAATGCAGAATACTTTTACCAGAAATCTTTGCGGGACAATCCGCAGATCGCGCAGTCCGCCAGCAATCCCATTTCCCGGATGTGGCAGAAACAGCGTATCAAGCAGCAATATGCCAAGGCTACACGGCAGGCCGGTCAAGCCGCCGCACAGGGTGCAGCCACTACCGCAGAAAATGGTTTCCGGGTAACAAAGCTGGCAGCCGAAGGCGGCGAACGGGTGGCAGAATTTGCAGCCCAGAACTGGAAAACCATTCTGATCGTGGCCGTGTTCGGTCTGCTGGCTCTGCTCTTGATAACGGGTTTGCAGTCCTGCACCGTGATGGCGGGCACCGCTGGAACCGGCGTGACGGCATCCTCTTACTTTTCCAAGGACAAGGATATGCTGGGTGCAGAGAAAGCCTACGCCAAGTTGGAACAAAAGCTGCAACGGTATCTCGACACCTACGAGGCCACCCACAACTACGACGAGTATCATTTTTATCTGGATGAAATCGAGCATGACCCCTATGTGCTGATCTCGATTTTGTCCGCGCT
>OGHP01000215.1_pt1 | contig 12421 bp, 6 predicted proteins | sample 1571591 | NCBI WGS metagenome assembly OGHP01 (sample SAMEA2582069, study PRJEB24529) | metagenome | biome: Human gut stool | place: China | collected 2011 | reverse complement strand
CCAGAATGCGGTGTCATGATTCCATGGAGACCATTAAATGTAAAGCATTGTCCAAATTGCGGGAAAAAATTATAGTATTAGCTCTTTTAATTTTTCCATAGAGAAGCTCGAAAACCAAATTATATTCGAATAGATAAAGGAACTGTCACTCTCTGAGATACTGGGAGTGACAGCTTAATCATCACAGATAAAAAGAATCTTCTGCATCTACCCACATCTGCACCGTCCCATCAAGATACAGCCTTGCATATTCAAGTGGCTCATCAATAGCAAGAGCATTTAATGCTCAGTCTGAACAGGGTGTGGTTTTCAAATTTTTTTCAGTTTCCCAACAGTCAATGCGGAGCATATAGCCTGCACTGGTATAAACATCAATGCTATTGCGTTGGGGATTGTATTCTGCAAATATTGTTCTCATCTCTTTAAGAAAATTGATCGCCATATATAAAATTGTGGCTAAATTTAATCCGGAAACACTTTGTTCAAATCGATTTTAACAAAAACAATTTGAATAGAATGAGTGGAAAATCTGAAAGATGAAGATATTTTGGTGAATATTAACCGAAATATCTTTTAGAAGATTGCATAGTATCATGCTGCTGGGTATAATAGAAGATATTTAGGGATACAATAACCGAAATATCTTTTGGGAGAAAATGTCATGGTAAAAGAGATTACTATTTAGAACAACTTATAAAGCGTGAAGGAAATGGTCTGATTAAAATTGTAACAGGGATAAGAAGATGTGGAAAATCATATTTATTGCGAACCCTGTTTAAAAATCATCTGCTTGAAAATGGAGTGGATGAAAAACACATCATTGAAATGGCGTTTGATTTATTTGATAATATAGAATACCGAGATCCGAAAATCTTTTACCTTTGGGCAAAGGAACAACTTCAAGATAATGAAAAATACTACTTTCTTTTAGATGAAGTGCAGTTGCGCAGAGGCTGCGTCCAAGCCTTTTTTAATCCAACTGTAGTCTTCTTTGGGTTGTGTTTGGCATGACACGAAAGTCAATGCACCCAAAGCCAAGAGAACAAGGTTCTTTTTCATGTTATTCGTTTTTAAAATAATTGATTTTAGAAGATTTTGTAACGAAAGCAAAGCTAACGGATTTTTTATGGTTCTTGTAGCAAGAATGTTGAAAAGGCAATTAATCCGCGTTCTTTGAATGTCACTTTTGTTGAAAAGAGTTTAGAAAATCTCCAATATGCCCGGGGAGGGGGCATATTGGAAGATTATTAACTTTATATCAGGCTTTATTATCAGTCTACTTTCCAACCTGGATTTTGTACAAACTGGCTGCAAAGGTCCATGTCCCGTTGTGGGATAGGAAGCAACTCATGTTTGTTTTCCTGGGTGTAGCGGGCAACTGTGTAGTTGGGAGTTCTTGGGATTTTGAGCTCACCGCTTTCGTTCAATTCATCTTTTTTATCTCCCAGGCTGTTTCTGGCTTCAGTCCACCATTGAGTCAATTCATCTTGAGTATTTTGGATTGCCTGATAATACATTCCCCAGCGTACCAAATCAGGGCGACGTTGACCTTCGAAAGCCAATTCATAAGCGCGTTCCAAGCGAACGGTTTCGCGGAATTGTTCTTGGTCCATTCCTTCTGCAATTTTGTATTTTGTTGAAGAAGGATGTCCGTAGCCACGTGCACGAACCATATTGACTGCCTCATAAGCCTTGTCGGTAGGAGCACCTTTCCATTCATTCAAAGCTTCTGCGTAAAGTAACAGTACATCGGCATAACGCAAGAAATACCAGTTGACATTTGATTTATCGTCATTGATAACCTTGCCGTTAGTCATATACTTTTCAATATCCCATTTTGCGGGGGTGTAACTTTGTTTTTCTTTTTGGGAAAGATTCGGATTTAAATCTTTATCCACAATGATTTTGTCCTCGGTTGCACTGCCTTTAACGTATAATACACTGCCTTCATTGGTGTATTGATAGTTGGCGATGGATAAATCGCGACGGTAGTCGGTAAGTACACCATTCTTGTATCTGTATCTGGTTGTTTTACCATCCTGATATGATTCTACTTCAGGCTCTCTCCAGTCTTTGAGGAAAGTGTAAATTACTTTGACCATTGCTGAACATCTGCCTCTGACACCGGGTATTTGAGTGGTTTTCACGCCATTCCATTTGCCGATGCGGCCAACGGGGTCGCTTGCTGCACTGGCTGTAGGACTATAGAAAGAAAACTCTATAAGACTTTCTTTGGGATCCCACTCACCGTTACAAGTATTTTTCCAGAGTTGCTCGTAGTTCTGCAACAATCCGTGTTTGCCGGAGATAATCAGGATTTCTGCGGTTTTTGCAGCTAATTCCCACTTGCTCTCATCTTTTAAAGGCCATCCGGCCCATGTTGCATACACTTTTGCCAAAAGTCCCAAAGCAGCGCCTTTTGATATGCGGTAAGAGGTATTGGTACGATATGTATCGTCAATTGCATACGGCAGATTGTCGATGGCATACTTCAGGTCTTTTTCGATGAATTCATATACTGTTTTAGGGTCAGCTTGTACAAAAGTAGAAGGGTCTTTGTATGAATCCAATGATGAAGTCATTAATACGACATTACCGTAACGGCGTACAAGTTCGAAGTATAAAAGGCCTCTTAATGTTCGAGCTTCCGCCATATAGATGATACCCAGCTTTCTATCTGTTTCTGTATAGGTATCTAATTTCAACGAAATACGTTCCAAAAACTCATTGGCGTTATGGATGGCAGTATAAAGCGAAGCCCATGTAGCCTGCACTTCTTGTTGCGTTGCAGGAAATGCATTGGTAGGAACGATACGGGGACCTTCGATAGTGGTACCTTCCACTTGTTCCATATCTGTTCCTGTATTGAACAGGATGGACAGGTTTAGTCCATACAAATTGTCTGTGGAGAGAGTGCTATATATACCCAGCAATACTTTTTCCGCCTCTGCTGCCGTATTCATATAGTTCTTCTTTTCCATTTCGGTTCTGTTTTCCTCTTCCAGCATGTCCGAGCAGGAGAAAGGAAGTACACACATCACCGAGAGTGCTATATAGTATATTATCTTTTTCATTATACGCTGTTTTTAGAATTGAAGTTCAAGACCGAATGTAAATACTCTGCTCTTCGGATAAGCTCCCCAGTCCAAGCCCGGAGTCATCGGATTGTTACTTGCACTGTTCACCTCCGGATCATAACCGCTGTAATCGGAGATGCAGAACAGGTTCTGGCCTGTTGCATATACACGCAGTTTGGAAATGTGTGCTTTCTTCGTTAACTTATGCGGGAATGAATAACCCAACGTAAGGTTCTTTAAGCGCAAGAATGAACCATCTTCGATGAAGCGTGAGTATAAGTCGTTGTTGATATAGCCGTCATAGGCAGGAACCGTGTTGGAAGCATTGGTCGGAGTCCAACGATCGGCAACTTCAGCCAGCATACCTCTACGCTTTGATTTACTTTGTGTAGCAAACAAGCGGGTTGCGTTGTAAATATCATTGCCATAGTTGAACTGGAACATAAAGCTCAGGTCAATGCCTTTATAGCTGAATGTGTTTGTGATACCACCATACCATTTGGGAAGTGCATTACCGATTACGGTACGGTCTTCGGTTGTGATGATACCGTTCCCGTCTTGGTCTTTGTATTTTACCACACCCGGATGCAGACCGACTTTATTACCATACATCGTGTTATTTACGATTCCTTCTTTCAAGATATACTTACCGTCAGGAGTGATGTTGAAGTCGGAACTTTGGTAAATGCCGTCGAATTCATAACCGTAAATCAGACCAAGTGATTCACCTACGGTAGCAATGTAATCGTATTGAGTAAAGTTGGAGTCAAATCCTGAACGGGCATACATTGAATTTACACCGGAAGCCAGTTCTTTCAGTTCATTACGAATGAATGAAATATTGAAATTTGTCTGCCAATTGAAATCTTTAGTCTGAATGTTTGTGCTGTTCAGGCTCAATTCGATACCTCTGTTCTGAATTTTACCGATGTTTTGCATTTGGCTGTCGAAACCTGTTACGTGTGCCAATGACTGAGCCAGAAGCAAATCTTTGGTATTCTTGATAAAGAAGTCTGCGGTAACATTCAGGCGGTTGTCTAAGAAGCCTAAGTCAACTCCCAAGTTTACGGTTGAAGAACCTTCCCATTTCAAATTTGAGTTTTTCAACTGTTTGGGATTGAGTACAGTCATTACATTATTGCCTACACCATATTTCACAGCCTCGTACAAGTCCATTGAGAGATAGTTGGAAATACGGTCGTTGCCAACGATACCCCAACCGAAGCGGACTTTCATGTTTGAGATCCAGGGCAGGCTTTTCATGAACTTTTCTTCGGATACGCGCCAGGCTGCACTGAATGACGGGAAGTATCCCCACTTATGTTTATTGGAGAATACTGTTGAACCGTCGGCACGCATCGTTGCCGTAAACAGGTAACGGTTATTGTAGTTGTAATTGGCACGTGCAAAGAATGAGAGCAATGTTTTGTCGCTATAGCTTGAAGCTACGCGGCTCGGTGTAGCACCCAATCCTAAATTGTCATTTCCCAAATTATCGAAAGGGAAGTTCATGGCCTGTCCCAATAAGTACTCACTGCTACGGAATGAGATTTCATGACCTAACATTACATCATAGCTGTGCTTTTTGATTTTTTGTTTCCAAGTCAGGTTGTTGTAGTTACTCCAACGTACGTCGCGCAACATTTGCGTTTGTCCATAAGGAGACTGACCGTTACGGTAAGCTTCTTTAGAACCTTCTTTATAGAATACATCATTACGGGTATTGGTCGTATTGTAAGTTCCTGCAGTCTTGAAGGTCAGCCCTTTGATGATTTGCCAACTGACGGAGAGGTTACCCGACCACATTTCCGAACGTTTTTTGTTGGTAACGGATTCTGTCTGTTTCACAGGGTTTACCTGTGCCAGACTTTCACTGCCATCTTCCAACATTTCGGGGTCGATTGCAGTTTCCAGCAACTCTTCATCGGTCAATCGCAGGCCACCGGTAGGACGGGCACTCAGAATTTGTGCAAGCATATTAAAACGTCCGTTGTCGGCAGATGTGCCTACACCTTCACGAGTTGTTTGTACGTAATTGATGGTTGCATCGAATGAGAGGTCCTTAGACAACTTTTGGTTAAAACGGAATTTTCCGGTTGTTTTGTCAAAACCGCTGTTTTTGAAAATACCGTTTTCGGTATATCTTGAGAAAGAAGCGGTGTATTTGGTATTATCGCTACCACCGGCAATAGAAAGGTTATGGTCTTGAGACCAGGTAGGATTGAATGTTTCTTCTTGCCAGTTCACGCCACCTACACCGATGTAGTCGTCCAAACTCTGATAACGGTAAGGATTGCCATTCTCGTCATTACCGGTCTTATAGTAGCTGGTAAGCAATGTAGCATCAATCTCTCCTTGTAATTTTACGAACTCATAAGGACTCAATACATCGAGCATTTTTGTAATTTTACGGTAACTTGCAGAACCGCTATAGTTGATTACCGGACGTCCTACTTTACCCGATTTGGTTGTTACCATTACGACACCATTAGCGGCACGGCTACCATAGATGGCTGCAGAAGAAGCATCTTTGAGGACTTCGATAGATTCGATGTCCGAGTTGGCAAGGTAATCGATATTGTCTACTTGGAAACCGTCTACGATATATAGCGGAGATGCATCACCGGTCAGAGTTCCCACACCACGGATGTTGACACTGAAACCTGAACCCGGAGTACCGTCAGATTGAGTAATCTGTACACCGGCTACCTGTCCGCCCAATGCTTCCATAACAGAACTGCTCTTGAAATCTTCCAAGTCTTTGGCTGCAATGGACGAAACGGAACCTGTCAAGTCGCTACGTTTCATAGCACCATAACCCACTACCACTACTTCTTCCAATGCTTGACTGTCAGGAACAAGCTTGATTTCCATACGTTTGCCAGACACGGCTTTTAGCTCCTGTGTCTTATAACCGATGTAGGAAACAACGATGACATCACCTTTGTTAGCGTTTAGTGTGAAGTTACCGTCAAGGTCGGCCACTGCCCCTTTACCGGAATTGCCTTTTACCATAACGGTAGCACCGATAAGAGGTATATTATTCTCGTCGAGTATCAGACCTTTTACCTGAATACCCTGTGCCTGTACACTGATGGCTATCATCAGTGCCAAGAGGGCGATGAACCCTCTTTGGCTGATTGATTTTATAAAATTATTATTGAACATACTTTTGTTTTTGTAGTATTATTCTGTTACGGGATAATAGTTGGGGTCAAGCCAAATCATAATGGGGAAAACCCTATTGGAATTTTTACCTTGATTTTTACCGTCAGATGCAAAATACCATTTGACATCTAATAAAACCATCCACAGGAGTACCATTGTATATCCAAATATTAGGCTCTATTTGTATGGTGTTATCGGGATTCACCCCAGCAAGATCATACTTTTCAAAATCTTTGGTATAAAAAGAGAATGGTGCCTTAGAACCATAGTTTTTATCTTCTTTAGCTCCAGCTTGATCCCACATGTCATTCAAGAAAGTTCGTTTACTTTCTTCTACTTCTGTCTGACCATTTGGAACGGTAGCAATATTACCTTTTTTAAAATTAGTGTATAATGGTTCATAGTAAAAAGTTCTTCTATTATCTAGTATGAATTGCTCTGAATATACATTGTTATCTTTCTTTATTAGAGGTGCTGTTGACACTCCACCAATGAGGGGGTTTACATGAAAAACAAAAGGAGTGTATTCAACGTTAAAATCCCCTTTTTTGCTATATGTTTTATCTACCATAATTCCGCCTTCTACTGCAGCATTACAGTCTATAAATATAGGCATTTTAATTGTGCTTTCATTATAGGTTCCTTTTAATATTGCTACAGAGACACCAGCAACAAATGCTTGGGATGAAAAAGATAATTGATTTCCATTAACAGAAAGTACAAGCCCGCTAGTGTGACTAAATTTGCCACTATTGATAACTTCCCAATGTACATTCTTTTCTTCTGATAAATTTGTTTTTATAATAGCAGAAAAGTTCTGCATATCTTCAAGCTTATAAAATCTAAACTGATTTTGATAAATATCTTTCTGATATTCAATGTCGTTTCCAAAGTTATTTCCACATTTAGCCCATACCAATTTAGATTGGTTTTCCTTAATGGTTAAATTGAAAGAATAGATCATGTTAGTACCATCACCATTTGTTACACGGTATTGAATAGTATGTGATCCTACTGCTATTTTATTGTCTTGCGGGGCTATAATCTCTTTATTTTCATTAAGTGTTAATTGACCGTTTAAATTATCTAACAGCTCGAATGTGAGATCTTCAAATCCTTCTAATTGTTTTTGTTCAATTAGAATTGCTTCAGTTTGCTCTACTTCAGTATCCTCATAAAAGACCAACCCATCTACCAGAGGTTTGTAATATTTAGTGATAGTTAGATTGAGTTCTGCTAATTTTTTTCCTTCCGGCAGATAAGTATTAGCTACAAATACAGAAATTTTGAATTTGTCTCCAACATCAAATCCATGTCCTTGAGGAACAGAAATAACACCTGTAGTTTCATCAATCAGAATCTTGTCTTTTCCTTTTTCATTATCAATCTCAATCCAGTATTTGATACCGTCTGTAGAACCGACAAAAACAGGAACTGCACTTGTGAAACTGCTGCCACCTTCATCATCAGATGTGTTTGGCATTTTCCATCCCTCTTCAGTATTATATTCAGGATATTCCAAAGAGAACGGTTCCGAAGCTACTTCTACTGCTAAAATATCAGGAGCTATGCAGGGAGTGTCACCGGTTGCTGCTGTTTCTAATTTGAGCGATATAGAGTAGATTACTCCGCGTTCGAATCTTTCGCTTTTAAGAATAGAAATTTCTCCGGATGAAGATACCTCAAACATTTCTTCTGGTTTATCAAGTACCTCACCATTTACAGTAACTGTACCGATACTATATTTAGTAATGGACACATGTTCTCCGGCAGTCTTGACTTGTGCAGTAAGTAATTTGGTAATATTGTTAGGGTCACTAACAACGTTGTACATCACTAATATATGATTAGGCTCTGCTACTGTCCCTTCTGGTGCACGTGGCAAGAAAGTGACTTTTACAATATCTTTGAATGTGAAATATTGTCCGCCTACAGAGCAGGAGATTGTCAGCTTATACTCACCGACAGGAGTGTCTGCAGTACTGTTAATCGTGATTTCACCGGTTGCTGCGTCAATTACGAAACAAGTATTTTCTATTGTTTCATCATTTAAAGTAACAGCTACAATTTCGAATTCACCAGGGGTAGCTCCTTGAAAAGTGGGAGCAGGAATCTTAACGTCTGTCATAGACGGACCTATATCCGTCATATCCGGATAATAAAGTTTGAAATTTCCTCCGGCTTCGTCTGTATCATCGGAGCATGATACGAACATGCATACGGAAGTTACAAGCCATAAGATTCCCAAGAACCTTGATGCCAATGTGGGTAATGTATGTTTCATGTTTTTGAGGATTAATTATTGCTTAAATCGTATGTGTAAGAATGAGATACATTATTTACTTTTACTTCTACAGTGGTAGAAGTGGGCAATGTTGTAATCTCGTCGGTTACGAACTTCGCTTCTATTGGAGTATCCTTAACGTCTCCGTCATTATAGTAAATAACAGAAATGAAGCGGACAAGATTACCGGCCGTTTTAGGTTTATTAGTCATTGAATATCCTTTTCGTGCACTTGCTACCCCAATATTATTGGAAGTGTTGGAATTCTGAATTTTACATTGATCTTCTTTTTTGGGAAGTTCTATATTTTCAGTTTTATCAAAGAAACTGCGGATAATAATGTTACTTCCGGGGAATTCAGTGTAAGCTTTAAAAGATTCTCCTTCATTATAATTATTAATATCAACTATTGCATCAGGGCATAGGTGAAAATTCAAATTTGTATTAGCTTTAAAAGTATCTTCACCATCTGCTTCATCCACGATAACAAATAGCCTATTTTCAATGTCGTGAAATACAGAACGGCGGTATTTTAATGGAATGTTGTCGGAATTGCCACCATCATAAACTCCATCATTTTGAGTTACCACGATCTGTACTCCATCTTTTTCTGTAAATAGGAGTTGTTGTCCTTTTCTTTCTTAATCTAATAGATTTTTACTTTTTTCGGTAAGTGTGTTATGCATCTTAGTTTGTGCATAAGTTGTACGACTACCGCCGCTATATGCATACACTCCGGCATCCGGAAAGAAATTATGCCCGTTGTAGTATAGGCCGAATGTACCATTGTCAGATTGGCAGTGCCATGATTTACGCGGATCGTTGTTGTTTTTCAATATCAACATCGCATCTGTTTCTTCCCAGCCACTGCGCAGTACGTAATAACCGGAAGTAGGATAGGAAGCCATAAGATAATCAGGTGCCATTCCTTTGCCACTAGCCATGTATTGGAAGTCGGTATTGTTGGGGAACATGGCAACATATTTCCGGAAATTCTTTTGCAGTACACTTTTAGACCAAGTACTGGAACGTGTATCATTAAAGTCTTCTATTGAGAAGTTAGGATAAGTTATATCCATCGTAAATTTTGCAGGCGTTTCTAATTGTGCCAGATAAGTGGGAGAAAAGAGATTCTCTTTATTATTGTCCTCTGCTGTAAAATATGCTTCATATGCATCACTGATGGCGCTGATATGGTAACTTGGGTCAAGCTCTATTTGTACGCCATCATCATTGAATTGTGCACCTATCTGTTCAGTCATTTTTGCAGCTCCTTCATTTGCCCAAATTTCTGCATTTTTAAATTCGGGCATTAGGATGCCTGCCATAGTCACCGCTTGTGCCTGAGTCAACAGGATATTACCACTTTGGTAATAATTGATGCGCATGCATTCTACATGTTTGGCAAAAGCTGCCAGGAATGTTGAAAGCCATTCAAGAGTGAAGTTTTTTGACTGAATGAAATAAGCCATGATGTCAATTTGTGAAATGACACGTTCGGCTACTTGTAGCCCTTTCCATTGATAGTCTTTATCATTCTCGCTACCACCTTCAGGCGGAAATTTTGTTCCATCTTCATAGGGATAGGTTTTCAGCCAGTCTTGATAAACAGTTTTCCAGGATTCAATGTAGCGTTCATCCTTACTTACAGCATAAGCCTTGGCTTGTGGTAGCATCCATTGGTGGCGATGACGCTGATAACGGAATTCTTGGTCGGTGACACCTTCAACTTCCAACTCCCAATTAATCAATTGTCCGTCCTTGCCTTTAAAAGAGTAGGGTGTTCCGTCTTTATCCGCAAATCCTTTCACATAGAATTTGTAGTCTAACGCATAGTCCGCTATCTTTTGGTCGGCTTCTGTGATAGTAGGATTAAACAAGTTGACATTTCGGTTTACCACATCAACTCGAGTACGATAATAGTCCAGCAATTTAACTAAAGCAGTGTATTTATCGCCTGCTTCAAAAGCTGTTTTTACCTTTTCCAATCCCGGGTAGTCGAGATTGATTACATCAAAAACTTTCTCGTCAATAGTTGCATCCGGATCTGGTTCTGCCGGCATTTCCACATCGATGTTGCCACCGCCTGAGAAATCAGCTTCATCATCTACGCAACTTGTTGTACAGAGACACAATGAAAACAAAAAAACAAAAAGTCCAGTGTTTTTCATAACTCTTTCTAAAATGTTACAATAATTAAAAATTCCTTGCCGCAAATATATTACATTGATTTCTAAGAGCTAATCTGTCTTGTTTATGCTTTCTTTGAAATCTGAATTTTATTATTAAATTTGTTGAATGAAATATCGTATTTGTTTAAAAAGCCTGCATGGGGTATTCTGAGAGGGGTGTTTGGATGAATAGGAATTATCCTTTCTTATGTGCATTCTATCAGTATCTTATCAGAAAAAATGTTAGCCTGTACCTCCTTCACCCTTCACAACTCTTTATTCATGCGGGATAGCGGGTGAAGCCCGGTTGTAGAGCTTCATTGGCAATGCTATACAGTTGCATCTAAAACTCCACACCTTACCACCCGAAAGTGCAGGCATTTGCTTGGCAAACCTCAGGGATTTTATCTGTTATAGCGCGGCATTTCACTCGCAAAGACGCGGTGTTTCGGACGCTAACATGCGGTGTTTTGAAAAGCAAAATTGCCTTGCGGGATAAGGCCTATCCTTTTACTTTTTTAATGTACTCCGTCGGCAAACAGCCTATATACTTCTTAAAGCAAGTTGCAAAATAAGAAGATGAATTAAATCCCACCATGCTGCTGACTTCGGTTACCGTATAACGTCCGCTTTTCAGCAGTTCGGTAGCCCTTTTGAACCGTACTTTACGGATAAAGTCGATGGCTGACTCTCCGGTGATTGCTTTCAGTTTCAAATGCAGGTTGGAGCGGCTCATATTCATCTTTTGCGCAAATTCATCGGTAGAGAACTCAAAATTATCAATGTTTTCTTCTACGATGCTTACGGCGCGTTTCAGCAACTCTTCGTCCATGGCATTGAAAGTAATCTTTTCCGGTTCCACTTCCAGAGATTTGGAATACCGTTCAAGCATACGCCTGCGGGTACGCATCATGTTCTGTATCTTGGAAGTGAGGACGGCGATGGAGAAAGGCTTGGAAATATAATCATCCGCACCTACTTGCAGGCCTTCCAACTGGTCTTTTATGTCGGTTTTGGCAGACAGGATGATAACCGGAATGTGGCAGGTACGAATATTCTGTTTGATATTCTTACATAGCTTGATACCGTCCATTACAGGCATCATCACATCAGTAACAATGATATCGACTTCATTATCTTTTAGTTTCTCCAGAGCTTCCTCACCGTTTCCGGCTTCCAGTATGTTGAACAATGCAGCCAAACCGCTGCTGAGATAATGGCGAATCTCCTGATTGTCTTCCACAATAAGGATGGTTCCGCGTTTCTTGTCGCCCGTTTCTATGGCTTCATTCTCCATTTTCTCCGTATCGATGAAATACATTTCTTTGGAGTTGGTGGAGTACACCTGCTCTTCTTCCTTGGAAGTGTTGGAGCCTGCCAGCTCGGTGGCCTTATAAACGGCGAGGTCTTGCGGCAGATAGACGGAGAATGTACTTCCCTTGCCCTCTTCGCTCTCCAGTTCGATGCGTCCGTGGTGCAAATCGACCAGACGCTGTACCAGCGACAGTCCGATGCCGCTTCCTATATGCTGGCTTTCTATCTGATAGAAGCGTTCGAACACTTTACCCTGCTTATTGATAGGAATGCCGGCACCGGTGTCGCTCACTTGCAGTATCAGCCAGTTGTTTTCCTCTTTCAGGGTAACGGTGATACTCTTTCCGTTGTCCGTATATTTGAAAGCATTGGACAAAAGATTGTTGACAATCAGTTCCAGATAGTTA
>OGHP01000208.1_pt1 | contig 12704 bp, 14 predicted proteins | sample 1571591 | NCBI WGS metagenome assembly OGHP01 (sample SAMEA2582069, study PRJEB24529) | metagenome | biome: Human gut stool | place: China | collected 2011 | reverse complement strand
TCAAAGTCGGCAACGTCCTCCACCATTTTACGATTTATTGTTCATCTTAAACAATTTTACCAGCGAAATTAATTATTATTATAATACAAAAAAAGCAGTATTAACTCTTTTAGCGTCCAAAAGAGTTATATAATATTAATACATCAAAAATCAAGCTAACAAAAGCCACTCAAGGTTATTTAGCTTTCCTGCTTGTCCGATAGAAGTTTCTGAACCTCACGGTCTGCCTTAGTCAACTTATCACTGCAAAAAGCAATGATTTCATTTGCCTCCTTTATCTTTACGGCAAGTTCATCTATTTCCAGTTCATTGTTGTCTATCTGACTGACAATTTTCTCCAACCGTTCCATCGCTTGGGAATAAGTCTCTTTTTTCTTGGGTGCAGGCATAGGATTATTTATTTTTTTGACAGTTTATTTGTTACTACTGAAACCACTTCTCCTTTATACAGGCGAGTGATAATTTCATCACCCTCATTTAAGAGAGAAGCATTCTTTATTGCTTTTCCGTTTTTCAATGTAATGCTGTAGCCACGGGCTAATTGCTTTTCCGGAGAAGCATCCGCCAGCCGTTGTTGCAGTAACTCCAGCCGATGATGCTGACGAGACAAGGAGGCTGTTACAGCTTGTACAATATCTTTTCGGACGGTAAGCAAAGTTAATTTTGCATCCGAAATGCAACCATAAGCAGCAGAGGGAATACGGTTCCTGTATGATACTAACTTCTGTTGCTCTTGTACCAGCAAATTCCGGACACCATCGCATAGGCGGGCAGCCAGCGATTCCAATTCATCGGCAGCCTCATTCATGCAGTCTATCAGAAATTCGGCAGCAGCAGTGGGAGTCTTGACACGGGTATGGGCCACGGAATCGAGAACCGTATCATCGCGTTCGTGTCCGATACCCGTGATAACAGGCAAAGGAAACTGCGCACAGGCAGCCGCGAGCAGATAAGTATCAAATCCGGAAAGATCGGAAGTTGCCCCACCGCCCCGGATAATAACTACTACATCAAAACTGTCCGAACGGGAATTTATCTTATCCAAAGCAGACAAAACGGATTCTTCAACACGATCACCCTGCATCAATGCCGGAAAAAGTTCCGTATAGAAGTAAAAACCTCCCGGATTATTCTGCAACTGGTGGCAAAAGTCACCGTATCCGGCAGCGGTTGGGGAAGAAACAACCGCAATACGCTGCGGCAAACGAGGCATTCTCAATTCTTTATTTAAAGTAAGTACCCCTTCTTCTTCCAATTGTTTCAAAATCTCTTTACGGCGACGGGCCATATCACCCAAAGTATAGGTGGGATCTATATCCTGTACTGTAAGGCTATATCCATACAGTTCATGGAAACTGACGGTCACTTGCACCAGCACTTTGATACCCGAAACAAAAGCCTGTCCCGTAGCTTCCTCAAAATAAGGTTTCAACAAACGAAAGACGTTCGACCATATCGTTCCTCTCGCCTTGGCTATCAGACTATTACTACGGGCATCTTTCTGTACGAACTCCAAATAACAATGTCCGGTGCTGTTGGTACGTACATCACTCAATTCAGCCTGTATCCAATAGGCATCAGGCAAACATTGCTCCAAGCTGCGACGCACCAGCGCATTTAATTCGTATAGTGATAAGGCATCCATTCTTTAAGTATAAGTATGCAAAGTTCCTGTCCTTACTTCATTTTTAATTTATAGCTATTATATGCTTTCCACATATCCGGCACGCCATAACCGTAGATATTATCCGGATAGTCAGCACGGTCACCGGAAGCGCGGACTAATTCAAGCAACTCTTTCGCTGTCAGCCGGGGGCATGCCTGCCATAAACAAGCCACCATTCCACACATGACGGGCGAAGAGAAAGAAGTCCCGTTTGCCTTACCCTGATTTCCGTCCGTGCGAATCACATCCGCTCCTTCGCCCACAGCTACAACATCCGGTTTAATCCGGTTATCAGCCGTGTTGCCGATAGAGGAAAATGGCGCCAACACCGCCTGTTTGTTGATAGCGCCTACCGTCAACACATTATCAGCATCTCCCGGCGGGGTTATTTTTTTCCAGGACCCCATTCCTGAATTACCGGCACTGCACACCAGTACCATACCCTTATCGGCTATATGCGAGGCTTGACGCGACATCAAGGAATGATGTCCGTCCAAATCACGATATCTGTAATTTTTCGATTTGTCATCGAACGCATAATACCCCAAAGAAGTATTAAGCACATCAACTCCCACACTGTCGGCAAACTCTACGGCAGCAGCCCAATAATCCTGCTCCACCAAGTGTTCGGAAGCCTCATCCTCACTGCGGAACAGCCAAAAGGAAGCTTCCGGTGCAGTACCTGTCATAATTCCTGGCTGATTCATTCCAATGCAGGAAAGCACACTCAGTCCATGACTGCTTGCCGCAAATAAATCCGCCTGAGGATTGACAAAATCTTTCATGCCCAAGACGCGGATATTCCGCATAGCCGTTATCTTATCCAGATTATGAAATCCGGCATCAATCACGGCAATCGTCATTCCCTGCCCCCTGAATCCGGCATCATGCAACTTATCTCCATTGCTCAACTGAATTTGAGTGAGAGCAGGACCGTAAATACTGTCTGTATATATCTTCGGCTCATTGATTACAGAATCGCGCATTGCATCCCCCACTCCTTCATTCATTTTCGGAGCAGTCCATACTTTCTCCGTAGCGCGTACAAACGGCAATGCGGCAATATGTTCTATCAAAGCGGAATCATTGCAGGAAACCGTAACAAAATTTTCCCATTTCCCTACAACTACAATATTCACTCCTTGTCTGCGTATTTCATCAATATACTGACGGCAAACCGGCAGGTCGGTGGAATCAACCGCCAGGTTCTGTTTTTGACGTCTTGCAATGGCTTTCTCCGAAAGGAACTGTTCAGGATGCTCCAATGAATAAACGGTAGCTGCCTTGTCTCTTAAACTAATACGGAATTTCAACGTATCTTGCTGTGCCGACGCACTTGCCACAAACAACACTAAAGCTGAAAGAATAATCAATCTCTTCCCCATTAATCTCTTTTTATTTTCAAATTTCAGTTTTTAATTTTCAAATATACATGCCGATACCACGTTGTGAAGCAATGAACGAACCGCCTACCACCCTTTTTCCAATATAGAATACAGCTGATTGTCCGGGCGCAATGGCAGATGCTTCCGTCTCAAAATGCACCAGCAATCGCCCGTCTTCCAGACGCTTTACCGAACAAGGTATCGGTTTGCTCCGATAGCGGATGCGAACCGTCAGCTCCCCGCTTCCGAAAACTTCCCCCTCATCAATCAGATTATCCTGTTCCGCAAGCATATATTCCGCTTTGAGCTGCTCGGCATCTCCCAACATTACGGTATTCTTCTGCGGATTGATTTTCAGCACATAAGCCGGTTTTCCCAATGCGATTTCAAGTCCTTTCCGTTGCCCGATGGTATAGTAAGGAAAGCCCTTATGCTCTCCCAGCTTCACTCCTTCCGAATTGACAAACCATCCCGGGCCTACTTCATTGTCTATCTCCGGCGAATGCTCACGCAGGAAGTCCCGATAATCTCCTTTTATGAAGCATACTTCCATGCTCTCTCCTTCCTCGGCTTTCGGTGCATAGCCTTTATCCCTCAGATAATCGCGCACTTGCATCTTGGTATAGGTTCCCAACGGGAAAAGACAACGTCGCAAGACATCCTGCCCCAAGCGCCAAAGGAAATAAGACTGGTCTTTCTTATCGTCATCCCCGGCAACTATATATATTTTCCTATTCTGTTCTTCCAGACGGGTATAGTGCCCGGTAGCAATATACCGGCAATTCAATTTATCCGCCCACTCCGTTAGAATGCGGAACTTGAACAGAGGATTGCACATCACACAAGGATTGGGGGTACGCCCCTGCCGGTATTCATCGATAAAGTTCCGGACAATCACCTCACGAAAAGCCTCTCGTTCATCAGCCACATAATGTTCAATGCCCATATTCTGAGCAAGCTGGCGGGCTTCCAACGGCTCTTCTCCCCACACCCACATCGTAAGACCGATTACCTCGTAACCCTGCTCTTGCAACATCAGACATGTAGCGGTACTGTCAATGCCACCGCTCATTCCAACCAACACTCGTTTTTCTGCCTTGTTCATTTCTCGGATATACATCGTTTAAAATGCAAAAATACAGGTTTTCAAACAGAAGAAAGAGAAAAGGCATGCCTTTTTTGCAAGAGTTCACATAGCTGCACATCGTTTTGCCCGTGACTTTGTAACAGAAACGAAACACATATGACATAAAATCACAACACATACGACCGTATCTTTGCCAACATAAACAAACCGACAACAAATTATGAAAAAAAGCGCATTGATACTGTTCCTCACCCTGTTGCCCTTTATGGCAAAAGCCCAAAACACCCAAAACAGCGAAGACGGAAAGAAGATAGACAAGGAAAAACTGGAAAGCAAGGATTATCTGCCCGAAATACACGGAACAATCCGGGGCAAATACGAATACCAGACCACAATGGGCGCCGGACGTTTCGAAGTGAGAAACGCACGTGTCAGCGTTACCGGCAATGTCTTGCCGATTGTTGCCTACAAAGCCGAAATAGACCTGTCGGACGAAGGAAGCATTAAAATGCTCGATGCCTACGCACGCCTGTTTCCGGCAAAAGGGTTGACAGTGACCGCCGGGCAGATGCGCGTGCCTTTTACCATCGACGCACACCGATCACCCCACCAGCAATATTTTGCCAACCGCTCGTTCATAGCCAAGCAGGTGGGCAACGTACGCGATGTAGGTATCACACTGGGATATACCCTGCCTACCGACCTGCCTATTACGATAGAAGGCGGACTGTACAACGGTTCGGGCCTGACCAATCAAAAAGAATGGCATAAAGAAGTGAATTATTCTGCCAAAGCCCAATTTCTTTTCACCAAAGGGCTGAACCTGACACTGAGCATACAGAGCATCCAACCGGAAGAAATACGGGTGCAATCGTACGACATCGGCGCTTACTATGAGTCCGACCGCTTCCATATCGAAGCGGAATATCTGTACAAGCAATATTCCGACAACGCTTTCAAAGATGTACACGCCGTCAACACCTTCATCAACTACGACCTGCCTCTACGAAAAGTATTCAACAAGATGTCTTTCCTGCTACGCTACGACATGATGACGGACCAAAGCGACGCCAAGACTACCGATGAAGAAACCGGCGTATTGGTCACCACCGACTACAAACGCCAGCGACTGACGGGCGGTATCACCTTCAGCCTCAGTAAAGCATTCCGCACAGACCTGCGCCTGAATTATGAAAAATATTTCTATGCCAACAGCAGTATTGCAAAAGAATCTGAACAAGACAAAATAGTATTGGAATTAATGGTACGATTCTAAAAAAATTACATATCTTTAGAATAAGCAAATTGATGTATGACAAATCCGCTTATTCCGGGCATCACTGCCGCAGAACAAGACGTGTTGTATCAAAAGCTAAATGAATACAACCTGAAAAAAGCTTCTTTCAAAGAGGTAGGCGCCTATCTTGTGGTATTGCCAAGAGCAGATTGTCCCCGATATTCACTTTGGATTTACTCCCCTCTGCCCGAAAGGCAATCCATATTTTACATATTCGACCTGAGCGAGGATATACACGAAGCCTTACGAATGGCAAGCACCTTATGTTACTACTCTCCCCGTCCTCTGTCGTTAGTGGAGTATAATGCCAAACGAATGCAGAATAAGGGCGACGATATTATCTCGTTCGGCAAATATCACGGACATTATCTGCACGAAATCCTGCGGATAGACCCTGGCTATCTCACCTGGATAGCTTTCAAGTTCACTCCCCGAATTCCTAAACAGGAACGCTTCGCACAAATCGCCCGGATATACCATTCCGTATACATTGACATCCTGCAACGGAAAACCAAGCAACCGCCTGCCGGACGCTTTCTTGGGAAAGAAGGGGAAAAAGTGACAGATCTGACCCTGACCGTTCTCAGTGTCCGGCTGGAGGACGACCCCTACAAGACACAAGTCAGGGGTACGACCCCTTACTTCTATGTCCGGCAAATACTAAGGCTGAAAGACACCTCCGGAAATCTTGTGACTTTCCGCGTCAACTCCCGCACGGCAAGCAGGCATTCGTGCCAACTACCCGCCGTGGAACATGCTTACCGGACAGACGAAACCGTCCATATAGCCTCGGCACGCATTGCCGGTACGTACACCATCGGAAAAAACAAATGGACGCGACTTAATTATGTAAAATTTCATCCATAAGACCGAATCCGGTCAAAAATTCCATTTCAAACATCAATTCATCCACCCCTTACCGAAAAGAAACCCGTATTTTTGCTCCATACATATTTAAATACGTAATACCATGAAAAAACAAACTGCACTTTGGTGCTTATCCCTCCTATTGGTGATGGGAGCCTGCACCACATCCTCCTCCCGGAAAACGGCCGGAGAATGGGCAAAAGTACCCGGAATACTAAAAAATATCGTACCGCCCGTATTCGCCGATACTGTTTATGATGTAACCGACTACGGAGCAAAGAGCGATACAACTTTCGACAGCCGTCCCGCCATTCTCCAAGCCATCAGTCATTGTAACACGAACGGTGGCGGTACCGTACTCATTCCCGCAGGAAATTATTTCATCAAAGGAGCCATTACACTGAAAAGTAACATAAACCTGCACATCGCCGAAGGAGCACGTCTGGAATTCTCTACCGAAGCCGCCGACTACCTGCCTATGGTACTGACAAAATGGGAAGGAACAGAATGTTTCAACTACTCCCCCTTTATCTACGCATACCAATGTACGAATGTCGCGGTAACCGGCAAAGGAACTATCGACGGAAACGGTTCGGTGACTTTCAACGGCTGGCATGCCATACAAGGTCCTGCCGTAGACCGTCTGCGCCAGATGGGTATCGATTCCGTTCCTGTATACCAACGCGTATTCGGAGAAGGACACTATCTGCGTCCCTGTATGATACAATTTTACGGTTGCAAGAACGTATTGGTAGAAGATTTAAAAATTTACGATTCTCCCTTCTGGATCATTCATCCCGTATTTTGCGACAACGTAACCGTACGGAATGTATATATCGACAGCAACAATTACAATAATGACGGCTGCGACCCGGAATCCTGCACCAATGTACTGATAGAAGGTATGGATTTCAACGTTGGTGACGACGGCATCGCTATCAAATCAGGGCGCGACCAAGACGGCTGGCGCATCGGTCAGGCTACGGAAAACGTTATCATCCGCAACTGTCATTTCGCACGTTGGGCCATCACTGTCGGAAGCGAAATGTCGGGCGGAGTGCGGAATATCTATATTGAGGACTGCAAGATAAACAGTTGCCGCAACGGTATATATTTCAAGTCCAACCCGGACAGAGGCGGCTATTTCGAAAACCTGAATATGCGGCGCATCGAAGCCGATGTCTGCCTGTGGGGTGTTATCAATTTCCGCACGAACTACCACGGGTATCGGGGCGGCAATCATCCTACACTATTCCGCAACATCTGCATTGAAGACGTAACCTGTAACCGCGTGGACAGCGTAGCGCTCATGGCTAACGGACTGCCTGAAGCCAAACTGCACAACATCACCCTGCGGAACATCAACGTGAAGAAAGCTCCCAAAGCGATACAAATAGAGAATGTGGTGAACCTGACGCTGGACAATGTAGTAGTAAACGGAGAAAAAGTAACTGCCCCCTGATTACTTCTCTCCAACCGGCGGACGCTTACGCCAATCGTCTTTCCGGTAGCTGTCCGGATAAATCGTTTTGTCTACAATCTCCCCGCCTTTGGTACGAATCCAGGTAGTGAATGTGCGGACGTTTTCTTTCATCAGAATAACACGGGCACCATTCTGCAGGTGGTTATACTCCGTATTTCCACCTGTAAAACGCCCGTAAGCCAACAGGATGCCGTGCCACATAACGGAATAATCATTATCATGGTCGTGCCCCACAAAGGTACCCATTACATCACCGGCTTCTTTCATGGCGGCAAACATGCCGGTATTCAGGAGCGGAGCACAAGCCTTTTCCATACGCGTGCCTATCAATATGGCACTCTCATCAGCCGCAGCCTGATTATATTCGGGTAGGGGAATATGGAAAAAAGCCAGAGCAGGCAAAGGCTTTCCGCCATTTCTTTCCGTATAAGCAGCGCTCTGGCTACGATACCAGTTTACCTGATCAAAGGTAAACCAGGCATATCCTTTCACATCCGACAGCCGGGAGTAGGAGTGCGAATCCATACAATACAACAAAGCTGCATCACGATTACTGTCGGAAGCCTGCAATGCAAGCACGTAGTCGGGTGAATCGGCCTCACCTCTGTCCGGCTGAATATTATAAGGAACAGAGCGAACGACATCATATAATTCGGCACGCGTCTTATCCTGTTCATTGTCATGGTTGCCAAAAGTCACAACAAAAGGAATTTTGCGGGAAGAAGCACAAGCAAGTACCGTACGCATAGCTGTTTCTGCCGGCTTCGCATACACCACGTCACCGGTAAATACAACCAGGTCGGGACGTTCTGCATCAAGCCCTTCATTGATACGCTTCAAGGCAATATCCGAGGCAGGATTACCATATTTGAAATGCACGTCGGTAAACTGCACTATTTTGAATTCCCCGTTTTTATCGAATTTCAAGGGCTTTATCTGCGCCCGGCAGAACATTACGGACAGCAGTACCATACAAAGGGGCAAAGCAAATTGTTTCATAGTATTTTCTGATTTTGATTCGGAGTTCGTTTATTCTTTGACTATCAAGACAGTTGCATAAGCCGATATTCCCTCTTCCCGTCCTGTAAAGCCCAACTTCTCCGTAGTGGTAGCCTTCACGGATACATCGTCTTCATCAATCCCCAACACAGCAGAAAGAGTCTGCTGCATGGCGGGTATATGAGTTTTCAACTTGGGTCGTTCCGCACAGATTGTCGCATCAATATTACCGACGGAATACCCTTTACTGCCTATCAGGTCCACCGTTTTCTTCAACAATATCTTACTATCTATATTTTTAAATTCGCCTGCCGTATCGGGAAAGTGATAGCCTATGTCGCGCATATTCGCCGCACCCAGCAATGCATCGCAAATAGCATGTATCAGCACGTCTGCATCCGAATGTCCCAAGAGACCTTTCTCATGCTCCAGGCGTACACCACCCAACCAAAGTTCTCTATCTGTCACCAGTCGGTGAACATCAAAGCCAAAACCAACACGTATCTTCATATCTTTTCAATTATATAATAAACGTGCTAAAGTAGGCATTATTCACTATCGGCTCAAAGATATTCTGCTATTTTTCCTTAATGAGAGGGATTACGTACCTAAAAAACAAACAGCAAGTCTTACAGCCTAATACAAAGGAGCATGAAAGAGCTGACGAAATCAGCGGATATGGAAATCAAGCAGCTTCTCTTCTCCCAAATAACCTTGTAAATGCTGACCGACGCTGACGGACCCTACCCCGGCAGGGGTACCTGTAAACAGTAAATCACCAATCTTCAAAGTCATAAAACGACTGACATAGGCTATTATATCGTCTATCTTGAAAAGCATGTCTGCTGTATTGCCACGTTGTACTTCGCAACCGTCTATATCGAGATGGAAATCTAAATTCTGCAAGTCTCCACCAGCTTGTTCCAAAGAAATGAACGTACCGATAGCTGCAGAGTTGTCAAACCCTTTGCACAACTCCCACGGGTTACCGGCTTCACGGAATTTCCGCTGCAAGTCACGGGCTGTAAAATCAATGCCTACCGTCACCCCATCATAATAACGATGCGCAAAACGGGGAGCTATATTCTTACCTAACCGGCAAATACCACAACTTCCGTTTCGTAATGGACTTCATGGGAGAAGTCGGGAACAAAAAACGGCTTGCCGTCTTTCAAAATAGCCGAGTCGGGTTTCATGAAGATAACAGGTTCCCTATTCTCCTGAGTATGCCCAAGCTCCCTATTGTGCTGTGCATAATTCATCCCTACTGCTATGATCTTCATTACCTTATCTCATTAAAATTCAAACGGTTAAACATTACTGCCAGATGTGCATACAACGAAGTGTTCTGAACCACTATATCTTCCGGCACACGGATACGGAACGGAGTAAAATTCCATACGGCTTTAATGCCGCCTGCCACCATCGTATCCGTAATTTTCTGCGCAATCTCAATAGGTACTGTCAACACACCGATATTGACGTCATATGCCTGCATTTTCTCTTCAAAATCATCGGAATGATAGATTGGAATGCCATTCAATGCTGTCCCTACCAAATCGGGATTTACATCAAATGCTGCCACAATCTCCAGACCGAAATGATTCAAACCGGAATCTCGCAGCAATGCACCACCCAAACTTCCCACACCGAAAAGAAATGCTTTATGTATATTGGTAAATCCCAAAAAATCTTCCAGCACGGCAATCAGCGTATCTATCTCATACCCCACACGGGTACGGCCGGAAATATTGACATATGACAAGTCTTTCGCTATCTGAGAGGCATCAATATTGATTTCTTTGGAAATTTGAGTAGAAGAAACGAAACGCTCCCCTCTTTTTCTAAGCAATTTTACATTGGAAAGATACCACGGAAGCCGGCGCAAGGTAGGTTCCGGCACCTTTGTAGAGTCTTTCTTTTGTAACTGACTGTTCATAGCTTTTCCTTTAAGTTCTCAATATTATGACTGACAAAAGTAGTGCTTTTTTTCCAATCTATAATATATCTATGACAAAAGGTTAACATTATTTCTACCTGTGATTGCAAAGTTTCTTGTAAAACCGTATTTTTGGACTCCTTTTGTGAGAAAATTAAAACAAGTATATATGGCTAAGAAACCAAAAGAGAACGATTGGAAAGACAGACTGAATGTAGTGTATTCAACCAACCCTGACTTCAAATACGAATTGGACGATGAAGAAGAGCAAACCACTCTCCAACCGTCCCAACAACGTCTGCGCGTACAATTGGACCGCAAGAACCGGGGCGGTAAAGTTGTAACTCTCGTTACCGGATTTATCGGTACGGAAGACGATTTGAAAGAACTGGGCAAATTCCTTAAAAGTAAATGCGGTGTGGGAGGAAGCGCCAAAGACGGAGAAATCATTGTGCAAGGAGACTTTAAGCAAAAAGTACTGGAATTACTAAAGAAAGAGGGGTATGCACAGACCAAAACGGTGGGATAACTCACTGCTGCTTTAAAAACATAATAAAGAAAAACGGTCGCTATGGATATTTCCATGCGACCGTTTCCATATATTTACATCCGTACGGAATTATTCAGCACGCAAAGTGAAACGCTTGAAATCAACGATTTTCAATTCAGGGTCAGCTTCTTTCAGCACTTCTCTTACAGTCTTCTTGCCATCCATGATATCTTCCTGGTTCAGCAGGCAAACTTCTTTCAGGAATTTACCCAGACGACCTTTAGCAATATTCTGAATCATCTGTTCCGGCAGGTGTGCAGCTTTTTCAGCAGAAACTGTAGCAATGATTTCTTTTGCTTTTGCTACGTCTTCAGCTGTAATCCATCCCTTAGCCATGTTGCTTTCCATGTGGTCTTCGCTGTCAACGTGAGCAGGGTTGATACCGGCTTTCTTCAAAGCAGCCTCAACAGCCTTCTGTACTTGTTCAGCTTTTGTCTTCTCGATAGCAACTTCGATTTCTTTCTGCTTAACTTCTTCAGAAACACCGTCTTCGTCGATAGCCAGCGGATTCATGGCAGCAATCTGCATGGCCACTTGCTTAGCCAACTGTTCGTCAACATTCTTGTTGAAAGCAACAATCGTGCAAAGGCCGTTTCTGTTCATGTGGTTGTACACAACCGTAGTTGCACCCTCTACAGTCAGATAACCGTCGAGTTCCATCTTTTCGCCTGTGATACCGCTACGGTCGGTTACTGCATCCTGTACAGTACCGTTACCCATCGGCAATGCTTTTACTTCGTCCAATGTCTTGCATTTGTTAGCCACAGCAAGATCAAGAATATCCTGAGTCAGTTTCACGAAATCAGCATTCTGAGCCACAAAGTCAGTTTCACACTTCAAAGCAATGATAACAGCACGGTCACCGGTAGTCTTAGCCAAAACGCAACCTTCAGAAGCTTCACGGTCTGAACGCTTAGCAGCAACAGCCTGTCCTTTTTTACGGATAATTTCCATTGCCTTATCGAAATCGCCTTCTGCATCGTTCAATGCATTCTTGCAATCCATCATACCAGCACCGGTCATTTTACGGAGCTTGGTTATATCAGCCATACTTACAGCCATACTATCTTTCCTTTATATTTTAGTTAATAAATATCGTTCTAAAAAGCGAAAAAGAGCTGAGAATAGAGAATTGAGAATTGCTGTAAAGTAACTCTCAACTTTCAATTCTCAACTCTCCACTATGAATTAAGCCTCTTCGTCTTCCTTAATGAAAGCGGCAGCTTTAGCTGCGTTGATTGCTTCCTCGTCAGACTTGTCGAGTCTTGCTTTTGTAGCTTTCTTCTTGCCTTTGTTGGCAGGAGCCTCACCGGCAGCTTCCATGTCTACCTTCTCAGCCTTACGTTCTTCCAGACCTTCCTGCATAGCAGCGCAGCAAGCATCCAAGATAACTTCTACCGACTTGGTAGCGTCATCGTTTGCCGGAATAAC
>OGHP01000202.1_pt1 | contig 12831 bp, 11 predicted proteins | sample 1571591 | NCBI WGS metagenome assembly OGHP01 (sample SAMEA2582069, study PRJEB24529) | metagenome | biome: Human gut stool | place: China | collected 2011 | reverse complement strand
TGCGTTGTTTTCACCGAGCGTCGTGTTGAAGATGCTACTCTGCCGATTGTTGGCAAACGTATCAGTCCAGATCATCACTTTGTTCGGCTGGTACACCTCATTTGGACAGAGGTCATGGAAGACTCCCTCGATATTCATTGAGGCAACGTAATACGCTAACGGAACGATTTCATTCGCATGAAGTTCGTGCTCAAACTTGTTCGGCAATCGTTCGATGGGGATCAAGCCACTTTGCATTAGCCGGGCAATGAAGGTGCCTGTACCAGAGAACGGATCAAGAATATGAATCCCGTCATCCGCAATGCTGCAGTTGAATTCCTTTTTCAGCAGGTCAGCTACTGACTGGTTGATGAAGTCGACAATTTCGATCGGGGTATAGACAATTCCAAGTTTTTCCTGTTGCTTGGGGAAAGCTGCTTTGAAGAATTTTTCGAAGAGCTCCTTGATAAGCAACTGACGATCAGCTGAAGTTTTGATTGTCCTTGTGCGATTCCGGACAGATCTATAGAAATCCGCAAGAGACTTGGTTGCCAACTTCATGGATTCCTTATCAAGAGAATCCATCATGGACGTCATCGCAATAGCGATGGGATTCTGCTTCGAGAATTCGTAAGACGTTCCTTCACTTGTTTGGATAGTGAACAGCGCATCCAAGATAGGTTGCGTGACGACGTGCTGCCCCAGCATCTCGACGATTTCATCATCTGTCAAGCTGTCGTTCAACGTTGCCTTGAGCTCTTTTTTGAAAGACTCGAAAGCTTCGCGAGATTTTGTCTTCGTGGGGTCATTAAGTACATCGTTAATGTGCTTAATTTGTAACTGACAAATTTTCCCAACATCCTCAGCCCAATCTCCCCATTCACGACGATTTCCAACACGCTTTACAATTCTCGCGCGAATCTCTTGCTCAAGAATTTCGTCATGATTAAAGTCCAAAACCCCTTGCTCCCCATCAGAGTTTCGACCTTTACTACCCTTAGTAGAGATCTTTCTTGGGTCTTTTTTCGCTTTTTTATTTAACTTCTGATTAGTAACACAAACTACTTCAATTTTTGAACTGTCGATGATATTCCGCTGACCGTCCACAATGGCACCGAATTCGGTATCGATCGACTTCAAGGCATTCAAAACCTGCCAAACGACATCAAAGTCTGCATTGTTGTTTAATGCTACGCTGGGATCCAAACCGGCCGGCGTAACGATCGGTATGATGACATAGCCGCGCTTCTTCCCGGTTTGCGGTGACACGCGCATGACACGGCCGACCGTCTGAACAACCTCAACCTGAGATTTGCGCGGCGACAAGAAGAGAACCGCATCGAGCGACGGCACATCAACGCCTTCTGACAAGCAACGGACGTTGAAGAGAATCTTGCAGACATTCTCTTCCGGCTCTTCACGAAGCCAGTTGAGCAAAGCGTCCTTTTCGGTCGCGTTCATGAAACCGTCTATGTGACGGGTCTCGCACTTCAACGGATAGGCGAGATCATAGGCTTCTCGGCTACGGTTTTTATCTTTCTTAGATAATTCCTTGAATTGCTGGTTCTTGAACTCTTCGATCGTGGATTCAAAGTTCTCTGTGAACCGCTTCGACGAAGTCCGGTCAAGGTACTTTATGTTCGGTTCAATGATCTGCGCAAAGCCAACGGCGCGCCGCATCGGTTGGCGATCGTCAGACATTGACACTTCGTCCTGCAGGTCAAGCTTAGAGAGAGCTCGCCAACAACCGATCACTTTCGCAGCATGCTTGACAGGCAGTCCGCCGGCCTGAACCAGCTCGTAGTCGCTGAGGGCTCGTTCCTTCAAAATGTTCTCTTCGACGGAAAGAACGATTACCTTGTAGTCGACCAGACTTCCTAATGCGACCGCTTGGGAGAATGTGATCGTGTGGAATGTCGGGCCGTAAATCTGTTCGTCGTCCATGGAGTACAAGACGACTTCGCCGTTGTTCTTTTGCTCCTTGACAACGTCGCCGTAAATCCTTGGGGTAGCGGTCATATAAAGGCGTTTCTTGCCTTCAATGAAGTCATTCGAATGGATTCTCTGAAACGGGGCATCGCTCTCGTCTTGGTAATGTCCCCCTGCCGTACGATGCGCTTCGTCACAGATAATAAGGCCGATTTCGTCCATCCCGAACTTATGCTGCGCCTCACTTACAACCTCAATGGATTGATAGGTTGAGAAAATTACCGTCATCCCGATTTTGCTACGGGCCTTCTTCACCTCTTCGGAGAGCCGATCGGCCTTGGTTGTGGCGGGATAGCTGAGGTCGCTTGCGGATGTGATTTCATCAACGTTTTTGAGGTCTGCCTTGCCCGTTGTTGTGTCAGAGCATACGGCGAACGCATGGATCGGAACGGCACATTGACGCTTCCAGTCAGTGAGAGTCTGAGAAAGAAGCGCAAGGGACGGAACAAGGAACATGACAAATCCATTATTACCCTCCATTTTTTCGGCTATCTTCATGGAGGTGAAGGTTTTCCCCGTTCCACAGGCCATAATCAGCTTGCCGCGATTATTCGTCTTAAAACCTTCAATCACGCGCTGAATTGCCTCTTCCTGATATTTTCTCGGAGTTCGCTTCTTTTGCTGAACAACCTTCCCTGTATTCAGATAGACAGACCAGTTGATCCGTGAAGACGCGAGCATCGAACGTCTGACCAACTGAATCGGTGGCGTAACGTTCTGCATCTCAGTCAGGGCATTCTCTGACCAGTTTTCATTCGTCGTGATGATGTAGCGTTGCTTGAAGTAATCGCGATTCGAAGCGGCAATAAAGGAATCTACGCCAGACTTTGGGACCACCGCATCCTTGTCGTAAAATTTGCATTGAATGGCAGCAAAGGCATCTGGATCGTCTTCGAGGGTCGCTACGAGATCAATACCTATATCTTTACCACTCTGTTCTAACTCAGGATGCGACGAAGCCCATTCCTCGAATGTTTCGACTTTTGAGAAAAGATCGCAGTATGACTGATCTTGCGTCAGCCAATCTTTAATCAGCGTTTCAAAGCGCGTGCCCGCATCTCTTTTGATATTGTTTGATGCCTGCTTGATGCTTTCAAGCAGCGCTTCAAATGCGAATTCATTGTTAGCAAATTCAGACATAACTGATTCCAGGTGGTATGAATTAATTTTTAAGATATTTGTACAATGTCGTTCGACCGATTTTCAAGTCTTTAGCAACTTTTGTTTTAGGTATACCTGAAGCTATGCGACGTTTAGCTTCTTCTAGACGTTCGCTATCAATCGGTTTTCTTCCGCGATAGACCCCCCGAGCTTTTGCTAGTGCAATTCCTTGCTGCTGACGTTCTCTAATTAGCGATCGCTCAAATTCAGCAACAGCTCCCATCATCGCAAGCAAAAGCTTGCTAATTGCCGACGTTTCCCCAGAGGCTGACAATTCAATCTTTTCCTTAAGGAATTTGATGGTCACTCCTTTGTTCTGCAGTTTTCGTGTGACATCCAACAGATCCATAAGGCTCCTTGCAAGGCGATCCATAGAGCAGATCACCAATACATCCCCTTCGCGGACGTATTCCATCATCGCAGAAAAGCCCGGACGATCCAGGTTTTTACCGGAAACCTTGTCAATGAATAGTTTTTCAACGTTTTCAGCCTTCAGCTGAACGAGTTGCCTGTCGAGGTTCTGATCAACGCTACTGACGCGGGCATAGCCAACAATGGTCGAGTTCGGCATGGTGTTCGGTTTTGAGGGTACGAACAAACATGTTCGTTAATTAGGCATTATACCCTATGCGAACACATACTCGAATAGGGTTGCATCGTTCGTCTAAAGTGTACTTCAACTGGACACCATTCCAGAAAGACCAAGCATGGCATGGCCTGCCGCTGTCTTACCGTGCTTTATTTCCCGTTTTCTCTATCGACCCCCGCGAGCGCCAGGCGCACGAGGCCGGCGCGCGGACCCGCGCCACGGCCCACGAGCGGACGCCGCAGCAGGAGCGCCAGAAGGCCGCCAGAGAGGCCGAGCGCGGCCGTGAGGCTTGGACGCTAGGGCAGGGCATGAAAAAGCCCGTAGCGGGCTGCTACGGGCGTCTGACGCGGTGGAAAGGGGGAGGGGATGTTGTCTACATGGCTCTGCTGTAGTGAGTGGGTTGCGCTCCGGCAGCGGTCCTGATCAATCGTCACCCTTTCTCGGTCCTTCAACGTTCCTGACAACGAGCCTCCTTTTCGCCAATCCATCGACAATCACCGCGAGTCCCTGCTCGAACGCTGCGTCCGGACCGGCTTCGTCGAAGGCGTCTATCGCGGCCCGCAACAGCGGCGAGAGCGGAGCCTGTTCAACGGTGCCGCCGCGCTCGCCGGCATCGCTGTCGCCGGCCTGCTCCTCAAGCACGGCCCCAACAGTGAAGTAGCTGATTGTCATCAGCGCATTGACGGCGTCCCCGGCCGAAAAACCCGCCTCGCAGAGGAAGCGAAGCTGCGCGTCGGCCGTTTCCATCTGCGGTGCGCCCGGTCGCGTGCCGGCATGGATGCGCGCGCCATCGCGGTAGGCGAGCAGCGCCTGCCTGAAGCTGCGGGCATTCCCGATCAGAAATGAGCGCCAGTCGTCGTCGGCTCTCGGCACCGAATGCGTATGATTCTCCGCCAGCATGGCTTCGGCCAGTGCGTCGAGCAGCGCCCGCTTGTTCCTGAAGTGCCAGTAAAGCGCCGGCTGCTGAACCCCCAACCGTTCCGCCAGTTTGCGTGTCGTCAGACCGTCTACGCCGACCTCGTTCAACAGGTCCAGGGCGGCACGGATCACTGTATTCGGCTGCAACTTTGTCATGCTTGACACTTTATCACTGATAAACATAATATGTCCACCAACTTATCAGTGATAAAGAATCCGCGCGTTCAATCGGACCAGCGGAGGCTGGTCCGGAGGCCAGACGTGAAACCCAACAGACCCCTGATCGTAATTCTGAGCACTGTCGCGCTCGACGCTGTCGGCATCGGCCTGATTATGCCGGTGCTGCCGGGCCTCCTGCGCGATCTGGTTCACTCGAACGACGTCACCGCCCACTATGGCATTCTGCTGGCGCTGTATGCGTTGGTGCAATTTGCCTGCGCACCTGTGCTGGGCGCGCTGTCGGATCGTTTCGGGCGGCGGCCAATCTTGCTCGTCTCGCTGGCCGGCGCCACTGTCGACTACGCCATCATGGCGACAGCGCCTTTCCTTTGGGTTCTCTATATCGGGCGGATCGTGGCCGGCATCACCGGGGCGACTGGGGCGGTAGCCGGCGCTTATATTGCCGATATCACTGATGGCGATGAGCGCGCGCGGCACTTCGGCTTCATGAGCGCCTGTTTCGGGTTCGGGATGGTCGCGGGACCTGTGCTCGGTGGGCTGATGGGCGGTTTCTCCCCCCACGCTCCGTTCTTCGCCGCGGCAGCCTTGAACGGCCTCAATTTCCTGACGGGCTGTTTCCTTTTGCCGGAGTCGCACAAAGGCGAACGCCGGCCGTTACGCCGGGAGGCTCTCAACCCGCTCGCTTCGTTCCGGTGGGCCCGGGGCATGACCGTCGTCGCCGCCCTGATGGCGGTCTTCTTCATCATGCAACTTGTCGGACAGGTGCCGGCCGCGCTTTGGGTCATTTTCGGCGAGGATCGCTTTCACTGGGACGCGACCACGATCGGCATTTCGCTTGCCGCATTTGGCATTCTGCATTCACTCGCCCAGGCAATGATCACCGGCCCTGTAGCCGCCCGGCTCGGCGAAAGGCGGGCACTCATGCTCGGAATGATTGCCGACGGCACAGGCTACATCCTGCTTGCCTTCGCGACACGGGGATGGATGGCGTTCCCGATCATGGTCCTGCTTGCTTCGGGTGGCATCGGAATGCCGGCGCTGCAAACAATGTTGTCCAGGCAGGTGGATGAGGAACGTCAGGGGCAGCTGCAAGGCTCACTGGCGGCGCTCACCAGCCTGACCTCGATCGTCGGACCCCTCCTCTTCACGGCGATCTATGCGGCTTCTATAACAACGTGGAACGGGTGGGCATGGATTGCAGGCGCTGCCCTCTACTTGCTCTGCCTGCCGGCGCTGCGTCGCGGGCTTTGGAGCGGCGCAGGGCAACGAGCCGATCGCTGATCGTGGAAACGATAGGCCGGCTCTGTTGCAAAAATCGTGAAGCTTGAGCATGCTTGGCGGAGATTGGACGGACGGAACGATGACGGATTTCAAGTGGCGCCATTTCCAGGGTGATGTGATCCTGTGGGCGGTGCGCTGGTATTGTCGCTATCCGATCAGCTATCGCGACCTTGAGGAAATGCTGGCGGAACGCGGCATTTCGGTCGACCATACGACGATCTATCGCTGGGTCCAGTGCTACGCCCCGGAGATGGAGAAGCGGCTGCGCTGGTTCTGGCGGCGTGGCTTTGATCCGAGCTGGCGCCTGGATGAAACCTACGTCAAGGTGCGGGGCAAGTGGACCTACCTGTACCGGGCAGTCGACAAGCGGGGCGACACGATCGATTTCTACCTGTCGCCGACCCGCAGCGCCAAGGCAGCGAAGCGGTTCCTGGGCAAGGCCCTGCGAGGCCTGAAGCACTGGGAAAAGCCTGCCACGCTCAATACCGACAAAGCGCCGAGCTATGGTGCAGCGATCACCGAATTGAAGCGCGAAGGAAAGCTGGACCGGGAGACGGCCCACCGGCAGGTGAAGTATCTCAATAACGTGATCGAGGCCGATCACGGAAAGCTCAAGATACTGATCAAGCCGGTGCGCGGTTTCAAATCGATCCCCACGGCCTATGCCACGATCAAGGGATTCGAAGTCATGCGAGCCCTGCGCAAAGGACAGGCTCGCCCCTGGTGCCTGCAGCCCGGCATCAGGGGCGAGGTGCGCCTTGTGGAGAGAGCTTTTGGCATTGGGCCCTCGGCGCTGACGGAGGCCATGGGCATGCTCAACCACCATTTCGCAGCAGCCGCCTGATCGGCGCAGAGCGACAGCCTACCTCTGACTGCCGCCAATCTTTGCAACAGAGCCTCCGTCGCCATGCTCACCTCGCTTTGGTGCACACGAGTATTGAGCATAGTCGAGATTGGTGCAGATCACTTCTGATATTGAACTGTCAGGAGCTGGCTGCACAACAGCCATTACGCCCAATCAACTGGTGCAGTCGTCTTCTGAAAATGACACTGATGCTGGCGGCGATGCTGGTAGGCGGGGCCTATGGGGTGTTGCGGGCGCTCTGAATGTGGAAGAAATGACTCTTTGAAAGGAACGTATGGCGCTCTTCTATGGTTTGGCCTCGGGGTTTGTTGTCATTGGCGTGATATGGCTGATACGCAAGATGCTGCAGCAGAGCTATATCGACAGTCTCAAAGACATGCTTGCGCTAGTCGGCATGGTTTCTGGCTTGGCATGGGTGATGGTGCGAGTGCTTGATGCCCCGGAAGTCAGCACAGCTCAAGCAACAGCATTCTTGCAATCAACCCCTTGGGGGCTGGTTTGGGTAGTCGATTCGGTTTTGCTGGCAGTCCTGTTATTTGTTGCTCGCAAGTGGAAAGGCCAACATGCTGCCGATAACTGAACCCCTCTCAGAGCTTGAAAAAGTGCAGTGGCAATTGCTTTGTCGCCGCATGATGCTGGGAAACTTTCTGCTTGCTATTGGTGCGTTTGTCTCTGTGGCCGTCTATGTGCGGCTTGTGCCAGGCACGAATGAACCACTCATTCATGCATTGAGCGATACCCTGTTAAATGCGGCTCCAGCTGGGCTTGCAGGGCTCTTGTATGCCATTGGGTTGCTGATCTTTACCAGGCGAATAGCGGGCCGCTTCCATCGCTTCTATGTTGATGCCCTGTATTTCCGCGCAATAGGTAGCGCCATTGCCGGTGCTATCGCGGCGATTGGGCTTTATTTGCTGGCAAGGTAGGGGCTGCATGTCCGAACAACTGATTGGCCGATGGGGGCCATACGACCCCAAAACGCCCGAGGACAAGAAGAAAGCCCGCATACAGGCGCAGAAGCGCCGAGAGAGTCAGGCCATGCAGCAGGCCTGGCTAGACAAGCACAAGAGGGGGTCGTTTGCGGGAGGGGGCGGAATCCTACGCTAAGGCTTTGGCCAGCGATATTCTCCGGTGAGATTGATGTGTTCCCATCCGAGCGGCGAAACATGGGCCAAGAGATCGGGCGATAGCAGCTTTCCATCGCGTTTCTGGTTTGCAACGACCTCGCCGAGCTTCATGGTGTTCCAGAAGATGATGATGGCGGCGAGCAGATTCATGCCGGCGATGCGGTAATGCTGGCCTTCGGCGGAACGGTCGCGGATTTCACCGCGGCGGTGGAAGCTGATTGCCCGCTTCAGCGCATGATGAGCTTCGCCTTTGTTGAGCCCGATCTGGGCACGCCGTTGGAGTTCGGCATCCAGAATCCAGTCGATCATGAACAGGGTGCGCTCGACGCGACCGACTTCCCGCAGGGCTGTCGCGAGCTCGTTCTGCCGCGGATAGGAGGCGAGTTTCCGCAGAATCTGGCTTGGCGCGACGGTCCCGGCAGCAATGGTGGCGGCGATGCGCAGGGTGTCGGGCCAATTGCGCTCGATCATGGCTTGGTTGACCTTTCCGCCGATCAACGCTCGCAGGTGCGCCGGGGCGGCCGACGGATTGAACGCGTAGAGCCGTTTGGATGGCAGGTCGCGGATGCGCGGAGCGAACCGGTAGCCGAGAATGGCACATGCGGCAAAGACGTGATCGGTGAAGCCGCCCGTGTCGGTGAACTGCTCGCGGATATGGCGTCCAGCATCGTTCATCAGCAGGCCATCGAGGATGTAAGGCGCTTCGCTTGCCGTTGCAGGAATCACCTGGGTTGCGAACGGCGCATATTGGTCGGAGACGTGGCTATAGGCTTTCAGGCCCGGGGTATTGCCATATTTCGCGTTGACCAGGTTCATGGCCTCACCTTGCTCTGTAGCGACGAAGAACTGTCCGTCGCTCGAAGCCGACGTGCCCATGCCCCAGAACCGGGCCATGGGTAACGCTGCCTGTGCCTCGACCACCATGGCCAGCGCCCGGTCATAGGCTTCGCCCTCGACATGCCACCGTCCAATGCGGATCAATTCCCAGAAGGTGTGGGTGTTTGTCGCATCCGCCATTTTGCGCAAGCCGAGGTTGATCCCTTCCGCCAAGATAACGTTCATTAGCCCGATCCGGTCAGCGCAGGGTGCTCCTGTGCGCAGATGGGTGAACGCTTCGGTGAAGCCGGTCGCCGCATCCACCTCCAGCAGGAGATCGGTGATGCGCGTGGGCGGGATCTGCTTGTAGAGATCGAGCACCAGATCTTCGGCGCCTGTCGGCGCGGCGGCTTCGAGTTTCTCGATATGCAGAACGCCGTTTTCAATCGACCCGCCCGGGATCGTGCCTGCGCGAGCGGCACGGCCAAGCTCGCGCAACCGCATGTCGAGGCGAGCTTGCCGGTCTGCCAGCCATTCCTCCGGCCGCAATGGCACAGCGAGACGACCGCCTTCCGCGATGGCTTGTGCCGGAACGAGTGCGTGTTTCAGATCGCCATAGCGCCGGGACCTAGTAAGCCAGACATCTCCGGAGCGGAACGCATCGCGCAGATGGAACAGCACCGCGATCTCCCATAGGCGAGCGTCGCCAGCCCTCTGGGCCCGAAGGTGGCGATGCCATTTCGAGCTGGGCCGCAAGAAGCTGGTCATCGCGGCATCGTTCAAACCGGTACGAAGGGCCGTCACCGCTTCCAGAAGCGGCAGTGCAACGGGCGCAGCTCGCAGATCGAGCAGGCGCAACATGCGTGGAGCGTATCGGCGGAAGCGGTGATAACCGTCGAGCACATGGTTGAGCGGATCGTCGGCCATGGTGGCGGTGAGCCTGGTTGCCATTGCAACAAGGGTTTTGAAGCCGTCCCACCCTGATCCGCTCGCGATGACGTCGCCCAGCGGCTGGCCATCATCCTGTGCATCGACCAGGGCGCCCCCGATCTCGGCGAAGGATTTCAGGGTGTCACGCACCACCCCCGCTTCGTCTGCGACCTTTGCATGGCAAATACGCTCCGAAGCACGGTAGAGACGGCCGACGATCCGGTCGTGGGTTTCGACCACTGCGTCGGCCAACATCGCCTGCCATTCCGAGACGCAAACAGCCAAGATCGCAAGCCGCCTGTCCTCCGGGAGATCGCGCATGCCGTCGGCATAATACCGTTCACCCTGCCTGCGCAGACGAGTCACCCGATGGGCAGGAACGCCGGCAAGCAGATCCTCGGGGAGATCGACGCGTTGCAGATATTCGAGCCGGTCGAGCAGCCGGTTGGCCGACGAAGAGTTCGAGCCAGGCTCGAACTGGCGCAGCCACACAAAACGGGTCACCCGATCATCAGCCGTCTCCTCGAGCAATGCCAGCAACTGTTCTCGGATCGACATAGGCAGACGAATGGCGATCCTCGTCTCGATGCGTCGCTCGGCATCGACGAGAGCCGCGGCACAAAGCCGCTCGATCGTGGATGTCGCGGGAAGGACAGTGCGGGTGCGTCGGCACTCGGCTACGAAGCGACGGGCGACATCCTCGTTCGACACCGCCATCTCGGCTTCTCGGAACAACCATTCCTTCAGCTCGCTCGCACCACGTCCGGAGAAGGTGCGGAAGCCGTAGAGCCCCCGTAACTCGGCAAGATGCTCGTGCCGTGTTTCCTCGCGGGCAGCATAGTCTACGAGATCGTCGGCACCCAGGCCAAGCTGCGCTCCGATAAATTCGATGACCTCTGCAGGGATCAGTTCGCCTGGAGCCAGCACCCGGCCGGGATAGCGCAGGACACACAATTGCAGGGCGAAGCCGAACCTGTTGTGAGCGCGCCGACGCAGCCTGATATGCCCAAGGTCTTCATCACTCAGCGTATAGTGCTTGAGCAAATCCGTCTGTGAAGTCGGCAAGCGCAACAGCGCGTCTTTCTGCCGATCGGTTAGAGTGACGCGACGCGGCATACATGTTCCTTTTTCAAAATCTGATAGCGTTCAAGACGCTTTGTTTATGAAGCTGGTTGAGATACATTTCCAGAGGTCAATGCAATCGTGGCCGAAGCGCCGCCTCAAACCAACGTTTGTGATACATGCTGATCGGATATGCCCGCGTCTCCAAAGCCGATGGCTCGCAGTCTCTCGACCTGCAGCACGACACCTTGCGCGCCGCAGGTGTCGAACGGGACAATATCTATGATGATCTTGCTTCCGGCGGTCGTGATGATCGCCCTGGCTTGACTGCCTGCCTCAAGTCATTGCGTGACGGCGATGTGCTGGTGGTCTGGAAGCTCGATCGCCTCGGACGATCGCTTGCCCATCTGGTCAACACGGTGAAGGAGCTGTCAGACCGCAAGATCGGCCTGCGGGTTCTGACTGGAAAGGGCGCTCAGATCGACACCACGACTGCGTCCGGTCGCATGGTGTTCGGAATCTTCGCCACCTTGGCCGAGTTCGAGCGGGATCTGATCCGAGAGCGCACCATGGCGGGTCTCGCCTCCGCGAGAGCGCGCGGTCGCAAGGGCGGACGAAAATTCGCGCTCACCAAAGCTCAGGTGCGTCTCGCGCAAGCCGCCATGGCCCAGCGCGATACTTCAGTTTCCGATCTCTGCAAGGAACTCGGCATCGAGCGCGTCACTCTCTACCGATATGTCGGTCCCAAAGGCGAGCTCAGAGACCATGGAAAGCATGTTCTCGGACTTACGTCGCAACTCGTTTCTTTTCGCAAGTTGAGCCACCTCCGCGCTTCATCAGAAAACTGAAGGAACCTCCATTGAATCGAACTAATATTTTTTTTGGTGAATCGCATTCTGACTGGTTGCCTGTCAGAGGCGGAGAATCTGGTGATTTTGTTTTTCGACGTGGTGACGGGCATGCCTTCGCGAAAATCGCACCTGCTTCCCGCCGCGGTGAGCTCGCTGGAGAGCGTGACCGCCTCATTTGGCTCAAAGGTCGAGGTGTGGCTTGCCCCGAGGTCATCAACTGGCAGGAGGAACAGGAGGGTGCATGCTTGGTGATAACGGCAATTCCGGGAGTACCGGCGGCTGATCTGTCTGGAGCGGATTTGCTCAAAGCGTGGCCGTCAATGGGGCAGCAACTTGGCGCTGTTCACAGCCTATCGGTTGATCAATGTCCGTTTGAGCGCAGGCTGTCGCGAATGTTCGGACGCGCCGTTGATGTGGTGTCCCGCAATGCCGTCAATCCCGACTTCTTACCGGACGAGGACAAGAGTACGCCGCAGCTCGATCTTTTGGCTCGTGTCGAACGAGAGCTACCGGTGCGGCTCGACCAAGAGCGCACCGATATGGTTGTTTGCCATGGTGATCCCTGCATGCCGAACTTCATGGTGGACCCTAAAACTCTTCAATGCACGGGTCTGATCGACCTTGGGCGGCTCGGAACAGCAGATCGCTATGCCGATTTGGCACTCATGATTGCTAACGCCGAAGAGAACTGGGCAGCGCCAGATGAAGCAGAGCGCGCCTTCGCTGTCCTATTCAATGTATTGGGGATCGAAGCCCCCGACCGCGAACGCCTTGCCTTCTATCTGCGATTGGACCCTCTGACTTGGGGTTGATGTTCATGCCGCCTGTTTTTCCTGCTCATTGGGGTCGTCTCAGAATTCGGAAAATAAAGCACGCTAGCGGTTGATCTGTCAGGTTGAAGCCTGAGAGGCCGAGCGCAGATCGTCAGAAAAGGCGAAAAACGATCCTAATCTGACGCAACATAGGTGGGGTGCCTGACGCCCGGTTGAGGCGTACCAGCCGAACAAGGTGATGATCTGGACTGACACGTTTGCCAACAATCGGCAGAGCAGCATCTTCAACACGACGCTCGGTGAAAACAACGCT
>OGHP01000198.1_pt1 | contig 13041 bp, 17 predicted proteins | sample 1571591 | NCBI WGS metagenome assembly OGHP01 (sample SAMEA2582069, study PRJEB24529) | metagenome | biome: Human gut stool | place: China | collected 2011 | reverse complement strand
ACTGGCTATCAAGCGGCTTGCAGAAAGCAAAAGCCCCCCCAATTACCAACAAACTAAAATCAAGTAACATGAAATGGATTGACAATCTGATATACACGCTATTGTCCGCCTGCCTGCTGGCGGGCTGCGAGGACAGCGGAAGCAAGGAGCTGGAAAGGATGCAGGGCTATTGGGTACACGTCAGGGGACACCCGGCTTTCACACTCTCGGAAACGGGCGGCAGATACACCGTCACCCGGAAAGCGAATGTCAGGGGCAGAATACTGGAAACGGCTTACCCGGTAACAGAACGGAACGGCTGCCTGTTCATCGAAACGGGCTTCCGCATACAGTTCACCTATGACAAAAAGACCGACCGGATAACGCTCATGCCCGGCGGCGAATACAAACGAGTTACAAACCCTGAAAACAAAAGATAATGAAAAGAACAATTCTCCTTATGGCGGTGTGCCTTTGCTTCATCGGCAAGGCATCCGCACAGTGGGTGGTGTCAGACCCCGGAAACTTGGCGCAGGGCATCATCAACACCACCAAGCAGATAGTGCAGACTTCCACCACTGCCAAGAACACGCTGGACGGCTTCATGGAAGCGCAGAAGATTTTCCAGCAGGGTAAAAAATATTACGATGCGCTCAAAGCGGTGCATGACGTGGTCAAGGGCGGCATCAAGGTGAAGAAGTCCATTGAGCTGGTGGCGGAAATATCCGAAATCTACGTGCGAAACTATCAGAACATGCTGGCAGACCCGAACTACACGCCGGATGAACTCACCGCCATTTCAGCCGGGTACGCCAAGCTGCTCTCCGAAAGTGCGGACGTGTTGCAGGACTTGAAGAATGTAGTGAACGTGACGGGCATGTCGCTGACGGATGCCGAAAGGCTGGCGGTAATCAACAACGCCTATAAAAGCCTGCTCAACTACCGCAACCTCGTGAACTACTATACCCGAAAGAACATATCCGTGTCCTACCTGCGGGCGAAGAAGAAGAACGACACCGACCGGGTGCTGGCTCTCTACGGCTCGGCGGATGAACGCTACTGGTAACATATAAATCGGTATGCCTATGTTATTAGCAGCGGTGGATTTTGACAACCTGCACCAAGTGTTGCGGGTGCTGTACGATGAAATGATGCCCTTGTGCAGCAACATGACGGGGGTAGCCAAAGGGATAGCCGGGCTGGGAGCTTTGTTCTATGTAGCCGCCAAAGTGTGGCAGTCGCTCGCACGTGCCGAACCCATAGACGTGTACCCGCTCCTGCGTCCCTTTGCGCTGGGGCTGTGCATCATGTTCTTTCCCACGTTCGTGCTGGGGACTATCAACACGGTATTGTCGCCAGTGGTGAAAGGGTGCAACCAGCTTATGGAAACGCAGACTTTCGACATGAACGAGTACCGGGCGCAGAAAGACCGACTGGAATATGAAGCCCTGATGCGAAGCCCCGAAACGGCTTACCTCGCATCGGACGAGGAATTTGACAGACAACTGGAAGAACTGGGCTGGTCGCCCTCCGACATGGTGACTATGACGGGCATGTACATGGACAGGACGGCTTATAATATAAAGAAGTCCGTCCGGGACTGGTTCAGGGAGTTATTGGAAATGCTCTTTCAGGCGGCGGGGCTGATTATAGACACGCTGCGCACGTTCTTCCTGATTGTGCTTTCGATACTGGGTCCGCTGGCGTTTGCGATTTCCGTCTATGACGGTTTCCAAAGCACGCTGACCCAGTGGATTTCACGCTATATCTCCATTTACCTGTGGCTGCCCGTGTCGGACTTGTTCAGCAGCGTGCTGGCACGCATACAAACCCTGATGCTCCAAAAAGACATCGAGCAGCTTTCAGACCCGGATTTCATCCCGGACGGGAGCAGCACCGTGTATATAATCTTTATGATTATCGGCATCGTGGGCTACTTCACCATTCCAACGGTGGCAAGCTGGATAGTGTCGGCTGGCGGTACGTCTGCCTATAACCGCAACGTGGCACGGGCTGGTTCAATCGCCGGGGCTGCGGTCGGTGCGGCAAGCGGGAAAGTAACCGGGAAACTACTCAAATAACCAACATCAATATTTAGTATATGGAATTTAAGTCATTAACGAACATCGAAACGAGTTTCCGGCAAATCCGGCTCTTTGCGCTGGTATTCATCTGCCTGTGCGCACTGGTGACGGGCTTTGCCGTGTGGAACTCGTACAGCTTCGCCGAGAAGCAGCGGCAGAAGATATACGTCCTCGACAACGGCAAAAGCCTGATGCTGGCACTCTCGCAGGACATGGCACAGAACAGACCCGTGGAAGCGAAGTCGCACGTGCGGCGTTTCCACGAACTTTTCTTCACCTTATCACCCGAAAAGGGGGCTATCGAAAGCAACATCAAACGCTCGTTGTTTCTCGCCGACAAGACCGCTTTCAACTATTACAAGGACTTGGCGGAAAAGGGCTACTACAACCGGGTGATTTCCGGAAACGTCACGCAGACGGTGGAGATTGACAGCGTGAAGTGCGACTTCGACCAGTACCCCTACAAGGTGAACACGTATGCCCGCCAGTTGATTGTCAGGGAAAGCAGCCTGACGGTGCGAAGTCTTGTGACCTCGTGCCGATTGCTCAACGCCACACGGAGCGACAACAACCCGCACGGCTTCATTATCGAAGCGTTCACCATTACCGAGAACAAGGATTTACAAACCGTCAAGAGATAGCCTTATGGAGAGAAAACGAAATTACATCGGAAAGGTGCAGGACTGGGCGGACGACCGCCTGCGCCGGATGTGCGGACGGATTACGCCGGGCAAAAGGCTGGCGGTTATCCTCGTGATGTTCTTCTTTTTCGGCGGCTTGTCTATCTACATCACCGTTTCATCAATCTACAACATCGGGAAACGGGACGGGCAACGCCTACAAATAGAGCATATCAGACAACTGCCATTGCAAGGCAATGACACAATCAACAGTATCAACCCCTTAAACAGACCGCAATATGGAAGAAGTACAGAAGAATGAGAACGGCACGACCGTACCGCAGGCGGACGGGAAGCCGAAAAAGGAAGATAAACCCAAACGGGAACTTACCCCGCAGCAGGTGCAGCAGCGCAGGAAAATGATAGTCTTCCCGCTGATGTTCCTTGCCTTTGCAGGGTGCATGTACCTGATATTCGCACCCTCCGGCAAAGAGGACGTGAATGTGGAAAGCGTGGGCGGCTTCAATGCCGACATACCCCTGCCCGCAGAGGACGGGATTATAGCCGACAAGCAAAAGGCTTACGAACAAGCGATGCTGAACCGCAAACAGCAGGACAAGATACAATCCTTGCAGGACTTCGGTTTCACGGGGGACGATGAAACGGAAGAACCGCAGGCGGAAATCGACCTGATGCCGGAAGAAGATCCGAAGCCACAAAGGGGCGGCGGTGCTTCTTCACGGGCGGCTTACCGGGACATCAACCGCCAGTTAAGCACGTTCTACGAAACGCCCCCTGTGGACGAGGAAAAAGAGGAATTGAAACGGCAGGTGGCGGAACTGACCGACCGACTGAAACAGCAGCAGAACGCCACGCCTACGGCTGACGACCAAATGGCACTCTTGGAAAAGTCCTACGAGCTGGCGGCAAAGTACATGAACGGGCAGGACGGACAAAGGGGACAGATTGCCCAAATACCGACAGCCGGGCAGAACGGCGGCGGTATCGGCACTCCGGCTATTCCGGTGCAGGCTATCCGGGAAACGACCGTTTCGGGATTGCAGCAGCCCATGAGCGATGCCGACTTCATCCGGGCTTACAGCCAGCCACGAAACTACGGCTTCAACACGGCGGTAGGCACGGGGTACGCTATGGGAAAGAACACGGTAGCCGCCTGCATCCACCAAGACCAAACGCTGACGGACGGGCAGGCGGTGAAACTACGGCTGCTCGAACCCATGCAGGCGGGGAACATAGTCGTGCCGAAGAATACCCTTGTAGCGGGTACGGCAAAGGTGCAGGGCGAACGGCTCGACATAGTGGTGTCTTCGATTGAGTACGCTGGCAACATCATCCCGGTGGAACTCGCCGTGTTCGACACGGACGGGCAAAAGGGGCTTTCCGTCCCGTCCTCTATGGAGCAGGAAGCGTTCAACGAAGCTATGGCGAATATCGGAAGCGGGCTGGGTACAAGCATTTCCTTTGCCCAAAGTGCCGGGCAGCAGGTGGCTATGGACGTGACAAGGGGATTGCTGCAAGGAACGTCCGGCTACCTCGCCAAGAAGTTCCGAACCGTGAAAGTGAAGCTGAAAGCCGGGTACAAGGTGATGCTTTACGCCAAACAACAATAACCATTTTATCAACCGTTAAAATTTTAATTGACAATGAAACAGATTTTTGTAATGTTCGCCCTCTTGCTGGGCGTGTGTGCGGCAAACGCACAGGAAACCGACACCGTGAAGTATGCGGCTGGCAACGACTTGTACCGGGGGATTACCCGGAAACTCCCGTACCGACAAATGGTAACGCCCTACGGCGTGGAAGTGACCTTTGCCAAGACGGTGCATATCATCTTCCCCACCGCCGTCCGCTATGTGGATTTGGGAAGCAACCACATCATAGCGGGTAAGGCGGACGGTGCGGAGAACGTAATCCGGGTGAAAGCCACGACAGAGGGCTTTCCGGGAGAAACGAACTTCTCCGTTATCTGCGAGGACGGCAGTTTCTTTTCGTTCAACGCCAAGTACGCCCGTGAACCGGAAATGCTCAACATCGAAATGAAGGACTTCTTGGAGAATGAAGATACGTCCGACTTCTCGCATACCCGGATGAACATCCATTTCCGGGAACTGGGTAATGAAAGCCCGCTATTAGTGAAGCTGATAATGCAGAGCATTTACAAGAACAATGACCGGAAAGTGCGCCACTTGGGTAGCAAGCGTTTCGGCATACAGTTCTTAATCAAGGGGATTTACACCTATAACGGGATGCTCTACGTGCACACGCAGACAAAGAACAGTTCCAACGTGCCTTTCGACACGGACTTCATCAAGTTTAAGATAACCGATAAGAAAGTGCCCAAACGCACGGCTATTCAGGAAACGGTACTGGATGCGGTACGCAGCTACAACGAGGTGATAGAGATTGCCGGGAAATCGACCGTGCGCACGGTGTACGCCCTGCCGAAGTTTACCATTCCTGACGACAAGCTGCTGGTCGTGGAACTCTACGAGAAGAACGGCGGGCGGCATCAGACCATACGGGTGGAGAACGCCGACATCGTGAACGCAGAAGTGATTGACGAACTAAAAATCAAATAGGGAATGAAAAGACACATCTTTATAATGATGCTCTTTGCGCTGTGCCTGACCTCGTTTCAGGCACACGCACAAAGATACCTGCCGGGCATGAAAGGCTTGCAGGTCACGGCGGGCATGACGGACGGGGTGCATTGGAACGCTGGCAGTGATTTCGCCTACCACATCGGGGCGGCGTACAGCGTTTACACCAAGAACGCCAACCGCTGGGTGATTGGCGGCGAATACCTGCACAAGAAGTATGACTACAAGGATATGCAGATACCCGTAGAACAGTTCACCGCAGAGGGCGGCTATTACCTGAAATTCCTATCGGACAGACGAAAGACCTTTTTCCTTTCATTGGGCTTGTCGGCTCTCGCCGGGTACGAAACAAGCAACCGAAGCGAAAAGCTGCTGCCGGACGGCTCTACCTTGCTGGATAAGGATTGCTTCATTTACGGCGGTGCGCTGACGCTGGAACTGGAAACCTACCTGACCGACCGGGTGGCTCTGCTGTTGAGCGCAAGGGAACGGGCGTTGTTCGGCTCGGACATAGGCAAGTTCCATACGCAGGTATCTTTGGGACTGAAATTCATTATCAACTGATTGCTATATAATAATGTATATGAAAAATGTAATGTATAAAATCATCATGGGCTGCTACATCGTGGCCGCCCTTGTACTTGTCGCCGCCTGTAATGACAGCTTGGATATTCAGCAGGCGTACCCGTTCAGCATCGAAACACTGCCAGTACCCAAAAGGCTGAAAGTCGGGGAAACCGCCGAAATACGCTGCCGACTGGTGCGTGGCGGCTATTACCAGCCGACTACCTATCAGATAAGGTATTTCCAGCCGGACGGCAAAGGAAAGCTGGAAATGGATAACGGCACGGTGTTCCTGCCCAATGACCTTTACCCGCTGGAGAAAGAAACGTTCAGGCTCTACTACACCTCGGCATCGACCGACCAGCAGACGATTGACATTTATATCATCGACAGCTTCGGGCAGATGCAGCAACTTACACTATCATTCAATAATGACAACAGCGAAGAAGGAACGGAAACAATAACCCCCTAATAACAAAACGACATGGTAAAAATAGAATTGGATATAGAAGGCATCTCGTGGTACATAGAAACCACGTTGGAAACAGATACAGTTCCGGCAGTAGGTGACATCATCATTGTGGACAAGGACTGTATTTCCGAACGTGACAGTGCTGAATTATGGAAAACGCCGTCCAATCAGGTTTTCAAATGGGCGGACGAAGAAGATGATGCGCCCGTAATGGTATGGTTCGATTGCGAAACGGAAATGCTTGTCACTAAACGGACATGGAAATATGACATCGAGGAAGAAGAAACCGTGTGCATACTTGGTGTAAAATTTATTCACTATGAGGATTTATAGTTGCGACATTCGTTTTTATCATCCTCTTGGGAAACCGGGTATGGAATGATACGCAAAGCGTAAATATCGGGCAGACATCCCGCCGGGAAGCATCGGCGGGCTGTTTCCATGATAGGGAAAACGAAAGGCTTCTTTGTTACTTTCTTCACCCGCTGGCAGGCTCACGGAAGAAAGTAACGGCGGCAAGCAGCCGCCGTTCTCTATCAACTGGTTTTAAGGCTCTTTATGGACGTGTATTTCTCTAACCACACCTTTACCTGTTCCATGTTGTATTCGCCCGTGATAATTGCCGTATGGTCGTTTATGGCTACAAACCGGACACTCTCGTGGCTGTTTACCCAGCCTTGCAGGGAACAGACGCCCCACGTGTCCACATCTTCAAAAACACTGCGGTCTATCCGGCTGATTGGCTCGCCGAAAACTACCGTCATTATCTGAAAGTCCGGCTTATCTGCCAGCAGTTGCAAATGGTGCAGCGTGCCGAACTCGTCTATTTTGCGCCCCCACGCCCACACATCATTATACAAATCATCGCCCCACTGGTGCGGGTGGTCGAAACGGACTTTTACCTCTATGGTGTGTTCGTTTTCTTCTGTGTCCTCGATAACGCCCGTTACCATTAAGCCCGTAAAAATGCACTCGCAACGCCTGCCGATAAGCTCCTTGTTTACTTCTGTCGTTTTCATGTCCCTAAAATTTACTTGTTTATTACTCCGTTCTTCTTCGCTACCCATTCGTCACGCCTGCGGCGGCACTCGTCCAGCGTTTTGGCTACCGTGCTGAATAGTTCGCCGTCCGTGTGGCGGTAGTCATATTGAAAATAAATCTGTCCCCTGAATGCGCCTAAGCAACATTTCACGTATTTTTCTTCTCCCGGTGTTTGGGTGATGCTTACCCCGTTTTTGTTAAGTGACTGCATGATGTTCTATTTTTTTATGGTTATAATATCAGTAAGAAAAGCAACGACAGGAAAAGCAGAGCCACGCCCAGCGCATAAACGGCTGAAAGGCAGACACGGAGCAGGAAACAGGCGGCACGAAATACGATATACGCCGTTATCGTCGTGCCCGCTCCGGCTACGCTGGTGAACCGCCATGCAAGGCAGAGCAGCAACACCCGCCAAAGGATTTTATAAATGCTTTTCCGTTTCATCGCTTGGTTGTTTTTAGCGGGCAGGGCTTTGACACCCCGCCCGGATTGGTTGTTATGCCGCACGGAACACAAAACCGTCATCAAACCAGTAATCGCACATAAACAGGTCACGGGCGAACTTTTCATAATCGAAATAGGTCTTTGCGAACTCCGGCAGGTCGTAACATTCTTCTATAATTTCATAGGCGAAATCTTCTTCATCGTCATATTCCCCTTGATATTCATCCCGGAAATCACGTACAAGGTCGTCCGCATCTTCCTCGCCCAAATCATGGCTTTTATAGTTGCACCACACGAAAAAGGCTTCCTGCTCGGTGTCGCTCAAATCCTCCACCGCATCACGCAGGGCAAAGAAGTTTTCAGAAATCCAGCTTTCGTCGATTAAGCCCTCCGGCACGTTCTCCCAGTCCTGAAACATGTATTCCGCATCTTCCTCGTCCTTGTGAAGTTCCCGGCAGGCTTCATAAAATTCTTCCTTGTCCGAATAGTCCGAAAGGTCGAGCCATGCGCCGGACAATGAACCGTTGTTGTACTTGACATAAGTGCCTACATAAACTTTTGCTTCCGATAATACCTTTGCTTCCATATTGCTGTAATTTTTTAAGTTTTTAATTTTATGCGGATTTGAGAGGTGAGGGAGTTGAAGTTTCACTGAACTTTTTTCCTGTTTCCCGTAAATCCGACTTTTTTTTATGCGTCTTCCGGTCGGGTCGGTCGTTTTCGTTTCACATAGGCTCAAAAGGGTAGTGTTTAGAGTTTGCAAGGTTTTGGGCAAAAAATACCTCGCAAGGCAGGGAAGATTTTTTCGCCAAACCGGAACGGCTCGACCTTGCAAAATCGTGAAGAACACGTAACTACCTTTGCCTATTGAAATGATTAAAACGACTGTCCCGGCTGGGGGACTGCGTAAGAGGAAGATTTACAGATAGGGAAACCGGGGAAAAGTGCCTGTTCTCTTTCATCTTTTAGGGAACACTCCATGCGGGCGGGAAAGGCAAGGGTGTTGTGAGCTTGCTTGCAATACGCTTGTGCGGGTTTCCAACGGCTCTTTTCACGAAATACAGTCAGCCATGCCACGCACGGCTGGCGTTTCGGGGAATGTGCCAGTTGGAAAAGGATATAAAAAATGCGGGTAGTCGGTGGACTGCCCGCAAGGTGGAAGAATGTACTTCATTGGGATATAGTTTGTTAGGCGGAATTTCGTTACCGAAATCGTTACCTATTCGTTTTTGTCACGGTTATAGGTAACGAAACCTACCGGACGGCGTTCTTTCTGTTGTTTCGACTGGCTCAAAAGCTGGGTAAGGGCTTGGTACAGTTCGTTGAACTGTGCATCGGTGCTTACCTCCAGTTCCTCAATGCGCCTTAACAGCTCCTCGTAACCTATTACCATTTGGCGCATGAGGACGAAAGCCCGCATGATTGAAATGTTTACTTCTATGGCTACTTTGGAACGGAGAACCGAAGAAAGCATGGCTACGCCTTGTTCTGTGAAAGCCATAGGCAAGGCTGCGCCAAAGTTGTAGTCAGGAGGTATCACATTTTGTGATACCCCTATGGATAACAGCAAGTTGGCTTCTTCTTTGGAAAGTACAAACATAAAATCGCCCGGAAAACGCTCGATATTGCGCTTGACCGCCTGCTTTAAGGCTCGTGTTTCCACTTGGTAGAGTTCTGCCAAATGATAATCGAGCATTACCCGGTAACCTCTTACTTCAAAAATTTTGTTTTGGATAATCTGTAAGTCCATAATCGTATATTTTAGGGGATTTAGTAATGTTGGAATAATAGTAAGGACTGGTCACAAATTGTGACCAGTTCCCAACAATCAAGATTACATAGCGACTTCCTTGTAAATCTTTTCGATGCCGACAAACTTCTTGTCAAGCCCCTGCATATCGCTGCCTATCTTGCTGTTGGTGATGCGGGCGTAAATTTGCGTAGTTTCTATGTTTGTGTGTCCCAGCATCTTGGACACCGTTTCAATGGGTACGCCCTTTGACAGCGTGGTGGTCGTGGCGAACGTGTGCCGGGCAAGGTGCACAATTTAAGCAAAAGCAACGGAAAGTGAAGATGAGAGAAATGAACTGCAAGTGGTTGAGAATGAGCAATATTTCATAATTCTGCCAATTGGCTGCAAAGCAAATCCGAGCAGGATATTGAGTTATTTCAGTTACCAAACCGTTAGCGGTCAGTTACCGAAACCAACACTGCTAACGAGGTGAAAAACAAATAGTTTGTCACCAGTGTTTGTTGCACTGTTCTGCACAACTTTCAATGACGGAGAATGCTTACTGATTGATTATTTTTGCAAACTAAAAAAGTAAGCAGATGAAAGTTGAAAAATTCAAGGTGCTGCTCTACCTCAAAAAGAGCGGATTGGACAAGAACGGTAAGGCTCCCATCATGGGACGCATCACCCTCAACCGAACAATGGCGCAGTTCGGTTGCAAGTTGTCATGTACGCCAAAGTTATGGAATCCACGTGAGAGCAGACTTGACGGCAAGAGCAAGGAGGCTGTGGAAGTGAACGCCAAGATTGACAAGCTGTTGCTGGCAATAAACTCAGCCTACGAGTCACTTGTGGAGCGCAAGACGGATTTTGACGCAAAGGCGATAAAGGATCTGTTTCAATGCAGTGCAGACACTCAGATGACCTTGTTGAAGCAGCTTGACGCCATCATTGCGGACATTGAGTCAAGAATCGGCATCGACTACAAGAAAGGCACGCTTCCAAACTACCAGTACACTCGCCTGACATTGGGATTGTTCGTCAAGAAGCGTTATGGAACTGACGATGTGGCATTCGGTGAGCTTGACGAGCAGTTTATCCGTGAGTACATGGACTTTTGCTTGGACGAGAGAGGTCTTGCACTTGATACAGTCCGCCACTATCTCGCCATATTGAAGAAGACCTGCCGAATAGCTTTCAAGGCAGGACACTCCGAGCGTTATCATTTCATGCACTTCAAGCTACCTCAAAAGAAAGAGAATCCACCAAAGGCATTGACACGTGAGGACTTTCTGAAAATTCGTGACCTCGAAATACCAGAGCGAAGAAAATCGTTGGCTTTGACCCGTGACCTTTTTCTTTTCGCCTGCTATACAGGCACGGCTTATGCCGATACGGTTTCCATCACGGAAGAAAACCTCTTTCGTGATGAGGAGGGCAGCCTTTGGCTGAAATACCACAGAAAGAAGAACAAGATGCTTGCACGTGTGAAGTTACTGCCAGAGGCGCTTGCCATGTTGGAGAAATACAAAGACCCGACAAGACCTACTCTTTTACCACCACAGGAATTTCGAGTGCTGAGAGGTAACATGAAAAGTCTCCGAGTACTATCTGGCATAAGTATGGATTTGGTCTATCATGTTGGACGGCACAGTTTCGCATCGCTCGTTACGCTCGAAGAAGGTGTTCCGATAGAGACTATCAGCAAAATGCTTGGTCACAACAACATTCAGACCACGCAAATCTATGCACGTGTCACCCCGAAAAAGCTATTTGAGGATATGGACAAGTTCATCGAAGCCAACAAGGACTTCAAGTTTGTCCTGTAATATTATCACAAAATAAGAAAGGAACATAACAATGAGAAGTACATACAAGCAGTTTTATTATATCAACCGTGGCAGAGTAAAGGCAGACGGAACCACATCTATATTTTGCCGTATCACGATTGACGGCAAAGTGTCAGCCATAGCAACAGGTCTTTACTGTGCTCCCGAAGAATGGGACACGAAAAAAGGTGAAGCCAAGAATGCAAGAGTGAACGGACAACTGCAAGCGTTCAGACTAAGAATTGACGAAGCCTACGAGCAGGCAACAAAGGAAAAGGGCATCGTTACCGCCGAGATTCTGAAGAATGTTATTCTTGATGCAAATACTATCCCGATGACATTGCTTGCCACTGGCGAGGAGGAGCGTGAACGCCTTAGGCTGCGCTCTATCCGTATTAACTCAACATCTTCTTATCGCCAATCTAAGACATCGCAGCTCAACTTGCGAGAGTTCATCGGGTTACGAGGAATGAATGACATTGCATTTGAAGATCTGACTGAGGAATTTGGCAAATCTTATAAGTTGTTCTTGATTGGCAAAGGGTATAGTGCATCCAATACGAACCATAATCTTTGTTGGCTGCAACGCTTGGTTTATATCGCTGTTGACAGAGGTCTGCTGAAATTCAATCCATTGGAAGATGTCGGATATGAAAAGAAAGGCTCACCAAAGCGTAGACATATATCCAGAAATGACTTGCTGCTCATTATGGAGACTCCTATGGAAGATAAGGCTTTGGAGTTGGCACGCAGAATGTTTGTTTTCTCCAGCCTTACAGGTTTGGCTTATGTCGATTTACGTAACCTGTATCCACACCATATCGGGATGACGGCAGACGGCAAAAAATACATCCGTGAGAAAAGAGCAAAGACCAACAACGAAGCGTTCATTCCCTTGCATCCGATAGCTGAACAAATAATGTCGCTATACAATACAGCGGATGATAGCAAACCTGTTTTCCCTCTTTCTTCACGTGATTCCATGTGGTTTGAATTTCATTCACTCGGTGTGGCTTTGGGTATAAATGAGAACCTTACCGCACACGTTGCAAGACATACATTCGGAGTAAACATGGTTACTTCGGGCATATCAATGGAAAGCATCGCCAAGATGATGGGGCATTCCAACCTGCGAAGCACCCAGGTCTATGCCGTCATCACCGATGACAAGATATCCAAGGACATGGACAAGCTGATGCAGCGCAGAGAAACAAAAGAAACTGACCAGAATAAAAATAAGGAGGACGGGAAATGAACAGAGGAGTTATAACTATCAGCGAGAGCGGAACGGTATCCATGCCGACCGATACTGTATGGATGACCATGCAGGAGATTGCCGACATGTATAATGTATTCGGCTACTATGTGCGCAAGGCTGTCAAGGCTGTATTCAAGGACGGCATTCTGAAAGAGCAGGGTGTACGCCGTCATGTCAGGAAGAACGACCGCATCAGCTATGATGTGTATAGCCTTGAACTCGTCATTGCGGTAGCCTTCCGTATTGACAGCATTGAGAGCAGAGCCTTTCGGGAGTTCATCATGCAGTCCGTCATCGGCAGACAGACAAGCCGCACTAAACTGGTCTGTATCTTTACAGAGAATGCAATGGCATAGACCTGCCATAAAGCCTCCAAGGAACGTTGCTTTATGGCAGG
>OGHP01000191.1_pt1 | contig 13467 bp, 14 predicted proteins | sample 1571591 | NCBI WGS metagenome assembly OGHP01 (sample SAMEA2582069, study PRJEB24529) | metagenome | biome: Human gut stool | place: China | collected 2011 | reverse complement strand
ATACCAATAAAGGCATAAGCTTTTAACAACAAATTAACCCAGGTTGGTAAGATGACTAACAATAGCCAAAGTTCTTTATGCTTTAACTTCGTCAAAAAGTATGCCATAGGATAACTTACTAAAACCGTAAAGAAGGTAATAATAAAAGCATATAGGAATGAGTTAAAAGTCATCATTAAATACTTGCCTGAACCGAAATAATTTCCATAGTTACTTAAAGTGAAGTTTCCATGGATGTCTATGAAAGAATAATAGACAATTAGCAGCACTGGAGCAATTACAAATAAACCTATCCATAGATAATAAGGGATTGTTAATAAAGGATTTATCTTTTTCATTTACTATTCCCCCTATTAATCATTATAGCTATCCAAACGAGCGTCAAAATCTTCTTCTGATTCATTGAATCTCATAACATGGATATCTTCAGGTCCAAATGAAAGTCCAATATTTTCACCTGGTACAGCTCCCTTGGTAGCATGTACTAACCATTTATTACCCAAGGCATCTGTACAACGAATTTCATAATGAACCCCTCTGAATAATTGCGTGTCTACTTTAACCCTTAATTGTCCCTTCTCTGGACTTGTTAGAACTAAATCTTCAGGTCTGATCACAACTTCAACTGGTTCGTTAGGCTTCATTCCCCCATCAACACAAGGAAATTGTTGACCAGCAAACTCTACCAACTCATCTTTAATCATTATTCCATTTACAATATTAGATTCTCCAATAAAATCTGCCACATAATGATTAATTGGTTCATCATAAATGTCTACTGGTGTTCCGCTTTGAACAATATTACCATTATTTAAAACAAAGATTTCATCACTCATCGCCAAAGCTTCTTCTTGATCATGAGTAATAAAAATAAATGTTATTCCTAGTTTCTTTTGTAATGAACGTAATTCATATTGCATTTCTGCTCTTAACTTTTGATCCAAAGCTGAAAGCGGCTCATCTAACAAGAGAACCTTAGGATCCAACACGATTGCTCTTGCAATTGCAACACGTTGTCTTTGCCCACCTGACATTTCAGATATAGCTCGATCTTCATAACCATCTAAACGTACCATGCGCAAGGCCTCAGTAACCTTTTCCTTAATTTTATCAGCTGGAACTTTCTTTATTTTCAATCCAAATGCGATGTTATCATACACGTTCAAATGTTGGAATAACGCATAGTCTTGAAATACTGTATTAACTTGTCGCTTGTTAGCTGGTACATCATTTATTCGTTTACCATCAAAATAAACGTCCCCTGATGTAGCATCAGACAAACCTGCAATAATATTCAAAATTGTAGTTTTTCCACAACCTGAAGGACCCAGCAGCGTATAGAATTTACCCTCTTCTATATCAAAACTTACATCTTTCAGTACCTGAACATCGTCATCATAGCTTTTAACAACATGTTTAAATGAAATTAATGGCTGCTTCAACTTTTTCACCTCGTTATCTTTTATTGTCTTCAAAAGATAAATTGTAGCACACTTTTATATATAAAAAAAGAGAAGTGCAAACCCTTTACACTTCTCCTCTGAAATATATATTTACTTATTACATTAAGAAATATTGAACACAAGCTGCGATTAAACCACCTGCTAATGGTCCAAACATTGGAACCCAAGCATAACCCCAGTTTGAGTCACCTTTATTAGGTACTGGTAATACTGAGTAAGCAAATCTTGGAGCCCAGTCACGAGCTGGATTCAAGGCAAATCCTGTTGTTCCACCTAAAGCTTGACCAACTACCATGATTAGTAAACCAACAATCAATGGCTTCAATCCTTTTGTAAAGTCTCCTAAGTTTAATAATGTTAGGATGAATACAAAAGTTGCGATTGTTTCACTTAAGAAATTGTATAAACCATTGTTGATAGCAGGACCTGTTGCAAAAATTCCTACTACATTACCGTCATTAGAGTCTTTTGCGTTCTTAAATTGCGCTCCATATTGGATGATGACTAAAACTGCACCAACAAAAGCTCCTAAGAATTGACCTAATAAGTATGGCAATACTTGATCCCATGGGAAGAATCCAAAGATTGCGAATGGGATTGTAACTGCAGGATTTAAATGTCCTTGAGAACCAAAGCTACCAGCTACATAAACACCAAATGTCACAGCCATACCCCAAGCAATTGTGATGAATAGCCAACCTGAATTACGTGCATATGATGTTTTAAGGTTAACACCAGCACCAGTGCCCACACCTAGTACGATTAGGACCATTGTCCCTAAAAATTCTCCTAAAAACCCGTTCACACAAATCACCTCTATAATTTAGTTTTATCAGCTGTTTACTTCAAATATGCTAAGCTTGATTCTGCAATAGTTTCATCTAATTGCTTAGCTGCAGCTGCTTTTTCTTCTTCATTCCATTCCATGATGCGTGCCATTTCATCAACAAAAGCATCTTTCTTCATCATTAATTCATCTTTATGGAAGAGAACATAGTTTGTACGACGTAATAAGAAGTCTACTAAATTCAAGGTCATTTCTTCATTTACAGAGTAGTGTAAGCTCAATGTGTCAGCTAAAGTTAAACCTGGAGCTGCTTCTACATCGTCTGTGTAAGAAATTACACGACTTGTGTTTGAACCAAAGCGATTTGCTAAGTCAGCAGCATCTGCAGCTGGCATACCTTTATCCATCGCAATCTTTTGGTAGAATTTCATTGTTTCATCAACGTTTGTAGGATCAAAGTGTCCACCTGAAACTTGTAATTTCTTGGAATCAACTTCGCGTACATCTTTATTAAATAGTTCTTTGAATAACTTACGGATTAATTCCATTGCTCCAGCTGCCATCTTACGATAGTCAGTAATCTTACCACCAGAAAGTGTGATTAAACCATCATCACCTACTTTAAGTGAAGAACCACGAGATACTTGTGATGGGCTTAGAGTCTTTTCTGCTGAAGCTGTCTTCAAGCTACTGATTGATTTTTCAACTTCGCCACGACTTGCTTCATCTTTACTGTATGCTACAGCTGTCTTAATTAAGTTTTCGAAACTTTCATCTGATACTTTACCAGTGTTAGATCCACCACCATTGTAGTCTGAACTTCCGTTACCAGATAGAAGTGGTCTTAAGCCTGCCCAGCTTGCTTCGATATCGTTAATTGTAATTTCAGCTTCTGGGTATCTGTTGTTGATAGCTTTCAATAAGTAATCTACATCAGCTTGTTCAACTCTTGGATGCTTGTAGTCACCAGTGTAGTCTGTATCTGTTGTACCAAAGTATGTCTTGTTTTCACGTGGAACAACGAAAATCATACGACCGTCACCAATTCCGGAATCAAAGTATGTTGGTTGAGGAACTCTTAGACGTGAGCTATCTACAACTAAATGCACACCTTTAGTTGGACGAATTACTTCACCTTCGCCATTCTTGTCATCTAAGCCTAATGTCTTAGTTACCCATGGACCTGTAGTATTAATTACCATCTTAGCTTTGATTTCAAATTCTTCGTCTGTTAATAAATCTTTAGCTTTTACGCCATTGATGCGACCATTATCATCATGAAGAACACCTACAACCTTAACGTGACTAGCCATTAAGCCACCTAATTCATCAGCTTCTTTAATGTTTTCAATAACTAGACGAGCATCATTATTTACATAATCAAGGTAAACACCTGCACCTAATAACTTATCGCTCTTCAAGTTTGGTTCGCGTTGTAATACTTCTTCACGAGAAATTGTGTAGTTAGCATATTGTGTGCCTGTTACTCCAGCTAAGCGGTCATATAAGTCCATCGCAATCTTAACACTGAACATGTCGAATGTTGAACTTGGATCGTCATAAATAGGTAATAACATTGGGAAAGGTCTTGGAATATGTGGAGCAATTCCTTGAACAACTGCACGTTCTTGTACAGTATCTGCAACAACACCTACATCAAATGTCTTTAGGTATCTGATACCACCATGAACTAATTTTGTAGAACGAGAACTTGTTCCTTCAGCAAAGTCTTGCATTTCAACTAAACCAGTCTTCAAACCGGAAGCTGTAGCTTGGAGGGCAACACCTGCACCTGTAATTCCCCCACCAATTACTAACAAATCTAATTCTTCATTCTTTAATTTATCAACTGTGTTTTTACGTGTTTTAATTGAAAATGTCATTGTATCTTCCTCCTAAAGATTTTCGTTTATTTTATGTTTGAATATACGTGTTGCTTCTACTGCGTTCTTCCATCCAGCATATAGATATTCTCTAGCATCATCGGACATTTCTGGTTCAAATCTGCGACCAACTGTAAATAATTCTTTCAATTCATCTGTGTCTTTCCAGAAACCAACTGCCAATCCAGCTAAGAAAGCTACACCTAGAGCTGTTGTTTCTAAGTTTCCAGCTCTTTCAACTGACTTATTAAGCAAATCAGATTGGAATTGTAACAAGTAATTATTCATAGCAGCTCCACCGTCAACACGAAGGACTGGAATCTTAATACCTGTATCTTTTTCCATCGTATCTAATACATCTCTTGTTTGGTAAGCAAGTGATTGTAAAGTAGCTTTAATAAAGTCATTCTTAGTTGTACCACGTGTCAATCCAAACACTGCCCCGCGAGCATCACTATCCCAGTAAGGAGCACCTAAACCTGTAAAGGCTGGAACAACGTAAACTTCATTATGGTTAGTTGATTCATTTGCTGCTCTTTCTGATTCAGGAGCTGATTCAATAATTTCCATACTATCTCTTAACCATTGAAGTGCTGAACCAGATACAAATACTGAACCTTCTAAAGCAAAATTAATCTTGCCATCAATAGAATATCCAATAGTTGTTAGTAAGTTATTATCGGAAAGAACTGGTTTATTACCTGTATTCATTACGATAAATGAACCTGTACCATAAGTATTCTTAACTGTTCCATCTTCTAAAGCTAATTGACCGAATAAAGCAGATTGTTGGTCACCAGCCATACCGGAAATAGGAACTTGACTACCAAAGAAGTGGTATGCTGCAGTTTGACCATAGATTTCAGAATTTCCTTTAACTTCTGGTAATAGAGCTTCAGGAATATTCAATAATTCTAAAATTTCCTTGTCCCATTTCAAATCATGAATGTTAAACAGCATTGTACGACTAGCATTTGAATAATCTGTTACGTGAACTTTACCACCTGTTAATTTCCATGTAAGCCATGTATCAATCGTACCGAATAACAATTCACCTTTTTCAGCACGTTCTTGAGCACCTTCTACATGATCTAAGATCCAACGAATCTTTGTTGCTGAGAAGTAGGCATCAATGATTAAACCTGTCTTTTCATGAATAGTATCAGAATAACCTTCATCAATTAATTTTTGTGCAATGTCACTTGTTTGTCTTGATTGCCAAACAATAGCGTTATAAATTGGTAATCCTGTTTCTTTGTCCCAAATAATAGTTGTTTCACGTTGGTTAGTAATACCAATACCTGCAATTTGTTTTGGTTGTATTCCTGAGCTAATAAAAGAATTAGCTATTGTTGATAATACTGCGTTCCAAATTTCATTAGCGTCATGTTCTACCCAACCTGGTTGAGGGAAATATTGACGAAATTCTTTTTGTCCTTCAGCAACTTTATTTCCTTTTTTGTCGAAGATAATCGCACGTGTACTTGTAGTACCTTCGTCGATAGCCATAATATATTTATCTGACATCATTGGACCTCCTTATGTACTCCTTTTAAGAAAACGTTTTCTTTAATTTACGAGATAATAATATCATGCAAAATATTGTTTTTCAACATATAAAATAATTATCTCAAAATTCACAAAGATCTTTATACCACTTATGAAAACGCTTATTTCACAATACATTTGATTGTGAATGAGATATTTTTTCATAATCTAATCATTTTTGCTCAATATGTGCAAGTCGCAAAAAGCCACTTCTACCAACGCTTACAAGAACTCATTGCACACGTTGGGTAAATAAAGTTAAAAATATTACATTTATGTTACAATGTATAATTTCGTATATTTAATCTATAAAAAAATCAGCGAACCAAATTTAATCAAAAATTTGATTCGCTGACTTCAAACTATTACTAATTATTTAACTAAACAAATTGTTTAGCATCATCCACTGGACTAAGATAAACATAATTCAAATTTGTTCTTCTACCAATTCTAGCCAATTCCTTGATAATATCCTTTTGTTCTGGTGTCAAATATAAGTCTTTTTTCACAGCATTCACTTGTAGATAAAGTACCAATCTTCCTGTCCAAGCCAATGGATGACTACTTGTTTTATACTTTTCATTTACATTTGCTAGAACTTGACGAATTTCTTCTACACCTTTACGATTATCATTTTCAAAACTGTCATATAACTCTGCGACTAATCTTTGTAATTCTTGTACTTTTTCCATATTTTATCACTCCGTACTTAAATCTAGCTCTAACTTCACTACTATTTTCAAGTAGGACAATGATAATTACTGATAGTTTTGTGCACTTTTCTATCTTTTTTTCTCGAGAAATCATTATCTTTCTTCCTACAAGTCTACTGTATCATACGTCAAAGTAATATTTAACCCTTTTAGTCTCATGCTTTTTAAACATATCAGCGTTTAAAAGTATATCATGATTATAATACTGAATAAGATGTTGCTCTTTTGCTATCACTCAGTAATTACTTTATTTAAAATCCGAAATGCTTGCTAATAAAAAAGTATGCTCAGTTTCCTAAACATACTTTTTGATACTCATTATTTCTCGTGAAATTCGCCTTCAATTACGTCGTCATTATCTTTGTCTGTTTTTTCTGGCATTATTACTGCTGCAATAATATAAAGAAATACTCCTGGGAAGAATCCAGTTACCATCATCAATGCAGCACCAATAATTCTAACTAGAGCCTTATCTGCTCCAAAATATTCTGCAAAGCCACCTAATACACCAGTTAAAACTTTATCATTTGATTTAGTCAATTTTTTCATATTAATCTACCTCCTTAATTAATTTACAGTAATATCGCCATCATTACTTATAATATCTAATACATTATCTGAGTTAGAATTCTTCTCTAAAACATTGCCATTACTTGTTGTTTGTTCAAATAATCTTACGTCACCATCATTACTTTGAACTCGATAGCCATCAACTGTTACACGAGAAACTAGTATGTCTCCGTCAGTATCATCTATCTTGTATCCACCTTGAATTTGTGTATTACTCATCTTAATGTCACCATCATTATTACGTAAGTTACCACCTTGAATAGACAAATTATTGTAATCCACATCTCCGTCAGTAATATTCATTGCAACCTGCATCAATGATCCACCATCTAAACGTACATCTGTGTCATTTAAGTCTAACTTGCCATTACTTAATACTGTATTAGTCATACTAATATCTGAATCGCCTGCAGATAATTCTACATTTCCAAAATTAGCATCTCTTAAATCTAGTTTAGTATCATGAATAGATGCCTTAACTTGATCAGCTTCAATTCCTGTCATATTAACCTGTGATAATAAAGAATCAGATAATTTGAGATTTAGTTCATCTAATTTACTATCCTTTGGTAAAGTAATTATCATCTTATTTCGATCAGAATTTCGATAATAATCATCATACATGCTCATTCCATTAAATCTTATGCTATGACTACTTAAACGTCCTTTAATTTGGAGTTGATTGCCAGACTTTTTTACCGTTGGGGAGCTAGATTTTGCACCTTCGTACCTTACAGAATAGTTCTTTCCTTCTCTAAATTCCACATTAACATCTTTAACATCTATATCAAGTTTATTAATGTCTTTATAGGTATGAGCTTGAGTAACTTTAGTACTATCTGCAATAACAGGTTTTAAATCTTCAAAAACAATACTTTTATTTCCTTTAAGCCCTAAGCCAATTGCTAATAAAATAGCGCCAATAATGGAAATTATAAAACCACTTATTATTGTCTTTTTCATAACTATCTAACCCCCTTTTTGTTGAAACGTCTGTAAATATATCGAATGAAGTTCGCTACCATTTTTACAACTGTTACTATTATCAAGTAAATTATTGGTAGAATAACCATTAATGCTCCAATACCAATAATTCCTATTCCAAGATAAAATAGTCCCACTCCTAATTTTGTAAACAATAGGAATATTCCTACATATAAGCTAGTTAGAGTTATAAAGATAGCTGCTCCAGCTAAAGCAATAATCGTTACTGCTACTGCAAAAGCTACACCAATTGCTGCTACTAAAACTCCTAGTAAGGCTACCCCTATAATTAAAGTTGCTGGTGTCGCAAGTAATGCCAAGATGATTAACCAAGCAGTCTTGATATTTGTCTTAGGTAAAATGCCACCACTTTCCTTACCATCATCCTTCAATGAATAATCTGCTAATATTCGTAGACTTAATTGTCTAGGTGTTCCAACTTTTTCTTCAATTTCTGCACGTGTTTGTACCCCTGCATCTTCTAAATATTCTGTGTAGAAATCCTCAATATCTTTGATCTCACTATCATCTAAACGTCTTAAATATTTTTTTAATTCTTGTAGATACTTTGTTATTTCTGAGTTCATTATTATTCCCCCTCCCTAGTTTTTTTCGAAAATTGAATCTAAACTAACTTTGTAGTCGCTCCACATTTTTTTAACTCTTCCTAAATGTTCTTCCCCACTATTTGTTATGCGATAATATCTACGATTTCTCCCTTGATATGATTGATCATATGTTTCTAATAAACCATTATTCTTTAACCTTCGTAATACTGGGTAGAGTGTTGATTCTGAAATTGAAATTGCTCTTTGCATATCCTGTGTCAATGAGTATCCATAATAATCTTGCTTATCTAAAAGCGCTAATACTAAACCATCTAGTAAATCAGAACTAACTTGAATTTTCATCATCATCCCTCACTTTCTTTTATATCTCATCTTCAACTATATTATATATCATATAATATTACATTATCAACCATAATATATCTTAAACTCAAAAATTTTTACACTAAAAAAATCTACCAGAAAATTTCTGATAGATTTATAAATATTATGAAATATTTTTTGTATTTTAGGCCTCGACCCTATTAATTTAACATTCTTCTGAAACAAAAAACCACTTAACTAGCGGTGAATTACTAGTATCAACCTAATTAATTTAACATACTTCCGAAACTAAACACTTTCATATTATAACATATAATAGGTTTTTAACATACTTCTGAAACACAAGCTAAACGTACTCAAACTCCAGTTGTGGTCTTAATCTTATTGATTTAACATCCTTCTGAAACGAGCATTGAGACACCAACTGAACGCAGATGGAGCCTAACCTTATTAATTTAACATACTTCTGAAACGTATTGTCATAGGGCTTTTCGTGTGAACTTGGTCTTAACCTAATTGATTTAACATCCTTCTGAAACAGTTGAATTGACATAGGTGTAAGACAGCAAGGTCTTAACCTAATTGATTTAACATCCTTCTGAAACTTTGACGTGATCCATAAAATACATTAGATAGGTCTTAACCTAATTGATTTAACATCCTTCTGAAACCGCCAACATCACGTATGAAGTAAATGGTTCGGTCTTAACCTAATTGATTTAACATCCTTCTGAAACATCAAGTTAGTAATTTCTGCAATCTTATCGGGTCTTAACCTAATTGATTTAACATCCTTCTGAAACAGGGCTTTATGCTCTGGGCTTTTTTATTTCGGTCTTAACCTAATTGATTTAACATCCTTCTGAAACTTCTTCATTAATGCGTTAATAAAACAGTTTGGTCTTAACCTAATTGATTTAACATCCTTCTGAAACAGTAGCTCGACCAATGTTAGCGATGGTTAAGGTCTTAACCTAATTGATTTAACATCCTTCTGAAACGCGTGAACGAACCAAAACCATGAAAAAGCAGGTCTTAACCTAATTGATTTAACATCCTTCTGAAACTATAATAAGCAGCATTATAGATTTGCATACGGTCTTAACCTAATTGATTTAACATCCTTCTGAAACCTGTTGTAGTTGATAAACGTTAAAACATCTGGTCTTAACCTAATTGATTTAACATCCTTCTGAAACAAATGGATTTACGAGGAAAGTAAATTAGTTGGTCTTAACCTAATTGATTTAACATCCTTCTGAAACCCGGCACGTCGCCAGAAATTCTTCGTACTTGGTCTTAACCTAATTGATTTAACATCCTTCTGAAACATGTGTTGTGGTTTAGGTGTATCTGGATTTGGTCTTAACCTAATTGATTTAACATCCTTCTGAAACACAACTACTCGATAGAAACTACCTAAGCTAGGTCTTAACCTAATTGATTTAACATCCTTCTGAAACGCTATCCCAGTCATTGACACTGTATCCTTCGGTCTTAACCTAATTGATTTAACATCCTTCTGAAACCGTTACTTTATAATCAAAATTTAACGATTCGTTAGTACCAATCAATATAATCCTCATCAATGTAGTAATTATCACAGCTTTCAAAGAATCTCTGACCATTCTTTTCTGTGAATTCAATTATAAACATTGATGAGTTAGTCGCCTTAACAAGACCTACAAGTTCCTGAAACTCTTCTTTAGTGAGATAATGTGCGACATTGGTTAGACCTATAATTCTTTCTCTATTTAGTTCCACATGCAATTTAACATCTGAAGATATTCTATCATACGCATTTTTCCATAGCAATGCCTCTGTATGTACCTGACAATACTTAAATAGTCTTGTTAAATCATTGTCATAATCTACTTGTAATGGTATATCAATTTTATACAAAACCTCTCGAATACGATCATACAAACTATTTACTGATTTTAGTATTGCTTGTCTTTCATCGTCTGTGATGTCTTCAATAATCTTCTTAATTAATACATTCATATACTTTTTACTAATTCGGTCTGTTAACATTACATCCCCATCCCAATCAATACTCGTACTTATATCTTTTCGATTATATTTATCATCACTTAATTGAATATTACTTCCATACCCATTTAAAAAAGTATCAATAAATTCTTTATACACATTCACATTATTCGTTCCCAATACAGTGATTTTTCCAGCATTTATTTCAAGATTCTTATGCCCGGTATAATATAATTTCATAAAATAATTGTCCTTTCTGCGCTATTTCTAACTTCCTTTATCTTTTTACCTAATAAAAAATGCATATCATTATACTGTTTTTCAGTTAATATCAAAGATTGCACTACTCCTTTAGAAGGTAAGAAAGATTCTATGCGTTTTTCTGTAAATTCCGCTGATTTTTTGTTTACACAAACTCTTACATAAACAGAATATTGAATCATAATAAATCCTTCATTTATTAAATTCTTTCTAAACTTTCTATATTCCTTTCTTTCCTCACTTGTTTCTACTGGTAAATCAAACATTATCATTAATCGCATTATTCGGTACCTCATTCGTAAATTCTACCTCCATGTCAAATTCAACAGTTTCTTGATTTAAGTATTCAATTACATCTCTTACATACTTAGCAATTGCATTCTTTAACAGCATTTGTTTTTTATTGTATTTAATTTCTAAGTTCAATAAATCAACTAATCCATATTTAATGTCTGGTGTAAAATCTAGAAAATTCTTATCTGCCAACCAATAATCTACAACCGGTCTAAACGGTTCCATTAAATCTGATCCAAAGTTAAACATATTTTCTTGACTTTGATGATGAATTCCTAAATATGTTACATAACCTGCAGAAACAATTTCTTTATTTACAGCTGATAATAAAATTGAATATCCATAATTTAGTGCCGCATTCATAGGTGTAAAATCTTTTCTACTGTATTTATTGCCAAATAGCTTTTCAAAATACTTTCTTGCCACTACGGCTTCACGATTGGTCATATCATTTATTTCCAACTTATCTAATTCATTTTTCAAATCTTGACAATCTATTTGATAATTTTTAAGAACCTTTATTTGATTAATAATTTTACTTCTAACAATTTTTGTCCACAAAATTTCCTTTACATGGTCATTCCATTCGTATTGCTGTAAATATGTACCTAACGATCTATTATTAGGATAATAATTTACTGTTTCAGTCACAGGTTCATTTTTATTATCTGTAAAAATCACTTTAATCCCAGATTCTGCCAACTTACCTACTAATGCACTAGTAATAACTGCTTGAGTAGTTGAGATAAGTAATATATCCATATCTACTAGCGGTATTTGATTAATCCCATCTTTATTTGTACTATCATCGCATTATTAGAATATGATAACTTAGAATGCTGGGTTATAATCACATTTCTAAATCCCATAAATCTTCACTTGCCTTTCTACTATCAATTGTTCTATAATATATCCGTAGGTTTTGACCTCATTGATTTAACATTCTGAGTTGAAATCAAACAAAGCTTTTATAGCTGAGTTTTTCTTTTTGATCCGTATACATATGGACTATACATAAAAAAGGAGTCAAGTGACTCCTTTTTATTTTTTATTCTTAAAAATTAACTATCCTAAATCTTTCACTCTAACAGCTCTTGAAAAAATTCCTGTTGGTGATTGATATATTAATTTAGCATCTGGCGATAACTTTATACCACCATTCACTTGTAACTTACCCAGATCTTTAAATCCTAAAACGCTTAAGTCTGCTCTCGCAGCATTAGCATGTAATCCGATTAAGATCCTATTCAATACTTCAAATTTTCCGATTTTCTTTATCTTATTATTTTCATATATATTGTAGATAGGAAGTTCTTTAAATATTTCTAATCCATCATTTAATTTTTGTCTAAATTTAGAGATATCATATAACTCAAAATATTTATTCACAACTAATAATATTTCTTCATATACTGCTATTAACTCTTCATCCTTTACTTCCCTACTTTTGGTTTTCCCTACAGCCAAAATCTCCAGAGCTTGTTTGGATAAATGCAGTTGCATTGCATTATGCTTATATATGACACTTCCCAAAGTATATTTTTGATTTCCAGCAGCTTTCAGACCATCTTTGCTTCTTCCCATTTCCGCATATGCGGCAAAAAATTCACTATTATCGTAAATATTTCTCATTGATAATTACCTCCACAACTTCCGATTTGTCAAGTTGAGTATATCATACCACCAGCCGAAAGAACACCCCTATATGCCGGAACTTTCTCTTTTTTCTGCGTACGTGCGTACCGACCATGTACGGACGTACGCAGCGATTGCTCTCCAATGCGCCATAAAGCACAAAAGGCAGGATACCATCGCCACGATGATATCCTGCCTTTGCTTGTTTACCGCTCTGCGTGCTCCCTCCGCAGAACCTCCCGTAAACAAAAAACGTACCCGAACCCTTTCTCATAAAGAATCGGGTTGGTACAACCTTGGTAGACATTCCTGAAGAATGGGAACCGCGGGCTAAGCAACAGCCCACTGGGCTGATTGCTTACGGCACTTCGTGCCGCCGCCCTGTTCGAGTCCTGTACCGATATGCCAACTCACGTTGGCGGCAGAAATAAAAAGATCCTCTAA
>OGHP01000182.1_pt1 | contig 13890 bp, 8 predicted proteins | sample 1571591 | NCBI WGS metagenome assembly OGHP01 (sample SAMEA2582069, study PRJEB24529) | metagenome | biome: Human gut stool | place: China | collected 2011 | reverse complement strand
CATCCACTTCGCTTTTATCAGGAAGTGCACCCACGCTGTGCTTCAGGATGAAACATTCGTTCGTACCCGGTTCTGCCAGATACTCTTTCGAGGCAAGCGTACGGAGTTGCTTTTCTGCCATGGCAAGATAAGATTCCTTGGCCTCCGTTCCGGGGATATAACGGCTTAGTTCGATAAAGGCGGAGGCCATGATAGCCGCTGCGGAAGCATCCCGATAGGTCTGTGCTTCTACCGGAGCGTCGAAATCCCAGTAAGGAATACCGTCGGCAGGCAAACGGCGGAGCAGCATATCGGCGATATGCCCGGCTTGCAACAGATAATTCTGATACCCCGTCAAGCGGAACATCATCGTATAGCTATACAAGGCCCATGCTTGTCCGCGGCTCCAGGAGGAATCGTCCGAGAAGCCCTGCCCTGTCTGCTTGCCGCGCACCGCTCCGGTTTCAGGATCGTAATCCACCAGATGATACGTAGAGTAATCATCGCGGAAATGATTCAGGATAGTGGTGTTGGCATGTGTGCAGGCTATGTTCTGCAAAGAATCATCGGCATAGGCTTTCGACATGGACAACAGCAGTTCAAGGTTCATCATATTGTCAATGATTACGGGGAAGTTCCACGCACCGAAGTCCCATGAGCGTATACAACCGATTTCCGGGTTGAAACGGGCGCACAGATTATCCGCTGTTTCTACGAGTACGGCTTTAATGGTGTCGTTAGGGGCGAGGCGGAGGGCATTGCCATAGCTGCAATTCATCATGAAGCCCACGTCATGGGTACCTTTCAGCTCACGTATCGGGTTCAGGATGTTGGTATATTCGATGGCACGTTTTTTCAACTCTTCATCGCCGGTCAGTTCATAGGCATACCAAAGGCTTCCGGGGAAGAATCCGCTGGTCCAGTCGGCAATGCCGCAAAGACGTTTTTGCCCTAATTGCAGGGCTTCGGGATTGGGGTGTAAAGAGTCGATGTATGCTTTGTTCTCGCGCTGCAGCTGAGTATCAAGAAAGTTTACATCATAGCCGGAATGTATGGAACGTGGGAACTTGTTTGTTCCGGAGAGTTCCTCGGCGGTTGATTTCAACTGATAGGAAGCGGCATCGAGTGCGTTGCTTATCCAGGCTTCTTTCTGGACCGGAGTGTTTTTGCAGCCTGTCATGCCTATGAGCAGAGCGGTTGCAAGCAACAGAGAGTTTCTTTTCATGTCAGTAAGTATTTAGTGATTTTTGTTCACCGGCAAAAATATGGATATTCGTGAAATATCCTGTGCAGGATTGTTGAAAGGTGTTTGGGTGTAGTTTAAAGGTATGTTACTTTTGTTGAATACTGTTTTAATTCTGTATTTTCTTGGGTGAAAGCATTACATTTACCTCTTCAGGCTTTTTACCTGAAAGCCTGTAAATAGTGTGTGGTTTTCTAATAGGCGGAGTCCGAAATATCCGTCTCCCTCATTCTTTTTGACCGGCAGTCGGAACAACTCCTCGCCGTTGACACTGTAAGTTGTGATTCCTTTTTCCACACGGATTTTGATGTCGTACCATTTATTTGGAATCAGCAAGTGCGCCTTGTCCGTATATTCTTTGATTACGGGGCGGGCTATGGCATCACTGGTATCCGCCGCTTTGGCAAAGTACTGGCGGAAGCGGGTAGTGGAGTTGTGGTTTCCGCCATATCCCACATAAAACAGGCTTAGTGTTTTATAACGTTGGAAAATTCCGTTTCGCCATTCGCTGCGTGCGAAGAGATTGTCGGGGTATTCCGGGTCATTGGCGCCCCAAAAGCAGTTCAGGTCGCTAAGACGGTCGTATTTTCCGCCTTGCATCAGCATCTTCACACGATAGCCGATTTCATAATCACCGGTAAGGCGTTGGTTGTACCAAAGTGTAAGACCGTCGGGTGCGGTAATTTCCAGCGTATCGCTTGATACCAGGATTTTTACTTTTCCGGAGTGGTCTTCGATGGTCCAGTTCTTTAAAACGACCTGTGCCTGAACCGTGAAAGGAAGTAACATCAGTACACTTCCCAATAGCAATTTGTGAAAGGAGCTTTTTGTCATAAATATTACTTTAGTTTACAGTTGATATTCTGATAGTAGTTTTTGCTGTTGTGGCAAAGGTAACCAAATATTTATAAAGTAGAGCCCGGTTGTGCTGGAAGGATTTAATGTGTTATATTTTATTGTGCATTGCATTGGATAGGTGGTTTTTATCTGCAATGGTAAAAACGGATATTTGGTTATCACTCATCATTTATGTGGCAATATATTGAGAGATAGCGTTTTATTGCATGCTGATAACAGTTTTGTGGTGATGACCAAATTCCGGTCATCCCCACAAAAAGTAAAATATCAGGATTTTACAATTCGATATACAACTCCTTTTTGAGTATGCCTGCTTTCCAGGTTATTCTTCTTCAAGATACGTCCGAAATGCTTTGCGTGCCCGTCTGTCAGCTTTATGTCACTGTTTTTTGCATGCAGAATTTCCAAAATCTGTATTGGCGACATCCACTCTCCCTCTTCCCCTTCTTGCGGTAAACGGAAATAACAATGGAACAACTGCTCAATCGGACTGATTTGCTCGAATTCCCGGTTATTTTCTTTCAGAACGGCCTCATCCTTGTCATTAAACCAATATCTTTCGCCGCTGCGTATCGCTTGCATGGCTTGTGCATACAACTGGCGGTAGTTTATCGTCACGTTCGTATCAATGGGAGCAGTCACTTCCACACATACAAAACGGCGGCTGCCGCTGCTGTCCGTCAGCAGGTCTTTGTGGTTGCTCGTCCCGATGAACGAGGCATACCGCCTTATCTCCTGGATACTGCTTCCATAGGGCTTGCGCAGGTTGGCAACGGGTTTTTGCAGAAGGTGTTTCAGAAAGCCTTGCTGATGGATGCTCACCTGGTCGAACTCGTCGATATTCACCAGCAGAAAGCGCCCCAGGTACATTTCCGCATCGCGTTTACTGCCGAAATCCAGACTGTCGGTATAGCCGAAGCGGAGTTCGGGAGGAAGGATAATACGGCAGAAGGTGGACTTGCGGTAACCCTGTGCACCTATCAGCAGCGGTGATGTGCTGTTGGCGTGCATCCTGTTGCCCAGTCCGCGCCAATGCGCCACCATGTTCAGAAACCAACGGTAGAACAGCTCACGCCAATACGGATTGTTGCAGGGTACAAGTCCGGCAAGCGCACGGATGCGGTCTTTGCCATCCCAGCGGCCTACGCCGCACAGGTATTCTTCCACTGGATTGTACAGCGGCACGCGGTTAGAGGTCAGGTAGCGGTTCACGTCTCTGTCCCACACACGCAATCCCTCTTGCAGGGCATCCATAGCCACGCTGTTGCGCGCTCGCTGGTCCATTACATGAAAATAGAAGTGGATGGAGTCGCGTTGGCGATATTCCAAATCACCCATCAGCTGGTTGTACCGGAATTCGTAACGGCGTTCCATGAACTCGTTCAGTTTCAGCATCGTGTCCTGTTCGGGAGTCAGCACGGATTTTCTGCCGAATCCCCGGCACTCGCGATAGAGATTGTGCAGTGCGGTACGCACCGTCTGTTCGTCTGCCTGCCGTCGGTAGTGCATCATCACCTGCCGGACGGCTTCTTCTTCGGGGATGCCGCTTTTGAAGCATTGCTCGCCTATGGAGATAAGCAGCGGGTGAAAATCATCCCGGTCGCGCTGCCAGTTCTCCACTTCGTCCAGCGCACGACCCAGGGCTGTTTCAAACAGCAGAGTGAAAGTTTGCGAGGAGTCGAATCCTGGCTGCAACCGCTTTAAAGGGTTGTTTTCCGCCAATTTTCGTTGGTTGAATGTCCGCTCGCCGGGCATCGTCACGGGTTGTTCGAGACAGAAAGGCACGGCATCGGGAGCAAAGTAAGGCGTTTCGTCCAGCGTCATGCGGAAAGTATCGGCAGGCGAGGGTTCTTTCAATGTTACGGGAAACGGAAGCAGGGGCTGGTAACATTGTACCGCCATGCGGTAAGCATGCGCATGGAACAGGCTGATTTCTTCTTCCCGTTGCGGAAGTTTGCCGTTCGGCAAGGCAAACAGCGCCCATATCTTCACGCTCCGTCCGCTGCTTCCTGCGAAAGCTGCATAGGTTTGGGGAAGAAGTGCCGCCTGTTCTTTCACCAGTTCCGTTTCGGACATGCCGGACAGACCGCTCACTTCCAGCAGTACAATACCGTTGTAGCGTTTCATCCGCCGTTCGCCCTCGCGGTTGCGTCCGTACTCCATAGCGGGGCATATGCGGGGAAGCTTGTCGATATGCCCGTAGGTTCCGCCGCTGCCATGATTTGTATATTCGAGCATGGTGCGTAATGCACTGACATGTCCGGGCTTGGTTTCCGACTTGATTCTGGTAATAAATGCGGCTGTATCGCAGGTGCTGATACTTTCCGTGCCCGCGTCACGGTTTTCCTTGATAAAGGTTATTCTCATCCGGTGTTGGTTGTTTGGAAAAATTTAGTGGAGATAAGAGCGTTTCTCTTAGACTCTGCAAGATACGCATAAAACGGGCCGGAAGCAAGCAAATCCGCCCTTTTGTTTTAAGATTTTTGCCAGCATTTATCTCCGGAAATAAATGGAAATAATCGGAAAACAAACCGTTGAAAACTTGACTTTTCCTGATGGATTTTGTATCTTTACAAGGTGTAAAACCCCGTTTTGCAATTGCGGGCCGAAGAGCCTTCATATGCGGGCCCCACAGCCCGCAGCCGGCAACCGCCGGGCCTGCAACTGCAAAACGGGGTTTTACTGTAAGCATAACGGCATTTTGCATGGTCCGGACAAATAAAAACAACGAAGCAAAGCGTTGTTTATCTTCCTGCTTTTCCCGAACGGACCGCGGAGAATATCCGAATTTATGCGGCCGAATGGCCTAAGCTACCGATACAACAGGATTTTCAATTATTACATAACTAAAAAAACAGAACGACAATGGCAGCAGAGTATGATTTTCAGAGGAAGCCCAACCCGAAAGGAGACGGCGAATTACAACCCATGTATCCCCGCATCGTGAACAAGGGGACTATCACCGTCAAACGTCTGGTCAGCGATATTTCACAGGCAACCAGTTTTACTCCCGGAGACGTAGAAGGATTGCTTGCTGCATTGGAAAGCCGCATTTCCTATTACCTTTCCGAAGGGCATCATGTACAGTTGGGCAATATGGGACATTTCTCGGCGGGACTGACAGCACGCCCTGTCATGGACAAGAAGGAAATCCATGCGCAGACGATATTTTTCGGCAAGGTGCATTTCCGCGTATCGCCCGGCTTCCGGAAACAGTGTGCAGGATTTGTGGAACGTGTAAGGGCTGGGTATGGCTTCCGGCACAGTGAGGATATCAGCGGTGCGGAACGTTACCGCAGACTATGCGCGTTTTTGGATGCAAATCCTTTCATTACGCGCAAGGATTACAGCGGAATTACGGGACTTTTGAAGAACAAGGCGTTGAATGACCTCAATTTATTGGTGGAGAAAGGTATTTTAACAACATTGGGGCAAGGGTCGCATAAAGTGTATGTAAGGGCTGTAAATCAGTGCGTTGCAGAGTAGGATATAGAGGAATGTACTTGAAAAACAGTGACGACCGAATATTGGTCGTCACTGTTATAATATTCTTTGTACTACGTCAATTATACTATAATCAGTAGGTTAGTGTAGGTAGTGATGAGTGATGACAAATATTCCTAATCTAACTAAAGAATTTAAATAGCGCTTAGTAGTAGATGTACTTTTCCCTATCAATTTAGCTATCTTAGACGAATTAAGTCCCGGATATTGATTGATGATATCTAAGACTTCCTGCTCTTTGGAATTTACAGTATCATTTGCAGTATCATTTACAGTATCATTTGTTCTATATAACTTCATCAAGCTTTATTTTATTTGTCTTTAACCGTATCATTGGGCTATATTTCCAAATTGCCTTTTGCAAAATTAGTGATATTGGATAACGGAACAAATAAAAAAAAATAAGCGATTTTTCCTTATCAATCAAGCTATTATCTCTGTCTTACAAGGACGATTCTTCGGATGTTTTTCATATGGAATCTATGATAGTAATAACAATTTGTTTTTGCGTTTGCTAAATTAGGTTCTTTCCCATTTAATCGCTTTTTAGTGTGTGTTGTAATTCTACAGTATCGTTGATTTGGCTTTTAGTTCTGTCCAGTTTTCTTATATTTTTGTAGAAAAAGTATGGGACAGGTAGATAAAAACAGCCTGGGATTACGTTGAATACGTAAACCCAGGCTGTTTTTACGGGTATTTGCGGGGGCTTGTTTACCGATTGTTTTTTATTCCGCCAAAGCCGCCCTTCTACTTCAGTCCGAAATAATTTTCTCCTTCTCCGCCGACAGGACTTATGACGGGAATATTCCCCCCTGCGGCAGTCAGGATTACGCTTTCTCCTTTCTTTAAATCCAATAGGTACTCACCCTCTTTTTGCAGGGTCAATGTGGCATTGCCGGCCTTTACAACCGGATTTGCCATATCGGTGCGTAGGATACACGGTTCTCCGGCAAGGCTTTTGATACGGATGAAGCTTGTCTTTCCGCCTTTCCGTACAGCGGATACGAGGAAAGCGCCTTCGGTTCTCAGGTCCTTGAACTGTACATCTTTCCATTGGGAAGGTACGGCAGGGAATACACGTATCTTTCCGCCCCAGCTTTGCAGCAACATATCGTGTATGCACTGTGCGCCCGACAACGGGGTTTCGATAACCGGTCCGCTTTCCATGTACATGGTGTTGGGGCGCAGGGTGCGGGCAAACAGGCCGTTGAGTTTCTTCAGCGCCTTGTCTCCCTCGCCGAATGCAGCATACAGCGAAGAAGCCCCCGTATAAGTATATCCGAGGATATTGCCCGGCAGGCTGTGCCAGTGCTTTACGGATTTTTCCATAAGTTCCTTGCTGCCGTTCTGCTCTGCATTCAACAGGTAGAGCGGATAGAACATCAGCAGATGCGAGTAGTGGCGGTGCGAGCGGCTGAAAGGTACATCCTTGCCTATCATCATGCCGTTTTTGTCCTGCGGGTAGTCGGCCAGGTGTTCTGCAACTTGTTTCCAGCGGGGTATCAGCTCGTCATCGACAGATAGAATCCTGCTTGCCTCGAGCAATGTATTGCATCCCCAGCGCAACAGGGCGATGTCGTAGTTGCAGTCTTCGGCAGTACCGTACTCCGGAGAATAGGTTCTTTTCAAATGGAGCTTGCCCGATTTGTCTTCTGTCAGGAAAGGCAGATAGAAATTGACGGCCCGTCTCAGTGTTGGGTACAGGGTATTCCTCAATATCGATTCGTCCATGCTGAAGCGGTATTGCAGCCAGAGGTTATGGCAAATCCACGTCAGGTTGCCTACCTGGGCTTTCTTTTCGGTTCCGGGAACATTCACCGTTGCCCCCGTCAGGGTAAAGTCGGTGGCTACGGGCAGTGCGGCGGCATCTTTCCGGTAGGGTTCGGGAACGTTGTTTATCAGGTTGTCCAGATTGTTTCCTATCGCGTCCACCAGCGGCATGCCCAGTTCCAGCCGGTTGGATGGGTATACAGACCAGTAGCTCAGTTGTACATTCAGGTTCCACCAGGCATTGGGCCAGGGAGTCAGCACTTGCCAGGGACCGCTGTTGTCGAGCAGTCCGCCGCCGGTGCGGGTGGCCGATGCCAGCTTGTACATCTGCGCCCAGTAGAAATTCTCCATCTTCTTGTCGGGAAGGCTCACGAAACTTTGCGGATAGTAGTTATGCCACCATTCCCGGTGTGCTTTCCGGAGCACGGGCAGGTTGGCTTCCTGCAGGCTTGCCAGTGCCGTTTCCGCCTTTTGCAAAGCCTCTGTTCCGGGAAAGGAATGTGCGTTGCTTACGATAAGCGTGCTTGTATTCTCTTTCCTTATCTCTTTCCAGGCTGTGGCAGTACCGCCGCCGGCAAGCAGAGGCTGCCAGCAGAGGTTCAGCCCATTGCGTGCGGACAGTTGCGGGGCGGGATTGGACACATAGTCTTTTTTGAGGTGGATAGAATTTCCAGGTGAACTCTTTTTCGCCTGCCGTAGCTTCGGCTTCGACCAGGATATAGGGACTCTCGGAAGTGACACAGGCTCTCAGCTTTATCTCTCCCCGGGTGGTACGGATACACCCGGTGGTTTCAGCGTTCCATAAGTCCAGCCTCAGGTCGCCGGATTTTATTTCTCCCACGGGATGCAGGAGAAAATAACCGATAAGCAGCCGGCCTCTTCCATAGATGCTCGCATCGTCTGTGCGGTGATCGTGTACCATGCTGTTGCCTACATCTACCCGTATGGCGTTTTTTCCGGGTTCCTTGCAGATATAGGAACCCATGCTGCCGTTTCCCATGAAGGGGGCTTCGTACCAGGTTTGGGGCAGGCGGGTCCAGGTCATGTCCTGCCGGGACATGAAACTTTTCCAGTCTGTCTGGCTGTAACAGCCGGCTGTCAGGTACCAGATTGCGATTGTGAGCAGTAGCAGTTTCTTCATGTGTCCGTATATGTTTTCTTGTTGTTAGATTTCCAGTTCCGGAACCTCATCCTTCAACTCGGTCTTTTTGCCGTTATCATGTATCACGGTTGCACCGTAATCCTTGTAACTGATGCTTGCGTCGCAGTCTTTGTGTGTGTTGCGTACCTCGAAAGAAGGCTTTCCGGCGGTGGATATGTTTGCTTTGATATTCCAGTCACCAATTTGTATACTACCATCTTTCAGTTTGCGGGGAGCGGCTTGTGCGTTTTCCGCATCATTGTCTTTGGCATGTGTGTACACAATTGTAGCAAAGCGGTACACTTTCTGTTTGTCCGACGTTGCGGTGAAGTGCCAGTGGTTGGGATAGGGTGCGAAGTGTCCTTTCTCATCGGCACGCAGCCAGTTGACGGCAGGTACGAAGAACCGGGAGGTCGTATCCGTCTCCAGCGTTCCGGAGGAGAAGAGATAGGCATCGGACGCACCGTCCTTGCTGGTGGCCCGTATGTGTACGTATTCCCGGGTCTTGTCCACATTCATGGGGTTGGTAACCGTATGTAGCAGGTAGCTCCAGGTCACGGGTTCTTCGGCTTCCAGCTCGTCGTATATAAAGGAATAACCGCTTTTGCCTAAAGTTACGATGTGGCGGCGGAAGATTTTCAGACCGGTATCGTCCCAACCGTTTTCAGGGGAAAATTCCAGGTTGCTCTGTTCGCCGCGTAGCAGCCAGAGCGGAGAGATAACCTTTCCGTAGGCATTGGAAGCATCGCCTGCCACATAGCTGATATTGTCGCTGACATAGTAACGGGGAATCCAGCCGTAACCTTCCGTTCCGATGCGTTGTCCCATGCCGTTCACCAGAATGGTGTTGTGGGCGCGGGTGGCGCGGTGGCAGTAAACGCCGTGTATGTCGGTAAAGCTGGTATGGTGTCCGCTACTGTAAAAGAGCGACTGGCCGTTCCAGAAAGTATTGAAAGCATTCTGGTTGGCTATGGCGTGCGAGGTACTGCCGTAAGGACTGCTGCGGAAGCTGAGCATGGCGCTTTTGCGGGTATCGTCCAGGTTGGTGGAGAACGAGGCCAGTCCGCTCTGCGGGAATACATGTCCCATGGGAAGGTCTTTCAAACCCGGCCCGTCCGGCAAGGGCTTGTCGCATTGCAGGCGGAACCATGCGAGGCCGCCGGCTTTCGAGGTGCTTCCCTGTTCGAGTATGTCGGGCTGGCGGGCGCTGATGTGGCGCACGTAATCTGCGGCAAATGTATTGCCGGTCATACGCGCCAGAGCATCGGCGTAGCCAACACGCGTACCGCTCGGGGTAAGTATCTTCTGGTGCGAGCTGCCGTTGCCGCCCGATTTTGAGAATGGCGGCTGCTGGTAGATGACGTACAGGGCATTTCCCTGATACCAGGGGTCGGAGAAATAGTTGAAGCCGGTGAGGCGGGTATAGAAATAGGGCACTTCCACAAGTGTACGGATGTTGACGTGGAAGTAGGAGTCGCCGTTGTGCCAGGCTCCGTCCTTGTTCAGGCCGGGGAAGCGGGCGAGCCACAGGTTATAGCAATAGTCCGTCCACGCATCGGCTTCGGGCAGTTCACCGTAAACGGTAAAGGCTGCCATGGTGAGGATGCGGAAAGTCATCTGCCACACATGGTTGTCGGCGATGTGGTTTTCCAGGCGGTTGATATTGTGCATGTACATGCTGTTGCCGAATTCCTTTATTTCGTTCAGCAGGAACTTGCGCGTGGCATTGTCCAGAACATCGTACAGTGCGTCGTATGCCATGGAGCAGAGCGAGAGCAGGGTGGCTTCGTTGAAGTCGCCCACCACGTTTTTGTTGTCTCCCCAAGTGGCCATCTCCTTGACGCGCTTCACGGCTTCGTCGGCATAGCGGCGGTCTTTGGTGAGCAGGTAGGCGCGGATAAGTACGTCGGTATTCGCTTCTTCGCTGTCGATGATGCGGCGGCTTTCGCGGGTGAGCATGGCATTTTTCTGCATTTCGTTGGCCAGTCCTTTTGCCAGGTCCGAGTTAATGTCGTTTACCGACTTCATCGGAGTAGCGAGTACTTTGTCGGCACGTTTGAGGTAAGTCTTGCGTTCGGTTTTGCCCTCGCTGCGCTTTATGAAACCGTCCCATTCGTCCCTGTCGAGCCATACGCGGGGGTGATGGGCAGGCAGGTTCTTAAGTACGGCATCCAGTGCGGGCGGGCAGAACTTCCGGGGATTGTTCTTTACCGTAAATTGCAGCGTATCGCTCCATTCGGTCTTTCCGTCCGTAACATAGCCGTATTGCCAGTACCATGTGCCCGGAGCCAAATCCTGTTTGGGGTTGAAGAACGGCCAGCGTGTCTCGGCTTGTACGGTCGTTTCCGGCTTGAATGCCGGAGTTTGCGAGTAGCGCAGGAAGTAGCGTAGCTTGCTTTTGTCTGTTTCTTTTTTTGGGGTGTTCTCTTCCGCACCGTCCAGTCCGCTTCGCAGGATGTTGAGGCCTGCCGGCAGCGGCCATTGGAAGGACACGGCACGGTCGCTGATTTCAGCGCCGTCCAGCGGTGAGGGAGTTGCACGCATTTCGTGCATCAGCGTTGTGCCGGTGAGCCTGATGGTGGCTTCTCCGGCCGTTTGCGCCTGTGCAGTGGCTGCAAGACTGAAGAAAATGATGGTGGATACTATTTTGTTCATATACAGCGTTATATAAGTTTATTGATTCCTGGTCTGATGGCGGATTAATGTTTGGTTGCTTTTGTGAGCACCTTTCCCGGCACGTCGTGCAATTTGGGACGCGTTGGTCTGATTTTATGGCTATTCATGAATCTCTCAAGAATATCACGATGTTCCTGCGCCACTTTCGTATAGGCGTTCTCCATCATCAGGTTTCTTGTCTCGCCCCGGTCGTTCTGCATGTCGAACAGTTGTTCGCGGTGTCTTCCTTTGTCATACAATACATATTTGTAGCGTTCGGTGCGTACCATCCAGCCCCGTGTCTTGCTGCCGTCGAATTGTGTTTCGGTAATGACATACTCCTGGTGGGGAGCTTGCGGATTACCTTCTGAAGCTACTATGCGGCACGAATTTCCGTCAGCGTCTTCCGGCAGTTTGGCGCCTGCCCAGTCGCAAACGGTAGCGAAGAAGTCCACACCGTTACTGATGAGCTGCGGCAGCTTCGTGCCGGCATGTTTCTTGCCGGGCAGGGTTACGATGAACGGGATGTTTACCACTTCTTCGTACAGGGCCGATTTCTGGTTCCAGTGGTGGGCGCCTATTCCGTCTCCGTGGTCGCTGGAGAAGATAACGACGGTATTTTCCCACAAGTTATTCTTGTCGATGGCGTCTACAATCTTGCCGATTTCACGGTCTACTTTCTCTACGAGGCGGTAGTATGTGTAGCGGTACATACGCCAGTCTTCGGGGGTGAAAGTGGCGGTGGGGTAGACGTTGAAATTGTTTTCCCTTTCTTTCTCGATGACATCGGCATCGTACGGATTCTTGGCAAAGTTAGGGGGAAGTCCCGGACAATTGCGTATTTCGGGTATGTCCAGGTTGCCGTAAGGAAGATTCTGGCTGCGTGCATATTCGCAGATATTATGCGGATTGTCGTAAGAAGCTACCAGGAAGAACGGTTTGTCGTGTTTGCGCGAAAGGAATTCCACACAGGCCTCTGCCAGTCCGTCATCGCTGTGTTTGTAAATTTGGTCGAATCCTCGCACTTTATCCGGAATATCGAGTTCGGGCACATGCCATTTGCCGCCGTAGGCGCATTCGTATCCTGCATTTTTTACCAGTGTGCCCAGTGTCCGTGTCTGGAGCGATTCTTGTAGTGGAGCACCGTTGACCAACAGTCCTGTTGTGCCTGGGTAGCATCCTGTAAACATGGCGCCGCGTGAAGGGCCGCTGAGCGGTGCGGTACAGTAAGCATTCTGGAACATGATACCGGCAGCAGCCAGTCTGTCCAGATTGGGCGTGTGCAAGTCCGGGTTTCCGGCACAGCTCATGGCGTTTGCCGTATGCTGGTCGGTGAAGATGTAGATGATGTTGGGACGTTCGGCAGCGTGTGCCATTGATGTACTGAGCAGGGATAGGCAGGCTATGTGCTTCACTGAGATTCGTTTTACCATATTATTAGTTTTATAATTGTTTTTTCGGAGACTGTTCCTCGATTGCTAAATTACGCCTTTTTCCATGTATCTGCGGACTCTAATGTTTTTTTTATGGTACGGAATGTTTATTTGATTGCTAATTTTGTATAGTTCTGTTTTAATTTTGTGCTAAAAGAGGGATGCGGAGGCACTGAAACGCGGGGGAGGAATGTGAACGCGGAGATGCGGAAACACAGAACAGGAGAGGGGACAGGGAGAGGAACAGCCTTACATGAAAAGAGCCGTTTTTAAGACTCTGTGTCTCTGCATCTCTGTGTCTGAAACAAGAACAACTTCCTTCCCCGGCTCGCTTAATCGAATTTTTGCATTATCTTTGCATTGCCTAAAAAAGAAAAGCGAATGATAGTTTGTATTGCCGAAAAGCCTTCCGTGGCGCGTGACATAGCCGATGTACTCGGAGCGAAAGATAAGAAAGACGGGTACATCGAGGGAAACGGATACCAGGTGACCTGGACGTTCGGGCATCTCTGTACCCTTAAGGAACCGCACGAATACACACCCAACTGGAAGTCGTGGAGCTTGGGCAGCCTGCCTATGGTTCCGCCCCGTTTCGGCATCAAGCTTATCAGCAACCCTACCTACGAACGCCAGTTCCACGTAATCGAGAACCTCATGCAGCATGCCGACATGATTATAAACTGCGGTGATGCCGGACAGGAGGGAGAATTGATTCAGCGTTGGGTGATGCAGAAAGCCGGTGCGCGTTGTCCGGTGAAGCGTCTGTGGATTTCCTCGCTGACGGAAGAAGCCATCCGCGAAGGGTTTGCCAAACTGAGGGATGCGTCCGATTTCCAGCCGTTGTACGAGGCGGGGCTTTCGCGTGCCATCGGCGACTGGCTGTTGGGCATGAACGCCACCCGCCTGTACACCATGAAGTACGGGCAGAACCGGCAGGTACTTTCTATCGGCCGTGTGCAGACGCCGACACTGGCGCTGATTGTAAACCGTCAGTTGGAAATACAGAATTTTGTTCCCAAGCAATACTGGGAGCTGAAGACCGTCTATCGAGATACCACTTTCTCCGCCATCCTCCGGAAAAGTGAGGAGGAACTGGTATTGGAAGCCGAGAAGCAGAAAGAGGCTATAGCTGCCGGGAAGAAACCTAAAAAAGAAGAAGAGAATCGGGGTATCGACCCCATTACCGACCGCGAACGTGGGCTTGCTTTATTGGACCAGATTAAGAATTCTCCTTTTACCGTGACGGATGTCACCAAGAAAGAGGGGAGGGAGGCGCCACTCCGCTTGTTTGACTTGACTACTTTACA
>OGHP01000175.1_pt1 | contig 14290 bp, 5 predicted proteins | sample 1571591 | NCBI WGS metagenome assembly OGHP01 (sample SAMEA2582069, study PRJEB24529) | metagenome | biome: Human gut stool | place: China | collected 2011 | reverse complement strand
CACCCGCCGATCCGGGGACACGCAGCAACCCGCTCGCGGATGCGGAGACCTCCTTTCGACTGCTGATCGATCTCGTCGACGACTGGCGCAAGCTCCCGGAAGACGTGCGGCGCATTCTCGTCGAGCTCCTTTCCGACGTGCCGGGATTTGCCGGATTTTTTCGACTCCTCGGCCTGAAGCCCGAGGGACTTGCGAATCCCGCTGCCGAGATCCGCCGGGTGTTTGCGGGAAAGCTCTGCACTTCCGCGCCGATCGAGGAATTCGTCGAACGGCATCCCGTGGAGCTTGGATGCGTTCTCGGCTTCATCGCCGTTTCGGAAACCGAACATTCTGCGTTTCCTGCCACGCCTCTCTGGCTTTCGCACCGCTATCCCGAAACGGACCGCATCGTCGAGGTGCTGCGGGGGCGTTTCTGCCGGGATCCCGAGTGCGAATACTGCCGTCGCCGCTCGAACCTCACAACGGCGCTCAAGGAATATTTCGGCTTCGACGGCTTTCGCGTCTACGAGGGCGACAAGGAGTCGCTGCAGGAAGCCGCGGCCGCGTCGGCCGTCGCGGGCGAATCGCTGCTTGCGATCTTCCCGACGGGCGGCGGCAAATCGATCACTTTTCAGTTGCCCGCCCTCATGGCGGCCCGCGCGACGGCGGGTCTCACGGTGGTGCTTTCGCCCCTGCAGTCGCTCATGAAGGACCAGGTCGAGAATCTCGAGAAAAAGGAGATCTTCGCCGCTGTCACGATCAACGGGCTCGTCAATCTGCTAGAAAGAAAGGCGGCCTTCGAAGAGATTGAGAGCGGCCGCGCCTCGCTTCTCTACATTTCGCCCGAAGCCCTTCGGTCTCCGTCGATCGTAAGGGCGCTCGAGAAGCGCCGCGTCGAGCGCTTCGTGATCGACGAAGCCCACTGTTTTTCGGCCTGGGGTCACGACTTCCGCGTGGACTACCTCTACATCGGGGAGTTTCTGAAGGAATTCCAAGAACGCGTCGGACGCAGGATTCCCGTTTCGTGCTTTACGGCGACGGCCAAGGCGAAGGTCGTGCAGGACATCTGCGACTACTTCGAGCGGACCGTGGGCGTGCACCTTCGGGTCTTCCGGACGTCGGCGGTGCGTAAAAACCTCGAGTATCAGATCAAGCACTTCGACGACGGCGACGCTAAGTACGCCTACATGCGAAGCCTCATCGAGAGCCGCGACTGTCCGACGATCGTCTACACGGACCGGGTCGCCTCGACCGAAGCGCTCGCCGAGAAGCTCACGAAGGACGGCTTTCCGGCGCTTCCCTACAACGGGAAGATGGATCCCGAGCTGAAGATCAAAAACCAGAACGCCTTCCTTTCAAACGAAGTGAATATCATGGTCGCGACCACCGCCTTCGGGATGGGGGTCGACAAAGAGGACGTCCAGCTCGTCATCCACCACGACATTTCGTCGTCGCTGGAAAACTACGTGCAGGAGTCGGGGCGCGCCGGCCGAAAGGCGAACCTTCACGCCGAGTGCTACATCCTCTTCAACGAAGAGGACATCAACCGGCATTTTTCGCTTCTCTCCGCCACGAAACTCACGCTCTCCGACGTGCAGCAGGTCTGGAACGCAATAAAACGCCTCTCCGCGGGACGGCGCGAATTCGCCGCGACGGACCTCGAAATCGCGCGCGAGGCGGGGTGGGACTGCGACGCCGAGCAGATCAAGACCAAGATCACCGCCGCAATCGGCGCGCTCGAGAAAGCGGGCTTCGTGAAGCGCGGAAGCAACACCGGCCGCGTCTACGCGACGGGCCTGCGCGGGAAGAGCTTCCGCGACGGACAAAAGCGGATTGAAGCGGACTGGGCACGCGGGGAGGCGAGCGTATTCCGGTGTGAAGGGGAAAGAGTCGAGGCGGAACGGGTGCTTCAGTCGCTCGTTTCCCGCAGCCTCACGGGGGCTGCGGTCGGGGCCGTCAAGGCGGACGACAAAAAGTCCGTCGAGGCGCGCGTCGACTACATCGCGGACCGTTTGGGACTTGAAACCCGCGCCGTGGTGCGTGCGGTCACGAATTTAAGGACCCTCGGGATCCTCACGGACGAGCGCGACATGCGAGCCTCCCTTTCGGGGAGGCCCGAGACGTTGGAGCGGCGCTTGTCGCGCCTGGCGGATCTCGAGCGCAGAATCCTCGCCTTCGTCGAGGAATCGCGTCATCCCGAATGGGGGAACGGAGACGTCGTGAGCCTCGTCGAAATGAACGCCGCGCTCGAAGACGCCGTCGGAAAGGCCGTAGGACTCCCCGTGATCGAGCGCCTCCTGCGGAGCCTTCGGCAGGCGGATTTGGTCGAAATCGAACGGACGGGCTCGAAAAAGCATTGGCGAATCCGCCTCAAAACGACGCGTGGGAAAGCTTTGGAAAGAATCGAGAAGCTCGCCGCGGTCGGCGGGCGCGCGATCGGGACGCTCGGCGGTCTCGAAGGAAATCGGGCGGCGCACGCCGAGGAAAGGACGGACAAAGGCGACGACGCAAGGCGCTCGGTGTCCTTTTCCTTTGCGGAACTTCTGCGGGACGTGAACGATTCTTCGGGGCTCTTTCAAGAAAAGACCACTTCGGACGAACTCGAAAAGTCGCTGCTCTTTTTGCACCGCAACGGCCTCCTCTGCGTGGACGGAGGCTTCTTCGTCGCCTATCTCCCGATGCGGATCGAAAGGCTCGAGGCCGACAACCGCAAAAAGTACCTGCAAAAGGACTACGACTTTCTCGACGACTACTACAAGGAGCGCATTCAGCAGATCCACATCGTGGGCGAGTACGCAAACCTCATGGTGCGCGACCGGGAGGCGGCGCAACGCTACGTGCGCGACTATTTTGAACTTCCCTACGAAAACTTTCTCAAGACCTACTTCAAGGGCGGACGCGAAGAGGAGCTCAAGCGGAGCATGACGCCCGCGCTCTACGAGAAGCTCATCGGCACGCTCTCGGAAGCGCAAAAGGAGATCCTTTTCTCGGAGGCGCCGTACATCGTCGTGGCGGCGGGACCGGGAAGCGGCAAGACGCGGGTGCTCGTGCACAAGCTCGCCCACCTGATGCTCGCCGAAAACGTCCGGCCCGAACAGCTTGTGATGCTGACTTTCTCTCGCGCAGCCGCCCAGGAATTCAAGACGCGTCTGATCGCCCTCTACGGGAAGGGCGCCCGCTTCGTCACGGTGAAGACCTTCCACTCGTTCGCCTTCGGGCTCCTCGGACGCCCGGGCTCGATCGAAGAGGCGACGGACGCGGTGGCCCGCGCGGTCAAGGCGATCCGCGAGGGACGCGCGGACCCCTTGAACCTTGCCGCGACGGTGCTCGTTCTCGACGAAGCGCAGGACATGGACGCGGACGAATTCGAACTCGTCAAAGCCCTGATCGAGCGCAATCCCGAGATGCGGGTGTTGGCGGTCGGAGACGACGATCAGAACATCTACGGATTCCGCGGTTCGGATTCCAAATACTTCGCATCGCTCAAGAGCGGCTCCGACTACGACGCCGAGTGGCACGAGCTCGTCGACAACTGGCGAAGCCTTCCCGCGATCGTGCATACGGCAAACCGATACGCGCGCTACCTCAAGGGGCGTCTGAAGACGCGTGAAAACCGTTCCGTGCGCGAAGGCGCGGGCGAAGTGCGGATTGTTCACTATGCGTCGGAAAACCTCGAGACGGCCGTCGTCGAAGCCGTTCTCGCGGAAAAACGAAGGGGTACGACGGCGGTGCTCGCCCACACGAACCGCGAGGTGGAGACGATCGCGTCGCTCCTCTCCGAGGCGGGCGTTCCCGTGGAACTCGTGCGAAGCGACAAGAGCTTCCGCGTGGGGAATCTTCTCGAAGTGCAGATTCTCACGAACGCGCTTCGCAAATCAAAAAAGCCTCTGTACGGGCCGAAAATCTGGGCGGAAGCACAGGAAGAACTGCGGCGCCGGTGCGCGGGGAGTCCCTGGGTCGAGCCCGTGATCGCCTTTGCCCGGCGTTTCAGAAAGACTGCGCCCGGCGACGTCTACGCGAGCGACTGGGAGGAGGCCGCGGCGGAGAGCCGGCTCGAGGATCTTTTCCCCGAGGAAGTCCGGGCCGTGGTCGTCTCGACCTATCACGGCGCAAAGGGGAGGGAATTCAATCGGGTTCACTGTCTCGTTCACCCCGATCGGTTGAAGCGCATGCCGGGCGGCCTCTCCCCGGCCGAAGCCCAAAAGCGTCTCGGCGACGTCCATCGTTCGCTCTACGTGGCGCTCACCCGCGCCAAGGACGCGCTCACGGTGCACACGAGCGGAGACTTCCTGCGGCATTTTGAGGCCGAAGGGATGGAGCGCCTCCGCGACGAAAAGAAATATCCCGAACCCAAGAAGATCCTCCTTCGCATGGGGCTGAGCGACGTGTGGCTCGACCACGTCAAGGACAAGAAGCTTCGAATTTTCGCCGAACTCACCGCAGGCGACGAACTGCGGGTCGTTCGGAACGGTCGGACGGAATTCCGGGCCGGGGGACTTTGCTGCGCCAAAGCGTCGGCGAAATTCGACGGGACGCTCGCCGAAAAACTCGGAGAGGGCTACGAAATCGAGTCGGCCGCGGTCTGGGCGATCGTGCGCCGGGACGTCCCCGACGAGGACCGAAGCGACGCGGTCGTTCTCCCCGTTCTCACGCTTCGCCGAATCCAGACAGATTCGGAACGCTGATTCTCAAAGACGCCGATGCGGGAGAGGGGAGGATTGCCTCCAAAAATAGAGACGCTATCGGAAATGCTGCGATGATTGTATGAATGCATCTTACGGTTTTATTATCGACTTACGGACTCGGAAATAGATCGATGTTCATTTTTGGAATAACGCATACCTCCTTTTCCGTAAAGAACGGTTGATTTTATGAGATGAGAACCGATGTCAATAGGGCGATAACAATGAACGGTCCGCTCGGCAAGCGGGTTTCGTCCGTTTTCGCCTGAAAAATGCGCAGATCGGGATTGGTAACCGTGCGGGAACCAAACGAAGGGGTACGGAAGAGGAAAGAGGAACGGTCGGTACGGAAAAGAAGATCTTTGGAGCGAGAAGTTTTTATCTATAAGGGAAGAGTTGTACGGGTTAACGCTAGTCAAAAAGATGTAAATGAAACGTTTCGTTTCTTTGGACTACCTCCATAGAATGAGGCCTCTCTCGGTCGAACGACCGAAAACCAACCTAAGGAGACCTCATAAATGTCCGAAATCGAGAAGACCGGAGCGCCGTGTCTGAGTCGACGCACCTTCCTCGGTGCGGCGGCCGCGGCGGGCGCCACCGCCGCGACGATGGCCCCGTGGTCCAACGTCGAAGCCGAAATCGCCCGTCTGAAGGACGAAGGCTGGACGCCCCATCCCGTCGCCTGCAACATGTGCGGCGGCTACTGCGGCATGCTCGCCATGCACAAGGACGGCACGGAGCCGTCGTTTGACACCGTCCGCATCTACCCGAACCCCTCGCATCCGCAGCGCGGCTACTGCGCCCGCGGCTCGAGCGCGATGTACGTGTGGAATTCCCCGATTCGCCTCAAGAAGCCCATGAAGCGCACGGGCGAACGCGGCGAAGGGAAGTTCGTGGAAGTCTCCTGGGACGAGGCTCTGAACGACATCGCCAAGCGCGTGAAGGAAATCGTTGAGAAGCACGGCGAACACGCCGTCGCGATGACCTCGCACAACTTCAGCGCCTTCCAGAACTGGTTCGGCTTTGCGCTCGGCACGCCGAACATCATTTCGCACTCCTCGACCTGCAACAGCGCCTCCGTCATGGGCCGCCGACTCGTGCTCGGCAAGGGCTTCGACGGCGCGGGCAAGGTCGAACCCGACTACGCCAACTGCCGCTATCTTCTCCTGATCGGCCGCACCCTCAACTGCGCCATGGGCGTGCAGGCGACCTTCGCCGAAGCCCGCAAAAAGGGCTGCCGCGTCGTCTTCGTCGATCCGCGCATGCCGGAATCGGCCTTCGGCGACGCCGAATGGCTCCCGATCCGTCCGGGCACCGACTCGGCCTTCGTGCAGGGGCTCCTGAACGTCGCCGTGCGTGAAAACCTCGTCGACCTCGACTTCCTCGCGCGTCACACGAACGCTCCGTACCTCATCAAGGCTGACGGCAAGCCCCTCACCGAAGCCGACATGGTCGAGGGCGGCGCCAAGAACCGCTACGCGGCCTTTGACAAGAAGACCTCTTCGATCGTCTGGCGCGGCGTCGAAATGAAGGACGGCAAGGCCGTGGGCTTTGCCGAAGACCCCGCGTCCGAACTCGCGCTCGACTGGACGGGCGACGTGACGACGCTCTCGGGCGCCACGGTTCGCCTCACGACCGCCTGGAACCTCTTCATGGCGGAAGTGAACCGCTACACGCCCGAAGAAGCCGCCAAGATCACCGGGATCAAGGCCGACAACATTGTTCGCGTCGCGCGCGACTTCTTCAAGCTCGGCGGCGTCTGCGACGACGGCTGGTATTCGTCGCGCTGCGGCAACGACTGTGAAGCCTACGCGCTCATCACGCTTCTGAACGCCTTTGCCGGCAACTTCGACCGTGTCGGCGGCTTCGTCGTCACCTCGGGCGGCGGCTTCAAGGGCCCGGGCGTCTCCATGGGCAAGGGCCCGCAGGGCCAGAAGTGGACGCTTCCCGACACGAAGCGTCTCGACCGCGTCTTCTACCCCGAAGGTTCTGGCACGTTCTCGGCGATCTTCGACGCCGTTCACACCGGCAAACCCTATCCGGTTCGCGCCTTCTTCATCACGGGTACGACGATGTTCCACCGCGAAGCGAACTCCGCCCGTCTCGCCGAAGCGCTCAAGGCGCTCGACCTCGTGGTCGTGCAGGATATCTTCCCGCACGAAGTGATCGACTACGCGGATTACGTGCTTCCGTCGACCTTCTTCCTCGAATGGGACGAATACGCGGGCGTCAAGTGGGCGCTCAACGGCAACGTTCAGCGCAACTGCGCGGGTCTGCAGCCCCCGAAGGGGAACGAATCCCGCCACGAAATCTGGCAGTTCTGCGAAATCCTCCGCCGCGCCTTCCCGGAACGCGCCGCCGAGCGCTTGGGTTACGACCATGAGATGTCGTACGACGAATTCCGCGCCTGGCAAAAGGGCATGATGGAAGCCGCCTGGAAGAAGTTCATCGACTCGAAGAACGCCGCCAAGCCGGGCGAGGGCGACCGCATCGCCCGCGAAGTGGCCGAGCAGGGCTGGTCGCAGACGGCCGCGAAGAAGTACGGTCAGTATCCCTTCAAGAAGCCCTTCGGCACGCCGACGGGCAAGATCGAAGTCATGAGCTTCCTTCTTGCCGAGAAGTATCCGAACGGGGGCCTTCCCGCCGTTCCGACCTATCAGCCCGTCGAAGCCTTCCGCATTCCGAAGGCCCGCTCCGACGAGTTCTACTTCGTTTCCGGCAAGGATTCGAGCGCTTCCTCGGGCGTCACGCTCTTTACGCAACCTTCGAAGTTCCTCGGCGACCGCTCCGTCTGGATGAACCCCGTCGACGCCGACCGTCTCGGCCTCGAAACGGGCGACGAGATTGAGGTCGAAGGTCTCGACAACGGCGTCAAGGGCCGCGCCAAGGTGAAGGTGACGAACCGCGTCATGGCGGGTTCGCTCTTTGCCTACGGCTTCCAGGGCGGCGTTCGTACGAAGAACCTCCCGAAGAACTACGAGTGGGTGCGCGAAGGCGTCAACTCCCACTGGTTCGCCACCGGCTGGCGTCAGCCCGTCTGCGGCAACCTCGCCAACAACTCGTCCGTGCGCGTGAAGCCCGTGAAGTAAGGAGAGAACATGTCTCAATCGAAAAAACAGCTTGCGCACCTCTTCGACGCGACGCAGTGCATCGGTTGCTCGGCCTGCATCGTCGCCTGCGCGCAGACGAACTACCCGGAAATGGTCGAGCGTGAAAACGAAGGCTGGAACTGGCTTGCCGCCAACATCCGCAAGGTGACGCTCGAGCGCGCCAAGCGCCCCGTGCAGATCCTCGTGCAGTGCCAGCAGTGCGAAAACGCGCCCTGCATCGACACCTGCCCCTTCGGCGCGAACTACCGCGATCCCGAAACGGGTCAGGTGAAGACCGACGCGAGCCGCTGCGTGGGCTGCAACTACTGCATCGCCTCCTGCCCGTACGACGTTCGTTGGTCGCACCCGGATTCGGGGCTGCCGATGAAGTGCATGGGCGACGGCTGCGAAAAGCTCATCGCCGAAGGTCGTGATCCCGCCTGCGTTTCGGCCTGTCCGGTGCAGGCCCGCATGTTCGGCGACATCAAGGATCCGAAGTCGGCCATTTCCGAGCGTCTTCGCACGTCGAAGACCGAAACCCTCCTTCCCCATAAGGGAACGAAACCCAACTTCTTCGTGGTGGTGTCGAAATGATTTATGAAAACATCGAACTGACCCGTCAGGTCGCGACCGCCCACTGGGGGTGGACCATCGCCTTCTTCCTCTGGTTCGTGGGTCTGGGCGGCATGACGCTCGTTCTCAACGCCTTTGCGAAGAGCCGTCATCTCTTCTTCGCCGCGACCGGTGCGATCGTGGTGGGTACGCTCCTCGTGGTCTCCCACCTGGCGCGCCTTCTGAACCTTCCGTTCGCCGCGATCAACGCGCTTCTCGAGTGGAAGTTCAACTTCGGCAGCTGGATGTTCATCGGCATCTGCATTCTCGCCGTCACCTGCGTCGTGACGGTCGTGCAGGCCTGGCTCTGGTGGAAGGGAAGCCGCGTGGCGGATTCGAAGGGCATGCTCTTCATCGACGCCGTCCTGGGCTTCGCCTCGACCGCTTACTCGGGCTTCCTTCTCACGCAGGCCGTGGGCGTGCCGCTCTGGACGACCGCCGTCCTGCCGGTTCTCTGGGTCTTCTCGGGCCTTTCGAGCGCCGTGGGTCTCATGGAAGTCGAGCGCCTCTGCCCCAAGTCCGACACCAAGGACATCACCTGGCTCGGTCACGTCGCCCATCTGGCGCACTGGGGTGAAGCCTTCGTGCTCTTCGCCTTCGTCTCCGTCGCCTTCTCGGGCACGCCCGCCGCGGTGGCCGGCGCCTCGTCCCTCGTTTCGGGCGACAACGCCGCGCTCTTCTGGAGCGGTGCGGTCGGCATCGGCATCATCGTTCCGATCCTCGTTTCGTGGTTCGCCCACGGCTCGAAGCAGATGGGTGCGATCGCGGGCCTCTGCGCCATCCTCGGCGCTCTCGCTCTGCGCGCTTCCGTGCTCTTCGCGGGCACCTTCGATCCGGTGATCTTCTAAGAGTCCGCTCTTAGAAATCCCCGATCCTGCAACGGCCTTCCGGCATGATGTCGGAGGGCCGTTTTCTTTGGGCGCAAGGTTGAGACCTGTTGGCGTTCAGGATGGCCAAAGAGGTTGAGGGGAGTAGTGCGTGGAAGAGGGCGCCTACATAAGAGCGTGGAGATGCGAAGCGGAGGGACCAGGAAAGTGGATCCGCGTTTCCATTTCTGCAACAAAGTGGGGAGGGTTTACGATGATTTCTGGTGAGAGTCCTTGACAAAAGTCAGGGGGGGGGTATTTTCCTTAGTGCAACAAGGATTTTTGTTGACATTTTCTCGAAAAAGGAAAACCCAAAATGAAGAAAACAATCTTGGCGGGAGCGGTATTGCTCGCGGTGGGAACGGTTGCCTCGGCAGCGACGGTGCTGGATAAGGATACGACGTGGACGGGAACGTACGGTGTCGGTGAATACCAAATTACGGGGGAGGTTTCTTTAAAGAACGAGACTGCCAACACCGTTATGTTTCAGAGTGGCGCAGAGGGGACGACGTCGGTGACTTTTGACGAGTCCGCCCGTCTGAAGCTGGAAAGCGCCTATCACATCATGCTGAACGGGGACAAGGGAAAGATCGACGTCAACCTAGGTCAGTCGGGACGTCTCGAAATGACCTCGAATCAACAAGAAGGGATTTTGAAATCCATGCTGGCGGGCAACGTCAGTATTACGGGTGGCGCAGAGAGCTACCTGAAGCTAGAAACTACGTCCGAGAACTCAAATGCGGCTCCACTGGGAGATTCGCACATTGACAACAGTGAAGTTGTTATCAACGTTGATACGCTTGACATCATCTCCGCCGGTGGAAAAGCGATCGTTCGCCAGAACGGCAATGAAAGCCTGAAGATTACTGCTCGTGACATCTACGTGGAAGGGCGTGTACAGCAAGGCGGTAATGGTTCCACGAAAATTGATGGTTTCGAGGAATTGACTATTGACGGTGGTTCCAACTACGCAGTTGTGAGTGCTGCCGGGACGTTGACGATCAAGGGGAAGGAATTGTCCGCTGTTACGCTGAAAAACAACAGCACCGACGCCGTGATCGGAACTCGCGCCGCTGGCGGTAATTTGTCCATCGAAGCCCAAAGCATCACTCTTGAAAATACGAATGAAGGGGGTGTTGGGCTAGCCGGTGGCGAGGACAACGAGACTGCCGGTTCTGTCGTCCTCAAGGCCGAAAACATCCAGATCACGGCAACCGATGCCGTGAAGGTCAATGCCAACGGCGGAAGTTTCTCTTTGACGGGCAACGCTGTTGATCTCAACGGCAATGTGAATACCCAGAGTGGTAAGCTCGGGATCAATTCCGCGCGGGCCACGGTGACCGGTGACATCAGCACGACCAATACGGAATTTGCCCTCAACGGCGAATTGCAGTTCGCTGGCAATACGGCCACGATCGACAACCTGACGGGAGACGCCGCCACCTTCACGCTCACGAAGGCCGACCAGAGCGTTACCATCAACAACGCCAACAAGGCTCTGACGGTTGCCGCCACGGGCGACCTGAACGATGAAATCGGCACGGCCGCGTTTGATAACCTCGAACTCTCGGGGACTACCGACGGCGTGCAGGTCGTCGCGCGCGAAGGCATGTACTCTGAAGAAACCACCGCTGTTTACGATAAAGAGGGCAACCTTTCGCAGTTCGTGAAGAAGGACAACTCCATCATGTCGAACGTCCTTGATCTCACTTCGGCGTCGACGCTTGCGATCAACCGCATCCTCATGAACGACGTGCGCAAGCGCATGGGCGACCTTCGCTCTTCCGATGGTACGCACGGCGTGTGGGCGCGCTACGACGGCGGCGAGTTCTCGGGTTCGAAGAGCTTCGAAAACAAATTCTCGACCGTTCAGATCGGTGTCGATACGGCGCCGGCGGCCGATGCGCCGCGATTCGGCGTGGCCTTCTCCTACACGACGTCGGACAGCGACATGCAGCGCGGCGACGCGGACATGGACGCCTACAGCCTTGCGTTCTACGGCACGAAGTTCTTTGAGAACGGCATGTTCGTCGATGTGATTGGTCGTCTCGCCACGATCGACACCGACGTGACGATCGACGGCAACAAGAAGGGCAATCTCGACAACATGGCCGTGAGCCTGTCGGGCGAATTCGGCTGGCGCTTCGACGTGAACCCGTCCTTCTACGTCGAACCGCAGGCGGAAGTCACCTACACCTACCTCGACTCGGACAAGCTCAAGCTCTCGAGCGGTCACGAATACGAGCTCGACTCGGTCGACAGCCTGATCGGTCGTCTCGGCTTCGCGACGGGCTTCAAGTGCCCGAACAACTTCGGCGACGTCTATCTGCGTGCTTCGGCCGTGCATGAATTCCTCGGCGACGCGGCCGTTCATGGCGGCACCTACACGCTCGAAACGGACGGTGACGACACCTGGATCGAATTCGGCGTCGGCGCGAACTTCAACCTCAACAAAAACCTCTATGGTTGGGTTGACCTTGAACGCACCGAAGGCGCCGATCTCGACGAAGACTGGCGCGCCAACGTGGGCGTGCGCTACAGCTTCTAAAAGCTCCTGACGCACAACACGATGCGGGGTCGATCCTTCGGGATCGTCTCCGGAAAAGTCCGAACGCCCGGCTCTGCGGCTTTGTCCGCGGGTCGGGCGTTCTTCTCTTGTGCGGAACCCAAAACGACTTCGCCCCGCACGGGGCGGGGCGAAGCGGTGCCGTTCTGAGAGCCAAGGATACGGGCTCTCGTTGAACTCTTTTTAGCCGAGGATGGCCTTCAGGTCTTCTTCGGGCGTCGTGATGGGCTTCACGCCGAACTTCTCGACGAGGACGTTGAGGACGGCGGGCGACACGAACGCGGGGAGGCTCGGCCCAATGCGGATGTCCTGGATGCCGAGGTAGAGGAGCGTCAGGAGAATCGCCACGGCCTTCTGTTCGTACCACGAGAGGATGAGCGAGAGCGGAAGGTCGTTCACCGAGCACTGGAAGACTTCGGCAAGGGCGGACGCAACCTTGATCGCCGAGTAGGCGTCGTTGCACTGCCCCATGTCGAGAAGGCGCGGAATGCCGCCGATGTCCCCGATGTCGAGGTCGTTGAAGCGGAACTTGCCGCAGGCGAGCGTGAGAACGAGCGTGTCCTTCGGGGTCGCCTTCACGAAGTCGGCGTAGTAGCTGCGGCCCGACTTGGCGCCGTCGCAGCCGCCCACGAGGAAGATGTGGCGAAGCGCGCCCGTCTTGACGGCGTCGACCACCTTGTCGGCGACCGAGAGAACCGTCTTGTGGCCGAAGCCCGTCAACATCTTGTCGCCGCCGTTGGCGCCCTTGAAGTGCTGGGCTTCCTTGAAGCCGCCGAGCTCGAGCGCCTTTTCGATCAAGGGCGTGAAGTCCTTCTTGCCGTCGGCGTCCGTTCCGATGTGCGTCATGCCGGGGTATTCGACGACGGACGTCGTGAAGACGCGGTCGGCGTAGGAGTCCTTCGGGGGCATGATGCAGTTCGTCGTAAAGAGGATCGGCGCGGGAAGGTTCTTCAATTCCTTCTGCTGGTTCTGCCAGGCCGTGCCGAAGTGACCCTTGAGGTGCGGGTACTTGCGAAGGGCCGGATAGGCGTGGCAGGGGAGCATTTCGCCGTGCGTGTAGATGTTGATGCCCTTGTCCTTCGTGGCTTCAAGGAGAAGCGCGAGGTCGTGGAGGTCGTGACCCGTCACGACGATGAAGGGGCCGGGTTCCACCGTGAGCGTGACGCTCGCGGGTTCGGGGTCGCCGTAGGTTTCGGTGTTGGCCTTGTCGAGCAGCGCCATCGTCTCGAGGTTGATGCGGCCCGCTTCCAAGAGAAGGCCGAGGAGCGCGTCGACTTCGGCGACGCTGCGGACGGCGTCGAGCGCCTTGAAGTAGAAGGCGTCGATTTCGTCGGACGAGTACCCGAGAATGCGGGCGTGGTAGGCGTAGGCGGAGATCCCCTTGAGCCCGAAGAGAAGGAGAGAGTGAAGGCTCTTCACGTCCTCCTGTTCGCCCCAGAGGGTCACCATGTCGTAGGGACGGGCGTTCGGGGCGAGCGACTATTTGTTGAGCCAAAGGGCCGACAGCATTTTAAATGTAGTCGATGCGACAAATTTGGAGCGTAACCTTTATCTGACAACGCAGTTGATTGAGACAGGTATTCCAGTCACTTTAGCGCTTAACATGAGTGATGTTTTAGAGGCTCAGGGAAAACAGATTAATGTTGATAAATTATCTTATCATCTAGGCGTCCCAGTAGTAGCTACTAGTGCTCTCAAGCAAACTGGTGTTGATCAGGTTGTGAAGAAGGCGGCACATACGACAACCTCTACAGTTGCTGACATTGCTTTTCCAATTTATGACGATAAATTAGAAGCTGCTATTTCACAAATTTTGGAAGTTTTGGGAAATTCGGTACCGCAAAGGTCTGCGCGTTTTTACGCCATTAAACTCTTTGAACACGATGCTTTAGTTGAGGCTGAGCTAGACTTGTCCCCATTCCAACGAAAAGAAATCAAAGACATCATTCGAATCACTGAGGAAGTTTTCACCGAAGATGCGGAGTCAATTGTCATTAATGAGCGTTATGCCTTTATCGAACGAGTTTGTCAGATGGCTCAAAGTCATACAGAAGATTTTGCCCTGACCTTGTCGGATAAGATTGATAGGATTGTCACCAACCGTATTTTGGCCTTGCCAATTTTCGCAGTGGTTATGTATTTGGTTTATTTCTTATCTATTCAGACTGTTGGAACCATGTGGACAGACTGGGCTAACGATGTGCTTTTTGGTAAGTATGTTCCAGATTTGGTAACGTCTGGTCTTGACTATCTTCAAGTTCAGGACTGGCTTAAGTCTTTGATTGTTGATGGGATTGTCGCTGGGATTGGGACAGTACTAGGATTCCTACCTCAAATATTTGTGCTCTTTATCTGTTTGGGTGTGCTTGAGGACATTGGATATATGAGTCGTATTGCCTTTGTTATGGACCGTATTTTCCGACGTTTTGGTCTTTCTGGGAAATCCTTTATTCCTATGTTGATTTCTACAGGTTGTGGGGTTCCAGCGGTTATGTC
>OGHP01000174.1_pt1 | contig 14322 bp, 7 predicted proteins | sample 1571591 | NCBI WGS metagenome assembly OGHP01 (sample SAMEA2582069, study PRJEB24529) | metagenome | biome: Human gut stool | place: China | collected 2011 | reverse complement strand
TAGCCGGAGTGTATCTGGTAGCCCGTATGTTCCCCTTGTTCATCGGCTTCGCGCCGCACACACTCCACTTGGTAGCCTGGGTAGGTGCTTTCACCGCATTCTATGCCGCAAGCGTAGCTTGTGCACAGAGTGACATCAAACGTGTGCTGGCCTTCTCTACCATCTCACAGATTGGTTTCATGATGGTGGCATTAGGTGTATGCACGGCTGCCAACCCGCACGAAGGCGGTTTAGGTTACATGGCCGGTATGTTCCACCTGTTCACACACGCCATGTTCAAAGCCCTGCTCTTCTTGGGAGCCGGATGCATCATCCACGCCGTACACAGCAACGAAATGGAAACCATGGGCGGTCTGCGCAAATACATGCCGATTACCCACATCACCTTCCTGATTGCCTGTCTGGCCATCGCAGGTATCCCTCCGTTCTCCGGATTCTTCTCAAAAGATGAAATCCTGACCGCCTGCTTCCAGTACAGCCCCGTGATGGGATGGATTATGGCCATCATTGCCGGAATGACTGCTTTCTATATGTTCCGCTTGTACTACTGCATCTTCTGGGGAAAGGAAAACAAGGAACTGCATGCACACCACATGCCGCATGAAAGTCCGCTGACCATGACTTTCCCGCTGATGTTCCTGGCGCTGGTCACCATCGTAGCCGGTTTTATTCCTTTCGGACATTTCGTTTCAGCCAACGGTGAATCCTACGACATCCACCTCGACTGGACAGTAGCCGGTACGAGTATCGCTATTGCCGTCATCGCCATTGCCTTGGCTACCTGGATGTACGCCCGCGAACAGCAACCTGTAGCCGACATGCTCGCTACACGCTTCAGCACTCTGCACCGTGCGGCCTACAAGCGTTTCTACATGGACGAAATCTGGTTGTTCGTGACCAAGAAGATCATCTTCCGCTGCATCTCTACTCCATTGGCATGGTTTGACCGCCACGTCATCGACCAGTTCATGAATTTCATGGCCTGGGGTACCAACGCAGCCGGAGAAACCGTACAGCCCATACAAAGTGGAAAGGTACAAACCTACACGCATTATTTCCTGGCAGGAATCATTGTCCTGACAATTATCTTGCTGTTGAACTAAAAAAGAAGAACTTATACGCTTATGAATATATTAAGTCTTTTCGTATTGATACCCCTGCTGATGTTGTTGGGACTATGGATTGCCCGCAACGTCAATCAAGTCAGAGGAGTGATGGTGGCCGGTTCCACTTTATTGCTGGCACTTGCGGCTTACCTCACGGTGTCTTACATCGGACAGCGCCATGCGGGAGCTACAGCTGAAATGCTTTTCACAGACAGCATCGTATGGTATGCCCCGCTTCACATCTGTTACTCTGTAGGAGTAGACGGTATCTCCGTAGTGATGCTGCTGCTGAGTGCCATCATCGTATTTACCGGTACATTCGCTTCCTGGAAGCTGAAACCGCTCACTAAAGAATATTTCTTGTGGTTCACCCTGCTGAGCACCGGAGTATTCGGATTCTTCATCTCAACCGACCTGTTCACCATGTTCATGTTCTATGAAGTGGCTTTGATTCCGATGTACCTGCTGATTGGTGTGTGGGGAAGCGGCCGCAAGGAATACGCTGCCATGAAGCTGACCTTGATGCTGATGGGTGGTTCTGCCTTCCTGCTGATTGGCATCCTGGGCATCTACTACGGAGCCGGAGCCGAGACGATGAATATCCTGGAAATCGTGCAGCACAAGATACCGACCGAAATGCAACGTATCTTCTTCCCGATGGTCTTCCTAGGATTCGGTGTGCTGGGTGCCTTGTTCCCCTTCCACACATGGAGCCCCGACGGTCATGCTTCTGCCCCCACGGCCGTAAGTATGCTGCACGCCGGTGTGTTGATGAAATTAGGAGGTTACGGATGTTTCCGCATCGCCATGTACCTGATGCCGACCGGTGCCGCTATCTGGGGCGATTTCTTCCTGGTACTGACCACCATTTCCGTGGTGTACGGAGCGTTCAGTGCCGTAGTACAGACCGACTTGAAATACATCAACGCCTACTCTTCTGTAAGCCACTGCGGACTGGTATTGTTCGCTCTGCTGATGATGACGCGCGTGAGTGCTACCGGTGCCATCCTGCAGATGTTGAGCCACGGCTTGATGACCGCCTTGTTCTTTGCCCTTATCGGTATGATTTACGGCCGTACGCACACACGTGACATCCGCCAGCTGAGCGGACTGATGAAAATCATGCCTTTCCTGGCCGTAGGTTATGTCATTGCCGGTCTGGCCAACTTAGGTCTGCCCGGTCTGAGCGGTTTCGTGGCTGAAATGACCGTATTCGTAGGTTCATTCCAGAATCCGGACCTGTTCCACCGCACTTGTAACATCATCGCCACGATGAGTATTGTCATCACGGCTGTGTACATCCTGCGTGTAGTAGGAAAAATCCTGTATGGCACCTGCCAGAACCCGGAACACCTGAAACTGACCGACGCTACCTGGGACGAACGCTTTGCCGTAATCTGCCTGATTATAGCTGTAGCCGGACTGGGACTCGCTCCTTACTGGGTCAGCAATGTCATCAGCGGAAGCGTAGAACCTATTATCAGCCAACTTATCCGATAACCTGAATAAACTAAAAGAAATTATATGAGCGAATTATTAACCATGCAGGCTGAAATAAGCCTGGTCGCCATTATCCTCTTCATGCTGTTGGCAGACTTGATACTGAAAACGCCTAATCACAAGCCGCTTCAGACGCTGGCCTGCACACTGATGGTCGTACAACTGGTCTTAAACATTGTACCCGCCAGCGGAGAAGCCTTTGGAGGAATGTATCATGCCAGCCAAATGGCATCTGTTGTAAAAACCATACTGACTGCCGGCACGCTGCTCGTATTCCTGCAGTCAGGGGAATGGCTCTCACGCGAAGATACCCGTCACAAAGCCGGAGAATTCTATATGCTGACACTCAGCACGCTGCTGGGTATGTATTTCATGGTCAGCGCAGGCAGCTTCATCCTGTTCTACGTGGGCCTGGAACTGGCCAGTATCCCGATGGCCTGTCTGGTGGCTTTCGACAAATACCGCCATCACAGCGCGGAAGCAGGAGCCAAGTTCATCCTGAACTCCATGTTCTCTTCTGCCCTGATGCTTTATGGTATCTCCATGGTATATGGTACAACCGGTACCACCTACTTTGCCGGCATCACCACAGCCCTGACCGGAACCCCGCTCCAGGTAATGGCGATGGTGTTCTTCTTTGCCGGACTGGGCTTCAAGCTGAGTCTTGTACCTTTCCACATGTGGACACCCGATACCTATCAGGGAGCTCCGACCAATGTATCGGCTTACCTGTCAGTCATCTCCAAAGGTGCAGCTGCCTTTGCGCTGATGAGCATCCTGGTAAAAGTATTCGGACAGATGGTAGCCGACTGGAGTCTCTTGCTGAGCATCGTCATTGTGGTCACCATCACCATTGCCAACATCTTTGCCATCCTTCAGGAAGACCTGAAACGCTTCATGGCTTACAGTAGTATCTCACAGGCCGGTTATATCATGCTGGCTGTACTGGGAGGAAATGAACAGGGAATGGCTTCACTGGTGTACTACATCGTAGTCTATATCGTAGCCAACCTGGCTGTGTTCGGTGTCATCAGCACCATAGAGCAGCACACCGGAGGAAAGGTGGACAGAAGCACCTATAACGGATTGTACAAGACCAACCCACGCCTGAGCTTCGTTATGACACTGGCGCTGTTCTCACTGGCCGGTATCCCTCCGTTTGCCGGATTCTTCTCTAAATTCTTCGTTTTTGCCTCTGCTTTCCATAGCGGTCACTGGCTGGTAGTGTTCCTGGCATTGGTAAATACGATTATTTCACTCTACTATTACCTGCTGATTGTGAAAGCCATGTACATCACTCCAAACGATGCACCGGTAGCCACCTTCCGCACACCGGCTCTGGCCCGTACAGGTCTGTTTATCTGCCTTATCGGAGTCATTGTATTGGGTATCTGCAGTGGAGTGTATGAACTGCTTAATCATGTAGCTGGACTGGGATTTTAACCTCACATACCCCTATCAAAAGGAACAGAAAAGGCTGTCTCACAATGAGATGGCCTTTTCTGTTTCTTTTGATGGAAGAAAACTAAAACGATAAAATATTTTTAGTCAAAATAGTTAAACAACTATTTTTTTAGAAACAGCGAATAATAAAATAAATTTATTCCAAAACATTTGTGTTTTATAAAAAAATATTACATTTGCGGCAAAGCTAAAATATAATATAAAACCATTATCAACACTAATCACTATGAGTTCAAAAACATGTTTTGCAAAAAGTAGTTGCATCGTATTGGCGAGTGCTTTTTTCTGCACCTCTTTGCCAGCTCTTGCAGCTTCTTCTACAGCCGGAACAAATCTGGCCATTCAGCAACAAGATCAGAAGCTAAAAGGACAAGTCATTGATGCCCAAACAGGCGACCCCGTAATCGGAGTAAATGTACTTGTAAAGGGAACTACTAACGGAACCATTACAGACATTGACGGAAAATATGAGTTAAATGCCCCAGCTGGTGCCGTACTCCAGATTTCTTTTATCGGCTACAAAACAGTAGAAATAACCGCTACCGCCAGTGAACAAACTATCAAGTTACAGGAAGATACTGAAACTTTGGAAGAAGTAGTTGTAGTAGGTTATGGTGTACAGAAAAAAGAGAGTTTAACCGGTGCCATGTCTACACTGAAGGAAAACAGACTGAAAGATGTTACTACCCCAACAGTGGAGAATATGTTAAACGGTAAAGTATCCGGAGTGTATGTAGCACCAGGTTCAGGACAACCGGGTTCCAATGGAGCCGTACAAATCCGTGGACGTGCCACTCTAAGTGGAAGTACCTCTCCGCTGTGGGTAATAGATGGAGTAATCGTGGGTGAAGACCCTGGTGTATTAAACCCATCGGATATTGAAAATATGACTATCCTGAAAGATGCTGCCTCTACTGCCATCTATGGTTCACAAGGTGCCAATGGTGTTATCATTGTAACTACCAAGATGGGTAAAAGCGAGAAAATGAAAATCAATGCTTCCATCAAGATGGGTGTCAGCACGATGACAAATGGAAAGATGGAAGTCATGAATGGAGCCGAACTATACGATTATTATGCTTCGTTCCCTAATCAGGAAAGCATCAAATTCTCACGCTGGAATCCTGAATTAAGAAACGCTAATTTTGACTGGGGAGAACTGGCCTCACAAGCAGGATTTACTCAGGACTATAATATTTCGTTATCCGGAGGAAGTGAGAAAATGAGTTCTTATTTCTCATTGGGATATTATAGTGAAGAAGGAACCGTAAAAGGTTATAAATATGACCGCTACAGCTTCCGTTACCGCTCTAATTACAAGCCGTTCTCCTGGCTGACTATCAAACCGAACATATCTGGTTCAATGAAAAACACGGATGATTCTCAATATGACTATACAGCCAAATATACAATGTTCCCTTGGGATAGTCCATACGATGAGGATGGCAACCTGGTTCCCGACCGTTACAGCGGATGGGTAGATAGCTCAGACTCAAATTACCTGAACTCCCTTTCTTACGGAAATCATACTACAAGAAAAACGTATGAATTCTCCGGAAACTTTGACTTTGATATAAAAATTACGGATTGGCTGACCTTTACATCTGTCAATAACTATCGCTGGACAGGATATTTCCAATCAGCCTATACAGACCCACGTACAGAAAGTGCATCTGGAGTACAAGGACGTGTAGAAGAAGAACAGACCAACAATATCCAACGATACACCAACCAGTATCTGACATTCAACAAGATGTTCGGAAAGCACTCCATACAGGCATTGCTGGCGTATGAATTTATGGACACATCTGCCAAAGTTATCAATGCCAAAGGTACAGGTATTGTTTCCGGCTTTGAGGTACTGGATGCAACTGCTACCCCTGAAGAAGTAGGAGGCAACCTTACCGAATGGGCTAAACAGTCTGTTTTTGCCAAGGCAAACTATACTTACGACAACCGCTATCTTGCAGAAGTATCTCTGCGTAGAGATGGTGCCTCAAACTTTGGTGATGACAAGAAGTATGGTAATTTCTTCTCTATCAGTGGTGGATGGAACATCAACCGCGAAAAATGGTTCAAGTCCGACTGGGTAGACGTATTGAAACTGCGTGCTTCATACGGTTCTGTAGGTAACATTCCATATTCTAAATATCCGCAATACGGCTTGTATTCTGTTTCTTCCAACTACAATGGCATTCCTGCTATTCTTATCAGCCAGGTTGGCAATAAAGACCTGACTTGGGAACAGACTTACACCGCTGGAGTAGGTATTGATGCCAACTTCTTCAACAACCGTCTGCGCTTCGTCTTCGACTACTATAACAAATACACTTCCAATATCTTATACCAGGTTCCGGTTTCCGGATTGACAGGTATCACCAGTCGTTGGCAGAATGTAGGAGAAATGCGCAACTCAGGTATTGAAATCACCATTGGAGGAGACATTATCCGCACAAAAGACTGGTTGTGGAGTCTTGACCTGAACATGGGTTACAACAAGAACAAACTTGAAAAGCTATATGGTGATGATCCGAACATGATGATTATCGGTGGTGGTGGAAACGATACTACCATTGCGGGAGCTGCAGAAAAAGTATTGAAAGTAGGCTATAGCACTGACCGTTACTACCTGCGCGAATGGGCTGGCGTTGACCCGAAGAACGGAGCTCCATTATGGTACAAAAACGATGGTAGTGGAGAAACAACCAGCAATTATTCTGAGGCTAAACAAGTAATGACAGAAGCTACTTCACCGAAACTGTTTGGTGGATTCAATACCTCTCTGACATGGAAGAACATTGATTTGAACGCTTCATTCGGATTCTCACTCGGAGGTAAAATCTATAACTATTCCCGCCAGGAATACGACTCAGATGGTGCCTATACAGACCGTAACCAGATGAAGCTGATTGACGGCTGGTCACGTTGGGAAAAAGAAGGCGACATCGCTACTCACCCTGCCGCATCTTACGGAAACAAGAGCAATTCAAACAAGGCTTCTACCCGTTATCTGGAAGATGGAGATTACCTGAAACTGCGTTCTCTGTCTATTGGCTATAATTTAGACTTGTCTAAATATTATATCCAGAACATGCGTATTTATTTCACAGCTGAAAATGTATTTACACTTACAGGATTCTCAGGCATCGACCCTGAAGTTCCAGCTTACTACGATGAAACTACCGGTACCTACAAGTCAATCGGTACTGCAGGAGCAAACCTTTATCCATCTACACGTAAATTCATGTTCGGTATCAATTTAACCTTCTAATTAGCACACACTTATGAAAAATATAACTTCAACCATACTTTTATCTCTGAGTATCACAGGAGGAGTATTTACGTCTTGTGACATAGACCGATTCCCCAATAATTACATGTCAACCGACCAGGTAGCAGACAACCAGGAGGTGCTTTTTGACAACATGTTGAACGGTATGTATGCACAGCTGAAAACATGGTCCGACCCTATGCACCGTTTAGGCGAATACGCAGGTGATAACATGATGATTCGCGGTGCCTCTACTGATGCCTTTTACGAATTCATCACCTACTCACGTACACCCGACAACTACCGTCTGCAAAGTTTCTGGGATTATGGGTACAAAGCTATTGCACAGGCATCGAATATCATCGATATGGCCAAAGATACAGATGACCCGGAAATTAAAAGTAAATTAGGAGAATGTTTCTATGTACGTGGTATGATGTATTTCTACCTGTGCCGTGCTTTTGGACGTCCTTACTACCAGGCACCTGATAAGAATCTTGGAGTACCTATCGTAAACGGAACTCCAAGTGAAGAAGAAATCAGTAATCTGTCTCTGCCAGACCGTTCTACAGTGAGAGAAACTTATCAACAAGCTATTGATGACTTGCGCACGGCTGAAAAGATGATTACTACTCCATTCAAAAATGCAAATACTGCTTCAAAAGAAGCAGCCCAGGCTATGCTGTCACGAGTATACCTGTATATGAGTGGAACTTATGAAAACCCTAACAGATTATATGCTGATTCTGCTATCTATTACGCAAATCGTGTCATTGAGTCTCCTAACTTCCATCTAGTATCACGCGAAGATTACATGAAATCGGCCAGAACAGCTCCCGAAAACTATCCGGAAGCAATCTTTGTCATCAAACGTCTGGCTGCCGACTTCCCGGGAGATGATTACTACTATGGCATCGGAGGTATGTACTCCAACATCGGTGGTATGGGATGGGGCGAAATGTATGCCAGTGCCAAATACATCGAGCTACTGGATGAAACCAAACGTAACGACTGGAGAAAGGGTGATGACGGAATTGTAGACGCACGAGCTAAGTTTATTGAACCTCAATATTCAGTAGACGATAACGGGAATTATACAGAAGTGCTGCGCTTTATCACTCCGAATGCGGCAGGTACCGGATATACCTACGTACAACTTCGTGTAAATGAAGACAGAACGGAATGTTGGACAGTAGACGAGAACAAGAAGCCCAAAGACAAATATCCAATCAGCCTTTATACAGGACGTGCCCCTGAGGAAGAATACTACACCATCAATTATAATGGCGCTACCTACACAGGCGTAATTGATTACGAGATGTCACTCAACAATGGTTATCCTATGTTCTATATCACAAAGTGCTCACGCGAGGATAACTTGGAATCACAGCTGCATTCACCCATCATTTCACGACTGGATGAAATGTACCTGAACCGTGCAGAAGCTTACGTAAAATTGGGAAATCTTGAAAATGCAAGACGTGATGTCAATGAAATCCGTACACGAGCCATCAATGATGAGGCAGCCTACGATGCAAGTACATTCTCAGCCAACGCTGCTGAACTAGTAGATAAAGAACGTCAATTGGAACTGGCTTATCAGGCAGAACGCAGCTACGATGTATTCCGTAACGGCGGTACATTGACCAGACAATATCCGGGTCCTCATCCAATAGATGATGTATTGGCCACTGACTATCGTGTGACTTATTATATCCCACAGACAGCAATTAACTCTTACCCGAACGGAAGCACATTAACTCAGAATCCGACAAGTGATGAAGGGGTTATTCTTCAGTAATAAGGAAATCTGACAAGACTTTACATAAGCTGCCTCATCCATTCGGATGGGGCAGTTTTTTACAGCCAAATTCCTCGGTAAACAAAGTTTTTCTCTCATAAAAAAACGCAAGTGCGTTTAATTTCAAACGCAAGTGCATTTGAAGTAAAACGCAAGGACGTTTTACCTTAAACGCAAGGACGTTTTTGTCTGAACGCAAAGGCGTTGTCAAGTAATCTGAAAATCACTTGAAAAAACGATAAAAACGGCTTCATTCACATGTCTGAGAGTGAGTTTTCTTCCGCACAACGATAATGTAAAGGAGAAAGACCGGTTTCCTTCTTGAAGAATGTACCAAATGCGGAGGCATTGGGAAAATGAAATTCATTCGAGATTTCCTGAATAGTCATGTTGGAATTCTTCAACAGCAACATGCTCCGGCGAATAATGGCACGGAATACCAGTTCCTGCACCGTATATCCGCATACGGACTTTGACAGCGCAGACAGATATTTAGGAGACAGACAAAGTTTGTCGGCGTAAAAGGCTACTCCCCTCTCTTGCTTGTAGTATCGCTCTACCAACCGGATGAGCTGGATAAATGTATCAATCTTATGCCCGGCCACTTGATTTTCTTCCATCAATCTCCGACTATAAATGGAACAGAGCCTATAAGTCAAAGCCAGCAGCAGTAACTTTCGCTCATGGCTGTCAAACGGATTGTTTGTAGTATGCCGATACCTGCTTATCAGAGAAATATAGCGGGCTATGTCTTCTTCCTCACCCGTAGACCATACGTAACAAGGCTGCGGAGTTAATGTGGCATAAAGGTGCATGGCCATCACCGAACTTCCCAATAAGTCCCGGATAAGGTTAATACGGTAAAATAAAACATCTATACGCAAATCGGCCGTGCACGAGCCGGCACAGAAAATGGCAGCCTCATACAGAAAAATCGTTTCCCCAGCTTTTGCCACAAAAGGTTTCTGATTTAAAGTAAACTGAAATTCTCCCTGTTTACAGACTATCAGCCCAAGGTATTCCATCTGGAAGTTTTTTTGCAATACAGCCGGGAAAGCGTCCACACTTCCTTCCGAACAGCAAATATCCCTTCGCTCTACCAGCATCTGGTTCAGACGCTTCAAGCGCTCTGTTTGTGAAATCATGACCGCAAATTAAAGTTGTTTCTTTTGCATACTGCGCTAAGATATACAAAAAAACGTCACGGCAGGTACTTACACGTGATTATTCCCCGCTGAAAATATAGATTAAGAAACGAAAAGTCCCGCCGTGACGTCACAACTTCTTTTTTAAGATATTGTAGCAGCAAACGGCTCCAGTTTTCTTTTCCTCCAAGGAAACAGCAAGAAAAAGACCGCACATGCCATACAGCCGTAGAAAGTCCAGCCCGACATTTCCTTAACGGCTGACAAAGTAGCCTGTACCTGCACGCTTCCCTTTGCCGACATGGCAGCCATCTGTTCGGCTTCCTGTTCACTCTTTCCCTGATATTGCATCCCCTTTACTGTCTGCGAATAAGAAGCCGCGACTTCGGGATTCAACAAGTCACGGTCTTGCGCAAAACGAGTGACGTAATGTTGCTGACGATGCTGCATCACGTTGGTATAAAGTGCCGTACCGATGCTGGGACCCATGACCATACGGACGGTCAGCATAATGCAAATCCAGGTAGACAAGTATTTATATGGCATCCGCTGGTTAGCATGTACAGCCGTCAGTGAATACAGAAGCATCATTCCCGTGGCACGGATAATGACCGGATACTTCATCCGCTCATACAAGCCGGAAGTCTGTACCTCAAAATACATGAACAAAGCCGAAAGACCTATCAACACGAAGCCAAGGGAAAACAGATACTTCAAATGTACTCCCCTGCTACCCAACATGACGGCAATGATGCAACCGATAAAATACCCCAGCATGGTCCAGTTGCCCAAGGAAGCATTCTGCCAGTTGTCTATCTTCATGCCTACTCCCGTAAACACGTTGACAAACATGGCACTGGAATTGAATATCATCAGCAGCAGGAAGAGCAGAATTCCCATCCGAATGGAGCTCAACTTGAAAATGTCCATCAGGAAATAGGGAGAATATTGTCTTTTCTCCATATAAATAAACATGGCTGTAAAACATACGGCACTCACCGTAGCCCAGCAGATAGAAGGGTCATCATACCAGTCGAGTACTTTTCCATACACCAGTACATACACTACTGAAGCGCACATCAGGCAAAACATCACCACACTGCCGAATTTACGAAAGGTAATGGGAAAACGACGGGTGGAATACTTATGATAAGGCATGGTAACAAATACCACCAAAATAGAAAGCAGCAATGCTCCCATCATGAAATAATACACATACTGCCATTCATATTCGTAGGCCAGCCATGCGGTAAGTGAAGTACCCAACTGCCCCAAAATCATGAAAAACAAATAGATAGTAGGCATACTGGTACTCTTCTCACGGTCCAGCTTGTCCCAGCCTTCTTCGTCTACCGGATCATTTCCGGGTGTAATGTTACGGGTAGCCTCCATCCCAAACGCATACTTAATCAGCGTAAAAAGATTGACCATCATCAGCACCATTCGTAAAAAACCCATCACTACACTGCACACGGCCAGCAGGTAAATACTGTCGGTCTTGGCACAAATATAACTCAGGATATAAAGCAAAGAGAACCCTACGATGCACATCATCTTCTCCCGACGCAGACAAACCAGTCCGTAAAAGAACGGGGAGAAAGCGGCCATACCCACAGAAGTAAGAAAGCTGACGAACTGAATATGCTCCGACTGGATGCCCAGTCCGCTCAGCATCTCTCCGCTATTGGCCGTATACACCCCACTGGCCGTCAGTATAGGCACAAACAGCAGTATCAGAATCAGTATACCCAACGGCTTGGGTACCCAGTTATAAAACGGATAATTTTTAGGAAGCGAAGGCATAATTCTACTCTTTTGGAAAAACTTGCAAAAAATCGGTTTACAATTTGGCTTTCACCACTACCATCATACCGGCAGCCAGACGGTCATTGTCCTCTTTGGACAAGTCGGTGAATTCAATTCGTACCGGAATACGCTGTTGAATCTTGACAAAGTTTCCGGCTGAATTGTCGGTAGGCACCAGAGAATATTTAGACCCCGTAGCTCCGGATATGGCCGTAATCTTTCCGGTAAACTCGCGGTCACTGATAGCATCGACAGAAATGCGTACTTCCTGCCCTACCTTCAGATTCTCGACCTGCGTTTCCTTGTAATTCGCAATCACCCATTTCTGTGTATCCGGAAGGATATAGGTCACCGTCTGTCCGGCAGTAATATACTGTCCCTCCTCCAAGGTTCTCCGCCCTAATTTTCCATCACAAGGAGCCACTACCACGGTATAAGAGAGATTCAGGCGTGCCATCTCTAATGCAGCCGTTGCACGCTGTATGGCAGCCTCCGTGCTTTCTCTGCGATTGGAAACCTCTTTCACTCCCGACATAGCAGCCCGCTGCTGACGCTTGGTTGCTTCCAGTTTCTTACGGGTAGCCTCATATTCCGTTTCAATCTGTTCCAGCTGAATAGGAGTAGCTGCATTCCGTCTTACCAGATTCTCGTAACGCTGACGATCTTTCTCCAGTTTAGCCAGACGAATTTCAATCTCGGCAATCGAAGCTTCATAAACCGAAGCGGAGTTCTGTGTGGTCTGCAAAGTAGCATCTATCACGGTAGCACCCGCCAAGGCATCCTTTAAGGCAGCCTCAGCTTCCATCACACGAATACGGTATTCACGGTCATCCAGCACCAGCAAGGTATCTCCCTTACGCACATCCTGGTGTTCCGTAAAATAGATTTTTTTGATATAACCCGAAGCTCTCAGATTGACCGGAGAATTATACTGCTCAATTTGTGCATCGTTGCTTGTTTCGGCATGCTTGTAATCCAAAAACAGACAAGCCACTTCTACAATTCCCCATGCAAGGATAGCGATGCCTAAAAGACTGGCCAGAATCTGGCGACGACGTTGTTTCTTTAATTTCAAAGCCTTTTCCTGAAGTGTATGATTAGTATACTGAGTTTCCATATTCTCTGAATTTTAAATGATTTAATGAGTTTAATTTCCTTGTAACAAGCGGTCCATCTGTCCTGTCAGCTTCAATAGGGCAAGATTAGCCACCTGATAGTTGTAGTGTGCACTGAGGTAATTATTCTGCGCCTCGCTCATGCGCATCTCGTCCTGCAAAACCTCGGTCATGGAAGCGATTCCCTCCCGATACCGGTCGGTCGTAACCTGATACACATCTTCTGCCAGCAGATAATTGTCTTTCTGCTTTTTAAAGTTACGCTGGTTGTTCATCAGTTCGTTTGTAGCATTCAGATACTGCGTCTGCATATTCTTGAGCGTATTCTCATAATTCAGTTTTGCATTTTCCTGGTCAATCTGAGCTTTCCGGATACGTGCCCGCTTGTCAAAACCGTCGAATATCGGTACACGAAGTGTAATCCCCAATCCGGTAGAAGGATACCAGTGATTGGAAGGTCCGGAATGGAACCAGTGACGGGCCTTATCCGTATATGCTGAATACATCCAGCTTCCGGTCAGTGTCAACGAAGGAAGGTAGCCCTGACGAATCAAATCCTTTTGCTGCCCGGCCAGTTTCTCCTGTGATTGCAAGAGTTGCAATTCATACAAATCGCCGCGAAGCCCGGTCAGCGAAGCCAACTGTATCCTTTCTGTATCTACAGGAGTCAGTGTAATTTCTTCATCCGCAGGATAGTCCATCACATATTTCAAGAGATTCAACTGCTGCACCAGCATAGACTTTGCATTGTCATACTGCACCTGCTGGTTTTCCAAGTTAATGTTGACACGCTTTACATCCACCTCCATGGCCATCCCATTGTCAAAGAATGCCAAAGTGATGTCACGCAACTCCCGCAACCGCACCATGTTCTCCTGAATGAGTGTCAGCTGTTCCATAGTATTCTGTCCCAGATAATACATTTTGCTGATTTGCATCATCAGGTCCTCACGTGCCTTTTCATACGACAGACGGTTCAATTCATTCAGGGTGCGGGCAATATCTACTGCCGTATACACCGTCTGATTGTAAAGTGGCATCTGCAACTGCAATCCTGCCGATGCATTGTACTGCAAAGTTTTGGTCACATTGTACAGATTTCCATAGGCTGACC
>OGHP01000160.1_pt1 | contig 15895 bp, 10 predicted proteins | sample 1571591 | NCBI WGS metagenome assembly OGHP01 (sample SAMEA2582069, study PRJEB24529) | metagenome | biome: Human gut stool | place: China | collected 2011 | reverse complement strand
GCGAGACCGATGATCACGCAAAGCCGATCGTGTTCTTGGGACCGTTCACCGTCTTCGCGTCTTCCTCGGCCTTGAGACGAGCAACCCAGTCGTCTGCGTCGCGAAGCGGACGGAAGCGTACCTGGCGCGCGACGGCCGAGTAGTCGCCCGGCGTCAATTTGTCGAGCTTCGTCAGAAGCGCCTCGGCGCTCTCCGTCCACGGAAGCTTGTAGCTTTCTACATAGCGCTTCGCAAGCGCGAGACGAGCCTCGGGACGAAGGAATCCGAAGGGGACCTTCCAGTCGAAGCGGCGCATAGCCGCCTCATCGAAGTCGCGCATAAGGTTCGTCGTCGCAAAGAAGACGCCGTTGAAGTTCTCAAGGCGCGCAAGCATTTCGTTCACCTGCGTCGTCTCCCACGATCGGACGCTCATTTCACGCGAGCGGAAGAAGGAGTCCGCTTCGTCGATGAGCAAGACGGCTTTGTCGCGTTCCGCCTGACGGAAGGCTTTTGCGATATTCTGTTCCGTTTCGCCCACCCAGCAGCTCGCAAGCTCCGCGTAGGTGCGGCGAAGGAGCGGGCGACCGAGTTCACGGGCAACCCAGAGCGCAAAGGCGGTCTTCCCGGTCCCCGGAGGACCGTAGAGGCAAAGGCGAGCGGACCCCGAACGTTGGATGCCCGCTACGAGTTCGTCGGGATGAATTTCGGACGTGATGAGGTTCGGATCGTAGACTTCCGGCAGGATCCCGATTCCCGATGCGACGTCGCCGTAGCGCTGCGCACGGAGCGTCTCTGAAACTAGAGACAGAACCATCTCGTCGGAAGGCTTTCCGCCCGCAGGGCCCAGCGTATCGACGACGCGCGTCACGCGTGCGAGAACGCCAGGCATGAGCGCCGGCGTCTGTACGAGACGCTCTTCCGCTTCGTCCGTCAGACGCAGCGCCGTCATGTCCTGAATGAAGCGGCGGCGGCCTTCCTGGTCGGGACCGTTCATTTCGAGCACGATGTCAAAGCGGCGCACGGTGGCCGGATCGATCTCCTCGATCGAGTTCGTGATCCAGAAGGTCGGCACAGGACAGGTTTCGAGCCAATGGTGCAGACGCCCCTTGCGGTTGCCATGTGCAACCGAGACGTAGTGGTTCGACTTTCCCTTGCGCGTCGCCACGCGTTCCGAAAAGGCGTCTTCCGCTTCGTCGAGCGCGAGGAGCGTGCGCCCGGAGCACTGCAGATAGACGGAGGCTGCGCGCCAACACTCGAGACGCGCACGGTCCGAATCGGTGTCGATCTCATAGAGTCGAGCACCGAGTTCTTCCGCTACGAGTCGCGAGAGTTCGGTTTTGCCCGTCCCCGGAGGACCGTAGAGGAGGATGTTGACCCCTTGGCGCTTCTCGTCGAGCACGGTCCGCAGGTAGGGTAGGAGCGTGCTTTGGACGAGCGGAAGGTGACGGTAGTCCTCCGTCGTGAGGGAACTCATCGGGGCCTGACGTACGAGATCGCGAAAGATGACCTCTTCCGAAAGTTCGCGCTCGAGGAAACGGTTCCAGGGAATGCCCTCGCTGAATTCGATGAAGCCGAAGGTGGAGCGGTCGCTCTCCTCGGCGTAGCGCAGCAGCCCCGACGAAACGAGCGGGCCGTCGTCCGCCAGAATCGCTTCGATTTCGGAGCTTGATGCGTGAAGGACGCAGGCGATCGTTTCGACCCCGGCGGAATAGGTCATATAGCAGGTTGGGTTGAGTCCGAGCGCCGTTTCGAGAGGATCCGAACGTTCCGCCAGAAGCAGGAAGGCAATCGTCTCCACCATCAGCGGGGTGAGATGGAAAGCGTCGGCGAGGATGGAGAAATTCGTGCGAAGAAAGGGCGGAAACGCCTTCTGCACGCGGGTTGCCGAGGTTTTACCAAAACGTTTTTCGAGGCGTTCGAGTCCGCCCTGCAACGCCTTGGGAACGCCGCGTCCGCGCTGTTGAACCCAAAACGTTCCCAGATCGCCGCGCCGGCCGTTGTTGAGGAGCGCCTGACCGTCCTCGAAGTAGGATCGATGTTCGTTGCGCAGAGCAGTCAGAAAGCTGCGGCGCTTCGCCTTCGCAAGCGGCGGGATTTCGTCCTCCTTGAGTCCGTCGGTGTCCCGGAGCCATTCCCGGCCGCACTCCAAGTCCGTGAGACAGTCCTTGAGCTCGGTGTCGTCCCAATCCATGACCTTCTTGCCGAACTCCTTGATAGAAGCAAAAGTTCCGTCCGAGAGGAAGGGCTTCGCACGGTTCTCCACGAAAAGGTTCGTAACGTCCATGGCGAGCGAATGGGCGACGGAGGAGCCCATGATGCTGTCGGAGGGCGTGCAGTCGCACATTCGAATCTTGCGCCACAAATTGTCGCGAAGAAGCAGCCGGGCAATCCACGTTTCGACGATCGCTTCGAACGGGTCGTTTCGACGGGTATTCTTGCGGGAGGCAACCATTTTTCTGATCTCCTTGTTTGTCTGTAAGGAGATCATAGAGGCAGGGTGCGTCAGTTTCTGACGCACCCTGAACACGACGAAAACGTTCTATTAAACCGATTGAGAAGGACGATTGCCAATCATTTGCATCCCGTGCGAAAACGCGGGAAAATGACGAACGGTGAGGTCCTCGGAATGCTTTGCATCCGAGACACCGGAGGCGTTCGTTCTCGGAGGTTTCGACCAAGGAGAGCGAACGCCTTCTTCGTTGCGCGACCGTCAGGAATGGAAGGAACGGCGCGGCTTTTGTCTTTTGAGTTCCCGAGCGGGATCTCAAATGCACCTGCAAGACTCGCAGGGCGGCGTCCTCATGCGGCGATTGATTCTCGGGCGCGGCAAGACGTTTCGGACGCGAGCTGTCGGCGCACTTCGTTCACCACGACATCCGTCGGGAAGGTCTGCAGACAGAAGGCGAGCGAAGTGTCGGCCGATCGGGGGCAACGGGTGAGATGACCGCGGCGGCATTGGCGGCAGTCCGCCAGCGCGGGGTTCTTCAGAATCATCACGCCGTTCGAACGCTGGAGCACCGCGATGTCGCTGTAGTGCCGATGCCCTCGACAAGGCGCGGGGCCCCATCGGGAAATCGACCCCGGGCCGAAGATAGCGATCGTTTTGAGTCCGACGGCAGCCGCCACGTGCGTCGCGGACGTGTCGACGCCCACGTATAAGGACGCCTTACGCAGAAGGGCGCCCGTGCGGCCGAAGGTAAGTTTCCCGGAGAAGTTTCTCCAGGATTCGGGCGGCTGTTCCGAGGTCGCGTCCTTGATCTGCACCTCTTCCTTTTCGGAACCGCCGCCCGTAAAGGCAATGCGAAAACCTTCCGCGACGACGCATTTAGCGACCGCGCGCCAAACTTCCCGGGCGACGTCCTTGTCGGAGTACTTGCCGGACATGTGCAGTACGACGAAGGGACTTTCACGGCACCATTGCGAGTCCTCAGCCGACAACGCGCTGTAAGGCGCGTAAGGATGAACTTCCGGAACGGACGACTTTCCGGTTTCCCTGGCAATGGGAGCGAGCAGGGCGGCGATACGATCGAGTTGGTGCGCGGAATCGTCCAAAGGAATAAGGTCGGAAATGAGATTCCGGCGCAAACGATCCTGCGTCTCGTGCATTACCTGTTTTCGCCCGGCCGCGAACCCGTAATAGAAGGCGCGGTCGCCCGTAAGCGTGCAGACGGACCACTCGAAACGGTTCCAGAGGCACCGCAGGTCCGAGAGCAGGTCGGGAAGATTCGGTTTGTCTTCGACCGTGATGACGCCGTCGATTCCCGGGACGCCTTCGATGATGGAGGCGTTGCGGCGAAAGGTCAGAAGCCACGTCTCCGCGTCGGGACGAAGGAAGCGCACGGCCGGTCCCAGCGCAGCGGCCAGAAGCGCGTCGCCGAGGTCGCGAAGCGAGACGATCAGGATCCGAGGTTTGTGAGCGGGAAGGCCGGCGAAGACGGCGGGTGTGATCGTAAACATCAGGATCGGCTCCGAAGACAGGTTCTTTCAGTTCATTCGAAAAGAGTCTAGGAAGCGGATCGTGAAGAAGGCGTGACACCGCAAAAACGAGTTACAACCAAACTGCCGCAGGGATGATAAGTTTTGACGGACGAGATTTTCCGTCACGCATCGGTGACTTTGACGTCACGAATTCGTCACGGAAGAGGGCGGTCTTGCGAATGGTAGAAGGACCTCGATCGGGAAATGTCCGACGGTCGTTATTAAAGAAAAAGCGCAAAATCTTTAATAACGGGTTTTCTTATTAAAGTTTTTGAGCGGGGCGTGACGATGTCGCAACGGAAGAACGACTTGAGCGAGAACATCTATATGTCTTTCTACCGGCCAAAGATAGGTGCGGACGGCATTTGGGAACTTCCGCTTGTTCTCGAGACGGTCTCGGAAGCGAACGGTACGACGATTCCGTTGCCGTTGCCGTACCGAAAGCTCAACGCCGAGGTGCTTGAGTACCTTGAGGACGTCGCGCAGCAGATGCCCAAGGGCGAAGAGGCGCGGATCGTCGTGTACCTGCCGATGGAACAAATTCAACCCGGGCTTGAGCAAAAACTCAACAAGGTCATCGACATCTACGGGGACGTTCGCCTGGCAAGGCTCAAGCGCGAAGAGAAACGCGCCTTGCGCGCGGCCTTGAGCGCCTTGGCGTGGGGTTTTGCATTCATGCTTGTCTGCCAGATCTTCGGAGTCTTTGCTGATTTCCCGGAACATCCGACGCTCACGAATACGATTTCCGAGGGCTTCCTGGTACTGGGTTGGGTGGCGCTCTGGAAACCGTTCGAAACGTTGCTGTTCGATTGGCGTCCGTCGGTGCAGAGAAGAAAGCTTCACGAGTGCTTGGCGACGATGCCGGTGGTGCTGCGGCCGTTGCCGGCGACACTCAAGAGCCGATTAACGCTCGAAGGCTTCTGAAGGCCGACGGACGGAAAACCTGCTGAAAACACTTCAAAAACTATTCAACATAATAGCAGTTATGAAGAATTATGGTTTAGGAAGGCAAAATCCGATCTGATTCCCGAATCCGAACCCTTGCACGTCGTATGAAGCTTTTTAGGTTTTCGATCGGGAACTTTTCTCCCGATAAGCTTCACTCCCTTTGCTTTTGCCTTTGCCTTCGTCCCGTCAGTCCGCGTCAACCGTTCCTTTGCTTCCCTGCGATCCCGAGGCGCCCAGGTTCTGCTGTCGATTGAACGTCCAGCTCAGACCAGACGCCATTCGATTCCCCGGACTTTTCTTCCGGACCGCTTTCGTCGAGCTGTTTCGTGTCCCGGATTGAACGGCTCTGCGGTTCGATGTCCTTGCGCCTTGGTTTTGACGATGTCCGACGTCCGGATGCGCCGGCGTTCAGAGTTTCCGGATTGAGCTGATTCCGGCTTCCGGGTTTCACGTCCGATGTCTTGTGACCGGTCCGCTCGTCGCGCTGTCCGTTTGCGTCCCGCGTTTATCCTGTCCGTTCTAGAGCGGCCATCTCTAACTGAACGGTTCTCCCGTTCGGTCCATTCGTATGCGTTCGTTGATGCTGCCTCGATGCCGTGACTTTCCGTGATACGTCAAGGCGAAGCTTTACGAACAGAGGGACGCATTCGGCTCGACCGCCCTTCCCTTTGCCTTCATTCTTTTTATTCAATAGCGTTGCAATGGATTCGTTTGATTAAATGACCGCAAGGAAAGTTTCTTCGTGTTGAAGAAACAAAGGCCGCATCCTCTCGGGAATGCAGCCTCTCTTCGAAAGAATCGCTTTAGTTTGGCGTCAGTAGTAGGAACTGCTTCGCTCGATCCAGTCCGCGTGGATCTCTTCCATGGTCTTGCGCGAGAGCTTCCCTTCGAATTCCTCGCGCGTGAGCTCGTAAGCGGTCCAGACCTTTCGTTCGTTTCCGAAGAAGAACGAAAGCTCGAGCGGCGTCAGTTCGTCCGAGCGGAGCTTTCCCACCCAGGCGGCGAGAAGTTCAGGATTCGGCATGAGCGAGACCTGCTCCCACTCGTAGATTTCCTTCTCGTCCATCTCTCCGAACTCTTCCTGCTTGTCTTCGGGAATCCAGAAGCCCGGCTGCTTGTACTGGCGCGTGAAGACGCTCAGTTCCAGGGAGTCGTCCTCCAAGCCGTACGGCAAGGCCCAGACGCCGCGCAGGGAGCGGATCGTTTTCGTCACGGTGAGCGGCCCGAAGAGCGCGAACCCGGTGCGCCAGGGAACGGGAATGCCGTTGTCCCCTACCTTTCTCGGGTACTTCGCGGCGAAGCGGAGCATCGCCATGGCAAGGAAAAGAATCTTCTCGGAGCGTACGTTGAACTGTTGCGCAACAATGGTCATGGAGTTTTCGAAGTGATGTACGAGGCGGTCGGGACGGTCCCCGACTCTGGTCAAGAAGGAACCTCAATTATGCCGACTTGCGGAGCGTTTCGGGGAGCAGAATGAACATTACGAAAGAGGAGCACGGCCCAACACTTGCATAGTTTGCTTCGTGGGATTCGGTTCGTGAGCACCTGTTAAAATCCTTACATCTTCTCAAGTTGACGCTAAAGAGTTTCCCTTCATGTCTCAACCTGCACTTCAGCCGATTCCTCTTGGTCGTTCCAAGTTCTCTGCACTTCGCTCCGACAATGCCGTTTATGTGGATAAGACGGAGATGCTATACAACCTGTGCAGAACCAGTTCAAAAGTCTTCTTGGCACGACCGAGGAGATTTGGCAAGTCGTTGTTGGTCTCAACTTTCGAATCTCTGTTTAAGCACGGGATACGTGACTTTGCAGGACTCGCCATTGAGAAGCTATGGTCAGACACGACCTATAAGGTTGTATCGCTTGATTTCTCTCAAATTCAAGATTACGAATCTCCCAAGGACTTTGAGGAACAGTTTCTTACTTATATCCATGGAGTCTTTCGCGATTCAGTCGGGTACGATGGAAAGGCAGATCTGATCGACCTATCGCTTTGGCTTTCTAAGCAACCGGACAACAGTATCGTTCTTCTCATTGACGAATACGATGCGCCTCTCACAATAAGCATTCATCAACCTGAGGTGTTTGATAAGATTCAGCGCACGTTAAATCAGTTCTTCTCTAAAATTAAGGCTAATGAAGGATGCCTTCGCTTTTTCTTTATGACAGGCATTACGAAATATGCCAATACCGGAATTTTCTCCGGATTCAATAATATTGATGACATATCTCTTTCCGTAAATTACGGGACAATTTTAGGCTATACGGAAGAAGAGCTCAGCAGGAATTTCTCCGCGCACCTGATGCAAGCGGCGAAAACTCTTGGCTCCGACGTAAAGGAAGTAATTGAACAACTTCGCAAGCACTACGACGGCTTTTCTTTCGACCGAAAAGGCCGCACGCACGTCTATTGCCCCTGGTCCGTTCTCAAGTTCCTGAAAGCTCCTGCAGATGGCTTTTTAAATTATTGGTGCCAGAACGCTAAACCCACCGCTCTTATGCAGTATCTACGTCTCCATCCTCTGGATGCTACTGTAATGAACGAGGAAAAGCGTGGGATGAGCCTAAACGATCTTGATTCATCCTTGGCATTGCCGAATCTTACATTGGAAAATCTGCTCTTGCAGACCGGGTATTACACAATCAAAAAAGAATTGATGCCCGGCTATGTGGAGATTGGTTATCCCAATCAAGAAGTTTCTATTTCGATGGCACAACTTTATGCAGATGAACTTCTTCGTAATAAAAACAAAATTGCGTTGGGTATCCCGACCATAGCTTCTGCCCTGGAGCATCAATCCCTCGACGAAATTGTGCGGCTTTTCAACAACATGTTCAACGGCATTGATTATGGGGACTACTCCATCATCAACGAATCGATGTGTCGCGTTCTTCTGCAGTTCCTTCTGCACGGGGCCGCCATGTTGCCTCATGTAGAAGTTCATTCTGCACACGGACGCAGCGACCTGGAAGTGGACGCAAAGACACGTCGTTGGGTCTTCGAAATTAAATTTGCACGGACTGAAGCGGAAGAACTGAAACTTCTCGAAGAAGGAAAGGCGCAGATGACGGACCGGCGATACGGCGAAACGCCGATGGCGACGGGCATGAGCCTTCACCGCGCGGTTTTGGTGTTTTCGAAGGATAAGCGCCGATTTGTTCAGTGGGCGACTTGCTGAAAAGTCGGTCTTCTTGAAAATGACGAAGGGCACGAACTCCATCCGGATTCGTGCCCCTCGCTTTTGGAAGGAATCGGGATCAGTCGACGGCGACCATCACGCTCGAAGCCTTGATGACGGCGTAGGCCTTGTCACCAACCTTCAGGCCGAAGTTCTGGGCGGAATTCGTCGTGATCGAGGAAACGATTTTCTCGCCGGCCGCCGTTTCAATGGTCACTTCCGTGGCGACGGGACCTTCCTTGATGGCGACGATCTTGCCTTCGAGGCAATTGCGGGCGGAAATTCGCATGGCTGTATCTCCTTTTGGTGCGTGTGAATGTGAAACGTGATCAACGGCCACGAGACAACTTTATGGCTTTTGAGCCGTCCTTGGCAACAGGCGTTTTCCCCAAAAGGAATAGCGTAGAAGACGATACTCCTATTTAGTCTCTACCGCTTGAGATTATCGCTGATCGGATTTGGATTGGTTGTACGGTTTCCCGGATCGGCTGGAAAAGGGCCTCTCCCGGGCAACCTCACGGAAACGAGGGGTAGCGCAAGAAAGCGGGACAGATGTTGGTTGGTTGACTCGACTTTACGAATTTTTGCGATTGGAAAAGGAATAACCGTGCAACTGCAGAGTGTCTTGCGGCGCTACACTCAATCCATTACGTGCGGCCATGTTCGGCGCTCGTCACCAACACAGAATGCAAGAGGAAAGGAGGCTGTCGATGCAATACGACTTCACGACGCTCACCGAGCGCCGCGGCACGAATTCGATGAAGTGGAAGGGACCGGAAAAAGAACTGCCCGCCTGGGTGGCCGACATGGACTTCCGGACGGCGCCCGCCATTACCGAAGCGGTGATGGAAAAGGTCGGCAAAGGGATCTTCGGCTACTCCTGGATTCCCGAATCGCTCCTCGACACGGTCTCCGCCTGGTGGTCCCGCCGCTACGGCTGGACGATGAAACACGAGTGGATGCACTTCGCGACGGGCGTGATGCCCGCGATTCATTCGATCGTGAAGAGCCTCACGGCGCCGGGCGACGGCGTCGTCGTGATGACGCCGGTCTACCACTGCTTCTTCCACGCGATCGAATGGAACGGCCGCGTGGTTCGCGAAGCGCCGCTTCACTTTGAAAACGGCGCCTACCGCTTCGATCCGGAAGCCTTGGAAGCGGCCCTCAAGGAACCCGCGACCACCCTGCTTCTTCTCTGCAATCCGCACAACCCGACGGGCGAACTCTGGACGCGCGAAGAGCTTGCGGAAATCGGTCGCCTCGCCGCCAAGTACGGCGTTCCCGTCGTGTCGGACGAAATTCACTGCGACCTCACGGATCCGGGATCGGTCTACACGCCTTTCGCCTCCGTGAACGAAGAATGTGCGCAAAACGCGATCGTGACGGTCTCTCCTTCAAAGACCTTCAACATTCCGGGCATCAACACGTCGTTTGTCATCGTTCCGAACGAAGGTTTGCGCGGCCGCGTCTTCTGGGGCCTCGACCGCGACCAGGTCGGCTTCCCGAGCGCCATCGCGATCGAAGCGACCGAAGCTGCCTACGGCAAGGGCGAAGCCTGGGTCGAAGAGGTCCGGGAAGTGCTCGCGCGCAACAAGGAGCGCGTCGTTTCCTTCCTGCATAAGGAACTGCCGCAGCTCCACGTCACGCACCGCGAAGCGACCTACCTCGTCTGGATCGACTGCTCCGCCGTGACGGACGACGCCGACAAGCTGGTCGAACACATTCACAAGACGACGGGACTCGTCGTGTCGCCCGGAAGCCAGTTCCGCGGAAACGGCCGCGCGTGGATCCGCCTCAATCCCGCGACGCAGCCCGAACGTCTCGAAGAAATCCTCCGGCGCTTTGCCGAGGGCGTGAGGACCTTCGCCGCCTGAACCACCAGCGGCGCGATTCGAACCGAAAGGAGAATGTTTATGACCCATCGTTTCGATTGTCACTTCATCAACGGAAAGTGGACGCTGTCGACGGGCGACGCCAAGATCGAAGTCGAAAATCCCGCGACGCGGGAAATCTTCGCAACCGTGCCCGACGGCACGATTGAAGACGTCGACCGCGCCGTCGCGGCCGCCAAGGCGGCGCAGCCCGCCTGGGAAAAGGTTCCGATGGCCGAACGCGTCGCGCTCATGCGCCGCGTGATCGACTATCTGAAGGCCCGCGCCGACGAAATCACGGAATTGGAAGTGAAGGAGCTCGGCGCTCCGGTCACCTTTACGCGAAACCTCCACGTGAACTACCCGATCGCCCGCATCGTGTCTTTTACGGACCTGGCCGAGAAGCTCCCCGACCACTACGACTTCCCCGAGTCCACCTGCACGCGCGAACCGGTCGGCGTCGTCGCCTGCATCACCCCTTGGAACTATCCTCTGGGTCAGGTCGTGCAGAAGGTGCCGCCCGCCCTTCTGATGGGGAACACCTGCGTTCTGAAGGCGAGCCAGCACACGCCGCTCACAGCCTACTTCCTTGCCGAAGCCTTCGAGGCGGCGGGCCTCCCGCCGGGCGTCTTCAACTTGGTTTCGGGCCGCGGCCGAAGCCTCGGCGACCGCCTCGCCACGCATCCCGACGTCGACATGGTGAGCTTTACGGGATCCACGACGGTCGGCTCCATGCTGGGCCAAAAGGGTCTCGCCTCGCTCAAGCGTCCGCATCTGGAATTGGGCGGCAAGTCGCCCTTCGTGTTTCTTCCGGGTATCGAAAATCTCGAACCCGCCGTGAAGAAGCTCTTCGATTCGATCTTCCTCAACGCGGGCCAGACCTGCACGGCGCTCTCGCGCCTCCTCGTTCCGGAAGCCGAGTTCGACCGAATCACGAAGGAACTCCTTCGTCAGATCCCGAACTACCGCACCGGTGATCCGACGGACGCGAAGACGGCCGTGGGCCCGCTCTCGTCCCTTGCGCAGTACCGCAAGGTCCGCTCCTACCTTGAGCTCGGCCTCGAAGAAGGCGCGACGCTCTTGGCGGGTGCCGTTCCTCCCGAAGAGCCCGAGACCGGGTACTTCATCGAACCCGCGATCTTCACGAACGTGAAAAACGACATGCGGATCGCCCGCGAGGAAATCTTCGGCCCGGTTCTCTGCGTTCTCACCTACAAGACGCTCGACGAAGCGGCTGCGATCGCCAACGACACGGTCTACGGCCTCAACGCCGCGATCTGGGGCAAGAAGGACGAAGCCGTCGCCATGGCCAAGCGCATCCGCGCCGGGAACGTCTACGTCAACGACGGTCCGCGCGACATCACGGCGCCCTTCGGCGGCATGAAGGCGAGCGGTCTCGGCCGCGAAGGCGGTCCGGAAGGGCTCTTCGCCTTTACGGAATGGCGCGCGGTCTTTGACAAGGGCGTACTCTGAACCCGTAAAAGATAAAGCCCCGAACGGGGCTTAAATAAGACAAGGGGGCGTTCGATCGGTATCGGGCGCCCTTTCTCTTTGGGTGCCCGCCCGAGCGTCGCCGTTCTCTTTCGGATGCCTTCCGTCCGACCCCCGTTCGGCGACGCCCGTGCGAGGTTCGCGCCTCTCTCTTCGGCGTGTTTCCCTACACCCCCATTGTCGGCTCCCGGCATGGAGCAAAAGGACTCCGGACGGCGGTATTCACCGAGGAACGGACAATGTTTCCCATGGCGAAACCGTGGTGGTTGCGCTCAAAGAGACGAAACCCCTCCGGGGTCACACGACGGGGTTTCTCGGTTCTCCTCAGCGTCGCGCGGGCTTGCGGACGGCCCGCAGGCTCGGCGACCGTGCGCCCGACGTGCCCGACGCGGGAGCCGCCCTCCTTGCGGCGGGTTTCACGGGCTCTTCGGCAAAGGCTTCGAACCTCTTGTCCGGGTGCAGGGCGAAGAAGTCCTCGGGCGAGATGCCGCGCTCAAAGAGCTCGATTTCTTCGGGAAGGAGCGGAATGATCTCGAGAAGTCCGCGCGCATACCATTCATCCGCTCGGGCGGAGAGGTCGTCAAAGACCTCCTCCGTAAAGGGATATTCCTTCTCCCCGTCGAAAACAACGGCGGCGTGCTCGAAGTCGCGCGGCCAAATGCCGACGTAACCCGAGTAATCGTAGCCTTGGATCCATTTGTCGAACCCGTCGTCCGCGAAATGCTCCAACGAAAAGAGTGAGACGGGCTTCTGGTCCGGCGGATTGAAGTCGCTTCGGATTTCGGGAAGGACGAGCTTCTTCAAGAGCGCCGTGACGGCCTTCTTCACGGTGAGGTCTCGGAAGGAATCGACCGTTTCGCCGATGCGCACCAGATAGCGCACGCCGAAGACCGGAGACTGCGTGGGAAAACCGTGAGCGGTCGCGACCCAGCGTTCGCCCGTATCGTTCCTGCGGCGAAGCAGTGCCGCCCGAAACCCGTCGCGGATCGTGAACCAGTCGACGACTTCGCATTCGTTCCAGTGTGCGAGCCGTTCCAGGTTCCGGCAGTCGGCCTCGAGTGCCTCGTCGATCTCTTCGCGTTCCTCGGGTTCCAGATGGAAGTCGTCCGGATCGCAACTCGGTGCGCGGCGCGGGAGCCAGTTTTCAAAGAATTCAATTTGAATGTCCGGAATGTTGCTCCCTTGGATCGCGTCGAGGAGCGTTTCGCAGATCTCGCGCACGTCGCTGTCTTTCGCTTCCTTGGCGCGGATCAGCTTGTCCGCAAGGACGATGCGGTGCCGGATGTTGGATTCGCGATCGAGCAGATCGGGCGAACAAAGGAAGAAGACTTCCTTCGCCTCTTCGAAACGGAAAGGTTCGCAGTCGTAGTGAAGCGTGAGAAGCGTCGACCAGAAGGAATTCAGAATTTCCACGGGCACGGCGATTTCGGCTTCGGCCAGGTCGCCGTTGCTCAATTCCTTGAGAAGCGCCATGCCGGCGGCGCGTTTTGCGAGCACGTCGTCGACGTCGGCGGGCTCGACGAAGTTGTCGAGGAACCAGGCGGCGAGTTTGCCGTAGACGGCGTACGCCTTCGCGCGCTTTCTATTGAGCCGCAGACAGTCGATGAAATGGCGGGCGGTCCGGACCGTCTCGGGATTTCCGAGCCCGTCCTCCCTCACCGCCACGACCGCGGCCAAAGCGACCATCGCGCAGCAATAGGGCGGAATCCCTTCCCACTTGACGTTCTTGAACGTCTCAAGGAAATTGCGGTAGGTCTGCCCGTCCCACGAGGAAAGGAGCGCCGTGAGCACTTCGCGCTCGCTCGGCGTCTTCGCGAGCGGTTCGGAAACGGCGGGCGGGTTGCGGATGACCGGCGGCACCCAGATCACGTCCAGGTATTCGAGAACGTTGGAGGGTTCCTTGTTGGGACACTTGTAGGGCGACATGAAGCGCACCGCACGCTCCACGGCGCCGTCGACGTCGCCCGAGAGCCATTTTTCACGCAGGAACAGCGCTTCGGTGTCGGGCACGGCAAAGGGTGCGTCGTCGAGTGCGGAAACGGAAAGATCTTCGCAGCTGCGGATGAAATTCACGTAGGTTTCCACCTCCGCCGTGCATTCCTTCTCGCGACGGTCGGGGTGACGGCGGGAGATTTCGACGAAATCGCCGCTCAAGCCGATCAGAACGTGGTAACGGATCTGATCGCGAATGTTTGCCGAGGCTTTGAAACCGTCGAGAAGCCGCGCACACCGACGGAACATGTCCGCATCCTCCGCCTGCGCGAGCTCGAGTCCGAGTCGGAAAAACTCGACGGCCTCCTCCGGCTCTTCGAAGTTCTTGTCGTAGCGGCAACCCTGTTTTTCGTAGCGATCGGCAAAGAATTTCCAGCAAAGAAGGGCCTCATCCTCACGATCCATGACGATCAGGTGCCTCGCCACGCAGAGGAGCGCCGTCGGTTTGAGCGCCGAAGGGTTTCTCCCCAATCGGTCCCAGATGTCGAGGATCACGTACGAATCGAATTCCAACTTCGCAACGGCGAAAATGACGTTGACTTCCTTTTGGTTGTAAGGGAAATCGGGAAAATCACGCCAAAAGTGACATATGGCTTCAAAGTCGCCGTTCAGAATGTACTCGTTCAGAATCGCACGGGCATGACGAACCCAATTGTTGTTTTGTTTCTTCACGGTCTGCCCCTCGGGATAGCGGTGAGTGGAGGAATCATTATGGCACGGCCGAATTCCCAGAGACATCGCGGGATTTCGTCACCGGCCGGAATCCGCCGGCGCTTCGCGGCAGGACTGCGGTCCGTTTCGGAAACCCGCCCTACTGCCGCGGTCTACCGACCGAGAATCGACCGTCCGAACGCAACCCCGAAAATTGTTGCGCATTCGCCACGATTGCACGCTCGCGGAGGCGATCTGCGGACGCAGGGGCGAAGTCCCCTTTCCCCGTCGTTTTCTCAGGCAAGCGTCGCCACGAGCAGGGCCTTGATGGTGTGCATGCGGTTTTCCGCCTGCTCGAATACGATCGAGCGAGGCGACTCGAAGACCTCTTCCGTCACCTCGAGTCCGTCGACGAGATTCGGATGACGCTCGACGATCGCCCGGGCGACCTTCGTCTCGACGTTGTGAAAGGCGGGAAGGCAGTGCATGAACCGGACCTCGGGATTTTCGGCCGCGGCGACGAGCCCGGCGTTCACCTGATAAGGAAAAAGCGCCCGGATGCGCTCGTTCCAGACGTCGACGGGTTCGCCCATGGACACCCAGACGTCGGTGTAGAGGACGTCTGCGCCCTTTGCGGCCTTGGCAGGGTCTTCCTCGAAGGAGATGGCCGCACCCGTCTCAGCGGCGATGGCCTTGCACTGCTCCACCAGTGCAGCGTCCGGCTGGTACTTCCTGGGGGCGCAGGCGGTGAAGTTGAGGCCCATCTTGGCGCAGCCCACCATCAGGCTGTTGCCCATGTTGTAGCGGGCGTCGCCGAAGTAAACGAAGTTGATGCCCTTGAGGTGGCCGAAGTGCTCCCGGATGGTGAGGAAGTCGGCGAGGATCTGGGTGGGGTGGAACTCGTTGGTCAGGCCGTTCCACACCGGCACACCGGCGTAGTGGGCCAGATCTTCCACGATGCTCTGGCCGTAGCCGCGGTACTCGATGCCATCGAACATCCGGCCCAGCACCCGGGCGGTGTCGGCGATGGACTCCTTTTTGCCGATCTGGCTGCCCGACGGGTCGAGGTAGGTGACTTCCATGCCCAGGTCGTGGGCGGCGACCTCAAAGCTGCAGCGGGTGCGGGTGGAGGTCTTCTCGAAGATAAGGGCAATGTTCTTGCCGCGCAGAGCATCGTGGCGGATGCCGGCCTTCTTCTTTGCCTTCAGGTCGGCGGCGAGGTCAAGCAGACCTTCGATCTCTTCGGGAGTGTAATCGAGAAGCTTCAAAAAGCTGCGGTTCGTAAGATTCATTGTATATATTCCTCTCTATGCGCAAAAATTTGAATATTTATACTTTCGCAGACCCTATTATAATACAGAGCAAAGGTGGGGTCAAGAGGAAGCGGTTGACGCACCTGTCAAAATTGAGATCCAATGGAAAAGTCAAGGTGCTATGAAAAAATTTAACATCTTACAAATCCAGCTCCATTTTCCGCCCGCTGGGCTGATAGGGGGTAAGCCGGACGCCGGCCTTTTTGAACATGAACCGGGCGGCCACGCTGGAATCGGTGTCGTGGTACTTGTCGCTGTAGTAGACGACCTCGGCGATGCCGGACTGGATGATGGCCTTGGTGCACTCGTTGCAGGGAAACAGGGTCCCATACACCCGGGCACCCTTCAGGTTGTTGTGGGCGCTGTTGAGAATGGCGTTCAGCTCGGCGTGGCAGACGTACATATACTTGGTCTGCAGGGGGGCACCCTCCCGCTCCCAAGGCATCTCGTCATCGCTGCAGCCCATGGGCATCAGCGATGACGAGATGCCTTG
>OGHP01000151.1_pt1 | contig 16572 bp, 8 predicted proteins | sample 1571591 | NCBI WGS metagenome assembly OGHP01 (sample SAMEA2582069, study PRJEB24529) | metagenome | biome: Human gut stool | place: China | collected 2011 | reverse complement strand
AAAGTCAGGTTGAAAGTGGATGTTTCAGCATGTGCCACCATTTTGCAGGCACAGAAACAAGGGCCGTCTTCCGCTTTGTTCGGACATTCGGGTTGGCAGTTGCATTGAGGATGATATTCTTTTACGATGTCCGCCCATAACATACGTGCTGCGCGGAACTTGGCAATTTCCAGAAAATAGTTGGAACTGATGCCGAAATTGAATTTTATTTTCTTGGCAACCAGTGCAGCAGGAACTCCTGCTTCTACCAGTTTGCTCAGATATTCGTTACCCCAAGCCAATGCATATCCCAGTTCTTGTGAAATATAAGATCCGGCATTGTTCAGTTCTATCGCATTGATACAGATACAACGGAATTTAGGTAGCGGAGCCAGTACTTCTACCAATTCTTTGGCGGTAGTGATGAAATTGCTAAGGTCTTTGCCTTTTACCATCATTTTACCCATAGGGTCATAGTTGACGGAGCCTTGCAATTTGGTCAGGTCGTATTCTTTCTTTTGGAAGTAAGCAACCAACAATTTGGCTAATTCCACCGTATGTCCTTGACAAGTGGAGAAGTTTAACTCAATGCATTCCGCACAGATATCATTCAATAATGTTTCGATATATTCAGGACTGAGATCTTTCTTCTTTACGTAGAATCCCAATGAGTCAACACCTTTGTTCAAAATATCCAGTGCTTTAGCATTGGCTTCTTTAGGACACTCTACTTTGATTTCCTGACGCACGAACCAAGTATTGTCGTTTTTCTTCGTGCCTCTTACATAGGGGAATTCTCCGGGTAGTCCTTCGGTTGTTTTCAAACCTTCCAGATCTTCCTGGCGATAAAATGGTTTTACTTTAAAACCTTCGTTGGTTCTCCAAACCAATTTCTTTTCAAAATCAGCGCCTTTCAAGTCTGCTGTAATCTTTTCCATCCACTGTTCCGTAGAAACGGCTGGGAAGTCCGAAAAGAGTTTCTCTTTTCTATCTGCCATAGTTTATTCGGTATTAATATTTAAGAATTATATCACATACTTTTTCAATAGTATGGGCAAATATACTAAAACCTTTTAAATAGAATCCTTTTTTTAGCTATTTTCATAAAGGAGAAAGAGAGGTTTCTGTCATTTTGTTAACTGATGAAAGCAAAAGATGTTCTTATTGCAAAGTGGATATTGCAAAATAAATAAGAATCATGAAATAATAGTTTTCAAATTGTTGGGTTGAGTGAGGGGAATTCATTAATTTTGCGGCAATTTTATAAAAACATAGTATTATATCATGGACTGGTTACAAAATCTATTATTTGATGAAAACTCAATAGCGCATATCGTGCTGCTTTATTCTTTTGTGATTGCAGTAGGAGTGTTGCTGGGAAAAATTAAATTTTTCGGAGTATCGTTAGGTGTTACTTTTGTTTTGTTTACCGGTATTGTCTGCGGACATTTCGGTTTAACGGGGAATACACAGATACTTACATTTTTACAGGATTTCGGACTAATATTGTTCGTGTTCTGTATCGGACTTCAGGTAGGTCCTTCTTTTTTCTCTTCCTTCAAGAAAGGAGGGATTGCAATGAATCTAGTAGCAATGGGGATTGTCGCATTGAATATTGCTGTGGCTGTGGCTTTGTATTATGGCTTGAACGGCCGGATAGAGCTGCCTATGATGGTGGGTATTCTTTGTGGTGCAGTAACGAACACGCCGGGACTGGGTGCTGCCAACGAAGCGTTGAGCCAGCTGAATTACAATGGCCCGCAGATAGCGATGGGATATGCATGCGCTTATCCATTGGGAGTGCTGGGTATCATTGGTTCTATTATTGCTATCCGCTACATTTGCCAGATTAATTTGAAAAAGGAGGAAGAGGATATCGCTAAAGAAGAAGCTGCAAATCCTCATCTGACTCCTCGTATGATGCACCTGGAAGTTCATAATGAGGCATTGGCAGGAAAAACGTTGCTTCAGGTCAGAGACTTCATGGGGCGTGATTTTGTTTGTTCACGTATTTTGCAGAACGGTCATGTCAGTATTCCTAATCGTGATACTGTTTTCCATCTTGGTGATCAGTTGTTTGTGGTTTGTGCAGAGGATGATGCGGAAGCCATTATTGCTTTTATCGGTCCTAAAATTGAAGTGGATTGGGAAAAGCAGGATACTCCGATGGTATCCCGCCGTATTTTGATTACACAACCTAAAATGAATGGTAAGCAATTGGGGGAATTTCATTTCAGTAGTATGTATGGTGTGAATGTGACTCGTGTCAACCGTTCAGGTATGGATATCTTCGCTTCACGTAACTTAACCTTGCAGGTAGGTGACCGTGTAATGGTGGTAGGTCCTCAGGATGCGGTGGAACGTGTTGCCAATTTGATGGGTAACTCATTGAAACGTTTGGATCATCCTAATATCGTGACTATTTTTGTGGGTATCTTCTTGGGGATTTTCTTTGGTAGTCTGCCTATTGCATTTCCAGGTATTCCTACTCCGGTAAAATTGGGTTTGGCCGGTGGTCCGTTGATTGTATCTATTTTGATAGGTCGTTTCGGATATAAATTGAAATTGGTGACTTATACCACTATGAGTGCCAATTTGATGTTGCGTGAAATTGGTATTGCTTTGTTCCTTGCCAGTGTGGGGATAAAGGCTGGTGCGAATTTTGTGAATACGGTTGTCGATGGAGATGGTCTGTTGTATGTGGGTTGTGGTTTCCTCATTACAGTTATACCTTTATTAATAATGGGAGCGGTTGCACGCTGGCATTACAAGATGAATTATTTCATGTTGATGGGGCTTATTGCAGGTAGTAACACAGATCCCCCCGCATTGGCGTATTCTAATCAGACAGCAGGTAATAATGCTCCGGCGGTAGGTTATTCTACTGTGTATCCGGTATCCATGTTCCTTCGTATTCTGACTGCCCAATTATTGATATTAATATTGGCAAGTTGATATTGGCAAAAAGTATAAAAACAATAAAGTATAACTTGTAGGAGGGGGTGTCAAAAAATGGTAGCTTGAATCATTTTTTGGCGCACCCTCTTGCTGATTAAAAGAATAAATATGATTTCAGTAGATGGATTGACCGTTGAGTTTGGCGGTACCACCTTGTTTAGTGACATATCTTTTCAGATAAATGAGAAAGACCGTATTGCCTTGATGGGGAAAAATGGTGCGGGTAAGTCTACCTTATTAAAGATTTTGGCTGGTGTACGGCAACCTAGTCGTGGAAAGGTGTCGGCTCCTAAGGATTGTGTGATAGCTTATCTTCCCCAGCATCTGATGACAGAGGATGGGCGTACTGTATTCGAGGAAGCTTCTCAGGCATTCTCGCATCTTCATGTTATGGAGGCAGAAATAGAAGCCATAAATAAGGAACTTGAAACGCGTACCGATTATGAAAGTGATTCATATATGGAGTTAATCGAGAAAGTTTCTGCCATGAGTGAGAAGTTTTATTCCATTGATCTTACCCATTTTGAAGAAGATGTGGAAAAGGCTTTGCTGGGACTTGGTTTTATGCGTGAGGACTTCAATCGCCCTACCAGTGATTTCAGTGGTGGCTGGCGTATGCGTATTGAGTTGGCTAAATTATTGCTCCAGAATCCAGATGTATTATTGCTGGATGAGCCCACTAACCATCTTGATATTGAATCCATCCAGTGGTTGGAAGATTTCTTGGTCAATAGTGCCAAAGCGGTAATTGTCATCAACCACGACCGTAAATTTGTAGATAATATCACAACCCGTACCATTGAAGTGACGATGGGGCGCATCTATGATTATAAAGTGAACTATTCCCAATATCTGATATTGCGTAAAGAACGACGCGAGCAACAGATGAAGCAATATGAGGAACAGCAGAAGATGATACAGGAAACCAAGGATTTCATAGAACGGTTCAAAGGAACTTATAGTAAAACTTTGCAAGTGCAGAGCCGTGTGAAGATGCTTGAGAAATTAGAATTGGTTGAAGTGGACGAAGAAGATACCTCAGCATTGCGGTTGAAATTCCCGCCTTCTCCACGAAGTGGAAATTACCCGGTCATTATGGACAGGGTGGGAAAGACCTATGGTGACCATGTAGTTTTCAAGGATGCCTCATTGACCATCGAGAGAGGGGATAAAGTGGCTTTTGTGGGCAAGAATGGTGAAGGTAAGTCTACTTTGGTAAAGTGTATCATGCGTGAGATAGAGCATGAAGGGACTTTAACGCTGGGACACAATGTGCAGATTGGTTATTTTGCTCAGAATCAAGCCTCTTTATTGGACGAGAACCTCACGGTTTTTCAAACGATAGATGATGTGGCGAAAGGGGAGATCCGTAATAAAATACGAGACTTGTTGGGTGCATTTATGTTTGGCGGCCCCGAAGCTTCCATGAAGAAGGTGAAAGTGCTCAGTGGTGGAGAACGTACTCGTCTTGCCATGATCAAACTATTGTTGGAACCGGTGAATCTGTTGATTTTAGATGAGCCTACTAATCACTTGGATATGAAAACCAAAGATATCCTGAAACAAGCTTTGGTGGACTTTGACGGCACATTGATTGTTGTGTCTCATGACCGTGACTTTTTGGACGGATTAGTGACGAAAGTGTATGAATTTGGGAATAAAAAGGTAAAAGAACATCTCTGTGGTATCTATGAGTTCCTGGAAACAAAGAAAATGGAAAGTTTGCAGGAGTTGGAAAAATAAATTAGCTTTGCATCTGTTAACTTTGGATTGGAGGTGGAGATGCAAACAATTTCTATAGATATAAATAAAGTACAAAAAGGAGACGAGGCGGAGTTTCGTCTTCTTTTTAATCTTTTCTATCCTCGTCTGATGTCTGTAGCTTGCCGTTTTGTGCCTGAACATATTGCTGAAGATATTGTACAAAGTGTTTTTGTCATGTATTGGGAACAGAAGTCTACCTTGACACCTAATGCCATTCATTCTTTCCTCTATAAATGTACACAGAATAATTGCCTGAATTATCTGAAGCACCAAGCTGTTGTGCTGGGGCATGAGGAGGAGGTGCGTTTGGCGGAAGAACGCATGGCCTTTCAGCTGGCAGGATCGGATGCCAATGAATTGTGGAATGAGGTGGTTGAGCGTGACATCCGGAAATTGTTGGAAGCTTCCATCTCTAAATTACCTCCTAAATGTCGTCAGGCTTTCGAATTGTCTTATTTTAAAGAGATGACTTATAAAGAGATAGCGGAGGCTATGCATATTTCATCCCGTACGGTGGAAGAACATGTACAGAAAGCCACAAAATTCTTGAGAGAGGATTTGAAGGAGGTATTGTTCTGCCTGTTGTTTTTGCTTCGTTAATAGTTTCATGCAGGCTTTTTCTGGCGTCTGTAAAAAATAAAATGCAAAAAAAAGCATTTTTTCTTCTTTTTAACCCCGTAGTTCTTTCTTGGTTAATTGTCTTAATAATGAAAGACAATAAAGAAAGTAAATGAAGGACGATATTTTAATTCGATATATTAATAAGCATTGTACTGCAACCGAAGAAAAAGAGGTTTTAGAGTGGTTGAAGGAGAAAGATAGCCGTCAGCGTTTATTTGAGCTGGAGCAAATCTGAAATGCGTTTTTCGGATAAAGGACGTATGGATGAAGCTTATCGGCAACTGAGCGGACAGCTTGGCTTGAGTAAGCAGGCAGAGAAAAGAGAGAAACCGGTACAGAGATTCACCATCGGGGAATGGTGGAAGTATGCGGCTGTGTTGGTTACTGTTTGTCTTTTTGCAACAAACTTGTTCTATATCACGAAAGAGGAACCGGAAGCATACAATACGGTAGTGGTTCCGAAAGGCCAACGGGTTTCTTTATTGCTGAGTGATGGAACAACAGTTTGGCTGAACGCTGAGAGCCGTTTTTCTTATCCGGCTAAGTTTTCGGAAAAATATAGAACGGTCACATTGGAAGGAGAGGGCTATTTTGAGGTGGCGCATAATCCAAAATGTCCGTTTACGGTGAAATTGCCGATGTTGAATATCAGGGTGTTGGGTACAAAATTTAATGCAAAAGCCTACTTGGATGAACCGAGTTGGATTACTTTGAAAGAAGGTTCGGTAGAAGTGTCAACCTTAGATGACAGAAGTAAGGAAAGGATGTCGCCCAATGACCAGGTATATTACACCGTTAGTGACGGCTTGGTGTTAATAAGGAGTTCGGCGCAGGCAAATGTGGATAGTTGGACTACTGGTGACCTGAGATTCGACAACAAGACCTTGAAAGAAATGGCAAAGGTTATAGAACGTCGGTATGATGTGAAAATCAGGATTATGGATAGTTCGCTGGTTGAAGAATATTTCACTTGCCATTTTAGGAAAGACTTGACCATAGCCCAGGCGATGGAATTGCTGAAAGAAACCAGACGGGTGGATTATAGAATTGAAAAGAAAACGGTATACCTATATAAAAAATAACAGTATGTGAAACTTTGAAAAACAACGGATGCCTATGAAGTAAAACCCTTGCAAAAAAATGAAGGGTCGAAGACGCACCACCATCTTTCGACCCGGATTAATGAGTAACCTTATAATTTATTACAAACTAATCAATTACAAATGTATGGATAATATTATGAAATGCACACCATTGGGTGAGCAAAAATCACTATGGCTACGAAAAACATTGTTAATTATGAAATTCTTTGTTCTTTTTCTATTATTGGGAACTATCCCGTGTTGGGCAGGTGTCGCTTATTCACAGAATGTGAAGATGTCTTTGGATATGGAAAATACTACGGTGCATGATGTGATTAATGCTATTGAGAAAAAAGGGGAATTCTATTTTACCTATAATCTGAATCAAATCAATGTCAATAGAAAAGTATCCATTAAAGTAGAAAATAAAACGATAAACCAGATTTTAGATCAGTTGTTTTCGAAATCAGGTATCGATTATAAAATAGAAAATCGTCATATTGTATTATATAAGCAGGCGGCTTCCGAAGTAGAAGCTGTGAAACAACAGAAATCTATAAATGGTATTGTAGCCGATGAGCAGGGTGAACCTATCATTGGTGCCAGTGTATTGGAAAAAGGTACTACAAACGGTACGATTACTGATTTGGATGGTCGTTTTACTTTATCTATCGGCAAGGGAACTGAATTGATTGTTTCTTATGTAGGTTATACCACAAAGACTGTGAAAATAGGTAATCAGTCTACTATAAAAATCGTATTAATAGAAGATACCAAGACTTTGGATGAGGTGGTTGTAATTGGTTATGGTACACAGAAAAAGTCTGATGTTTCAGGTTCGGTAACATCAGTATCGGGTGATAAATTGTCTAAGATTCCTACTGCAAATGCAGAGATGGCATTGCAAGGTATGGCTCCAGGTTTGTCGGTAAACTTTGGCAGCGGTGCTGCTGGTTCTTCTGCCACTTTGCAGGTGCGCGGTGTGACTTCTTGGAAAGATGATGATGGCGAGAACAGCGAAAGTAACGGTCCACTGGTGATTATCGATGGTGTTCCGGGTAATATGTCTTATCTTAATCCTGAAGATATTAAATCGATTTCCGTATTGAAAGATGCTGCTACTGCCGCTATCTATGGCTCACGTTCGGCAGCTGGTGTTATTTTGATTGAAACACATCGTGGTACGATGAATTCAGCTCCGAAGATTACTTTTTCCGGTTATTGGGGATTGAGTGCCGTGCCGAAGCGTCTGGAAGTTTGTAATTCAGCTGAGTTTATTAAAGTACGTAAGATGGCATTAATAAATGCAGGTACGGACGAGAGCCGCTGGCCTAAATATATCAGCGAGTACGAGAGAGACCCGAGCCAGTTTGCTGATACTGATTGGCAGAAAGAGTATTACCAACGTGGTTTTACACAAAAATATAACATCGGTTACACGGCAGGTAGTGCTAATTCCAATGTGTCTCTTTCTGCTTTCTATAGTAAGACGGACGGTGTGACTATTGCTACCGGAGATGAAAAGTTCGGTTTCCGTTTGAACTCTGATGTTACCCGTGGTAAGTTTAAAATGGGTGAATCGGTAAGTTATAGTCGTTGGTCGGCCGATTTGGAATCCAATTCGGGTTTCTCCTCCATTTATCAGGTGACGAATATGGAGCCGTTAGCGTTCCTTTATGATGAGAACAATGATGGCGGTTATGGTGGTGCCATCTCTGGTATGGGCATGTCTGACGCCGGTAATCAGGTTGCTTTCAATAAATTGATTGATAATACAAGCTCTAACGATTATATCGCAGCTTCCGGTTATTTGCAGTACGAGCCGATTAAAGGGCTTATCGTGAAATTCAATGCTAGCCGCAATATGTACTTTGGCAAATCTCGTCTTTTCAAACCTACCTACGAGATTGGAGCGGCCAAACGGAATACGATGGCTAGTTTGTCTGAATCACGTTCGCAGACTACCAACGATTTGTTGGAATTGACAGCTAATTATGACAAGACCATTGCTGAAAAACACAATCTTTCTCTTTTATTGGGACTTTCTCAGGAAGAAAATAAGTATGAAGATCTTAGTGCTTCCGGTTCTGATTTTGAGAATAATAGTATGAGCTTGATGGGACATGCTAAAAGTAACTATTCTGTAGGTGGTACTAAGACTCGTAGTGCTCTCCGCTCTCTCTTTGGCCGTGTGAACTACAACTATATGATGCGCTATATGATTATGGCTTCTTTCCGTTATGATGGCTCTTCACGCTTTGCGAAAGGCAACAAGTGGGGTTTCTTCCCTTCTGTATCATTGGGTTGGAACATTGCTAATGAACCATTTTGGGAAAATTTGAAAGAAACTGTTTCCATGTTCAAATTTCGTTTAAGTTACGGTGCTTTGGGTAATCAGAACATAGGTCTTTATCGATATATTCCTACTTTGAGCTATAATAATCATGCATTGAACTATCCTTTTGATGGTCGTGAAACTTCTATGGGATATGCCATCACTGCTTTTCCATCCAGCGATATCAAGTGGGAAACGACGGTGTATAAGAATATCGGTGTAGACATTAGTTTATGGAACAATAAACTGGAGCTTTCTGCGGAGGCTTATATTAAGAATACCAGTGATATGCTGTCTAGCCGTAACATCAGTTTGGCTACCGGTTATAATTCTTCTATCTTGGTGAACGATGGTAAGTTGCGCACAACCGGTTTTGAAATGCAAGCTATTTATCATGGCAAAGCCGGAGGTTTGAAGTACGATTTGGATTTGAATTTATCTCACTATAAGAGTGTGTTGAAATCTATGGCCAATCCTGATTATCTCTATGAGTACGGTGCTCTGCGTACTTATGTAGGTGGTGAAATAGGTGAATTCTGGGTATATCAAACTGCCGGAATTTTCCAAAATCAAGCGGAAGTGGACGAATGGAACACAGCTCATGGCTATAAGGACCAAAACGGCAACTGGCAGCCTCTGCAACCTGTGGCTAAACCGGGTGATATCCGTTTCATAGATCAGAATGGAGATGGTATGCTTGATACAAACGACCGCGTGAAAGTGGGTAGTGGTACACCGAAGGTGTCATTGGGATTCAACATTAACTTGGCTTATAAAGACTTTGACTTGGTAGCCAATTTCTACGGTGACTTTGGTGCTAAGCGTTATAACTATACTAAATATCAGTTGGAGCGTATGGACCATGTGTTCAACTATGGTAAGAATGCCTTGAATGCTTGGACACCTGAAAATCCTGATACTGATATTCCACGTGCCGTGTCTGGTGATCCTAATAAGAACTCTCGTACTTCTACTCGTTTTGTAGAGAATGGTGACTATCTGCGTCTGAATAATTTGCAGATAGGTTATAATCTGCCGGTTAAATATTGTAAGAAAATGGGCTTGAGTAACTTGCGTATTTATGTAGGCGCTACCCGTTTGTTCACTATTACCAACTACAAAGGCTATGATCCTTCAACCGGTTCTTCAGTCGGACAGATGGGATATGACTATGCAGCCATTCCTTTGAGTCGTGACTTTATGATGGGTCTTAAATTCGGTTTCTAATTAAATTTAATACGAAGATTATGAAATTCAAAAACATATTATTATATGCAGCTCTTCTGAGCGGAATGTCTTTTTCCTCTTGCACTGATTTCTTGGATGAAGACTCTAATCCCAATGCTTTATCACCTAGTATTTTCTGGAAGAGTGAAGGGGATATTATGAAAGGATTGACTAGTGTATACGGAGCTTTGCAGCCGAATGCATCTTGGGCGATACCGTTTGAACGCTACATAGTAATAGACGGATACAGAAGTGATGAGATTACCCACAGGGATGATGTGACGAGTTGGATGAATATTTCATCATTCAATGTGGAACCCACTAACTCCGTAGTCAAGACGGAGTGGACTAATTTGTATAAAGGTATTAACTATGCCAATCAATGTTTGACCAACATTCCCACTGTACCTGGTGACTCGGAATCACTCAATGCCTTGAAGAAGCAGTCCATAGCCGAAGCTCGTTTTTTGCGTGCTTACTTTTATTATCGTTTGTATGTGAACTTTGGTGAGAGAGTTCCTATTTATAAGGAGGCATTGGTAGGTACGGATGAAGAGTTCTATCCGCCACAGGCCAATCCGGGAGAATTGGTAAGTCTGATTGAGACCGAACTGAAAGAAGTACAGAGCGACCTTCCCGAAAGTTATGAGGAAAGTGAAAAAGGACGTGTCACGCGTTATACGGCAGCGGCTCTTTTGGGTAAGTTCTATATGTTCCGCAAAGAATTGAGTAAAGCCGAAGTTGAATTCAAGAAGATCATTGATAAAGAAGGAAGTCTTTTTGGCTTGATGGAGAATTGGGCTGATAATTTTGACGGTATGCACAAGAACAATAAAGAGTCTCTTTTTGAGATCCAGTTTACCGGAGACCGTTCAGGCGGACAGTATGAATATAACTTGTTTACTGTTCATTTGGGACCTATGGCTGGACTGGATGCATATGAAGAAGCTTATCCTACGGACTGGATGTGTCAGACGTTATTGGCTGATAAGACTATAGACGGTAAGTCTAGCGACCGTGCACTTCATACGCTTATTTTTGACGATCCCGAGTGTCGTCCCTTTTATTATGAGAATGGAAAATCCTTTAAGGATTACCACAAAGAAGGAGAAATCTTCTGGCACAAATATGTTACTTATACCGAGGGTATGAGTGATTATTGGGACTATAGTTTCTTTAATGTTTCCGTTATCCGTTATGCCGATGTATTGCTGCTTTATGCAGAATGTCTAAATGACAAGGGTGAAACAACAGAGGCCATTAACATAATAAATAAGGTTCGTGCACGTGTCAATGTACCGGCATTGCCGCTTACCATGGGTAAAGCCGAAGTCTTGAAACATCTGCAAGACAAAGAACGTCCTTGCGAGTTGGCATTGGAAGGTTCACGCTGGTATGACTTGGTTCGCTGGGGTATTGTAGAAGAAACGCTGAAAGCTCACAATAAACCATTTGTTGAGAATTATGTAGATACCAAGCACCAGTTGTTTCCTATTCCTCATAGTGAATTTCTGTTGAATCCTGATTGGGAGCAGAATCCGAACTATAGCAAGTAATCTTGTTTGTATAATTTTGGAAGAACCGTTTATGAAACATTTATTTCCTATATATGGAATGTGTAGCATTCTTTGGCTGGGGGCATGTACCCCGGTCGCTACACAGCCAGAAAAGTCCCTGTTTACGACACAGGAAGATTTTCCCAATTTGTTGAATGTGAAAAATGTACCGGAACAATCTGTAGATGGGGATCTCAATTTGTTCTCTGATCTGGGTGCATGGAGTGGCTATGCGTTGCCAGTAAATCAAAGCAGGGCATTTGCGGGTGCCTTCATCGGCCCTATGACGATGCATGGAAGAGGATGGATTGCCCAAACGTTGGCACAGCCTACGTTGGTGGTCAATGGTGAAAAGTACGACTTGGTTCGCAATATGCAGACTGCCAAGTATCTACCCGGAAAGTTGATACAACATTTTAAAGATGCGCAGTTGGAATTCACTACTGAGTTGTGTTTTGCCACTTCACGCACTGCTTTTGTACGTTCTGTTATTACGAATCTTAGTGACACACCTTTGAATGTGTCGCTGACTTGGAGTGGCGGTGTTTTCGAAGAGAATACTATTGCCTCTAAGGTGGATAAGGGCGTCCGGTTCCATTGTCCGTTCTACGGTCGCCGTTGGGGAACCAATCGCCAGATTATCACACTGCGTAACGAACCGCCGGTAGACGAAGTGACGGCTACCGTGCTTTTCCATACAGCCGATGAAGTGATGACTGTGGGGAACGACAGTTTGCGAGTTGTTGAGAAGAGTGACTATTTGCTGCAATCCGGCAAAAGTTATACTTCGGAATACAGCCAGACACTGACCTTGAAAGGCGAAGAAACAGACAAGGAATATGTTGCAATAAAGTCCATACCTTTTGATCAATGTTTTGCCGACAATGCGCAGCGTTGGAATCAGGGACTTCAACGGGTACTATCTGCCGACAGTCCTTATATGAAAGAAAACGCTTACAGGAACATTGCTGTGAAAGCATTGATGACGTTAAACTCCAATTGGCGTACTCCGGCTGGTGATATCTTCCATGGTTGTAGTTTCCCTTCTTATATAGGATTCATCGGTGGATGTTGGTCGTGGGATGCTTGGCAAATTGCATCGGGTAATGTGTACTACAATCCTGAGGGGGCCAAGAGTGAAATGCTTTCTTTGTTCGATTATCAAGCAGAGAATGGTATGGTTCCTGATTTTATCGGTTATAATAAGGTACGTAACAATTGGCGCGACTCCAAACCTCCTATAGCATCATGGGGAGCCATGAATGTCTATAAGGTTACAGGAGACAAAGCGTTCTTGGACGAAATATTTGATAAATTGTATAGGTTCCATCAATGGTGGTATGCTGAGCGTGACCACGATCACAATGGCATTTGCGAATATGGTTCTACTGATGGTACACTGATTGCGGCGGCTTGGGAGAGCGGCATGGATAACGGTGTGCGTTTTGATGACACCCGGATGCTAAAGAATGAGATGGAGAAAGCTTGGTCGATGGATCAGGAGAATATTTGTTTGAATTCCTTCCTTTATGTAGATAAACTGACACTTTCGGAAATGGCTTCTATCTTGGGAAAGCAAGAGCTTTCTGAACAGTTGGCTAAGGAGGCTGAGGTAATCAAGCTGTATGTACAGAATAAAATGTCTGACAGCGAGAGTGGTTTCTTTTATGATATTCGTTTGAATGACCGTACACCTGTCAAGGTGATGGGGGCTGAGGGGTGGTTGCCTTTGTGGGCAGGTATTGCTACCCCGGAACAAGCCGAGAGTGTGAAGAACATCATGATGGATGAAAAACATTTCAACTCTTACCTGCCGCTAGGTACTCTTGATGTAAGTCATCCTGCATTGCGTCCTACTTTCGGTTATTGGCGTGGTCCGGTTTGGTTTAACCAGGTATATTTTGGTATAACCGGATTGAAGCGCTACGGATATGTGGAGGAAGCCGACTTGCTGACTCGCAAGTTCATGGCACATGCTCAAGGACTGATGACCGACGGACCGATTCATGAAAACTACAATCCACTGACAGGTGAAGTGTTGAATGCACCCAACTTTGGTTGGTCTTCTGCTTTGATTTTGCGATTGTTGTTGGATCAATGATAGTGGAAGTAAAAATCAGTATGCGGATACTCCGAATTTATTAAAAGATATATTTATGATGAAAATTCGTTCTATATTGACAGGGATTGCCATATCTTTGTCGTTGGCAGGTATGGCACAATCCCAATATGACGGTGCTCCGGTAAACAGGAGCGCTAACGAAACGAGCACAGACAATGTAGAAGTGCGTAGAAACAAATACCCCCGTTCGGATAATGATTGGGAGAATTTTGATGTGCTTCATATCAATCGTCTGCCTTCGGCGGCTAATTTTATGGGATACCCCACTAAAGAATTGGCATTGCAGGGTGATAAATCACAATCTCCTTACTTCCAATCCTTGAACGGAACATGGAAATTTCATTTTGTACCCCGTTCGGATGAACGACCGATGGACTTCTTCCAAAAAGGATATGATGTTTCAGGTTGGGATGATATTAAAGTTCCTTCCAATTGGGAGCTTCAAGGGTTCGGCTATCCTTTTTATGTAGGCAGTGGGTATGGTATAAAGAAGAATCCACCATTGATTGCAGTGGAAAACAGCCCGGTTGGCTCTTATAGACGTACTTTTACTATTCCTGCCCATTGGAATAAACGTCAGATTATTCTTTATTTCGGAGGAGTGGCTTCTGCTTTTTATGTGTGGGTGAATGGTGAAAAAGTAGGTTACTCTCAGGATTCCAAAACACCTTCGGAGTTTGATATTACGCCGTATGTAAAACAAGGGGAGAATGAAATAGCCGTACAGGTTTTCAAGTTCAGTGACGGATACTATCTGGAAGATCAGGATTACTGGCGTTTTGCCGGCATACAGCGTGATGTTTATGTGTATGCCCGATCCGCAACTCATGTGCGTGACTATGAAGTGGTTACCGATCTTGACGGGGAATACAAGAATGCTGACTTTCATCTTTTTGTAGAGTTGGGCAAAGCAGGAGAAGGTAAAATAAAAGGGGCTGAAGTGGAAGTAAGCCTGTTGGAGAAATCGGGTAAAAGTATCTACAATGAGCGTAAGCGTTGGAATGCTGCCGATCGGGAACTTCATTTTAAAAAGGAAGTGAGAGAACCTTTGTTATGGAGTGCGGAGAAACCAAATCTGTATAGATTGCTGATTACTTTGCGTGTAAATGGCAAACCGGAACAATATATTTCCCAATACGTCGGTTTCCGTAAATCCGAAATCAAACATGCTCAATTGCTGATAAATGGCAAGCCGGTCTATATAAAAGGAGTAAACCGACACGAACACGATCCTTATAACGGTCATGTGGTAGATGAGGCATCCATGCTGCGTGATATTCAATTGATGAAAGAGAATAATATCAACAGTGTACGAACCTCTCATTATCCCAACGATCCCCGCTGGTATGAATTATGTGATATTTATGGTATGTATGTGGTTGATGAGGCCAATATCGAGAGCCATGGCATGGGATATAAGCCCGATCAATGCCTAGCTAACCAGCCCGAATGGGAGAAAGCTTTCATAGACCGCACGGAACGTATGTTCGAGCGTGACAAAAACCATCCTTGTGTCATTATCTGGTCATTGGGTAATGAAACCGGTGAGGGATGTAACTTCGCGGCTACCTATAAATGGGTACATACCAATGACCGTTCACAGCGTCCCGTGCATTCGGAAGACGGAATAAAGGGACCTTATACCGATATTTTCTGTCCAATGTATAAAAAGATAGATGTATTGATCAATCATTCTCTCTATCTTCCGTCCAAACCGCTGATTCTATGTGAATATGCCCATGCTATGGGCAACAGTGAAGGAAATCTTCAGGATTATTGGGATGTGATAGAGAAATATCCCTCTTTACAGGGCGGACATATCTGGGACTGGGTAGATCAGGGCTTGTATGCAAAGACGCCGGATGGAAAATTCTATTGGGCATACGGAGGTGACCTGGCTCCGAAAGGTACTCCAAGTTCTGCCAATTTCTGTATGAACGGTCTGATTGCCGCCGACCGTACCTTGAAGCCGCATATCCATGAAGTGAAAAAAGTATATCAAAATATAGCATTCTCTTTATTGGATTATCATGAGGGATGGGTAGAGTTACGTAACAAGTACTTCTTTACGGATTTAAGTGATTTCAATTTTACTTGGAAGCTGGAGGGGAATGGTGAACTTTTGGCTACCGGAACTATTGATAATGTATCCCTGGCTCCTCGGCAGACGGGTAAGTTTAAGACTTCTTTTCCAGCCATACAGGTAAAACCCGGTGTGGAGTATTTCTTGAATTTCTATGCCAGTTTGAAAAATGAGGATGGTCTGCTGAAAGCCGGAACAAAACTGGCTGATGCCCAGGTGAGTCTTCCATTTTATCAGCCGTTTGTTGCTGAGGTTCAGTCTTCACCGGTGATAGCAGATGATGCGGCTTCGTTGTTGACACTTACAGCCGGTAATCTGAGCGTAGGTTTTGATAAGGAAACCGGTGCTTTGACTTCTTATAAAGAGGGAAGTACGGAACTGATAAAAGAAGCTTTACGTCCTAATTTCTGGCGTCCTGTGACGGATAATGATATGGGAAATGGCATGAATAAAACCTTGCGTCCGTGGCGTGATGCGGGGCGTCAGGCAAAACTGTTGTCCATGAAACAAAAGGCGTTGGGTAAAGAAGTTTATGAGGTTGTTTCTCATTATAAGTTGCCTGTAGGAGAGTCTGATTTTATCGTTACCTATCATTTTTCGGGAAAAGGGTATTTGGATGTGAACTGTACTTTCATTCCGGGTAACGATACATTGCCTTTATTGCCTCGGATGGGGGTTAGTATTACACTGAACAGGCAGTTTAGTCAGATGGAATGGCTGGGACGTGGTCCTCATGAGAATTATATAGACCGGAATACTTCTTCTTATGTAGGTCTGTACAAGGGAAGTGTGGCCGATCAGTATTTCCCGTATGACCGTCCGCAGGAAAACGGTAATAAGACTGA
>OGHP01000143.1_pt1 | contig 18034 bp, 10 predicted proteins | sample 1571591 | NCBI WGS metagenome assembly OGHP01 (sample SAMEA2582069, study PRJEB24529) | metagenome | biome: Human gut stool | place: China | collected 2011 | reverse complement strand
CAGCGTGATGGCATTATTGTACCAGTTTTACCTACAATTGATACTTCTACTGAGCAGGACGTAGCGGGGGGCGGTTATAACCATTGGGCTACTGCCGGTTTCTTTGGGCGCTTGAATTATAATTATAAGGAGAAATATTTGCTGGAAGTAAATGGACGTTATGATGGAACTTCCCGTTTTATGAAAGATCAGCGTTGGAACTTTTTCCCCTCATTTTCTTTAGGTTGGAATGTGGCCAGAGAAAATTTTTGGAAACCGCTGGAATCAGTTGTCAATCAATTTAAACTGAGAGGCTCTTGGGGTGAATTGGGAAATCAAAATACATCGAATTTGTACCCATTCTATGAAATCTTACCCGTGAAAAGCAATTCCGGTAATTGGTTGGTGAATGGAGGAAAAACAAATACGGCAGATATTCCTTCATTGGTTAGTACATTATTGACATGGGAACGTGTGCGTTCTTTTAATGTAGGTTTTGATTTTGGTGCTTTCTCTAATAGATTGACAGGTTCTTTTGACTATTTTGTACGCAAGACTGTCGATATGGTAGGTCCTGCTCCACAATTACCCTTAGTTTTGGGTATTGCTCCTGCTATAGTAAATAATGCTGATATGAAGTCTTATGGTTTTGAAATAGAACTTTCATGGCGCGATAGAATAGGAGAAGTAGATTATGGAGTGAAGTTTAATTTGGCTGATGCCCAGCAAAAAGTGGTGAAATATCCCAATACTACAAATGCTTTCAGTGACTGGTATGCAGGAAAAATGAGTGGAGAAATTTGGGGGTATACTTCATTAGGTATTGCAAAAACAGATGAAGAAATGAAAGAGCATTTGGCATCTTTACCTAATGGTGGCCAAAATCAATTAGGAAACAAATGGGGTGCCGGTGATATTATGTATGCTGATATAAATGGTGACGGCAAAGTAGATGGTGGTAAAGGTACATTAGCTGATCCGGGCGATCAAAGGATTATTGGTAATTCTACTCCCCGTTATAATTTTGGATTGGTTTTGGATGCTTCTTATAAAGGATTTGATGTTTCTATCTTCTTTCAGGGAGTAGGTAAAAGAGATTATGCTCCGATTGTAGGAACTAATGGTGCTGTTTTTTGGGGAGCTGTAAATAATATCTGGCAATCAATGGCGATGGAAGAACATTTTGATTATTTCCGTCCTGAGGGCCATCCTATGGGAGCTAATCTGAACGGGTATTATCCGAGACCGGACTTTACCAGCAACAAGAATCATCAGGTACAAACTCGTTATCTGCAAGATGCGTCTTATATCCGTTTGAAGAATTTACAGATTGGTTATACATTACCTAAACAATGGATTAATAAATTGCACATTAATAGATGCCGTGTATATGTGTCTGGTGATAATTTGTGGACTGGAACCAGCCTGGCCAGTATGTTTGATCCTGAAACACTAGCTGCCGGAGATTGGGGATCAGGAAAGACTTATCCATTATCTAAAGTGATATCTTTTGGCTTGAATGTTAATTTTTAAATAGAAATACAATATGTCTTACATAAAAAATACAGTAGCTTCTGTAGCCATGTTATTTACCTCGGTGGTATTGACATCCTGCAATGATTTTCTAGATTGTGAACCGTTGGATAAAATAACCCCGGATGCTTATTTTAATTCAGAAAGTGATTTGGCTGCCTATTCTATTCAACAATATAAATTCCCATCCTATCTTAATTTTGATATCTCTTTAGTAAAAACTGATAACAATTCGGATGACCAGGCCGCAACGGATGCTTCTACCGCGTTGTGGGTACCGGGAGAAAAACGTACTCCTGCTGATAAAGGAGCATGGGATTTTACAGAAATCCGTAAAGCGAATTATTTCTTCCAACAAGTATTACCCAAGTATGAGGCCGGAAGTATAAAAGGCGATGGAGTAATGATAAAACATTACATTGGAGAAATGTACGTGAACCGTGCATATAGCTATTTTCAACTTTTTACAAAATTTGGTGATCTGCCTATTGTCACAACGGCACTTCCCGATATTCAAGGTGAATTGGTGGAAGCTAGCAAGCGCCAACCGCGTCATAAGGTTGCTCGTTTTATTATTGAAGATTTAAAAAAGGCGGAAGACATGTTGTTGAATAATCCTCCGGGTGGTAAAAATCGTATTTCTAAAAATGTAGCTTATTTGCTTCATGCTCGTGTAGCTTTATATGAAGCTACTTGGGAAAAATATCATCGTGGTACAGCTTTTGTACCGGGAGGAAGCGGATGGCCGGGTAAAGATGCGCAAGGTTATGATGCTGATGTGGAAATTAATTATTTCCTTGATGAAGCGATTGCTGCTTCGAAGTTTGTTGCAGACCAAATGGTAGGCAATTTAGCAGAGAATACAGATACTCCGGAAGGAATGAATGCTTCATTGGTTTCTATCAATCCATATTATACCATGTTCTGTGATGAGAATATGGAAGGGTATAAGGAGATTCTAATGTGGAAAAAATTTGATGAATCATTGGGGGTAACCAGTAATTTGCAGATGGAACTTTGTCGTAATGGTGGTGGATCAGGCTGGACACGTGGTATGGTCAATTCATTCCTTATGCGTAATGGTTTGCCTGTTTATGCCAGTGGTTCGGGGTATAATCCCGATTGGGAGAAGGAAGGTGTAGTTGCTACGGTACAGAATCGTGACTCTCGTCTTGGTATATTCACTAAAAAGCCGGGAGATGTGAATTATTATGGTGATGATGGTACACCCAGTATTTGTCAAATCAGTTTGATATTCGGTGATGCGGGCAGTTTAGCAACAACAGGTTATATTGTAAAGAAGGGTAAACATTATTCAACTCATATGGCGAATGACCATTCTGCCGGTACCTCTGGAGGTATTGTTTTCCGTGGTGCGGAAGCTATGCTTATCTATATGGAAGCTTCATACGAGAAGAATGGAACTGTTGACGGAACGGCAGATGGATATTGGAGAGCGTTACGTACACGTGCAAAAGTAGATCCGGATTATAATAAGACAATTGCCGCAACTAATATGCTGGAAGAAGCAAAAGGGGATTTTGCCGCTTATTCACATGGAACTATGATTGATCCGACTTTGTATAATATTCGTCGTGAGCGCCGTAATGAACTTTGTGCTGAAGCTTTCCGATGGGATGATTTGAAACGCTGGAGGGCACTTGATCAGTTTAAAACGACTCCTTATCGCACGGAAGGTATGCGTTATTGGGGTAGTGTATATGAGGAACAATTAAAAGATCTTTGTATAGTAAATCCGTCAACAGGAAATATGTCTTCTCCTGAATCAAGTGTGTATATACTTCCATACGAAAAAATATTGGAAAATAATACCATTGCAAAACAAAAGGGATTCCTCTTTACTCCTGCCCATTATTTAGAGCCCATTGGGGTGGCTGTATTCCGTCAGACTGCATCAGATCCCAATGACTTCACCTCATCTTCGGTTTATCAAAATCCAGGATGGAAATATGAGGCTAGTACAGGGGCTGTTTCGGTCGAATAAGAATATATATTGATATTATTTTGTAGGGAAGTCTTTTTAGGCTTCCCTGCTTTTATTTAAGGCATTTATTTCTTAAGCGTGTATTTTACCTTTTGAAGGTAGGCATCGCTTATCTGTCTGAAGGTGTGATGAAACATTATAGTGAAGAGTATCATGTGAATAAAGAACTTCATAGTCGAGGGCATATGTGATGCGGTGATCTATTGTTATATTAATGCGTAAAATAAACTATTTTCAAGTGAATATAAATAAAATAAAGGTGAATGATAATGTGTGATGATTTAATGTTTTATTAAATAACGGAGGTTATAATAAAATATTTTTGTTTATGTTCTTAAATATATCAAATATATTATATATTTGCAGCGTCAATCTTGGTTTGGTTTAAGAATAATATCTTAAACTGGTTGATTTTTAATAAATATTTAAAGAATCACAGCTATGTTAAAACGACTAAAATCAGTCAGCATGATGCTGTTCCTAATGGGTGCCTCTACCGGAGCAGCATACGCGGTTGCCAGTCCCGGCGTTACCGATTTGAAAATCACACAACAGAGTGGAACTTGTACAGGTGTTGTCAAAGATGCTACAGGGGAAACTGTTATTGGTGCATCTGTGGTAGTAAAAGGAACTACCAATGGTACCATCACAGATTTTGATGGTAATTTCACTTTAAATGATGTAAAGAATGGAGATGTTATTCAGATTTCTTTCGTTGGTTATATCACTCAAGAAATGAAATGGAATGGAACTCCGCTGAATGTTATTTTGAAAGATGATACTCAAACTTTGGATGAAGTTGTTGTTGTCGGCTATGGTGGTTCTCAAAAACGTGCAGCTTTGACTACTGCTATTACTAAAATGGATGACCAGGTCTTAAAGAAGGCGGCTTATAGTAATGTGGGACAGTCATTACAAGGATCTGTATCGGGATTACGTGTTGTCAATACTACAGGGCAGCCAGGTAGCTCACCTAATATAACTTTGCGTGGGGGAGCAACAATTACGGGGGATAATAGTGCCGCATTAATTATTGTTGATGGAATAGTGCGTAATAATATGGCAGATATTAACTCCTCGGATATAGAATCTATCCAGGTTTTGAAGGATGCTGCATCGACCGCTATCTATGGTGCTCGTGCTAATGGGGGTGTTATCTTGATTGAAACGAAAAAAGGTAAAGAGGGAAAAGTAGATGTTAATTATAAATTCAAGATGGGTATGAACTTTGCCCGCAAAGGATATGAATATCTGAATGCTGGTGATTATTTGTATTATACTCGACTGGGATTTAAAAATGCTAACCAAGCGGTAGCAGGATATAGTGATGGATGGAATCCTGATACTCAGAATGGTTGTGGTACAACTAAAAATAACTATGATGTACGTTATTTGGAAGGCAATGAGGATTTGGTGAATCAAGGATGGCAGACGATGACTGATCCTTACTCTGGTAAACAGTTGGTTTATAAAGATTATCATGGAGCTATGGATGATGAGATTTTTAATTCACCTGCGTTGATGCAAGATCATTATATCAGTATCAATGGTGGAAATGATAAAGGAACTTTTGCTGCCAGTTTAGGGTATTATGATGAGGATGGTCAGGTCGTTGGAACTGGTTATCAACGTTTTAATGGCTCCTTGAACGGCTCCTATAAGCTCTTCCCATTTTTGACAATAAATGCAGGAACTACTTATTCCTGGTCTACACAGCCTACATTGTCATGGACAGGTACTTATGAGTTCTTTTATCGTACACGTGGTATGCGTCCTACTTGGAATCCTTGGAATGAGGATGGTAGTCCTAATTCGGCTGATACTAATATTTCCGATGGTAATCCCGCTTATTTCAGAGATAAATTACTGTATTCTGACGGAACGAATAAAAGCACTTATAATATAGGATTTAAATTGGATATTCTTCCAAAGAAATTAGTGTTAAACGGTAACGCTTCTTTGTATCGTTATGATTACATGGTGGAAAAATTTAATAAAGCGTACCAATTGGAGAATAAAGATACAAATACAACACGTGAGGCTTCTGTGGAGCAGGAACGTTATACTCAACAGCAATATAATGCTACATTGACTTATACCGACACTTTTGCTGATAAGCATAATTTGGAGGTCATGTTAGGGGGTGAATATTTTACTTATGATCAGTTTAAGCTTGCGGCAAAAACTCAAAATTCTCCTACTGATGATATCCCTACTTTAAATGTAGGCGCAACTCGCACTGAAACTAGTACTACTAAGAGTGCTTATCGAATACTTTCTAGTTTTGGACGTCTGAATTATAACTATGAAATGAAATACTTACTTTCTGTTGTGTTCCGTTATGATGGTATTTCTAAATTGAAGGATAATAGATGGGGATTTTTCCCTGGAGTTTCTGCCGGATGGAATATTACAGAAGAGCAGTTTTGGAAGGATTCCAACGTTTCTGATTTGATTTCCACCTTTAAACCTCGTCTTAGTTATGGTGTGAATGGTAATGTGAACGGTTTAGGTAATTATACGGTATATGGTGAGTATGCAACAACGAAACCTTATGGTGGTGAAACAGGTATATACAATAGTGCATTGGTTAATACAGGGTTACGTTGGGAACAGAGCCAAAGCTTTGAAGCCGGACTTGATATTGGTTTCTTCAATAATCGTTTGAGCTTTATTCTGGATTATTATAATCGCAAGACAAAAGATTTGCTTACCGATCTTGCTTTACCAGGGTATACAGGATTTGATAAGATTGCTACTAATTTGGGTACTCTTCGTAATTCTGGTTTTGAAGCGGAAGTACGTGCTAATATCATAAATAAAGGTGGATTCACTTGGGATATGACAGCAAACCTTTCTACTGTAGCTAATAAAATTATAAAATTGCCTGACAATAAGGAGGTTAATAACCGTGTAGGTGGTGCTCAGGTATGGGATCCTAATAAAGGAGAGTTAGTATGGGTTGGCGGCCGTCAGGAAGGTGGAAAGTTAGGTGAGCTTATTGCCTATAAACAAAATCATATTTTTAAAGATTGGGATGATGTAAAAAAATATGCAAACAATCGAATTGATAATGTCGCAAATTTGTATGGTCCGGGTAAGGCAGCAGAATATGCAGGTAAACAAGGTTGGAAACCTATTGAACCAGGAGATGTTTGTTGGGAGGATATGGATGGAAATGATGTGATAGATTCATATGACCGTTATGTCGTTGGTAATATATTTCCTAATATAACCGGTGGATTCTCTACTACATTCAGCTATAAAAATTGGTCGTTGTATGGACGTTTTGATTATGCATTAGGACATACATTGTATAATGATTTAAAGGCTCGTACATTGGGCCAGTATCAAGGCACATGGAATATTATAACTGATGTGAAAGATATGTGGACAGAAGATAATCCGAACACAGATTTATCTAAATATTATTTTGGCGATCAGAATATCAAAAAGAATATCACACGTTCTAATAATGGTTTAACTGCTGCTGATAACAACAATTCTCATTATTATGAAAAGGGGGATTATTTGTGTTTGCGAGAGCTTACATTAAGTTATACATTACCGAAATCACTAATCAGTAAATGTTTCATGACGGATGCTTCTGTTTATGTCACAGGTCAGAATTTGTTTTATATAACTGGTTATGAAGGTACATCTCCGGAACCGGCTGTAAGTACAGAATATGGTCGTGGTATTGATAATGGACGTTATCCTACTCCAAGAACTGTATTATTTGGTTTATCTGTTTCATTTTAATCAACAAGACTCATTATGAAAAAAATATTAGCATATTTAATGGTTGGCATAGCTTTTACCGGGTGTAATTCTTTGGATTTGGAGCCAATAAGTAGTATTGCCGATAATAAATATTGGCAGACAGAAGCACAGGTGGATGCTTTTAATGTGGGGTTACATTCTAAGTTTAGAGAGAAATGTAGTTATAGCATTTTTCTTTTTGGAGAACCTCGTGCGGATTATTATTTTGGAGAGTCAACATTTGGTAGTGCTACCCAGGGTAATGAACGTATGTGGAACAACAGTTTGAACGATGTGAATACGGTTGTTTCTAATTTTGGAAATTTATATGAGGTGATTAATCAGGCTAATCTGATGATAAACAAGGTGGAAGGTATGTCGATGAATGAAAGTACCAAGAAATATTATCTGGGCGAAGTTTATGGTATCCGTGCTTTCCTTTACTTTCAGTTGTTACGATCTTATGGAGATGTAGTGATATGGACCGATTTCTCGGAAGGGTCGAGCTTGGATCTTGGAAATTTAGCAAGACCAGCTTCTTCTGCTGCTGACGTAATGAAATTGATTGTTGATGATTTACAGGCTTCAGAAACTGCTTTTGGGGATAATTATGGGTTTAGAAATGATTCTCAGCGTTATTTTTGGTCTAAAGCAGCTACCATGATGTTGAAGGGTGAAGTATATATGTGGAGAGGAAAACACATGGGAGGTGGTAACGAAGATTATACAACAGCGAAAAATGCATTGCAGGAAGTGAGAAATCAAACCGATAAATTTGGTTTGTTGGAGGATTTCTCTGAAGTATTTTCTTATGATAACAAGAATAATAAAGAGATAATATTTGCGATTCGCAATGCACGCGATGAATATAATATGTGGGGGGATGTAACATATAATAATAATATGTTTCCACAGCAAAATATATTATTCGGATATATGGATGAGAATGGTAATCCCATTAGTTCATTGGGTGATAAAGTGAAAGTGAATGGTACGATCCGTTACCCAGTTAATAAGGATGTGTATACTAAATGCTTTAATGATAACGATACCCGTAAGCGAAGCACACTTCAGGCTGCTTATGAAAAAAAGGAAGATGGAACTTTATCTCTTTATGGGTTGTATCCGGCCAAGTTTTTGGGTACATTGCTTGATGGGGCTGATACGCGTAGTCCATTGGATGATTATCCTGTTTATCGGTATGCAGATTGCTTGTTGTTGTTAGCTCAAGCTAAGGCTTTTTTAGGAGAGGACCCTGTGGAAGAAATTAATGCAGTACGTAAACGTGCCTATGGTGAAGATTATTTTAATGCACATCCGGAAGTACAATATCCCAATGATAATGATGCCGCACTTTATGCGGATAATAAGTCTGTAAAACCGGATAATGCCGGTGCAATGGAAGCTGTTCTAAAAGAACGTATGCGTGAGTTTATGGTTGAAGGAAAACGTTGGTATGATCTGCGCTTAGCAGGTGATGAATATGTATTGGAACATACTACAGCAGAAGCAACCCGTTTGCTTTGGCCTATTGATAAGAATACATTGACTAATAATTCGGCATTGAAGCAGACACCAGGATATGAATCTAGTGGAGGAAAATAAAGTATTAGTTATATAATAAAAGAAGGTGTCTGAAATGGACAGCCTCCAAAAGTTAGACATAAAACTTTTAGAGGGCACTTCACTTTTCGGACACCTTCTTTTATTGAAACCGTTTCAAGACTTTTAGTATATCTTTGGGTTTTTCTATCTTAATCTTTTCTGTTTCAATGAACTCTTTGATAAGTTGTTGCTTATCTTTTGAATACAATTTCAGAAGTGAATGGATATTTCGAAAGCTTCTCAACTTGCCTTTAATCTGAGTGTAATAAACATTTTCCGTTACCATTTTATAGACCGAAAGGTCTAAATTCTGTTCACCGTTAACACGTTGGAAGCGTGTATTGACATCAATTGCTTGAACACTGCCATGAGTAACTGTTCCCATAGCTCCTTTCTTCCCGATATCTTTTGGCTTTACTTTCCAGTCTATAAAAAGAGTGGTATGCTGATCAGTCATCACTTCCATAAAATGTCCCTCAAACGGAATAAAGCGGTGTATATCAATGACTACTGTATCAATATCTTCCAAATTCTCTATAACCATGTCTGTCGATTCATTCAAAAAATGCATTTCCTTGTTTATACAGTCATAGTTAAATTTCCCTTTGGCAAACTGTTTGTTTTTCAATAAAACTTTTCCTGGAGTAAATTCCTTGAAGAAATAGCCGGCAGGTTGTTGAGCATTTGTCAACGTTATGCTTCCCAATGCCAGAATTGCAATAAGAATTCCTTTTGTATTCATAGTGATGGAGATTTTAATTATTCATACTAGTCCTTTGAGCCAAATTGCCAAAAAACGATCGTATACTATATATCCTTGCTGCTCTTTTAAGACAAACTCCTTATTAATTAAAGACTTTAATGCTACATTTATGCTGCTGGCTCCTTTTAAATCATATTTCTTTATGAATGTGGCACTGTTAATCTCATTTACAATTTCCTCTTTGGCTATAGCTTTCAGCAACTGAATCTGATTGGAAGTTAAAAACTGGAAATAGGTTTGATAAGTATATTCTTCCTCCTGTATGATTTCCTGGATGAGTGTATGCAACAGCTCTATGGTCGGAGTCTGCTGTGGCAATGAATACAATCTGTTTAAAAGATATTGCATATACCACGTATGTCCTTTTACCGATTGATAAATTTCATGGAAGATATTTTCCTGCAAAGTTTTTTTCCTTTCATCAAACAGTTTCTTGGCAAACTCCCGGTAAGGAGTATAAGGAATAGGGGCCAGGAAAAGTTTCTGCGTAGATTGGTAAAAAGGTCTTTTGATGGAAAAGAAGATAGACTCCATCAAATGCTTTTTGCTGCCCGAAAAGATAAAATGCACATTCGGGGTGAACTGGATATACGATCTCAACAGGCCTTCCACTCCTTTCTCCGGATATTCCATTATTTGCTGGAATTCGTCAATGGCTATATAACATTCTACTCCCGATTGGTTTAGGTAGGTGAAAATCTCTTTCAAGGTTTCTTCTGAACGTTCCGGAATAAAGTCGAGTGTTACAGATGGCATTCCTGTAATTTCATTGGCGCTGATGACCGGACGGCAACTTTTAAAGAATGAGAATAGCGATTTTAAGGTACTCTGTGATAAGGTATCTAATTTCCCCAACACACTTCGTCCCAGTAGAGATACAAACTCCTGAAGATTCTGGGTTGAAAATATATCCAGATAAAAACAGGCGGCAGATTTATTTTCTTTTTGAATATAGTAAAATACATTCTTTATTAGTCCTGTCTTTCCCATACGGCGCGGACTGATTAATGTAATATTTCTGCCATTCTTTAATGCTGACATTAAAGAAGCTGTTTCTTTTTCGCGGTCACAGAAATAGTCGGGCCCTTGGTAACCGGTTATTAAAAATGGATTAGTAGAAATACTCTTCATTGCAGTTTTTATGTTACATAAAACATGTAACGCAAATAACGCAATAAAGTTTGGATTGAGCAAATATAAGAGTTGTATTTTTGTTTTGCCTATTATATTATGTTCTGACTTGACATGGTTCATGGCAACAATTTAATATGGCAATTACAAGATATCTAAAACAGAAGTTATGCTGATAATGATCATGTTTCATGGATAAGGGCATAAATACCTGGAGCATTATGATCCTTTGAAAAGCATCAGGAACAGAAAGCAGGAAGAGGGTATGACAGTCGGCTCCAGCTATACATACCCTCTTCCTGTAATGAGGTAGATTCCTTATTTCATCTTATACACCAAAGTCCCGCCCTTTAGGATATCTTCATGCGAGATATAATTCTTTGTATAAGGTTCACCGTTCAGTGTAATACTGTCAACATACTTGTGTTCCTTTGATAATCCTTCGGCAATGATCGTGAAAGTCTTTCCATCGGCCAGGTTCAATACAATTTCAGGCATCTGTGGGGCGCCGAATACATAATTGCCACTTACCGGATCTACCGGATAGAACCCCATAGCAGAGAACATATACCATGCTGACATCTGTCCGCAGTCATCATTGCCACAGAGTCCGTCGGGTTCGGGATGATATTGCGTATCAAAGATTTCACGGATCAGTTCTTGGGTACGTTCGGGGCGACCTGCCAACGTATATAAATAAGTAATGTGATGGCTGGGTTCATTGCCGTGTGCGTATTGACCGATCAAGCCGGTAACATCTGCCTGGGTGGTTTCCAGTTTCAAGGTGAATAAAGAATCCAATTTGTTTAAGAATGCTTGTTCTCCGCCGAATAACTCAATAAGCCCCGGCACATCATGTTGCACATGCCAAGTGTACTGCCATGCATTACCTTCGGTATAGTCTCCACCGGTACTTTCCATGTGGGCAACCTGACTAGGGTTGAAAGGAGATTTCCAACTCCCGTCAGCATTGCGGGGACGCATGAATTGCGTTTCAGTATCGAACAGGTTCTTATAAAAATCGGCACGTTTGGCAAAATAAGCGGCATCTTCCTCTTTACCCATACGTTGGGCCATATCGGCTGCGGCGTAATCATCATATACCGATTCCAGCGTAGAGGATACTGATTCTGTCTTAATCAAGTCAGTAGGGAAATAACCGTATTTCATATAAGTTTCCCAATCGGATTTCAGTTTATGAGATACGGTTTGGGTATTTTTGATAGCATTGAAGGCACGCTCGGCATCAAAGCCTCGGAAGCCTTTGCGGTAAGCTTCGGCGATAACTGAAACACCGTGGTTGCCAATCATGGTATATGTTTCTTTTCCCCAAAGTCCCCAGATAGGCAGGAAGCCCTGTACTTCAGCCTGTTCTACCAATGAATTGACGAATCCATCTACTTTTTCAGGAACCATTAAGGTGTAAAACGGATGGGCGGCACGGTAAGTGTCCCATAAGGAGAGAGTGGAATAAAAAGCTCCGTTACCGGCTTTAACGATGGAATCGGCTGCATTACGGTACCATCCGTCTACGTCCGAGATTTGGTTGGGCTGTATCAGGGCATGGTAGAAGCTGGTATAGAAGTTGGTCTTCTCATCATCCGTACCGGTTATTTCAATGCGGCTCAGATAATTATTCCATTCGTCGTGTGCTGCTTGCTTCACTCCTTCAAAATTCCAGTCGGCTATTTCCGCTTCCATATTCTTCTTGGCTCCATCCACGCCGGTGGTGGACATGGCTACTTTCATCAGCAGTTCCTCTCCCGGCTCCATGTCAAAAGTAGCGATGATACGTTTCCCTTTTTCTGTTTCGGCCATGGGCAGATACAGGGTATCTATGACGGGACGATTGAACTTCATAACAAAAAAGTAATCCTGGTTCACCCATACGCTGTTGCGTACATGTCCGGTCAAGGTTTGTGCATCTTCCCAATTGGTTTCGCAACTTTGTACTTGCGAATGGTATTGGTTTTCGTTCCACGCAGGTCCGTGCTGAAGGTCAATCAATACAGATGCCGAGTCGGCGTTATGATAGGTATAACGGTGGAGGGCGGGATGGGGAGAGGCGGTCAGTTCGGCTTTCACGCCGGGATCAGTCAGCTCTACGGTGTAGTATCCGGGAGTCGCTGCTTCCTTGTCTTTGGGGAAGTGGCTGCGATAAGCGTCCCAGGCACGGGCGCGTGTGCCGGTAACTGGCATCACCAGGATATCTCCCAAATCCATACACCCTGTTCCATTAAGGTGTGTTTGGGTAAATCCCCATATCAGGGAGTCGGTGTACACATATTCCGAGCAATATCTCCAGCCGATAGCTCCGGTTACGGGGCTTGTCTGGATCATGCTGAAAGGACGGCAGGCACCGGGAAAGGTATGTCCGTTGTCTGCTGCTCCGATGAACGTGTTAACATACTGCGTGTAGTCAGTTTCGCTTGTCTTCTGCTGTGTTGTGGAACATCCGAAGAACGAGCCTGCCAATACAAATGCGCAAAGGATAGAATAGGTTTTCTTCATAGATTCGCAATTAATAAATATTTTGTGTAAAGATAAAGAGTTTTCTGGAAAAATGGGTCAAGAAATCAAAACAAGAAACGAATTAATAAGAAGTAAATGAATATCTTGGTACATCTTAAATTAATAAACGACATGAAAAACCTTAGTTTTGGATCTCTCATGAGGATACTCTCTGCATCATTCATTTTCTTTTCATCAAATCTTCTTTAGATTAATCCGAAATGTTTCAAAGCATTGGCTATCCCGTCTTCATCTACGGAGGTTGTCACGTAGTCGGCCACAGCTTTGACATGGGGCTCGGCATTTCCCATAGCTATCCCTGTGGTTACGTGTTTCAGCATGGGGATATCGTTGCCGCCGTCACCGAAAGCCATTGTGTCTTTCAGGTCAATGTCAAAATATGCCAGCACTTTGTCTATTCCCGTACTTTTACTGTTGCCCCGTGCAATGATATCGGCAAACAATGGATACCAGCGCATCGGTTCGCAATGAGTCAGCACTTTGCCGAATATATCTGTTTCTTTTTCCTCTTCGGCCGTAAAGTATCCCATTATTTGCAGGATATCTTTTCCACGGGCTTCTTCTATGGAGGCGACAGGGGGAACAGGAATTTCAATCAGATCGGAAACAGCCTGTACTCTGTCATTCACTTCAGTGACGAACATTTCATTGCCGTGTACAAAAACGAAAGGTACCGGATATTTCTGTTGAAAAGTTATTAGCCGTTCAATGTCTTCTTGCGGGATGCAACCTTTATAAATGGGCTGGTGGCCGGCAGTAAAACAATAGCTGCCGTTGACTGTGATATACCCGTCAAACTCTAAATCACTCAGATTGTTTATTAAACATTGTGGGCGTCCGGTGGCAATAAATATTTTAATGCCTTTATCACGAAGTGCTTTTAATGCTTCTTGGGTTGAAGCGGGAATTTTATGAGTTTCAAAAGAAACCAATGTACCGTCAATATCGAAAAAAATAGCTTTAACCATACGTTTGCCTATTGAATATTATCGTTATATATTTTCATTTTGCAAAGATGAGAATTAAAATACATGCACACAAATACGATAAAGGTTAATTTTTGGCTTATTTGACTTTACAGATTGATTTTAATATCTATATTTGTGTTTCTAAAATAACAAGAGAAATGGCAGTTCAGTTTACAAGAATAGCAGTAAAGATAGGTAGTAATGTGTTGGCGCGTAAAGACGGTACACTGGATGTGACGCGTATGTCGGCATTGGTAGACCAAGTGGCGGAATTGCGCAAAGCCGGAGTGGAAGTCATTCTGATTTCATCTGGGGCGGTAGCTTCGGGACGCAGCGAGATCAAACCTTCCAAAAAATTAGATAGTGTGGAGCAAAGGCAACTTTTCTCGGCGGTGGGGCAGGCAAAGCTGATCAACCGTTACTATGAGCTGTTTCGTGAACACGGTATTCCCGTCGGGCAGGTGCTGACTACGAAAGAAAGTTTTGGCACGCGCCGTCATTACCTGAACCAGCGCAACTGTATGATGGTGATGCTGGAGAACGGTGTCATACCTATCGTAAATGAGAATGATACTATTTCGGTCACCGAACTGATGTTTACAGACAATGACGAACTTTCGGGAATGATCGCTTCTATGATGGATATGCAGGCATTAATCATACTGAGCAATATTGACGGCATATACAATGGCTCTCCTTCTACCCTCGGTACGCAGGTGATACGGGAGGTGGAGCAGGGAAAGGATCTTTCGGACTATATACAGACGGAGAAATCGGGCTTTGGCCGGGGCGGTATGCTGACAAAGACTACCATTGCCCGCAAAGTGGCCGATGAGGGTATCACAGTCATTATAGCCAATGGCAAGAAAGACAATATTCTGGTCGATTTACTGCAACATCCGGCAGGGACAGTCTGTACGCGCTTTATTCCGGCAGAAGGCGGAGTATCCAGCGTGAAGAAGTGGATTGCCCACAGCGAAGGCTTTGCGAAAGGCGAGTTGCATTTGAACGAACAGGCCGTGAAAGTGTTGAAAGGACATAAGGCGGTAAGCCTGCTTCCTGTGGGAGTGGTCCGCATAGAAGGGGAATTTGAAAAAGATGATATAGTGAAAATCATAGACCACCGGGGCAGGCAGATAGGAGTGGGACGCATCGGATTTGATTCGGCAGAAGCACGTGCATTGCAGGGGAAACATGGGCAGAAACCTATGGTACACTATGATTATTTGTATTTGGACTGATGCGGTGTGGTAATGATTTAGATAAAATGAAGTGACTATGGAACAGATAAAAGATATTTTTAAACAGGTGCGGCAGGCAAAAGGATCTCTTGCTTTCTGCAAGGAGGAGATCATCAATGACACTTTGTATGCATTGGCCGACAGGGTGGAGGCTGCTACGGATCGGATTCTGGAAGAGAACGCCAAAGATTTGGCGGCGATGGATCCCTTAAATCCCAAATATGACCGTTTGAAACTGACGGCGGAACGTATTCGCGCTATAGCTGGAGGCATACGGCAAGTAGCCACGTTGCCTTCTCCGTCGGGGAGAATACTGAATGAGACTGTGCGTCCCAATGGCATGAAGCTGACCAAGGTAAGTGTGCCTTTTGGGGTGATAGGCATTATTTATGAAGCTCGTCCTAATGTGACTTTGGATGTGTTTGCACTTTGTTTCAAGTCAGGCAACGCTTGTATATTAAAAGGGGGAAGCGATGCCGATTTCTCCAACCGTATTCTGGTGGAGATTATCCGGAATACATTGCTGGATGTAGCCCACTTGTCTCCTTATCTGGTGGCATTGTTGCCGGCAGGACATGACTCGGCTGATGCACTGCTCCATGCCCGTGGCTATGTGGATTTGATTATTCCTCGGGGCGGCAAGGGGCTGATAGATTATGTGCGGCAGAATGCCACGATTCCCGTTATCGAGACAGGAGCTGGTGTGTGTCATGTTTATTTTGACAAGGATGGTGATGTGGCGAAGGGAGCCGCCATTATCCGTAATGCCAAGACACGTCGTGTCAGCGTGTGCAACGCATTGGACTGCCTGATTGTAGATGTGAACCGGCTGACCGACCTTTCCACTCTTTGTAGCGATTTGCAGCAGGACAACGTGGAAATCTATGCCGATGACTTGTGTTATAATTATCTGAAAACTTCTTACCCTTCCCACTTGCTGAAACATGCTTCTACGGATACTTTCGGAACAGAGTTTCTGGACTACAAAATGGCAGTGACGGCGACTATGACCATACAGGCGGCTGTGGCCCACATTTCTATTTATGGTTCGGGACATAGTGAATGTATTGTGACGGAGAATGACCGGGCGGCCGATTATTTTATGAAGATGGTGGATGCGGCTTGTGTCTATGTGAATGTGCCTACTTCGTTCACCGATGGAGGTGAGTTCGGATTGGGAGCGGAAATAGGTATCAGCACGCAGAAGCTTCACGCCCGTGGTCCGATGGGCCTGGAGGAACTGAACACATACAAGTGGATTATTCAGGGGGATGGACAAATAAGACAATAATAATATAAATGAAAGGATTATGAGATACTTTACAAACGTACATGATTTGGGCGACTTGAAGAGTGCCCTTGCCGAAGCTTTCGAAATCAAGAAAGACCGCTACAAATATGAAACCCTGGGAAAGCATAAGACTTGTCTGTTGATTTTCTTCAACAACAGTCTGCGTACCCGTTTGAGTACCCAGAAGGCAGCTCGTAACTTGGGGATGGATGTGATTGTACTCGATGTGAATCAAGGTGCATGGAAGCTGGAAACAGAGCGTGGTGTCATTATGGATGGCGATAAGAGTGAACATTTGCTGGAGGCTATTCCGGTGATGGCTTCTTATTGTGATATCATCGGTGTGCGTTCGTTCGCTCATTTTGAGAACCGCGAGGATGATTATACTGAAAAGATTCTGAATCAGTTCATAAAATATTCCGGCAAGCCTGTATTCTCCATGGAAGCCGCTACCGGTCATCCGTTGCAGGCTTTCGCCGACCTGATTACTATTGAAGAATATAAAAAGAAAGACCGTCCCAAGGTGGTATTGACTTGGGCACCGCATCCGCGTGCATTACCTCAGGCTGTACCTAACTCGTTTGCCGACTGGATGAACGAGGCCGATGTGGATTTTGTCATCACTCATCCCGAAGGCTATGAGCTAGACCCGAAGTTTGTCCGTGGCGCGAAGGTGGAATATAACCAGATGAAAGCTTTTGAAGGGGCTGACTTTATTTATGCCAAGAACTGGGCATGTCCCGGTGTCACCCATCCTGCCGACTATGGAAAGATCCTGAGCAAGGATATGAGTTGGACGGTAGATGCGGCGCACATGGCAGTGACAAACAATGCTTTCTTTATGCATTGTCTGCCGGTGAGAAGAAACATGATTGTGACCGATGAGGTGATTGAAGCTCCTACTTCGTTGGTTATTCCTGAAGCGGCCAACCGGGAAATTTCTGCTACAGTTGTTTTAAAGAGAATGCTGGAAGGGTTGGAATAACCGGCAGTCGGAATGACGTATGCTTCCTTTTTTATTTATCGTTTCACCTGTGTGATGAAACAGTATCACCCATGTGATGAAAATTGATCACCTTAGTGATAAAACTTCATCACTAAGGTGAAACGATAAGCCTAAAAAGGACAGCATAGTGATTTCTATCGGACGAAAAACTGTGTGTATCCTTGGCTTGATTATAAGACAGTGCGTGGCAAGATTGCCATTCAAGAGGAAAAGGTATC
>OGHP01000132.1_pt1 | contig 19584 bp, 9 predicted proteins | sample 1571591 | NCBI WGS metagenome assembly OGHP01 (sample SAMEA2582069, study PRJEB24529) | metagenome | biome: Human gut stool | place: China | collected 2011 | reverse complement strand
AAGATGCGCGCCGCGGGCTTTCACGCCTGGCACGACATTCGGGAACTTTCCGTCCAAGGAACATACCCTGAGCGGACTGGTTTACCGTTCCGGGAAATGGCGAAGTTATGAGGCGGAGCATTGTCTCTCTCAGGGAATGATTTCGCTCCGCAGCGACAATGAGCCGTTGGTTATTACTAATTTGCGGTATTATAACTGGAAGCTGGAACCGGCGGAACGGGCTTACGACGCGGCTACGGATGTGGTCCGCCTGCCTGCTGCCGACCGTCGGAAACGTGGCTTGGTGGTGAGCATTACTGCTGATGATTTTGCTGTCGGCGATACCGTTCCTTATTTGACGAACCGGGGTGTGAAAGGGTATTTTGAGGCCTTGAAAACTCCTGTGGTCGTGAAGGAGACGGAAGGGAAAAAGGCGTTTCATTTTGACGGCAGCCAGTTGTTCCGTTCCAGTTTCTCTTTGCCGGCTACTTTGCAGGACAATGCTCCCTATACATTGGAGGCGTGGGTGCTGAATGATTCCATAGCCGAGAATGAATGTGTAGCCGATTTTACAACCTCGCATGACGAACTGGAGAAGATCATGCTGGTGAACGGTACGGAACCGCGCTGCGGGGTGATCAACCATTACGGATGGTATGAGGATGCGGGATATAAAGGTATGAAGGAGCTGACGGGCAGGTGGCAGCACATTTACATCTGTTTTGACGGACGCATGGAGCAGGTCTATATCAATGGAGAACAGGTGAGTGGAAAAGACATCCAGTTGTTGGTAAAACCGTCTCAGTTTGTGACCTTGGGGCGGAATGCGGAAGGAGAGTGGCCTTTTACGGGGTATCTGCACTCGTTGAAGTTGTGGGATGAATATATACCGTTACAAGGGCGGAAATAGTGATTTTGGTGAATTTATATACCTGGATTGCTTGGAATACGGAGCCTGTTTTATGTTCGGAATGTGTAAATTGCACCTCCGTAAAACAGGCACGGAATATGACGATAACAATTAAATGATATAACCATGAAAAAACTTTTAGTTACTACTTTATTGGCGGCTGCCGTAACCGGCGGTCAGGCACAAGTGAAACACCAGTCACACGGTTATCCTATAGACCCTGTGCCTTTCACTTCGGTGAAAGTGACCGACTCGTTCTGGGGGCAGCGTCTCAAGGCCAGCCGTGAAGTGACCATTCCCCTGGCTTTCAGCAAATGTGAGGAGACGGGAAGATACCGGAATTTTATCAATGCGGCCCATCCCAGCGATACCATCAAAGTGGGCGGGCTGGCTTTTGATGATACGGATGTATATAAGACGATAGAGGGGGCCAGTTACCTGTTGCAGACTTATCCGGATAAAAAGCTGGCCAAATACATTGACAGCGTGCTGGTGATCGTCGCTGCCGCACAGGAGCCGGACGGATACCTTTACACCAGCCGTACCATGAATCCCAAGCATCCGCACGAATGGGCGGGCAGCAAGCGTTGGGAAAAGGTGGAGGAACTGAGCCATGAGTTCTATAATCTGGGACACATGGTAGAGGGGGCCATTGCTCATTACCAGGCGACCGGGAAGCGTAATTTTCTGGATATCGCTATCCGTTATGCCGACTGCGTATGCCGTGAGATAGGCTCCGGTCCCGGACAGCAGGTTCGTGTGCCCGGCCATCAGATTGCCGAGATGGCGCTTGCCAAGCTCTATCTGGTAACGGGGCAGCAGAAATACCTGGATCAGGCAAAATTCTTCCTTGACCAGCGGGGACATACCAGCCGTACGGATGAATACAGCCAGGCGCATAAGCCGGTAACGGAACAGGATGAGGCGGTGGGACATGCCGTGCGTGCCGCTTATATGTATGCCGGTATGGCAGACGTTGCCGCATTGACCGGGGATTCGGCTTATATTCATGCCATCGACCGTATCTGGGATAATATTGTAGGCAAGAAATATTATATTACCGGCGGCATCGGGGCGACCAGCAACGGAGAGGCTTTCGGCAAAAACTATGAGTTGCCCAATATGTCGGCTTATTGCGAGACTTGCGCGGCTATCGGCAATGTGTATGTCAATTATCGTCTTTTCCTGCTTCACGGCGAGTCCAAATATTATGATGTGCTGGAACGTACTTTGTATAATGGCCTGATTTCCGGCGTATCATTGGACGGAGGCGGCTTTTTCTATCCCAATCCGTTGGAAAGTATCGGCCAGCATCAGCGCCAGCCTTGGTTCGGTTGTGCCTGCTGCCCGTCCAATGTCTGTCGTTTTATCCCCTCTTTGCCGGGATATGTTTATGCGGTGAAGGACAAGGACGTGTATGTGAATCTGTTTATGTCCAATACTTCGAACTTGAAGGTAGAGGGTAAGGCTGTTTCTTTGGAGCAGGCCACTCATTATCCTTGGGACGGTGATGTCACTATCGGTGTCAACAAAAACAATGCCGGACAGTTTACAATGAAAATCCGTATTCCGGGATGGGTGCGTAATCAGGTAGTTCCCAGTGACCTGTACACTTATTCGGATGGAAAGCGTTTGAGCTATACAGTGAAAGTAAATGGAGAACCGGTACAGAGTGAACTGAAGGACGGTTATTTCTGCATAGACCGCCGTTGGAAGAAAGGGGATAAAGTAGCTGTCCATTTCGATATGGAACCTCGTACGGTGAAAGCCAATAGTAAAGTGGAGGCAGATCGTGGACGTATAGCTGTAGAACGTGGACCGATAGTCTATTGTGCGGAATGGCCGGATAATGATTTTGATGTGCTGAGCGTGTTTATGAACCGCACTCCTCAATTCGAGGTGGTTGAAAAGCCGGATTTGCTGTATGGTATTAACCAATTGAAAACAGATGCACAGATTCTGGGTTATGACGATAGAGGTCGTCTGACGGCTACTGATGTAAAGCTGACGTTGATCCCTTACTATGCTTGGGCACACCGCGGTGCAGGTGCTATGGCTGTATGGTTGCCTCAGGAATTAAGTGCTTCCCGTCCGACTATGCCTGCTACGCTGGCATCGGAAAGCAAAGTGGATGCTTCGCATAAGGTGAAATCCATCTCCGCCATTAATGACCGTCTGGTACCGAAAGATGAGAATGACCGTTCCGTACCCTATTACCATTGGTGGCCCAAACAGGGAACTACCGAATGGATATCCTACGAGTTTCCGTCCGAAGCGACTGTTTCCAGTGCTACCGTATATTGGTATGATGATGCTCCTTGGGGAGGATGCCGCATACCGCAAAGTTGGAAGGTGTACTATAAAGATGCACAAGGTCAGTGGCAACCGGTGAGTGGAGCGGATAAGTATGGAGTGGAAAAAGGTACGGGGAATACAGTCAATTTTGACCCGGTAAAGACAAAAGCGGTAAAACTGGAGATTGTTCAGCCGGCCGATAATTCATCGGGTTTGTTTGAATGGGAAGTGAAATAGAATAATTCAAAATGAAGGTTGGTAAGTTAGGTTGGCTGGTAGCCATGTTCCTTAGTGGGGGCATGGCTATCGCTCAAGGTACGGCTGATGATTATCGGCGTGCTTATGCATTGAAAGAGAAGTTCAGTGCGGATAAAGTTTTCTATTCCAATGTCAATCCGCAATGGATAGAGGGTACTCATCAGTTTTGGTATGTGCGGAATACTCCGGACGGACGCCTGTATGTATCTGTAGATGCAGATAAAAAAGCTAGAAAAGAATTGTTTGATTCTCATCGTCTGGCAAAGGCGCTGGGTGCTGCATCCGGAAAAGAGGTCAAGCCGGAAGCTCTTGCATTGGGGCATTTGTCGGTCAGTAAGGGATTGGATACGCTACACTTTGTGTTTAATAATCAACGTTGGATGTATGCATCCCGGAAAAATCAGCTGGTCAATGAAGGGGCGCTTCCTCTCCCTCCCAAGCAAAAGCATTGGATGGAGGTGGATGATGAGAAGACAGCATCGCCGGTTCCGTCTCCTGATGGTAAATGGATAGCATTTATTAAAAATCAGAATATCTATGTAAAGGAGGTGGCTACCGGAAAAGAAAAGCAACTGAGCTTGGACGGGACACTGGGTAATTATTATTCAGCCTACATCCGCTGGTCACCGGACAGTAAGAAGGTGGCTTCCTGCAAGATCCGTCCGGTGGAAAAGCGCTATGTTTATTATGTGGAATCTTCTCCGGCTGATCAGCTTCAGCCCAAGCTTCACAAACAGGAGTATGCGAAGCCGGGAGACGAACTTCCTTTTAAAGTGCCCTGCATCTATGAAGTGGAAAGCGGACGAAGCATTATTCCTTCTACTGAATTGTTCGACCGACAATATGAAGTATATGGTCCCGAATGGAATCCCGACAGCCGTGCCGTGACTTTTGAATATAACCAGCGCGGACATCAGGTGTACAGAGTGCTTGAACTTTCTGCCGAAACGGGAAAAGTGCGTCCGTTGGTAGAAGAAACCAGCGATAAATATGTGAATTATACCCGTCATTTCCGTCATGACTTAAAAGACGGCAAGCAGATGATATGGATGAGTGAGCGTGACAATTGGAATCATCTTTATATGTACAACCGTATTACCGCACAGCCCGATTATCAAATTACTAAAGGAGAATGGTATGTACGCGAAGTGCTTCGGGTAGATGAGGATAACCGTCAGATCTATTTCTCGGCAAATGGTATGGAAGCCGGTGAGGACCCCTATCTCATCCGTTATTACCGCATTGGTTTTGATGGCAAAGGTCTTACCTGTCTTACTCCCGAAGAAGGGATGCACCGTGCCTGGTTTTCGGAAGATATGAAGTATTTGGTAGATGTTTATTCTATGGTGAATAAGGCTCCTGTAGCTGTGTTACGTAGTGCCAGGGATGGTAAAGTGATGATGCCGTTGGAAACAGCTGATATCACTCGCTTGGAGGCTGAAGGTTGGAACGCTCCGGAGGTATTTGTTGCCAAAGGGCGGGACGGCAAGACGGATATGTGGGGATTGATTGCCCGGCCCACTAACTTTGATCCGAACAAGAAATATCCGGTTATTGAATACATTTATCAGGGTCCCGGTGACCAGTATGTCCCGAAGACTTTCCGTCCTTATGACTGGAATATGACTTCTTTGGCCGAACTTGGTTTTATCGTCGTAATGGTCGATGGAATGGGAACTTCTTTCCGCTCGCGTGCTTTTGAGAATGTATGTTATAAGAATCTGAAAGATGCCGGTTTGCCGGACCATATTGCTTGGATGAAGGCGGCTGCACGGAAATATCCTTATATGGATGTGGACAGGGTAGGTATTTACGGTTGTTCTGCCGGTGGTCAGGAATCTACAAATGCAGTTTTGCTTTATCCTGATTTCTATAAAGCGGCTTATTCAGCTTGTGGTTGTCATGATAACCGTATGGATAAGATTTGGTGGAATGAACTTTGGTTGGGCTATCCGGTAGGAGATCAATATAAAGAAGGATCTAATGTGGAAAATGCACATCTGTTGAGCCGTCCTTTGATGTTAGTGGTAGGTGAGTTGGATGATAATGTAGATCCTGCCTCTACTATGCAGGTGGTCAATGCATTGATTAAGGCGAATAAAGATTTTGAATTGGTCGTGATTCCCGGAGCACATCATACAATGGGGGAAGCTTTTGGCGAACATAAGCGGTATGATTTCTTTGTCCGCCATTTGATGCAGGTGAATCCACCGAAGTGGGATGAGATAAAATAGGAGGAGTGAGGTTTGTAGCTGTAGGAGTTTGTCAGTTATGATAAATAGAGGTGGCAGTGTTATGGAGGACAAGTCCATAGCACTGCTTTTTTATGTAATTCCGTGTTTTCATTGATGAATGTGTCTTTTTTGTTCATTATGTTGTAATTATTGGTTGAACTAATTTTTTTCAATACAAAAATTAGGTTCAGTCAACAATATTATTTTTATTTGTGGCGTATATAGTATAAAAATAAACCAATTTTCTAATACTAACATTAAATTATAATGGAAAACATTACTGTTAATGTACTTGATTATGTGCTTTATTTAGCATGGGAATTTGTATATCTAATATTTTTCACTCGTTTTGTGTGCGTACACGGAAATTATAAGAATGCGTGTGCTATTTTAATAAGTATCTATTATTCTCATAAAAATTGTAATTGTTTCCTTTTAGAATAGAATATAAATAACAATAGTGATTTATATTATTTCACATTCACGGAAAAAATAGACTTTAAATTTTTGTTTAACTTAATATTTTATTATGAAATTTACAAATGAATTAAGAGGAGTGAAAAGCAGACTTCTTCTGTTTTCAGTGCTGTTACTGATACCGGTGATGATGTTTGCTCAGAGCATTACCGTAAAAGGTACTGTACTTGATTCGGCAGGTGAAGCCGTTATTGGAGCTTACGTTGTGGAGAAGGGAAATCCTTCCAACGGAACCATAACTGATTTTGACGGAAAGTTTACTTTGGCCGTGTCTAAAGGAAAAAGAATTGTTATTTCTTTTGTAGGTTACGAAACGCAAGAAGTGGATGCGGTTACCGGAAAAGAACTGACAATTACGCTGCAAGATGATTCACAAGCGCTTGAAGAGGTAGTAGTGCTGGGTTACAGTAGCAGGGCTCGTAAAGATCTGACTGGCTCAGTAGGTTCCGTGTCTGGTGTGAAGATTGCTGCTGTACCAGTTACTTCAGCCGCTGTGGCTTTGCAGGGAAAAATAGCTGGTGTGCAAGTAACTACGGTCGATGGTGCTCCAGGGGCAGATATTAACATTCGTGTTCGTGGAGGTACGTCTGTGACCCAGAGCAATGATCCTCTTTACATTGTCGATGGTTTTCAGGTGGATAACATCAATGATATTCCTCCTACAGACATTGCTTCTATTGATGTATTGAAAGATGCTTCTATCACGGCAATCTATGGAGCTAAGGGCGGTAATGGTGTAGTGGTTGTTACTACTAAATCGGCCAAAGCTGGAAAAATACAGGTAAGTTTCAATGCCCATTTGTCTACTAGTCATTTGTCTAAAAAATTAGATTTAATGAATTCAGCAGAGTTTGCACGTTATCAATATGAATGGTCGGCGTGTAATGGTAGCCGTTCTAGCAATGCCAAATTTTTCCGTGCTAATTTTGGCAATCCGCAAGATTTGGATATGTATTATTCTTTGCCTACTCATGACTGGCAGGATGAGGTAATGGGAGAGAATCCTATCAATTATTCTACTAATGTAACTATTGGTGGAGGTACAGATAAGATGCGCTTCACTGCTTCTCTTACTCAAAGCGAAGATAAAGGTATTATTATGGGGTCGGGTGTGCGCCGTACCAATTTGAATATCAAGACAGCTATTGATATAACTAAAAATTTGACATTGCATATCAATCCTAAATTTACGTTTCGCCGTGATCAAGGAGCTGGAGGTGATAATATTGGTACAGGCGGTATTATTGATGTACTCCGTTATAGACCCACTAACGGATTACGTGAATTCGGATATATAGATCCTTCTTATGCTGACCCTGATGAAGAAGCATTGTTTACTTATACTAATCCGAAAAGTGATATTGCCATTAATCAACAGAATAAGTATGCTTATAACTATACTAATGCTATTTCATTGGAATGGAAGCCTGTTAAAGGATTGGTGCTTCGTACAGAAGCCACTCTTAGTTTAAACTGGAAAGATCAATATCGTTTTTGGGGTGCCTTGACAGGTGAAGGTACAAAAAATAATTCGTTGCCTGTAGCAAGTATTCAGAAAGATCAGTCTTTTAAATATATTTGGACTAATACGGCATCTTATGGCTTTTCTATTAAAGATAAGCATAATTTTTCCATGTTATTGGGGCAAGAAATTTATCATAGCCAAAATAAGAAGAACTTCCAAAAGAATCGTTATTTCCCACGTGCATTTGAGGCTGGACAGGCTTGGGATAATATGGGATTCGGTACACCGCAGGAGTCAACTTCATCACTTTCGACTCCAGATCGCACTGCTTCTTTCTTTGGGCAGGCAAGTTATAACTATAACCACAAATACTTACTCTCTGTAACTATGCGTGCTGATGGTTCCACTAAATTTGCTCCAGGTAATCAATGGGGATATTTCCCTTCAGTATCAGGTGCTTGGGTGCTTTCAGAAGAAAAGTTTATGGAAGATATAAAATGGATTGATCAGTTAAAACTTCGTGCAGCTATAGGGTTGGCAGGAAATAATCGTATCAGTGATGATATGTGGCGTTATTTATATACTGTTAATTCTACCGGCGGACCTGGATTTGGAGAAGCAACTCAGTTTGGAGAGCAATGGTATGGTAATCAAGGGGGTACTACTTTTGCCAATAAAAATATTAAATGGGAAACTACATTAACTCGTAATCTTGCTGCTGATATCACGCTTTTTAATGGTCGTCTCACTGTTACTCCGGAGATTTATTGGAATACGACGAAAGATTTACTTTATAAATCGGACATTCCTTCAGCAACTGGTTATGTAAGTCAGATGCAAAATATTGGACAAGTAACTAATAAAGGGGTTGAATTAACTATATCAGGAGATATTCTCAGTGGCAGGGATTATGTGCTTTCCGCAAATCTTTCTTTAGGTATGAATAAAATGAAAGTTGATAAATTAAATGGTACAGACAATGTGATTTGGGATCAGAATAACCGTTGGAAATCAAGTTACAATGATTATTGTTTGAAGGTGGGTGACCAAGTAGGACTTATTTATGGTTTTGTATATGATGGTTTATATTCAATGGATGAATTCTATTTTGATCCCACTAATAACTTGCAAGCAGTACCTTGGGGATCAACGGCCGCTGAAAACGGAACTTCGAAAGATGCACCTATTATGGATGCAGACGGTGTGGAACATCCAAAAACAATAATCAATCAGATTTCAGGAGATTCTAATTCAGGCATAGCTACTCTGCCGGGCAAAGTCAAGTTCAAGGATTTGAATGGTGACGGATATATCACAGAAGATGACCGTACTGTTATAGGTAATACCAATCCAAAAGTGCAGGGAGGTTTTGGATTGAGCGGACAATGGAAGGGTTTTGATTTTGCCATGAACTTCAACTTTATGCTTGATTTTGATGTGAATAATGCGACAGCTTACCAGCTTTCCTCATCCGAAAGCAATAAGAATAAGTTCTACAATGTGCTTTCCACATTTGCTGACAAAGGTTGGCGTTATACCCGTGATGGTGATGGCGAATGCTTGTACAAATGTTACTATATTGATGGTTCGTTGGATATGTACCGTGAATTAAACGAAGGTAGGACACTTTGGAATCCGACGGATGTGACAAAAAAAATAACTCATTCCTATTTTATCGAGGATGGATCGTTTCTGCGTTGTCAGGATTTGACTGTTGGCTATACGTTACCTGGAAATCTGACTTCTAAATGGGGGATTTCGAAAGCTCGTTTTTATGTATCAGCCTCTAATTTGTTTATTATTACTGGGTATTCGGGTTATGATCCTGAAGTGGATATTCAGACAGGATTAACTTGTGGTATGGACTATAACCGTTACCCACGTAGTCGCAGTTTTGTACTAGGTACTAATATTACATTCTAAATTTGAAAGCACATGAAATTTAAAAATACTTTAATAATAGGATTAGCAACTTTGACTCTAATATCATGCAATGATTTCCTTGACGTGGATTCTCCATCAAGTTACAATGAGGACTTTGTGTTCAGCCAAGAAACAGAAATTAGCCGTGCGTTGAACGGTGTTTATGCTTCTATCTTGGTAGGTGATCTTTATGGCAGTGCCTATCAGAAAACTTTTAATTTGAACAGTGATGTTGATATGCAGATGTATACAGGTAATGTAGCAACCCATAATAGCTATGCACGTTTTGATTGTGACGATCAAGGTGGCGAAATTGATAAATATTGGAGAGCTTCTTATAAAGCTATTGAAGATGCTAACCGTTTTATCCGGGGTGTAGAAACTGGTCCGCTTTATAATGAAGAGAATACCGCTGTTATGCAGATGTTGGGCGAAGCCAAGTGTCTTCGTGCTATGGTTTATCATGATCTGGTAGTGATGTTCGGGGATGTTCCTTTCACTTTCCTGCCAGCCTCACAATTAGGTGATAATTATGTGATTCCTGTAATGAATCGCGAAGAAATCCAAAATAAACTTATTGAAGATTTGCAGGATATTGCTCCTAAGATGTCTTCTACTACAACAACAACAGTAGAACGTGCGTCTAAGGAGTTTGCTTGGGCATTAATTGCACGTATTGCATTGACTGCCGGAGGTTATTCACTTCATCCGGATAAAAATAATGCAAATAGTTATGGTGTGATGAAACGTCCGGAAGATTATCAGAAGTATTATCAAATCGTAAAAGAATATACTAGCCTGGTTATTGCTTCGGGGACACACTCTGTAGGCACTTCTTATCAAGATATTTTTACCAAGGAAAGCAATTTTGAAATTATTGCTAAAGGTGATCCTATTTTTGAGATTCCTTTTGCTAAGGAGTCTACAGGTAATACAGGGTATTCTCAAGGACCTACATCAACCGTTAATGAAGGAAAGACATTGGGTAAGAATGTATGGGGAGAATCTAAAGGTGATATACGTTTGAGTGCTTTTTACCGTTATTCATTCGATGAGAATGATAAGCGTCGAGATTTTATTAATGGACTTTGGTATTATGGTAACAGTGCTAATAATGCTACTCAGGATTCTTGTATGATTCGTGCGGATTATACTGTCCATAATAATAAATGGTCTAAATTGTGGGCGAATGCGGGACAGTTTACCAATTTGAGTGCCAGTAATACAGGTATTAACTTCCCTTATATGCGTTATACGGATGTTTTGTTGATGAATGCCGAAGCTGTTAATGAGTTGGAAGGACCTACTGCCACTGCTCAGGAGTCACTTCGTCAAGTCCATGCACGGGCATTCGATGACCAAAGTGTTGTTTCTGCCTATATTGCTCAGGTGGCTTCTTCTAAAGAAACTTTTTTGAAAGCCGTGCTTGATGAACGTAAATGGGAGTTTGCGGGTGAGAATATGCGCTGGAGAGATCTTGTCCGTAATAATCTTTATGGACAGGAAATTGTTTATAGTTTTTTGCGCTATCTTTCTGTAGGAATGTCTAATGCCGGTTCTTCTACTGGCTTCGAAGATGATATAGCTGAACATGATGGTAGTGCTTATTTGGATGATCTTCCCGAATCTATGTATTACCATGTTCTTCCACAAACGGTTGAATGGCGTGTGGATGTAAATCAAGTTTATGGCTATCCTTATCCCAATAAGATATTGGATATGCTCTATATTTATAATCCTTACAAATCAGCTAATCAACCAGCGACAGCTTTGGTAGCTGTTGATGGAGCAACTTGGAAGATGGCGGAATTTTATCAGTGGAGTAATGATTCGGAGCCTACTAACCAATGTAAATATTCATTCTATGGATATATTCGTCATACAGAACAAGGAATGATTGTGTTGGTCAAAGATGGAACAGAATCACCACTGGATGGTAATTCTGTTCCTGAGGTGAATGATTTACCTCCTGTACGTTATATTTTACCTTATCCTAATGCGGCTATCCAACGCTCAGCAGGTGTATACAAGAACTATTATGGCTATAAATAATTTATAAAAGGACAGAATGATGAAAAAAAAATTTTTATATGCATTAATGTTATTTTCAGGTTTCTCATGTATTTCGTGTTCTGATGATGAGAAAGGAATGGCAAATATAGATAGAGAATGGATGACTATGTTCATTTGTGATAATAATAGAGGAAAAGGGGATGACTATGCTTATAATTGTAAAGCAGAGGGACCGAATGGCAATGATATTCATCTTTATTGGTATGGAGTGAATAACTGTGCGGGCTACCAGATTCGTCAGGCACTACAGCCAAATGTTTCGGGTGGTGCAGATGCTTGGGGTACATCTGCCGAAAACGGTCTTTTGTTACTAGATACCATTGTAGGACCGGAGGTCCTTGATTTAGTTATTAAAGATCAACAGTATTCCACTGATTATCGTTTTGCTATTCGCGTGTTATCAACAAAAGATGATAATGTGACTGATTTTTCACATGCATCCAAATGGTATGGACATGGTGATGGCAGACAGTGGGCAGAATGGATGGGCATTACCACTTCTGATCGATATGCAACTCCATTCTGTGTCTATGTAGATGCTTCTAAGACTACACAGACTACTATGCGTGTGATGTTGAATCGTGCTTTCAAAACTGTAACAGAAGGGGTATCAGACGATGATAAGGCTATTTATCGTGAAAAATTTCAGCTTGATGCTAACGATAATTTTGTTTATCAGTGGTTGGAAGTAGATCCGTCTCCTAATAATCCTGAATCAACAGTGAATGAAAAATGGAGAAAATATAAATTAACCGATGAGGATTTTGAAAAGGGATATGTAGATATTGACGGACTTCAGAAAAACTCTGTTTATGTGATTAATGTTCGCAACGAGAATGTGAAGGTAAAATGGGATGCATATTACAATACTTGTTCTGCCCGCTCAGACGGAGAACCGGGAGAGCCTATTTTAGTAACTCATGACTTAAGTGCTCCAAGTCGTGACCGGTTTGATTCAGATGAAGCTTATCAAAATGCTTTGATACAGCACGAGGCTGCTCTGAAATACAATGCAATGCGTATTGATTTCCTTTTAACAGACTTCATTTCCGATGTAAATTTAGCCGAAGGACAGACTTATTATTTGGAAGGTGGAAAGACTTATTGTATGTTTGATAATTTAACTACCTGCAAAGGTTTTGTTCTTCGTACTCGTCCTGAGGATGTAGCAGCAGGTAAACGTGCTAAAGTATTGTTAGGTGGTATGCATATGACAGGTACTAATGTTAATTCTATGAATTTGATGTTCGGGCGCCAGCCACAAGCTGGAGAAGGAGGAGAAATTTATATGAAGATGCTCGAATTTTATGATATTGATTTCGATTGTCCAATGGCTCTTACTTATGGTGATAATGTTGCCGGTTTGGGTTCGGCTACAGGTAATTATTTCATTAATATGTTTTCTAATGGTATGGCTGTACATTTGGAAAGTTTTGTGGTGAAAAATTGTACTTTCAAGCGTCTGGTACGTGGGTTCATTCGTGAGCAGGGGCCTAATTACAAAATTTGGGATCATGTCTTGATAGAGGATAACCAGTTCTTTGACTGTGGCTATTATAGTAATGGTGCCGGAGGTTATCCATGGATTGCCGGTTCCGGGAATAATGCGAATTCTAATTTATATAAGGACTTTGTGGTTCGTGGAAACACTTTCTATGATTGTCCGTTCCCTTCATTTTTCAGTGAAACCAAGCAGAGTGCATGGAAGGGAGGGGCATGGAATATAACGTTTGAAAACAATACTTTGGTTAACTGGAACACTCGTGCAGCAGGAAATATTTTCAATATGCGTAATATTCCAGATGGAAGTACTTATACGGTGAAAAATAACCTGATTGTTTTGACCAAGCAGGACGGTGATGTCCGAAAGATGACTATGGCAGGAGCTGATATCCGTAAGACAATGACTATGGCAGACGGTACAGCCGGACATGTGACATTGAATTTTGACAATAATTATTCTACAAATACTTTTTTATCCAACGGACAAATTTTTAGCAATAATCCATGGACTGCGACTAAAAATAATTTTGGCACCTTGGTCAACAATGGTTCTGCTACTTTAAATGGAACATTGGAAGTTCTTGTAGATGATATTTCTCCATTAGAACTGATGGTAAGTCCAAATCCACCACATAAGGCTACTGCTGATAACGATCAATATATGCATCGTGCAGATGCACTTGATGGTACGGCTGGAGAGCATGGTGTAAACTTGTATTACAATCAGACAGGTAAAGTTATGGAGTCAAAAATTTATCAGTTGAACATTGGTGCGGCTAAATGGCGTAATGGTTCTGTTAGATAGTAGAATGGGGTTTGATAAGTTTTATAGTTATTATAATGTGAATGTCTTCTGAGAATCTTTGGATTTTGAAAGACAGATATTTGATAGAAAAGCCGATCTGTGATAGATAGGCTTTTTTATGTATAGGTAAAGGGGCAGAGTATCAAAAATTGTATAGGTTTGATGATGTCTGTGCAAAATCTGCCTGAAAAAGACCAAATATTCTCTGTATTCAGATCGGAAAACGCATAATTTTGTTTGCTGGTTTTTATCAAAACATATAGGAATAATGAAAAATACATTCAAAAAAGTGTTTATTGGCTTTATGGCTTTTGCCATGGCAACCGGCTCCTTTGCGCAGCAAAGAGCTCATAAAAAGGATAATGAGTCGTATCCTAAGGAATGGAAACAAATAGCACGTATGGAGCAGGATTCTTTCTTTCTGACAGATGAAGCTCGGCGGATTGCTGAAAATGTATTGGCTTTTCAACGCTGTACGGGCGGTTGGCCGAAGAATATAGATATGGCCCGCCGCATGAATGATAAAGAGCTGGTTAAAGTGATAAAGGATAAATCACGTCGTGATGATTCTACGATAGATAATAATGCCACAACTGCCCAGATGATTTTTTTAGCCCGTCTTTATAGGCAGACTAAGGATATACGTTATCGGGATGCTTTCCTCCAGGGAGTGGAATATTTGCTGAGTGGTCAATACGAAAACGGAGGATGGCCGCAATTCTGGCCCGGTCCGCGTGGTTATCAGATACATATTACTTTCAATGACGATGCCATTGTCAATACATTGAATATGATACGTGATATGATGAATCACAAAGCGCCTTATGAGGATGATTTGATAGACAAGGCTTTGTGTGTACGTTTGGGAAAAGCCTTTAATAAAGGAATAGAGTGTATACTGGCTACACAAATTATAAAGGATGGAGAACCTTCAGTGTGGTGTCAGCAGAATGATAGGGAAACATTGAAGCCTGCACCGGCACGTGCGTATGAGTTGCCGTCTTATTGTTCGGCGGAGAGTGCCGGGATTGTGCGTCTGCTCATGGAATTACCTGCACCTGACGCACGCGTGAAGCGGGCGGTTCACGGAGCCATGAAATGGTTTGACAGGTATAAACTTACCGGTTTGAAATGCGAGCGTATCGTGCTGGCAAATAGTGAGCGGGATACTCGTCTTGTGGAAGATCCTCAAGCCAGGCCTATTTGGGCACGTTATTATGATTTGAAATATTGTGAACCGTATGTATGTGACCGTGACGGGTTGCCGCGTCGCCACTTGGAAGAAATAGGAACAGAACGTCGTAACGGATATAGTTGGTACAATAGCAGGCCGGCTGAGCTTTTTGCCATATACAATGCATGGGCGGACAAATATGATCCGAAGCATAAAGTGGCAATCAGTCTGGCAACCAAAGGAGCGAATGAAAACGGGCTTATTGAAATGTATCGTCGTCCCATGGCAGAGCGTACGGCTTTTGATGTGGTGGTAAAGCCGGGAGAGAGTATTCAGGCAGCTATTGAAAAGGCGCCGGAAATTCCGACAGTACCTTTTAAAATCTTATTGCTGAACGGAACGTATCATCAAAAAGTGATTATTGACAGACCTAATATTGTTTTGGTGGGAGAAAACCGTGACAGTACGCGGATTGTCTTGGCTGAAACAGCCCAGACACGTGCCATCACGGAATATCATGGACGTCCGGTAGGCAATGGTGTCATTGTGTTGCAGGAAGGTGCGGATGATTGTGTTATTAGCGGACTGACTGTTTACAACAATTACGGAACTGCCGTTGAAAATACGACCATCCATCAGATGGCGATTTTTGGACGTGCCACTCGTACTATCATCATCAACAGTAATGTATGGGCCGATGGAAACGATGCCCTTTCCTTGTGGGCGCCCGGAAGCAATGGTATGTATTATCATGCCGATCTCTATCTTCGTTGTCCGGGTGTGGATTTTCTTTGTCCTCGCGGATGGTGCTATGCCACACGCTGCCATTTTTATGGTGATAGCCGTGCCATGATTTGGCATGACGGACGAGGTGACAAGAACAAGAAACTGGTTATTACCAATTCTTCATTTGATGCTAAGACACCGACACTTTTAGGACGATATCATCATGATTCCCAGTTTTATCTCATCAAATGTAAAATGTCGAAGAATGTGCTTGACGGGAATATTCATTATGCTTATTCGGATAAAGTGCTTGATCCCTGTCCGTGGGGGCTACGTACCTATTATTATGGTTGTACCCGTGAAGGAGGGCATAGTGGCTGGTTAAACGATAATTTAAAGGAGGCGGAGAATGCTCCGGAGTTTTATGGCGTTACCGCCAAGTGGACATTCAATGGCAAATGGGACCCCGAACAACGTATCAGAGATCTTTGGAATGTGTTGGCCTACTAATTTAACAGTTTGTAATATGAAAATGACCACTATTTTATGCTGTATTGTTTTTTTGTTTGTGTCAATGTTATCTGCTGTTGCCCGACAGCAGGAGAAGTCCCGGGTTATTGTCACTACGGATGGTGAGATTGACGATCAAAGTTCTATGATTCGTTTTCTTATGTATTCTTCTGATTATGATGTAGCAGGCATTGTTCAAGTCAATGGGGTACAGAAAGACGGACATAGCAAAGATAAATGGATCGAATCACAAATTGCCAAATATGCGGAATGTCTGCCTAATTTGAGGAAACATAATCCCGATTATCCCGATGCTGAATATCTGCTAAGTGTCTTGGCGGTTGGTAATGAGAACAGAGAGGACTTGCATAAATTGCCTCCTTTACTGTCTGATAGCGAGGGGGCACAGCTCATCATAAGGACATTGCTTGATTCTGATCCGAGGCCTGTTCATATTTTAGCATGGGGCGGAGCCAACACCCAGGCCAATGCCTTATGGCAGATCAAGCAGAAATATTCTGCTGCAGAATGGGCAAAAGCGGTATCAAAAGCCAGATTATATTGTATTTGGTATCAGGACGGCGGTGGAAAATGGATAGAACAGAATCTTCCTGAAATCATTATTTATGAATCGGGCGCGCCGGATCATGATGGAGGATGGAGATATGTATGGGATTACATGAGTGTGGACTATTATTTTAAAAACAGACTTAGTAAAAATTCAAAAGAGTTGCAACAAATCATGGATAAACCTTGGTTGGCTGACCATATTAAGAATGGGCACGGACCACTTTGTGCCGCCTATCCTCAGGAATATACCAGTGAGGGGGATACTCCTTCTTTTATGCCTCTTATACGTAATGGACTTGAACAGCATACAGACTATACATTAGGAGGATGGGGAGGACGCCCGGAGTATAAAAATGGCAATCACATGCAAGATGGGAATGATTTGAAAAACGGTGTGTCGGATTCGCATTATACTTTCCAGCGTTGGTTGCCTGCTATACAAAATGACTGGGCGGCTCGTGCCGACTGGTGCGTGGCTGATGAATATTCAAAGGCAAATCATCAACCTGTTGCCCGGATATTGGGAGAAAGTGTACGCACAGTCCGGCCGGGAGAAAAAATAATACTGGATGCCTCTTCTTCATTTGACCCTGATAAAAATTCATTGTCTTACCAATGGTGGCAATATCGGGAAGCAGGCAGTGTGCAAACAAAGGTGGCTATAAAGCACGCCGATGAGAAGAGGGCGGAGATAATTGTACCGGATAATCCGGGCAAACAGTTACATTTGATACTTGAACTTACAGATAATGGAATTCCCAATCTAAAATCTTATAAGAGAATCATTCTGAATATTAATCCGCTTGAGGAAAAATAATTATTACGGATAGATGATTCCGTCATTGTTCCTGCTGTTTTTAGTTCATGTTTATACGAATGGGACAAAAATAATCTCGTTAGCAGAATTGATTTAATTTTCGTAGTGCAATAATGGTCAACAAGAAAAAGTAATTCTGCTAACGGGAGTTATAAAAATAATCAGTTCTATTTGAAGTAAAAAAATATTTTTTACTTTTTTTCTTCAGCGGCATGTGGATAGTCAATCGTATAATGCAGTCCGCGACTCTCTTTCCGTTCCATTGCCTGACGGGTGATCAAATACCCAATGTTAATCATGTTACGCAGTTCGCAAAGCTCGCGTGAAGCCTTACAGCGTTTGAAAAGACGCTCGGTTTCTTCATATAAAATATCCAATCGGTTCCAAGCACGGATTAATCGCGTATTACTGCGTACAATACCTACATAAGCTTCCATAATTTGGTTCACCTCTTTCATGCTTTGGGTTATCAGTACCCGTTCTTCATTGTTCATGGTTCCTTCATCGTTCCATTCGGGGATATCCTTATTAAAGTCATATCGGTCGAGTACATTTAGTGCATGTTTGGCTGCCGCGTCCGCATAGACCACAGCTTCTATCAGCGAATTGGAAGCCAGACGGTTACCTCCGTGCAGACCGGTACATGAACATTCGCCGATGGCATACAAACGGTTGATACTGCTCTGTCCGTCCAGATCGACTTTGATCCCTCCGCACAGATAATGAGCAGCCGGAGCCACAGGAATATAGTCCTTAGTAATATCAATACCCAGGCTGAGGCATTTTTTATAAATATTGGGGAAATGTTTTTTTGTTTCTTCCGGATCCTTATGAGTTACATCCAGATATACATGATCTTCACCGCGCTGCTTCATTTCGTTATCAATGGCACGTGCTACGATATCACGTGGGGCCAATGACAGGCGTGGATCATATTTTTGCATGAATTCTTCGCCACTTTGATTCTTTAAGACAGCACCGTAACCGCGCATGGCTTCGGTGATGAGGAAACTGGGACGGTCTCCCGGATGGAAAAGGGCGGTGGGATGGAATTGTATAAATTCCATGTCCTTTACTGCTCCTTTGGCACGGTACACCATAGCAATGCCGTCTCCCGTAGCTACCAGTGGATTGGTTGTATTGCGGTATACCGCTTCGCATCCGCCTGTTGCCATTACAGTTACTTTGGACAGGAACGTATCCACTTCTCCTGTTTTCTCATTCAATACGTAAGCACCGAAACATTTGATGCCTGGTGTATGGCGGGTGACAATAATTCCCAAATGATGCTGGGTAATGATTTCTACCGCATAGTGATCTGTAAATATGGTAATATTGGGATGGGCTTTTACCGCTTCTATCAGGCTGGTTTGTATTTCAGCTCCTGTATTGTCTTTGTGGTGCAGGATGCGGAACTCGGAATGGCCTCCTTCTTTGTGGAGGTCGAATTCTCCATCCTCTTTTTTATCAAAATCCACTCCCCATTTTATCAGTTCCTGGATTTGTGCAGGTGCTTCTCGCACTACTTTTTCTACAGCCGCGCGGTCACTGATCCAATCGCCGGCAATCATCGTGTCTTCAATGTGTTTCTCGAAATTGTCTACTTTCAAGTTGGTAACAGATGCTATACCTCCCTGAGCAAAATAGGTATTGGCTTCTTCCAGTCCTGCTTTACAAATCAGGGCGACTTTACCTTTGTGAGCTACTTTCAGTGCGAAGCTCATTCCGGCAAGTCCTGAGCCGATAACAAGGAAATCGAATTTTTTAACCATGATAATATGCTTTATGGGTGCAAAGCTACGAAAAACCTTTATTCATTGTACCTTTTACTCTTGTCTTTAGGAGGCAGAACGGTGTGGTTCGAC
>OGHP01000130.1_pt1 | contig 19901 bp, 20 predicted proteins | sample 1571591 | NCBI WGS metagenome assembly OGHP01 (sample SAMEA2582069, study PRJEB24529) | metagenome | biome: Human gut stool | place: China | collected 2011 | reverse complement strand
TTTTAATGGTTCAGAACAGTTGAACATTTTCGGAAAGACCACTTGACAAATACCGGAATTCGTGGATAATACTGAACACTCATTCAAAAACTGAACGTTCATTCAGTATTGAGATTTCGTAGACAAGAAAAACACAAGGAAAAGCCTCTTATGTTCTCTAAGAAAAGCCAGTTGGCGTTGGCCCTGGTGTGCGTTTTGGGTACGGGCGCTCTCTTGACGGGCACTCAGGAACCCCAGGCGGCCGATGCGCCCGCCGCAGCAAAGGCGGCGGCTCCTGCCGTGGAAGTGACCGTCATCACCACCAAGGCTTCCGACGTGGCCATGGAAAGCACTCTTTCCGGCCGTACGAACGCTTATCGCGTGGCGGAAGTGCGTCCCCAGGTGAGCGGCATTCTGATGAAGCGTCTTTTTGAAGAAGGCGCGGAAGTGAAGGAAGGTCAGCCCCTCTATCAGATTGACGATGCCACCTACAAGGCCGCGCTTGAAACGGCCAAGGCGCAGCTCGCGCAGGCGCAGGCCACGCTCGTTCAGGCCCGTGCCGACGCCAAGCGTTCGGCGGAACTTGTGAAGATCAAGGCGGTTTCCGAACAGAGCAACGACGCGGCGCAGGCCGCCAAGAAGACGGCCGAGGCCGCCGTGCTTTCGGGCAAGGCCGCCGTCCGTACGGCGCAGATCAATCTCGACTACACCAAGGTCCGCTCCCCGATTTCGGGCCGCATCTCCCGCTCCGAAGTGACCGAGGGCGCCCTGATGCAGGCCTATACGGGACTGATGACGACGGTGCATCAGCTCGATCCCATTTACGTCGACGTGACGCAGACCTCGGAAGATCTCATGCGCATTCGCCGTGAAATCGCCAACGGCACGCTCAAGACGAACCCCGACGGCAGCGCCCGCGTGCAGCTCGTCCTCTCCGACGGCACGACCTACGAGCACGAAGGGAAGCTCACCTTCACGGACGCCTCGGTGAGCGAGTCCATGGGCACGGTCAATCTTCGTGCCGTCTTCCCGAATCCGGACCGCTTCCTCATGCCCGGCATGTACGTGCGCGCCAAGCTCTCCGAAGGGGTGCGTCCGAATTCGATTCTGGTCGACCAGCAGTGCGTCATGCGCGACCACCTCGGCCATGCCTACGTTTACGTCGTGACGAAGGACAACAAGGTTGAGCAGCGCATGGTGGAAGCCCTGCGCACGATCGGGACGGCCTGGGTGATCGGAAGCGGTCTCTCCGAGGGAGAAAAGGTGATCTTTGAAGGCATGCAGCGCGTGCGCGTCGGCGCGACCGTCGCGCCCAAGGAACTTGACCGCTCGAAGATGACGCCGACCCGCGCTCTCTTCTGATTCCCGGGAGGCTTGAGAAATGTTGTCCCGTTTTTTCATTGACCGACCGGTGTTCGCATGGGTGGTGGCCATCGTCATCATGCTTGCCGGGCTCCTGTCGATCTTCAATCTGCCCGTGAGTCAGTACCCGATGATCGCGCCGCCGCAGGTGGCCATCTCGGCGACCTATCCGGGGGCTTCCGCCGAAACGATTGAAAACACCGTGACGCAGGTGATCGAACAGAACCTGACGGGTCTGGACGGTTACCTCTACATGTCGTCGACCTCCGACTCCTCGGGCCGCGTGAGCATCACCGTGACCTTCGAAGCCGGTACGAACCCCGACATGGCGCAGGTGCAGGTCCAGAACAAGATTCAGACCGCCTTGTCGACCTTGCCGCAGGTCGTGCAGCAGCTCGGCGTGAAAATTGAAAAGACCTCCGCCAACTTCCTGATGGTGGTGGGCTTCATCAGCACCGACGGCAAGCTCTCGGCGGGCGACCTCGGCGACTTCCTGGTGTCGAGCATGCAGGAACCGCTCTCGCGCGTTCCCGGCGTCGGTGAAGCGCAGGTGTTCGGCGCTTCCTACGCCATGCGCATCTGGCTCAACCCGGAAAAGCTCGTCGAATACGCGCTCAATCCTTCCGACATTGAAGCGGCGATCAGCGCGCAGAACGCGCAGATTTCGACCGGCGGTCTCGCGCAGCAGCCGACCGACGGCAAGCAGCAGTACTCGGTGACGGTTTCCTCGGCGAGCCTTCTGCAGACGCCGGAAGAATTCCGCAACATCTTCCTCAAGGTGCAGGAGGACGGTTCGGAAGTTCGCTTGGGCGACGTCGCCCGCGTGGAGATCGGCCTGCAGAGCTACACCGCTCTCGGCACTTACGAAGGAAAGGCTTCCTCCGGCATGGCCATCAAGCTCGCGTCCGGCGCGAACGCGCTGAGCACGGCCGAAGCCGTCATGAACCGCGTGGAGGAACTTCGTCCGACCTTCCCGGAAGGCGTGGACGTGGTCATTCCGTTCGATACGACGCCTTTTGTGCGGGCCGCTCTGCATGAAGTGGTGAAGACCCTCGTCGAAGCCATCGTGCTCGTCGTCATCGTGATGTTCCTCTTCCTGCAGAACTGGCGCGCCACGCTCATTCCGACGATCGCCGTGCCGGTCGTTCTGCTCGGCACCTTCGCCGTGCTGGCGGCGGCGGGCTTCTCCATCAACATGCTGACGATGTTCGCCATGGTGTTGGCCATCGGGCTATTGGTGGACGACGCCATCGTGGTGGTGGAAAACGTGGAGCGCGTGATGCGCGAGGACGGATCTTCACCGCGCGACGCGACGATCAAGTCCATGGGACAGATTCAGGGCGCTTTGATCGGCATCGCCATGGTGCTTTCCGCCGTGTTCGTTCCGATGGCCTTCTTCGGCGGTTCCACGGGCGTGATCTATCGTCAGTTCTCGATCACGATCGTTTCGGCCATGGTGCTCTCCGTCGTGGTGGCTTTGACCCTCACGCCGATGCTCTGCTCGAAGATCCTGAAGCCGATCGACCATGAAGAGCACGCCGCCAAGAGCGGTTTCTTCGGGTGGTTCAACCGCGGTTTCCAGAGCTTCACCGACGCCGTGACGGGTTTTGTGGGCCATTCGCTCAATGCCAAGCTCATCATGGGGGCCGCCTACCTCGTCGTGGTCGGCGCCATGGCGCTCGGTTTCGTGAAGTTGCCCACGGGCTTCATGCCGAGTGAAGACCAGGGCGTTCTTCTCATGCAGACGCAGCTGCCAGACGGCGCGTCCATGGAACGAACCGACCGGTCGCTTCGCAACATCGAAGCGTTCATGAAGGAATCGGAACAGGACAAGACCCTTTCCTCGGTCTTCACGGTGCGCGGCTTCTCGTTTGCGGGTACGGGCTCGAACATGGCCATGGGCTTTTTGAAGCTCAAGGACTGGGAAGAGCGTCCCAATGAAGATCAGTCCTACGAGGCGGTCATGGCGCGCGTGCAGCCGCCCCTGATGATGGATCCCCGATTCCAGGACAGTCAGACCTTCGTCTTCCCGCTTCCGGCCGTGCCGGAACTCGGCGTGGCCGACGGTTTCGACTTCTTCATCCAGGACGGCAGCGGTCAAGGACACGCCGCTCTCGTGAAGGTCATGAACGACTTCCTGCGGGAGGCCAACGCGGATCCCCGTCTGCGTCAGGTGCGCCACAACGGCATGGCCGATACGGCCCAGATGCGCATCCGCTTTGACTATGCGAAGCTCTCCGCGCTCGGTCTCGACATTGCGACCGTCAATAACACGCTTTCCACCGCGATGGCGGGCAGTTACGTGAACGACTTCCTCGACCGCGGTCGAATCAAGGAAGTCTGGGTGCAGGGCGACATCGACACCCGCATGCAACCGGAAGACATTCTTCGCTGGCACGTGCGCAACAACAAGGGTGAAATGGTTCCGTTCTCGGCTTTCTCGACGATCAGCTGGGAATACGGCAGCCCGCGTCTGGAACGCTTCAACGGTCTCGCTGCCGTGAACATCCAGGGCAACCCCGCTCCGGGCTACGCTTCGGGTCAGGCCATGGAGGCCGTCCGCGAAATCGCCGCGCGCGTTCTGCCGGTCGGCTACGAAATTTCGTGGAACGGCGTTTCCTACCAGGAAGAACAGACCGGCAAGCAGGGTCCGACCCTCTACGCGATTTCGCTGCTCGTCGTCTTCCTGTGTCTCGCGGCTTTGTACGAAAGCTGGTCGGTGCCGATTTCGGTGCTGCTCGTCGTGCCCTGCGGCGTGGTCGGGGCCCTGGGGCTCACCTACGCGCTCGGCATGAACAACGACATTTACTTCCAAGTGGGTCTTCTGACGACGATCGGCCTAGTGAGCAAGAACGCCATTCTGATCGTGGAATTCGCCAAGGATTTGATGGAAAAGGGTGAGGATGCGCTGCACGCCGCAACGCACGCCGTGCGTCTGCGCCTGCGTCCGATTCTGATGACGTCGCTCGCCTTCGGTCTCGGCGTGCTGCCGCTCGTCTACGCCCACGGGGCCGGTTCCGGCGCCCAGAACGCCATCGGCGTCGGCGTCTTCGGCGGCATGGTCACGGGGACGATCCTCTGCGTCGCCTTCGTGCCGGTCTTCTACGTCGTGGTGGCCCGTCTCGGTCATCTCGAAGACAAGAAGAAAGCGCAATAACATGATGCGAAGGACGGTCGGGTTGAGAGGCCCGGCCGCCCCGCAACAAGGAACAGAACCATGATCAAAAAAATTCTCCCCCTTGTCGGCGCTCTGATGCTCGCGGGCTGCGTGAACCTCGCGCCCGAGTACGAACGTCCCGAAGCGCCCGTGGCGCAGGCCTGGCCGACGGGTGAAGCTTACGAGGCCGCTCAACTCAAAGCCGAACAGCTTCCTTCCTGGAACGAATTCTTTGTGAACGAGTCGCTCAGGGAAGTGATTCGTCTCGGTCTTGAAAACAACCGCAGTCTCCTCGCCGTTGCGCACACGGTCGAGCAGATGCGCGCGCAGTACCGCGTGCAGCGCTCCGAACTCTTCCCGACCGTAGCCGCCGCGGCGCAGAACGCCGTGACGAATACGTCGCGCATGACGCAGGCGCAGGGTCTTGACATCACGTCCCACAACTACACTGCGCAGCTTGCGATGGCGAGCTACGAAATCGACTTCTTCGGCCGGATCCGCAACCTGAACGAACAGGCGCTTCAGGCCTATCTCGCGAGTGAGGACGCGCATCGATCGGCGCGCAGCACGCTCATCGCGGAAATCGCGATGATGTGGCTGCAGCTCGGCGCCGACCGCATGCAGCTCGCTCTGCAGCAGGAAACGCTCAAGAGCCAGGAGGAATCCTTCCGACTCATCGAAGAGAGCTACAAAATCGGCTCCGTCAGCCGCCTCGACTACGAACAGGCCCGTTCGACGGTCGCCACGGCCCGCGCCTCGATCGCGAGCTACGTGCGCGCCGTCGCGCAGGACCGCAACGCGCTCGAACTCCTCGTCGGCACCAAGATCGACGACTCGCTCCTGCCCGAGAAGCTCGACATCGACGCGACGCTCGTGCCGACCCTGCCGCCGGGACTTCCCGGGGAGGTGCTCCTCAATCGTCCGGACATTCAGCAGGCCGAGCGTGAGCTGATCGCCGCGAACGCCGCGATCGGCGCCGCCCGCGCCGCCTTCTTCCCGAACGTGTCGATCACGGCGGGGGCGGGCTCCAACGTGCTCCATCTCTCCGACCTCTTTGAATCGGGTTCGGGCATGTGGACCTTTACGCCGAGCGTGAACATTCCGATCTTCACGGGCGGTCTCAACCTCGCGAACCTCGAAGCGGCCGAGGCCGGGCAGAAGATCGCCGTGGCGAACTACGAAAGCACCATTCAGAGCGCCTTCCGCGAAGTGGCCGACGCGCTCAGCACCGAGGGCACGATCGAAAACGAACTCAAGGCCCGCGAGGATCTCGCCGACGCTTCGACCCAGGCCTACGGGCTTGCCGACAGCCGCTACCGTCACGGCGCGGCGACCTACCTCGAAGTGCTCGACGCCCAGCGCTCCATGGTGAGCGCCCGCCAGGCGCTCATTTCCACGCAACTTTCCCGCGCGGCGAGCCGCGTGACCTTCTTCAAGGTTCTCGGCGGCGGAGCAGAACTTCCGGCGACGGAAGAGACGACGAAGCAGGCGAATGGCTGAAATGAGGTACGACAGAAACAAATCGGACGAGTTGACGAAACGCCGCCGCCTTCAGATCATCGAGGCGGCGGAGCGGTCGTTTCGAAAGCGCGGCTTTCACGCCACGACCCTGCGTGAAATCGCCGCCGAGTTCGGCATGAGCGTCGGGCACATCTACAACTATTTCTCCGGAAAAGATGCGATTCTCGAGGCGCTCATTCATCAAAAGATCGACGATTTTCTTTCGCCCCATCCCGGCGCGAACACGTTGCGCGACCGCCTAGGGCGAATCGTGGACATGTACATCGATCCCGAGGTGGCGCCCATCGTGCTCGCGGTCAACAGCGAGGCGCTCATCAACGAGAGCGTGCTTCGGATCCTGAAGGCGTCTCGCCAGAGAATGGCCGAGTACATCGTGGATCTCGTCCGCAAGGACGAAGGCGAAAAGGGAGAGTGGACGAGGGAGCGCACCGAGGTCCTCCGCCACCGCGTCATCGCCACGCTCGCCATGCTTGAGGGCCTGCACATCGCGGTGCTCTTTGACGACGTGGACGGCGCGGTGCTTCGCGAAGTCGTGATCGATCGGCTGATCAGCCTTCGGGAGATCGAAAAGGAACGCGAATCGAAACGGCACGTCGCCTGATTTCAGACCGCCTGCGGGGAGGAGTCCAAGGACTCCTCCTTTTTTTATGGTCGTTTTTCCTTGAACGGCGGGAGAAGTGGTATCGTTTGTGAGTTTTTGAAGAGGCGTCCGCCACAACAATCAATACGGAGAACAACCCTCATGACTACGGCCAAAAGAAAAACGCCGATCTACAAGGTACTCTACTTTCAGGTGATCTGCGCGATCGTCATCGGCATTCTGCTCGGGACCTTCATGCCCGAAGTCGGCGCCAAGATGAAGCCCCTCGGCGACGGATTCATCCGTCTGATCAAGATGATCATCGCTCCCGTCATCTTCTGCACGGTGGTGACGGGGATCGCCGGCATGGAAAACATGAAGACGGTGGGAAAGACCGGGGGCCTGGCGCTCCTCTACTTTGAAGTGGTCTCGACGATCGCCCTCATCATCGGTCTCGCGATCGTCAACACGGTCGAACCGGGCTCGGGCATGCACGTGGATCCGAGCACGCTCGACGCAACGGCCGTGGCCGCCTATACGGGCCCGGGCAAGATGCAGTCGACGACCGAGTTCATCATGAACATCATTCCGAACACGGTGGTCGGCGCCTTTGCGGAAGGCGAAATTCTACAGGTGCTTTTCTTTTCCGTTCTCTTCGGCTTCGCCCTGCATAAGTTCGGCGGCCGCGGCACGCTCATTTTCGACGTGATTGAAAAGAGCTCGCACGTGCTCTTCCAGATGGTCGGCATGATCATGCGCGTGGCGCCGGTGGGCGCCTTCGGCGCCATGGCCTTCACGATCGGCAAGTACGGCATCGCCTCCCTCATTCCGCTCGCGAAGCTCATGGGCACCTTCTATCTGACCTGCCTCCTCTTCATTCTCGTCGTGCTCGGCGCCATTTGCCGCTGGCACCGCTTCTCGGTGCTGCGCTACCTCGCCTACATCAAGGAGGAACTTCTCATCGTGCTCGGCACGTCCTCGTCCGAGTCCGTGTTGCCCCGCATGATGACGAAGATGGAGCAGGCCGGGGTCTCCCGTTCCGTCGTGGGCCTCGTGATTCCGACGGGCTACTCCTTCAATCTTGACGGCACGGCGATCTACCTCACCATGGCCGCCGTCTTCATCGCGCAGGCCTGCGACGTGTCGATGACGCTCACGCAACAGCTGACGCTTCTCGCCGTGCTGCTTCTCACCTCCAAGGGGGCGGCGGGCGTCACCGGGTCGGGCTTCATCGTGCTCGCGGCCACGCTCTCGGCCGTCGGTCACGTTCCCGTTGCGGGGCTCGCCCTCATTCTCGGCATCGACCGCTTCATGAGCGAGGCGCGTGCCATCACGAACATGATCGGCAACGGCATCGCCTGCGTGGTGGTCGGACACTGGTGCAAGGAAGTCGACAACGACAAACTCGCCCGCGTGATGGGATTCAAACGCCCGTAACCCAGTACACCGCACAAAGCAAAGCCCCGGAGCGAACGGATCGCTTCGGGGCTTCGTCTTGACGGGAACGTGAAAACGTTACTTCGTCTTCGTGCGGATCGGGATGAAGATGCGGCCGCCGTCACGCTGCACGAGGAGTAGCACCTGATCTTCCTTGGCGGCGTTGGCAAGGTCGCGCGCGCTCTTCAGGGGCTTGCCGTTGGCGGAGACGAGAATGTCGCCCTTGCGCACGCCCGCCTTGGCGGCGGCGCCCGTGACGTTCGCGACGAGGAGACCGGTCGTTTCCGCGGTCTTCGCCTCTTCGGCCGTCAGGGGACGAACTTCAAGGCCGAGACGGGGCGTCGTCTTGGCGTCCTGGTCGCCCGCGCTCTGGTCCTGATTCGGATTCGTGCCGATCGTGATGTCGATCGCCTTTTCCTTCTTGTCGCGAATGACGGTGAGAGTCGCTTCGTCGCCGGGCTTCATGGCGCTCACGAGCATCGGGAGACTCACCGAGGAGGTCACCTTCTTGCCGTCGAGCGCCGTGATGACGTCGCCTTCACGCAGGCCGGCCTTCTCGGCGGGGCTGTCCTTTTCGATCTTCGTCACGAGGGCGCCCTCGGGCGTCTTGAGACCGAAGGTTTCGGCGAGCTCCTGGCTCAGTTCCTGGATGTAGACGCCCACGTAGCCGCGCGTCACGTAGCCGTCCTTAACGAGCTGATCCTTGATCTGCATGGCCAGGTCGATCGGGATGGCAAACGAGAGGCCCATAAAGCCGCCCGAGGTCGAGAAGATCTGCGAGTTGATCCCCACGACTTCGCCCTTCATGTTGAAGAGCGGGCCGCCCGAGTTGCCGGGATTGACGGCGACGTCCGTCTGAATGAAGGGAACGTACTGATCGCTCGGGAGATTGCGCGAGAGGGCCGAGACGATGCCGGCCGTCACCGTGTTGTCGAGACCGAAGGGGCTGCCGATGGCGGCCACCCACTCGCCGACCTTGAGGTCTCCGGAACGGCCGATCTTGAGCACGGGGAGGTCCTTGGCCTCGATCTTCACGATCGCGATGTCGGTCTGCTTGTCGGTGCCGAGCACCTTACCCTTGAATTCACGCTTGTCCGTGAGGCGCACGATGATTTCGTCGGCCCCTTCCACGACGTGCGCGTTCGTCATGATCGTGCCGTCGGCGGAAAGAATGAAGCCAGAACCCGTGCCGCGCTGTTCGGGAATTTCGCGCTCACCCGGGAAGAAGGGGAGCGGGAAGCCGAAACGGCGGAAGATTTCCGCGTGTCGTTCGTCCATGCCGGGAATGCCCGGCGTCTGCACGACGCGGGCGTTGCGGATGATCTGAATGTTGACGACGGCTGGACCGTTTTCCTCCACGAGTTTGACGAAGTCGGGCAGCGTCGCCTGCTTTTCATCCTGAGCGAACAAGGCCGCTTCGGCCGTGGGGGCCGTAAAGGGCGCCGTGGCGAGCGCGGCGCACAGGGCCGCGGCAAGGGCCGTGGTTTTCAGAGCAAAAGACATATTGCAAGCTTCTCCCAATGGAAAGATGGATGGCGGCGCGGTTGTTGGTCTTAAACGAAGGACGTCGCCTTATAGGAAGAAACTTTAGAACGATTTGCCCTTCAACGTTTAACGCCCTGCGCAACGGGTTGTGCACAGGGCGTTAAATTTGTAACAGAAAGGAGGGGCTCAGAGCCCGTCGTTCAACTTCATGCCGAGCCGCGGGAAGACGAGTCGGAAGGTCGTTCCGCGTCCGTCGAGGCCGTCGTCGATGGCGATCTTGCCGCGGTGAATGTCGACGATTCGCTTCACGATGGCGAGGCCGAGCCCCGTGCCCGAGGTTTTCGTGCCGAGCGCGCGGTAGAAGCGGTCGAAAACGCGCTCGCGCTCTTCGGGCGCGATGCCCGGACCGTTGTCGGCGATTTCGAGGAAGGTTTTCTCTCCCTTGCTTCGGCATCGGATCTCGATGCGGCCGTCTTCCGGGGTGTAGCGGATGGCGTTGTCCGTGAGATTCGTGATGAGAAGCCGCACGGCGTCCTCCATCCCCTCGACCGAGGCGCGCGAGGTGACGGCTTCGATGCGGATGCGCTTTTGGGCGGCAATCGGCGTGAGATCCTCGGCGACGCTTCGGCAGAGTTCGTCGAGCCGCACGGTGCTCGTAGGCTTGTCGCTTGCGTCGGGATCAAGTCGGGCGAGCGTGAGGAGCTGCTGCACGAGCCGCGTGGCGCGGTTGATGCCCTCGTTGAGTCGGACAAAGCACTTTTGCTGTTGCTCGGGCGTCTTGGCGCGTTGGGCGAGCTGCACCTGCAGCTTCAGGGCGGTGAGGGGCGTACGCAGTTCGTGGGCCGCGTCCGAGGCGAAGCGCTGCTGGGCCGAGAGGCTTTCCTTGAGGCGCGTGAGAAGGTGATTCACGGCGCTCACGAGCCCTTCGAGTTCCGAAGGGAGTCCCTTGGTGGAAATGGGGGCGAGCGACGTGGGAGAGCGTCTTGCGACCGAACGGGCGGTTTTCTCAAGCGGAGCGAGGCCCTCGCCCACGATGAACCAGATCGCGATGGCGATGAAGGGGAGAAGAAGGCAGAGCGGCTGCAGCACGCGGAAGGCCGACGAGGCGGCGAGACTCGTTCGCACGGCCATGTCCTGTCCCACCGTGATGATGAGGGGACCGACGCCCACGGAATAGGTGCGCCAGGTCTTGCCGTCAAGCTTCTGCAGGCCGAAGCCCGGTCCTTCCGGGAAGGGAAGGGGAGGCTTCCCCTCGCGCTGCCAGAGACTGTTCGTCATGGAGTCGTAGACCTGCACGACGATCTGGTAGGACTGCGCGTCCCCGACGATGGTGAGGTGCGTCGGGTTCTGCACCGGCAGGGAATTGCGCACGGATTCGCCGAGGGACTCCGCGGTTTCCTTCAGATGGGTGTCGAGGAACGCGTTGAATTCGGCCTGTGCCGAAAAGAAGGTGGCCGCCGTGGTGGTGAAACCGGCGGCCAGCAGCGCCCCCATGAGGGTGATGAGGAGTTTTCTGCGGATCGAGCGCATGTCGTATTAGGTTTCGAGAAGATAACCGACCCCGCGGACGGTCTTGATGGCGCTGTCGGAGAGCTTCTTGCGCAGGTGATGAATGTGCACTTCGATGGCGTTGGAGCCCACGCCGTTGTCCCAGTTGTAGAGCTTCTCCTCGAGCTGCGCCCGGCTCCAGACGACGCCCTGGCGTTCGGCGAGCGCGGCCAGAAGCGCATACTCCTTGGAGGAGAGAATGACGGGGACGCCCCGATAGACCACTTCGCGCGTGGCGGGCGAAATGCGCAGGTCGCCGCGGACGATCACGGGGTCGGCCCGGCCCGCCGCGCGGCGCACGAGGGCGCGGATGCGCGCGGAGAGTTCGTCGAGGTCGTAGGGTTTGATCAGATAGTCGTCGGCGCCGCTGTCGAGCCCCATGATGCGGTCGTTCACCGTGTCGCGGGCCGTCGTGACGAGGACCGGCGTCGGATCGCGGCGGGCGCGCATCTGACGCAGAACCTGCAGACCGTCCTTCCCGGGCAGGCCCAGGTCCAGGATCATGATGGAGTAGGTGTGGGTGTTGAGGGCGAGCAGGGCGGAATTGCCGTCGCGCACCCAGTCGACGGCGTTGTCTTCGCCTTCGAGACCGGCCATAACGCTCTCGCCGATCATTTCGTCATCTTCGACCAATAGGATTCTCATGTTCACTCCAACGATGGGACAGGCGGACCCACAAGAGGCGGACGGTGAACGCCGTCAAGCCGGCAAGACACACGAGTCCCGCCGCCTCGAAGAGGTCGGGTTGCGCAGGTGAAGGCTTCAGGGCGGCGCCGGCCAGATAGCCCGCCGACGCGCCCAAAAGGGTGCCCAGGAGGGCGCCCGCAAAAAGGGTGGTCCGGAGGGCCGCGTCGGAAAGCGCGGCGCCGGCGGCCGCGGCGTCCCTGCGGGAAAAGCCGAAGGCGCAGAGAAAAAGAACCGTGCCCAGGGGATGCCGTTTCGCCAACGAACGTATTGTATCGGTGTGCAGATGCGTGGGGGCGTCGCCCGTCCGAAAAATCTCGGGACGCGGTGCGCGGCGAAGTACGAAAATATCTGCCGCCCAACCCAGGAAAAGCGCGAACGCGACGCAGACAAAGCCCGACTCGGGGAAAAAGCGCGCGCAGAGTCCCGCCACGAGAGCCGCGCTCAGGCGGTCCATAGGCGCCAAGAGGGCGACGCAGACGAAAAAGAGGACTTCGCTATAATCCATGCGACATGCCAATCGGGAAAGGATGACACCATGTGGACGGAACCGCCGAAATCGAGTACGAGACTGATCGCGCAGATCGTGTACGGTCTTCACGCCGTGACCATCGTCACGGGCATCTTCACGGCCGCCTCCATCGTGGGGATGTTTCTTTTTTCCTGGCCGTCCATTCTGGCCGTCATTCTAAATTATGTGTTCCGCGGAGATGCGCGCAACACCTATCTGGAGAGCCATTTTTCCTGGCAGATCCGAACCTTTTGGTACGCGGCCCTCTTCGTGGGGCTGACGTGGCTTCTCTCCACGCCGCTTCTTCTCGTCGGAGTGGGATTCTTCGTCGCCGTGCTCGGCTTCGGCATCACGGGCATCTGGGTGGGCTATCGGATCTTCAAGGGGTGGCTGCGTCTGCAGGACGACGAACCGATGCCCGATTGAGACAATCAGAGTAAAGAAGGAGAAAAGAACAGCATCATGGCGCTCGGTTCAACGGTTTACAAGGCGACGCTCGACATTTCGGACCTCGATCGGGGGTATTACGCGACCCACGTGCTGACGGTGGCGCGCCATCCCTCCGAGACGGAGGAGCGCCTGATGCTGCGCATTCTCGCCTTTGCTTCGCTTGCGGGCGAACATTTGGAGTTCGGCCGCGGTCTTTCGACCGAAGGGGAGCCCGCGCTCTGGGAGATCGACGACACGGGCACGATCGAACGGTGGATTGAAGTGGGCTGTCCCGATGTGCGTCAGGTGCGCCGGGCGGCGGGGCGAAGCAATCACGTGACGGTGCTCGCCTACGGAGAAGATCGGGTGGGACCCTGGTGGCAGAGCGTGTCGGGAGACTTTTCCAAGATCGACAAGCTTGCCGTGCTGAACGTTTCGGACGAAGAGGTCGCGAAGCTTACGACGCTTTGCGAGCGCAACATGCGCTTTGCCGTGACGATTCAGGACGAAACCGTGTGGGTCAACGGCGAAAAGACGAACGTGCAGATCGACTTTCAGTGGCTCAAGCGCGAGGAGAGCCGTTGGTGACGCTCGCCTGCTGCAGGTGATCCGCCATCTGCCAGAAGGCGCCTTCGAGCGAAAGGCGCAGGGACTCGTCGGGCACTGTTTCGCGCAGGGCGTCGCGCATGCATTCGAGCCAGAGAAGAGCGAGTTCCCGGTTGACGGGAAAAGCGCGGTGCTTTTCCACGATCATCGGGAGACCGAAGCGCCCGGGATAGCGCATGGGGCCGCCGAGCCACCCCGAAAGAAACGCCGTCATGCGGCAGGCGTAATACGACAGATCCTCCCGATAGCAGGCGCGAAGCGGCGCCGAGCGTTCCTTTTCGAGCGCCTTGAGAAAGGCGTTGACCAGGGTCGACACCCCGGCCTCGCCTCCGATTTGTTCGTAAAAGGTTTTCATGCCAGAAAGACCTGCCAGGCTCCGACGAGCATGAGAAGCCAGGCCGTTGCGGGATGAAAGAGAGGACGAAGAAGACGGTTTTGGGGCTCGAACCCGAGGCCGTAGACCCAAGCCGAACTCATTCCCAGAAGAAGCACGACGAGCCAGCCGTGCGGGACGGTCGTCATGTCGGTTGCGATGGCGCGGGGATAGAGCACGATCAGCGCGGCGAAAAGGAGCGCGACCGCGAAGGAGAGCGCGCGCAGAAGGCGCGCCCCCTTTCCCGAAGACGGAGACTTCCCCGTCACTTCGCTTCCTCGTTCTTGGCGGCGATCGTCTCGAGCGTCACCGCAAGCAGAATGGCAAAGCCGAGAACCGCGATCCAGTAAAAGTAAGCCATAGAAATTCCTTTGATGCGTTGGGCGAAACGGGGCGCGGCCCCGTTTCGCGCAGAGAACGTCAGTAGAGCGAGTGCGTGTTCTTTTCGATGTACTCGGCCGTGAGCTTGCCGCTCATGACCTTGTACGCCCAGGCCGTGTAGCACAGAACGAGCGGCAGGAGGATGAGCGTCACGAAGAACATGACCTCGAGCGTCAGCTGCGAGCTCGTGCAGTCCCAAAGGGTGAGGCCGGCGTTGGGCATCACCGAGGAGGGCATCACGAAGGGGAACATGGCGCCAAGCGGCGTGAGGATGATGCCGAGCATCGCGACGCCCGAGGCGACGATCGCCTTGCCCGCGGCGCCCTTGCGCACGAGAACGGCCGAAGCGAGCGTGCCGAGAAGACCGAGCGCCGGAAGGGCCCAGAGGACCGGGCAGGCGCCGTAGTTGGCGAACCAGGCGCCTTCGCGGATTTCCACCGTCTTGGCGAGCGGGTTGGCGGGACCGGCCGGGTCAAGACCCGAGACGGCGACGTAGCCGTCGATGCCGAGGTACACCCAGACGCCGCCCAGGAGGAAGAGGACGAAGGCGAGGAAGGCCGCGACGGAACCGACCTTGCGGGCCTTTTCCTGAAGCGTTCCTTCGGTGCGCAGCACCAGGTAGTTCGCGCCGTGCGCGACGATCATCGCGAGCGAGAGCACGCCGCAGAGGAGACCGAACGGGTTGAGAAGGCCGAAGAAGCTTCCCGTGTAGACGGGACGCATCGTGGCGTCGATCTCAAAGGGAACGCCCTGCAGGAGGTTGCCGAAGGCGACGCCGAAGATGATCGGCGGGACGGCGGATCCGAGAAAGAGGAGCCAGTCCCAGTTCGTGCGCCACTTCGTCGAGGGCACCTTGCTGCGGTAGTCGAACGCGACCGGACGGAAGATCAGCACGAAGAGCACGATCAGCATCGCCCAGTAGAAGCCCGAGAAGGCCGTGGCGTACATGAGCGGCCACGCGGCGAACATGGCGCCGCCGCCCGTGAGCAGCCACACCTGATTGCCGTCCCAGTGCGGGGCGACGCTGTTGATCATGATGCGGCGTTCACTGTCTTCCTTGGAGAGGAAGGGCAGAAGCGTGCCCACGCCCATGTCTTGGCCGTCCATGACGGCGAAGCCGACGAGCAACACTCCGATGAAGACCCACCAGAGAACTTTCAGGATTTCATAATCGATCATTTTTTGGACTCCATCGGCAACTTAGTGCTGTTCAAAGTGATAGCGGCCCGTGCCGAGAGAACTCGGTCCCTTGCGGCCGAGACGGATCATCAGCCACATTTCGACGACGAGGAGGGCCGAGTAGAGCACGACGAACCCGATGACGGAACCGAGCACTTCACCTGCGGAGAGCGACGAGACGGAAAGGTGCGTCGGAAGAATGTTGTAGATCGTCCAGGGCTGACGGCCGTATTCGGCGACGAACCAGCCCGCTTCGCAGGCAAGCCACGGAAGCGGCAGCGCAAGAAGCGTGAGCTTGAGGAGCGTGCGCTTTTCCGTGATGACGTTCTTGACCGAGTAGACGGCGCCCAGAACGAAGACGAGCGCCATGGCGAGGCCGCAGCCCACCATCAGGCGGAAGGACCAGAACATCGGCGCGACGCCCGGAATCGTGTCGGCGGCGGCCTGAGCGATCATTTCCGGCGTGGCCGCGGAAACGTCTTCCGTGTAGCGCTTCAAAAGGAGACCGTAGCCGAGGTCGTCCTTCACGGCGGTGAAGGCTTCGCGCAGTTCGGCGTTCTTGGGATCCTTGCGCAGGGCCTCGAGCGTCGTCACGGCCTTGACGCCGTTTTCAATGCGTTCGCGGGCCTGGGCTTCCAGCTGGTTGATGCCGGGGATTTCCGTCGAGAGCGAACGCGTGCCAATGAGACCCATCACCCAGGGGAAGTCGATCTGCGCGTGGTTCGTGCGGGCCTCTTCGTCGGGAAGGGCGAAGAGCGTCATCGGGGCGGGCGCTTCGTGCGTGTCCCAGATGGCTTCCATGGTGGCGATCTTGGTCGGCTGATCGCGCGTCACGAGGTAGCCCGATTCATCACCCATGTGAATGGTGAGGAGCGCCGCGACCGTGCCGAAGACGGCGGCGAGGCGGAAGCTCGACTTGGCAAAGGAGACGTCCTGACGGCGCAGCATGTAGTAGGCGGAGAGCGCCATGACGAACATCGCGCCCGTCATGTAGCCACCCGCGATCGTGTGGGCGAACTTGGCCTGCGCCCATTCGCTCGTGACGACGGCCCAGAAGTTCGTCATTTCCATTCGCATGGTTTCGAAATTGAATTCCGAACCCACGGGCGCCATCATCCAGGCGTTGGCGACGAGAATCCAAAGGGCCGAGAGATTCGAGCCGAGCGCCATGAGGCAGGTGGCCAGAAGGTGCTTGCCCTTGGAGAGACGGTCCCAGCCGAAGAAGAAGAGGCCGATGAAGGTCGACTCCAGGAAGAAGGCCATGAGCCCTTCAATGGCGAGCGGGGCGCCGAAAATGTCGCCGACGTAGTGGGAGTAGTACGCCCAGTTCGTCCCGAACTGGAACTCCATGGTGATGCCCGTGGCGACGCCGAGGGCGAAGTTGATGCCGAAGAGCTTGCCCCAGAAACGGGTCATGTCCTTGTACATTTCCTTGCCCGTCACGACGTAGGTCACTTCCATAACGACGAGCATGAAGGAGAGCCCCAACGTGAGGGGCACAAAGAGGAAGTGGTACATCGCCGTCAGCGCGAACTGCAGGCGTGACAGGTCAACAAGATCAGAGGGGATCATTGAGGACTCCGATGAAGGTGAGGGTTGTTATGGGGAGACGGAGGTCGTCTGCGTATCGGAGAAAAACGCGTCGCTTATGACCTCGGGCGTCACCTCCGTACGGTGTTCGGGACTGAAGAAGAAGTACCAAAGACAGAAGATGAAGAGAAGCTTGCAGGCGATAACGAGCGCAAGTTCCAACGTCACTTTCGTCTCTTTGTGCTTTTGTTCCATGAGAAAACCGCTTTTTCAGTCCAAAATCGAGTGTATGGTAAGGGAGCCGCGCGCAAAGGGCGTGCAAAGGCGATCGTTTTTTGGCCGGATCGTTCCGTTTTCCGGAGAAGAAAGAGATAGACTGCCATAATCTGACAGGTTGTCAGTTTTTGTGACAGAGGATGGTGAAGTGGTTGAAAGCGAATGGAAGTCCCTTTTGGACGCTCTGCCCGACGCACGGATTCTCGTGCGGGAGGACCGCACCGTGGCCTATGCCAACCGAGCCTTTCGGGAGCGATACGGCTATTCGACGGTGGAGGGGAGGCGCTGCCACGAGCTGATTTTTCACGACGCGCAGCCCTGCGACGCCTCGGGACGCGGCTGTCCCCTTTTCGAGGCGGGACTCAAGGATTCCGCGGTTTGTCACCACAAGATTCCTGGCCCCATGGGGGTTCGGTACGTGGAGACGGAACTTACGCCCGTTCGCGGCGCGGACGGCAGGGTGCGCCTCTTTATGGAGCGCGTATCGGAATCGCGCGGCCGCGGCATGCGCACCGGAGACGAGGCGGTGGCGCAGTCCCGCCGTCTCGCCGGCGTGCTCGAGAAAATCGCTGCCCGCGCCTCCGACGACGCGCCCGTCGTGTTCGTGGGGGAGAAGGGATCGGGCAAGTCGCTCTTCGCCCGTCTGCTGCACGAAAACGGGCGGCGCGCCGCAAGGCCCTTCGTGTCGCTTTCCTGCCTCCACCTGACGGGCGACGATCTCGAGCGGGAACTGCTCGGCGACGGCTCGAACCAGGGGCTTCTCGACACCGCTTCGGGCGGCACGCTCTTTTTGTCCGACGTCGACCGTCTGGATCCTTCGCTCTACGAATTCGTTCTCGATCTCGCCGTGCAACGCACCTATCGGGTCCGCGGCGCGTCGCAGATCCATTTCTCCCGCCTTCGTGTCGTCTTTTCCTGCGAACGCTTCGACGTGTCGCGCGCGTTCCCAAAGTCCTTTCTCTATGCGCTTGCGCCCTACGTCATCGGCATTCCTCCGCTTCGCGAGAGACTCGAGGACGTTCCGTTCATCGCCTCGCGCTTTCTCTCGGAGCGCTGCGCCAAGACGCTTTCGGAAGAGGCCTCCCTTACGCTGCTGTCGTATTCTTGGCCGGGAAATCTCCCCGAACTGGAAGCGGTGCTGCAGACGGCGGCCTTCGCCGCGAGCGGTCCCGTCGTCGGGCGGGGGGATTTGGAGAAGGCCCTAAAGTACGTCACCGAAACCTGCGGCGAAGAGGTGCCGAGCGAAACCCCGGACCTTGCGGCGCTTGCCGCGGGATGGCGGGGCTCCCGAGCGGAACTCGCGCGCTTCGTCGGCGTCAGTGAAAGAACCCTGTATCGAAAACTTCGCGCCGCCAACGGCCGAAAAAAGGAGTCGTGAAAATGGAAGCCTACCGCGAGGAATTGGCGTTTGAACTCGTGCCCGGAGAAGAGAGGCTCGTCGTCGAAGGCGAAGGCGTAAAGCTCTGCGCCGCGGTGAAGAATCCCCCCGGAGCGGCCCGCGGCACGCTTTTCTTTCTGCACGGCGTGGCGTCCAACGCCAGTCGGTGGGAAGAGTTCGTGGAGACGACGCCGCTCGGCGCCGACTGGCGCCTCCTGCGCTACGATTTGCGCGGACACGGCGCGAGCGTCACCGCCGAGCCGCCCGTCATCGAGCGCCACGTCGCGGACGTGCTCGCCGTCATGGACGCGGCCGGAGTCGACCGTTGCGTCTTGGTGGGCCACAGCCTCGGAGGGCACATCGCCATGTATGCGCTCGCACAGCATCCGGAGCGCTTCGAGGGTGCGATTCTTCTCGATCCCCTCGTGACCGAGGCGCTTACGGAGAAGGCGGAGGAATTCAAGAGACGTCGTCCGCTCGTACGATTTTTGGAAATCTGCGGGCGCGTCGCGAACGCCGTGGGACTGCGCAGAAAGCTTCCGCACTACAGCCTTCGCCGGCACGACGAAGTGGCCCGCGCGATGCTCGCAAAGGGCGGCGTCGCGCTCGAAGCCTTCATTCGGGAGTTTTCCGCCCCGACCAAGGATCTCGGTCACATCCATCTTGCCTATTACGCGCGGGATCTCTTGGAAACGGGACGGCCGAGCCCCGATCTTTCCGGACTGCAGCTTCCCGTTCTGGTCGTCACTTCGTCGGCGGGTAGCTTCACCGATCCCGACCGCCTCGCCGCCTGGGCGCGTCGCCTGCCGCACGGCTCCGCCACGTCGGTTCAGTGCCTCCACTGGCCCATGACCGAATGCCCCGACGACGTCAGCAGGGAAATGACCCGGTGGCTGAACGCCGAATTTCCCAAGTCCAATAACTGAAGACAAAAAGAGCGGCGCGTGGAAATGTATACGCATACGACTTTTGAGGAACTTAAAAAAGTTTATGAACAAGCTCATCCAAGAGCGTAAAAAAAAGGAGGTATTTATGGAAGTTAGAATTCAAGCTATTCATTTCGATGCAACAGAAAGACTTCAGGATTTTATCCAGAAGAAGACTGCTAAGTTAGAAAAGTATTGTGACGATATAAATAAAGTGGAGGTGTCATTAAAAGTTGTAAAGCCTGAAACTGCAATGAATAAGGAGGCTAGTATGAAAGTGTTGGTGCCTAATGGAGAATTTTTTGCAGAAAAGGTGAGTGATACATTTGAAGAGTCGGTTGATGTGTGCGTAGATGCGCTTTCCAAGCAATTGACAAAATATAAAGAAAAACTGCGCGGTAAATAAAAAAAATCGCTGAAAGTTTTTGAGATTTAAAATAAATATCTAACTTTGCAGCCGCTTAACCATCCAAGGTGGAATGGTTGTGAAGTTAGGTATGACAAGCCTCTTTAGCTCAGTTGGCCAGAGCACGTGATTTGTAATCTCGGGGTCGTTGGT